>UOEM01000113.1_pt1 | contig 13381 bp, 11 predicted proteins | sample 1988661 | NCBI WGS metagenome assembly UOEM01 (sample SAMEA4712195, study PRJEB27164) | hydrothermal vent metagenome | biome: marine basaltic hydrothermal vent biome; feature: marine hydrothermal vent; material: mineral | place: Pacific Ocean | collected 2011-06-14/2011-07-23 | depth 1719 m | reverse complement strand
GTGATCTCGCCGCCCGCCTCGATGTGACGGTCCAAAATGGTCAGCGGATCGCAGCGGATGATGGCGCCATTCTCATTGGCATAACGGTCGCAAGCCCCCGCGCGGCCTTCGGCGATGTAGCACATCACCGGGCAGGCATCGCAGCGGATTTTTTCTCCCGGGTTTGCGTCATCACTCATGGTTTCGCCCCTGCCAGACCAATGGCGGCCAGCACCCGCGGCGGGGTGGCCGGCAGCCGGGTTAGCCTCGCGCCGGTGGCGTGGGCGATGGCGTTCAGGATCGCCGGGGCGGTGGGGATCAGCACATGCTCGCCCAGGCCCTTGGCGCCCATCGGGCCCTCGGGGTCGGCCTTCTCGATCAGGATCGGGACGATTTCCGGCATGTCGCCGATGGTGGGAATGAGGTAATCGTGCAGGTTCTCGGTGACCCCTGGAATATACTCCTCCATCAGCGCCAGCCCCAGCCCTTGGGCGATGCCGCCCTCGATCTGGCCCTCGGCGAGGCCGGGATTGATGGCGCGGCCGACATCGTGGGCGGCGGTGATGCGGGTAACGCGCACCGTGCCCAGCCCGGTATCGACCTCGACCTCGGCCAGTTGGGCGCCGTAGCCATAAACGGCGTAAGGGGCGCCCTGGCCGTCTTCGTCCAGCCCGGTGGTCACCGGATCGTAGGTTTCTTCCGCCATCAGCACGTAGCCATGGGCGTTTTCGGCCATGTCGGCGAGCGCAATTTCGCCCTCGGTGCCGCTGTCCGCCACCTCCAGCCGGTCGCCATCGAGGCGGATCAGGGCCTGGGCCCCCATATTGGTCATCCGCAGGATTTTGCCGCGAAGAGCCTTACCGGCAAGCTCGGCGGCCTTGCCGGTGATGAAGGTCTGACGCGAGGCGGAAGTCTTGCCGCAGTCTGGCGTCAGCGCGGTGTCGGGTCCGATGAGCTCGATATCGCCAAGGGGCAGGCCGATGGCGTCGGCGCAGATCTGGGCGATCACCGTGTTGGAGCCCTGGCCGATATCGGTGGCGCCCTGGTGAAGTTTCAAGCTGCCGTCGGAGGTTATTCCAAGCCGGATGGTCGAGGGGTTGGACAGTCCGGTATTGCCGCAGCCGTACCAGCACGAGGCAACGCCCAGCCCGCGTTTTATGGGGCCGGAATTGCGGTTGAACACCTCGGTTTCAGCCAGGGCCTTGCGCCAGCGTGGGGTCAGGGCATCGAGGCATTCGCCGATGCCGACGGCGGACAGGGTCTGGCCGCAGACCGAGCGGTCGCCGTCGCCAAGGGCATTCAGGCGGCGAAATTCGAGACGGTCGATCCCGCAGGCCCGGGCCAGATCGTCGTAGAGCGCCTCTTGGAGTAAGGTTGCCTGAGGCACGCCAAAGCCGCGAAAGGCACCCGATACCGGCCCGTTGGTGTGGATGGCGCGGGCCTGGGCGTGGTAGTTCGGGGTCAGGTAGGGGCCCGAGGCATGTACCGGCACGCGGGTGGCGACGGTCGGGCCCCAACTGGCATAGGCGCCGGTGTTGAAATCGCCCTCGAACGCCATGGCGGTAAGGCGTCCGTGTTTATCCGCGCCCAGGCGCGCGCGCATTGTCGCGGGGTGACGTTTGGTGGTCGAGGCCATCGATTCGGCTCGGGTGTAGACCATGCGCGAGGGACGGCCTGTCAGCAGCGTCACCAGCCCGATCAGCGGTTGCAGCGAAAGGTCGAGCTTGGAGCCAAAACCGCCACCGGTCGCCGCCGGTATGATCCGCACCTTCTCCGGCGCCACCCCCAGCACCACAGCGGTATCGTCCCGGTCCATGAACGGGCTTTGCGTACAGGCCCGGATCACCAGGACCTCGCCGTCCAGCCAGGCGGCGCCCGCTTCGGGTTCGATATAGGCGTGCTCGATATAAGGGGTTTGGGCCTCGGCCTCCACCACATGGGCCGAGGCGGCCAGCGCCTTGTCGGCGTCTCCGGTTTTCACCACGCCGGTGACGAGGACATTGTCGGGCCGGTCGGAATGGACAGCGTCATGATCTGAGGCCAGGGGATCGAGGTTTTCGCCGCCCGGTATCCAGGTGACGGGAAACCCATCCAGATCGAGCGCCACAATCGCGGCGGGATCACCGGCCACAATCGCCACCGCCTCGCCCCGAAAGCGGGCCTCGGTTTCGGCCAGCGCCGGTTGGTCGGCGAAGGGCGGGATGACGCCAAAGCGGTTTGTCCCGGCAATATCGCTGGCGGTGAATACCGCATCGACACCGGTTTGGGACGACCGCCAGGCGTCGATATCGCCGAAGGAAAAAGCCGCCCGGTGGTGCGGCGAGCGGATGGCCCGCACCAGCAACGCGTCTTGCGGCCAGTAATCGGCGCCGAAAATTTCGGTTCCGGCAACCTTGGCCTCGCCGTCGAGCCGTTCGACGCGGGCGCCCACGGCATGTCCCGCCGATGGCGCAGGTGGCGGGGGGGCAGGTATTGCCGCCTCGCAGACCGCGGTCACGATTCTGGCGTAGCCGGTGCAGCGGCAGAGCACCCCGGCCAGGGCGTCTTCGACCTCGGCGCGGCTCGGGGCCGGGTTTTTCTCCAGCAAAGCCGTTGCGGCCATCAGCATTCCCGGAGTGCAAATGCCGCACTGGGCTGCCCCGTGGGCCAGGAACGAGCGTTGCAGCGGCGACAATTTTTCCGCTGACAGCCCCTCGACCGTCGTCACTTCACGTCCTGAAACCTGAGCGACCGGGGTCAGGCAGGCGCAGACCGGCTCGCCCTCGACCAGTACCGTGCAGGCGCCGCAATCGCCCGCATCGCAGCCGACTTTTGTGCCCAAAAGGCCCAGTTCCTCCCGCAGCACGGCGCTGAGGCGGTGCCCCGGCGGTGAGGTGACACCTGTCGGCTTTCCATTGAGGATGAGGCCCAACCGACCCGACTCGGCATTCATGGGGCAAGCCCGGTGACGGCGCGGGCGACAAGTTCCGCCGCCACCTGACGGCGATAGGCCGCATCGGCGCGCATGTCATCGATGGGCGACAGCTGGCCGCCAACCAGTTCGGCGGTGATAAAGGTGCCAAGGCCCGGTCCGGCTTTTTTGCCGGTAAGCACCGCTTCAAGCCGGGGCAACCGGGTGGCAACTGCACTACAGGCGCCAACCGCGATGGCGATGTCCTCCACCGCTCCATCAGTCACCGTCATGCGGGCGGCGACCATGGCGATTGAAATCACCAGATATTTGCGCGTGCCCAGCTTGAGGAAGACCGACCGGCCACGGGCAGCCGGTTTGGGCACCAGTATGGCGGTGAGGATTTCATCAGTCGCCTTCGCGGTCCGGCGCGGCCCCAGGAGAAATTTGGACAGCGGCAGGGTTCGCGTGCCGGCGCGCGATGCAAGCTCGACGCCTGCCTCAAGGGTGAGGAGCGGGGGAACGCCGTCGGCGGCGGGCGAGGCGTTGCAGAGGTTGCCGCCAATTGTGCCGGCATTCTGGATCTGGATGGAACCGATCTGCCGGCTGGCGCATTTGAGCCCATCGAAGGCCGGTGGCAAGTCGGCGCCGGCAATATCGGCCCACCTTGTCGCAGCGCCGATGCGCCAGTGATCGCCGGTTTCGGCGATGCCGCGAATATCTTCAATGGCGGTGACGTCAAGCTGTGGCCCGGTCAGGGTCGGCGCCGTGGTGGCGGCAAACACATCGGTGCAGCCGGCAACGATGCCGCCCCTGGTTTCGGCCAGCCAGTCAAGCGCTTGCGGCAAATTGTGAGGCCGAAAATATCCCATTGCCGGCGACCTCCGCTTGCGGTGTTCGGGCCGCTCCCATATTGTTCGTATACAAAGGATTTTGCGATGCGGGGCAAAAGGTGTCAACATTGTTTGGCCCCAGCGCCGGTGTGGCGGTCGCGCCGGAAATTGAAAGAGGAACATGGGCGCGTCCAAAAACCAGACAAAAACCGGGCCAGGCTCGACCTACAAGCTTGACGAGCAGGTCGGATTTATTTTCCGCCGGGCGACCCAGCGTCACTTGGGCATATTCGCCAGTCAGATCCCCGAACTGACACCGACCCAGTTCGCCGCCATTGCCAAACTGCACGAGTTGGGGCCGGTGTCGCAGAACGAGCTGGGGCGGCGCACGGCGATGGATGCCGCCACGATCAAGGGGGTGATCGACCGCCTGCGCAAGCGGGATCTGGTGACGACGCGGCGCGATGAGGACGACCAAAGGCGGATATTCGTCGAGCTTAACCAGGCGGGCCGGGACATGTTCGCAAATTCGGTGGCCGCTGCCCACCGGATCACCGCCAAGACCCTGGCGCCGCTGAGCCCCGGCGAGCAGGACAGTTTTCTGAAGCTGCTGAAGAAGATAATTTAGAGTTTTTCCATATCCGCGGCGCCGGCCTGCTCTCCGCCGGGCCGTGCTTTGCGATATGCCAACACCTGGCGCACCAGAACGGGCAGGACGAGGAGGAACCCGACCCCCATCGATATAGCGCCCGGAGCGACGAAGAAAAGGGCCGCAACCGTGATCCATACCCGCTCGAGGCGGCCCATATTGGTCAAAAGGAAGCCCGAGAACCCGATGCCGATCAGGCCGATGCCGATCATCGCGCCCATCAGGGTGATCAGAAAGTCGGTCAGGTTATATTCCGGCGTCACCAGAAGCAAAGCCGGTGAATAGACGAAAACGAAGGGAACAATGGCCTTGGCGATGCCCAATCTGAACGCGGTATTGCCGGTCCTGAAGGGATTGGCGCCGGCGATGCCTGCCCCGGCATAGGCCGCCAATGCCACCGGCGGGGTGATATCCGCCAAAACCCCGTAGTAGAAAACGAAGAAATGCGCCACCAGCGGCTGGACGCCAAGCAGAGCCAGCGCCGGGGCCGCAACTGAAACCAGAATGATATAGGTCGCCGTCGTTGGAATGCCCGCCCCCATGATGACGCAGGCAAAAGCGGTGAACACAAGCGTGAAGAAGAGGGTCAATCCGTTCTGGGTCAGATAGTCGGCCAGCCAGCCCGAGCTGATCCAGCCGCCGATGTCGGCGGCGATCTGGGTGACCACGAAGCTGAGGCGAAATCCGGTGCCGGTCAGGGTCACCACACCGACGATGATACCGACCGCCGCCGCCGCCGCGCCAACCGCCAGGGCGTATCTGGCTCCCGTCGCCAGGGTGTCGATGAAGTCGGGGATCGTCAGCCGGTTCTTGGGGTTGATGAAACCGACCACGACGCAAGCGATGATCCCCCAGACCGCGGCATAGTCCGGCGTCCGCCCCGAAACGATCAGATAGACCAGGACGATAAGCGGCGCCACGGTCAGCCAATGCTGCGACAGCATCGAAAAGGCGTTCGGCATCTCGTCGGGGCGCAAACCCCGGAGCCCAAGGCGTTTTGCCTCCAGATGGACCATGATGAAGATGCCGAAATAGTGCAGGGCGGCAGGGAAGAGGGCGGCGAGCAGAACCTCGCGGTAGGGGATTTCGAGGAACTCGACCATGATGAAGGCGGCGGCCCCCATGATCGGCGGCGTGATCTGCCCGCCGGTGGAAGAGGTCGCCTCGACCGCGGCGGCGAAATGGGGCTGGTAGCCGACCTTTTTCATCGCCGGAATGGTCAGCGACCCGGTGGTCACCGTATTGGCGATCGAGGACCCCGATATCGTTCCCAGCATGGCGGAGGAAAAAATCGCCACCTTGGCGGGGCCGCCGGAGTACCGGCCCGCCACCACCGAGGCCAGATCGATAAACAGCTTGCCCAATCCGATCCGGGTGGCCAGAACCCCGAAGAGGACGAAGAGGAACACATATTTGGCCACCACCCCAAGGGCGACGCCGTAGATGCCCTGATTGGTCATGTAGAGGTGATTGATGAGCCCGGTCCAGCTTGCTCCAGGGTGCTTGAGGGCGCCGGGGGCATAGGTGCCGAAGATGGCGTAGGCCACGAATACACACGCGATCAGCGGCATGGTGAAGCCGACCGAACGCCGTGTCGCCTCCAGCACCAGCACAAGGAGCACCGTCCCCATGACGACATCCGAGGTGGATGGCGCACCGACGCGCTGGGCAACGATTTCAGCCGGCAGCAGCGGAAGATAGAGCGATACCGCAACGGCGGTGATGGCGAGCGCGATGTCCAAAATGCCGATGCCGCCGATCCGGTACCAGGCCGGACGGGCCAGATCCGTCGTCAGGTTGCGGCGAAATCCGAACAGCAGAAAAACCAGGCCGAGCACGAAAGACAGGTGGATGCCGCGATGCAGCAATTCGCGGATCAGCCCGAAACCCGAGGCATAGAAATGGTAGACCGACATCGCCACCAGCAGGAGGGTGATGACGTAGCCGATCTTCTTTCCGGTCGCGCGAAATTCGACTTCGGGGTCGTAGCGGCGCTCCAGGTCCGACAGTGATTTGGTTGACTGATCGCTACTCATGTCGCTTCCGCATAACCGCAATATCACTAAAAATCAGCCCGGCGCTCTTCCGACCGCCGGGCTGAAGGGGATGTGTGGATAAAGGCCCTATTTAAGGACGCCCGCTTCCTTGTAGTAGCGCTCGGCGCCCGGATGCAAAGGCACACCGACACCGCTCAGCGCGGTTTCCAGGGTGATGGTCTTGCCCTTGGCGTGGCCGACATCGAGAAGCTTGCGCGTCTCCTTGTTCCACAGCGCCTTGGTGATGTTGTAGATCAATTCCTCGTCTTCCTTGGCGGATGTGAACCACTGGGCGCCGACTGAAAGGGTCGGGGTTGTATCGACACCCTCATAGGTTCCGGCGGGAATATCGCTGGAGGCGAAGAAGCCGTATTTGTCGACCAGGGCCTTGGCGTTGGGGCCGGAAAGCGGCACCAGCTTGATTTTGGTCGCGGACGCAAGCTCGACCAGGGCGCCGGTCGGATAGCCGGCGACGACAAAAAACGCATCGATCTTGCCATTGCGAAGCGCATCGGCGGCAGCGCCACCCTTCAGGGCTTCAGGGGTGATATCCGACAGCTTCACGCCGAAGGCGCCAAGGATCAGTTTGGCGTCGACATACGTCCCGGAGCCCGGCTCGTCGAGCGAAACCCTCTTGCCCGCAAGGTCGGCGACCGAATTGATGCCGCTGTCCGCCGAGGTCACCAGATGGATATGTTCCTCAAAGAGGGCGGCGATGGTCCGCAGATCCTTCATCGGCGGCTTGCCTTCCATGGTGCCGGTGCCGGTGTAGGCCCAGTAGGCGACGTCCGATTGCGCAAAACCCGAATTGCGCAAGCCCGAATTGATCGCATTGACGTTATCGACCGACCCGCGCGAGGACACCGCCGAGGCGATCAGGTTATCGACGCCGCAGCTGCCGCCCTTGCCGCATTCCCGCGATCCTGGCGGCTTGGAAATCGCATTGGCGATGAGGCCGCCAACCGGATAGTAGGTGTAGGACGTGCCGCCCGTGCCGATGGTAAAGAATTTCAATTCCTGGGCCGATGCCGTGGTCGTTATCGTCGCCATGCTTGCACCAGCAAGGGCAAGTCCCACAACAACGGTCTTCAGGAGCTTGAGCACATTGAACATTATTTGGTCTCCCTATTTTTGATCCCTCTGTTATGAATTAAATTGACCAAAAAGACCAAACCTGATTTCGACGCCAGGGCGGCACCTGACCGGTAAAGGCTGCGGATCAAGCGACAGCACAAAGGGAGGACAGCCAGGATGACGGGGACGGCGGATAGCGTTGCGCTGCTGATGATCGATATTCAGAATGATTTCTGCCCCGGCGGCGCGCTGGCCGTGACCGGTGGCGATGCAATTGTCCCGGTGGTGAACCGGTTGCAGGAACGCTTTGGCATTTGTGTTCTGACCCAGGACTGGCATCCGGCGGACCATTCGTCATTCGCCGACAATCATGAGGGAGCGGCGCCGTATTCAACGACGCAAATGGCCTATGGCGAGCAGGTCCTGTGGCCGGCCCACTGCGTCCAGGGCAGCGACGGCGCGCGGTTCCACGTCGATCTGGTCACCGACAGCGCCGATCTGGTTTTGCGCAAAGGCTTCAGGGCCGCCATCGACAGCTATTCGGCGTTCTATGAAAACGACAAGACGACCCGGACCGGACTTGCCGGATATCTTGGCGAGCGGGGGGTCAAACGGGTGGTGCTGACGGGCCTTGCGACGGATTTCTGCGTTTGTTATTCAGCTCTGGACGCCGTGGAGCTTGGCTTTGAGGTTTCGCTGGTGACCGATGCCTGCCGGGGGATCGACCTTGACGGCTCGCTGGCGGCGGCGATGGAAACCATGGCGGAGCGGGGCGTGACGTTTGTGACCAGCGATGCGATTTAATGGGTTTTCGGCCTCAAACGCCGATATAGCGGGTCAGCAATTCATGATCGTCGATGAGGACCCTGGCCTCGACCGTGTCCCGGTTGCGTCCGTTTTCGATGAAGGCGACCCGGTCGGCGATGGAGAGCACCGCATCGACCCTTTGTTCGACCAGGATGATCGCCACCCCTTGAGCCTTCATGGCCACGATGACCTGACGGATCTGCTCGATCATCGAGGGTTGCAGCCCCTCGGTCGGCTCGTCGAGCAACAGCACCTGGGGCTCCAGGCACAAGGCGCGCGCGGTGGCCAGCATCTGCTGCTCGCCGCCTGAAAGGGTGTCGGCCCGCTGCCCGATGCGCTCGCGCAGGCGCGGGAAAATGTCGAGGACCCGGTCCCGGGTCGGGGTGCCGAGCCCGCGAACCATCAGCCCGATCTCAAGGTTTTCGGCCACGGTAAGCTCGGCGAACAGGCGCCGCCCTTGCGGGATATAGCCGATCCCCAGCCTGGGCACCTCGTGGGCGGGCAGGGCGCCAATGTCTTCCCCGTCGAGCAGAACCGCGCCCGAACTGATGCGCAGCAGACCCATGATGGCTTTCATGGTGGTGGTCTTGCCGGCACCGTTACGGCCCAGAATGCACAGGATCTGGCCGGGCTTTACGTTAAGCGATATGCCGTGCAGGACCTGCGCCTGGCCATAGGCCACCTTGATATCAGCCACCTCCAGCATCAGCCGGTCCCCAGATAGGCGGCCTGAACATCGGCATTGGCGCGGATATCCGCAGGGGCACCTTCGGCGAGAACCTGGCCAAAATTCAGCACCGTGATGGTGTCGGCGGTCGCCATGACAACATTCATGTTGTGCTCGATCAGAAGCACCGTGGTCTCCCCGGCGATCGATTTGACCAGGGCGACGAAGTCCTCGATTTCACTGTCGGCGAGCCCTTGGGTCGGCTCGTCCAGAATGAGCAGGCGCGGGCGCTGGCCCAGGCCCATGGCGATCTCCAGAAGCCTTTGGTGACCGTAAGCCAGATCGCCGGCGGTCTGGGTGGTCCGGCCGGCAAGGCCGACCCTGGTCAGCACCGCCTCGACCTCGTTTGCGACAGCGCTCGCATCGCGGCCAAGGCGGCGGCGCACGGCCAGGGCGACATTTTCAAAAAGCGTCAGCTGGGCGAAGATCGAGGTGATCTGAAACGTGTACGCCATGCCAAGGGAAATGCGGGCGTGGGCGGCAAGATCGGTGACATCGCGGCCCTGAAATATCACCTTGCCGCTGTCCGAGGAAACCCGGCCGCATATCATGCCGACAAAGGTGGTCTTGCCGGCGCCGTTGGGTCCGATCAAGGCCCTGATCTGGCCCTGGGGAAGCTCAAAGTCGATATTGTCGACCGCCCGCAGACCGCCGAAATAGCGCGTCAGCCCTGTGGCGGTGAGCAGGTTCACGGCAGCCATGGTGCAAACCGTTTGCGTATCTCGCCCACCAGCCCGGCACGAAAGAACAGCGTGACCAGAACCAGCGTTACCCCGGCAATCAGCATATAGGCGCTGGTCAGCCCGCTCGCCAGGTCGATGAGATAAAACATGAACGCCGCCCCGACCAAGGGCCCCAGCAAGGTTCCCGCTCCGCCGAGCAGTACCCATAAAAGCGGGAAAATCGAATATTGCACCGTGGCAAAACTGGCGCCGACATAACCGAACAGCAGACCATAGGATGCCCCGGCGAGCCCCGAAAGCGTGCCGGACAAAATGACCGCGATCAGCTTGTAGCGGAAGACGTCGTAGCCCAGCATGGTGGCGCGGTCTTCGTTCTCGCGGATGGCGATCAGCACCCGGCCAAAGGGCGATTGCACCAGGGCAAGGGTGATGGCAAGGCAGGTCGCCATCAGCAGCAGCGCGGCGAAATAGCGGTTGACCGGATTGCTGAGATCGATCCCGGCAAGTATGCGGTCGGCCTGCTGGATGACAAAACCTTCATCGCCGCGGGTGTATCTGCCGAAATAAAGGATCGTCAGATAGACCGCCTGGGCAAACATCAAGGTGACGATCATAAAAGCGACCCCAACGGTCCGCAATGCCAGCAGCCCGACAATGGTGGCGAGCGCCAGGGCGGAGGCAATGCCGGCGATCAGCGCCGGGGCGGGCGAAAACCCCAGATGCTGGATGGCAAGGCCCATGCCGTACATGCCGGCGGCAAAAAACATCGCATGGCCAAGGCTGAGCAGGCCAGTGTAGCCAAACAGGATATTGTAGCCCATGGCATACGACGCCAGCACCATGATGCGGGCCAGATTGCCGTGGTGGTAGGCGGGCAGCACGAACTGCACGGCGAACAGCGCCGCGATAACCCCGCCATGCAGCAGGTATGATTTGGTCGCATCGCTCACCTAGGCCGGGCTCCAAAAAGGCCGTTGGGGCGGAAAATGAGCACAAAGGCGACCAGCAGCGTGGCGATGATCTTGGCCAGCGTCGGCGAAAAGAATACAGAGATAATGCCGTCGCTCATGCCGATCAGCACCGCGGCGACCACCGTGCCCGTCAGGCTGCCAAGCCCGCCGATGATGACGACAATGAAGGACAGCAGCAGCGGGTCGTGGCCCATCAGGTAGTGCGCCTGTTGAATGGGCACGATCAAAACGGCGGCCATGGCGGCAAGACCGGCGCCAAGACCGAAGACGAGCCCGTAAACGCGGGTAACCGGAATACCGAAAGCCTGGGCGGTCTCCCGGTCAAGCTGGGTGGCGCGCAGCATCAGCCCGATGCGGGTTTTGGCCATCACCGCCCACACGCCGAGCAGCATGGCAATCGCGGCCCCGATGACAAACAGCTTGTAGGTGGAATAGCCGAACCAGGGGAAATAGATCCTGATGTTGAACGGCGCCTCGACCGGGCGGGCATCGGCGCCATAGGTCATCAGCACCGCCTGCTGGATGATGTACATGATGCCGATGGTCGCCACGATGGTGGTCTCGGGGTCGTAATTCAGGCGCCTCAGAACCAGGGCGTCGGCGCTGGCGGCAATCAGCCCGACCATCACCGGAACCAGGACCAGCGCCAGGATAAACCCATAGGCGGGGTGGCCGCCAACCAGCGACGTCACCCACCAGGCCAGCACCGCCCCGAGCATGAAAAACTCGCCATGGGCGACATTGACCACCCGCATGACGCCGAACACCAGGCTCAGCCCGACCGCCATCAGCGCCAGGACCGCCGCGGTGACGGCGCCTTCAAGCGAGGCGAGAAAAAGATAAGGGCCCAGATCCATCGGGAATACTCATGCGCCCCGGCTCGATAAAACTCTCAAACCGGGGCGTGTCCAATTTTAGAAGGGTTTTTTGGTGTAGTCCGTCTCGTCCGGGTAGAAGGTATCCTCGATGGATGTCGTATGGACGACCTCCAGCCGGCCGCCCTTGACCTGGCTGATATACTGGTGCCCGAAGACCTGATGGGTCTTGCCGTTGAAGATCTTGGCCCCTTGGGGGTGCTGGCGCGAATACGGCATGTCGGTCATCGCCTCGACCGCCTCGATGAGCCTCGCCCGGTCCTCGGGGCCGCGATAGCCGGCGGCCTCCATGCCCGCCTTGATGACGTGCAGGGTTTCCCAGCAGCCAAACATGTGAGCGTAGGTCGAGATATCCTTGGGGTCGTTGACCCAGGCGCCATTGTCGTCGACGCCCACCGCTTTTCGGTAGAATTTATCGTAGTCGGACTGGTCTTTCTGGGCGTAGCGCGGATGGCCTTCCCAGAAATAGGTGCCTTCGAGGAACTCCAGGCCCGAGCTGCCCAGATCGACCGCTTCCAGACTGTCGATGAAGCCGAAGATTTGCGGCGCATTGGGGCCGTAGAACTCACCCATTTCCTTAACGAAGGTCAGAACGCCGGGGCCCACCATGACGTGATAGATCACTTCGGTGGCACGCGGGATCTTGGGGAAATATTTGGTGAAGGAGGTTTCGGTCGGCGGGATGGCGATGTGCTGGATCACCTCGCCGCCAACCTTTTCGATCGCGGCGGTGAAGTAGTCGCGATGATCATGGCCGAAGGCGAAATCGGGGAAGATCATGGTGATCTTCTTGCCCAGATTGTCGGCGACATAGGGCGCCATGGCCTGCACCTGGGATTTCACATCGGTGATGCCGGGCTGGATGGTGTAGCGGTTGAGCATGCCGCTGGCGACGTGATGGCCCTCGGAGACGACGAAATAGGGCAGCTTCAGCTCGCCGGCGCGCGGCGACGAACCGATGACGACATGGCTGAACAAGGTGCCATAGGCGATATCGACATTGTGCTGGTTGGCGAATTTCTCCAGAACCTCGGCGCCCCTTTTGGGGTCGGTGCCGTCGTCCTCGGCGATGATTTCAACGGGGCGGCCATTGATGCCGCCATTCTCGTTGATCAGCTTGGCCGCCGCATTGGTGGTGCGTTCATACCAGCGGCCATAGGCGGCGCCGATGCCGGTGCGATGCACCTGAAAGCCGATTTTGATCGGGGCTGAACTCTGGGCCTGGGCATAGCGCATCAGGCCGGGCATTGCGGTTGAGCCCGCCACGACACCGGCGCCCGCGGCCATCGACTTGAGCACGTTGCGCCGGGTTTTCAGAACTGGTTTATCAATCTTGGTCGACATGAATTAACTCCTCCCACCTGCTGTTTTGCGGCTTCATTTGCGAACCCTTTTGGCAAGATTGTTAGCATACAAGCAATTTGTCCAGCAACATTTTCGCATCGCTCAAAGTCCGGACAAGGGAAATAAAGTCGTGGCCCGATCCTTCGGTCCCCGCCGGCCGCGCCTCATTGTCCCAGTTGGAGGATTGACTTTCGCCCCTGGTTGCGGATTTCATTTGCATACCAATAAGATCAACATTCCCGAAAGCCCCATTCGCATGGCAAGCCCCAGAAACGGACACCTCGTCGGTGTCGATGTCGGCGGGACGTTTACCGACCTGGTTCTGGCTGACCCGGCCACCGGGCAGGTGCGCCTGGCCAAGGTGCCGAGCACCTTGGAGAACCAGGCCTATGGGGTGCTCGATGCGCTAGACGAGGCCGGGGCCGATCTGCCCGCCATCGGCCTCATCGTCCATGGCACCACGACGACGACCAACGCCGTCCTGGAGCGCAAGCTCGCCCGCACCGGTTTGAT
>UOEM01000107.1_pt1 | contig 13649 bp, 12 predicted proteins | sample 1988661 | NCBI WGS metagenome assembly UOEM01 (sample SAMEA4712195, study PRJEB27164) | hydrothermal vent metagenome | biome: marine basaltic hydrothermal vent biome; feature: marine hydrothermal vent; material: mineral | place: Pacific Ocean | collected 2011-06-14/2011-07-23 | depth 1719 m | reverse complement strand
GTTGGCCGTGGTGATGAACATGATGCTCGACAGGTCGTAATCGACCTCCAGATAGTGGTCGTTGAAGGTCGAGTTCTGCTCGGGGTCGAGCACTTCGAGCAGGGCGGCGGAGGGGTCGCCGCGGAAATCGGCGCCCATCTTGTCGATCTCGTCGAACAGGAACAGCGGGTTGGAGGTCTTGACCTTCTTCATCGACTGGATGACCCGGCCGGGCATCGAGCCGATATAGGTGCGGCGGTGGCCGCGGATTTCGGCCTCGTCGCGGACGCCGCCCAGGCTGACGCGGACGAATTCGCGGCCCGTGGCCCGGGCAATCGATTTACCGAGCGAGGTCTTGCCGACACCGGGTGGGCCGACAAGGCACAGGATCGGTCCCTTGAGCTTGTTGGTGCGCTGCTGCACCGCCAGATATTCAACGATGCGATCCTTGACCTTTTCCAGACCGTAATGGTCGTCATCGAGCACTTTCTGGGCCTTGTTGAGGTCCTTTCTGACCCGGGCGGGTTTTTTCCACGGAATCGACAAGAGCCAGTCCAGATAGTTGCGCACCACGGTGGCCTCGGCCGACATGGGGCTCATCTGGCGCAGCTTCTTCATCTCGGCTTGGGCTTTTTCGCGGGCTTCCTTGGTCAGTTTGAGCTTTTCGATCTTGTCTTCGATTTCGCCCAGATCGTCCTTGCCGTCCTCGCCCTCGCCGCCAAGCTCCTTCTGAATGGCCTTCATCTGCTCGTTCAGATAATATTCGCGCTGGGTTTTCTCCATCTGGCGCTTGACCCGGCCGCGAATGCGCTTTTCGACCTGCAGGACGCTGATCTCGCTCTCCATGAGCCCGTAAACGCGCTCCAGCCGTTCGCCGATCGAGGCCAATTCCAACAATTCCTGTTTTTCCGACACCTTGATCTGCAGGTGCTGGGCCACGGTGTCGGCGAGCTTGGCGTAGTCCTCGATCTGGCTGACCGACCCTAAAGCCTCGGGCGGCACCTTGCGGTTGAGTTTCACATAATTCTCGAACTGGCCGACGACCGAGCGCGCCAGGGCCTCGACTTCGTTTTCGTCGCCGATCACATCGTCGATAAGCTCCACATTGGCTTCGAAAAATTCGTCCGTGCGGGTGAACTCGCCAACCTGGGCCCGGACCTGGCCTTCGACCAGAACCTTGACGGTCGCATCGGGCAGTTTGAGCAACTGCAAAATGGTGGCGACCGTGCCGACGGGGTAAATGCCGCTGACGTCGGGATCGTTGTCGTCGGCATTCTTCTGGGCCACGAGCAGGATCTGCTTGTCCTCGCGCATCACCTCTTCCAGGGCGCGGATGGATTTTTCCCGGCCGACAAAGAGCGGCACGATCATATGGGGAAAAACGACGATATCGCGTAAAGGCAAAACCGGCAGCAGGCCGGTCTGCCCCTCCATTGTCTTCACGATGGGGATATCGGCCTGATCACCGGTGTCGCCATCATCGCCTTGGTATTTCTTGTCGCTCATGCGAATTCCATTTTGGTTTAGCCGGCCAAGCTCATAAAACAACCCGCCCCATTTGAGGCGCAGGCTCGGAGGCATTCGCTGAATACCCGGGGGGCGGCTTGGCCAACTGACTTCTCGACTCGGCTCTTAAAATGGTCCCGCCAGGGAGGCATTTCAAGCCGCGGGGAGCACTTAGCGTTACCGTTGCTGCGGCCCGGTATAACCCGCGCCCGCAGCGAACCGGGAGATATGAGTGCCCGTCAGGCGCTTGAGGTGCCGGTTTCCTCGGCGCGCTCGGCGTAGATGTAAAGCGGCTGGGCGCTGCCGTCGACCACCTCGGCGGAAATCACCACCTCCTCGACCCCATCAAGTCCGGGAAGATCGAACATGGTGTTGAGCAGGATCGATTCCATGATCGAACGCAGGCCCCGGGCGCCGGTTTTGCGCGCGATCGCCTTTTTTGAGATCGATTTCAGGGCTTCGTCGGAGAAGGTGAGCTGGGTGTCTTCCATCTCGAACAGGCGTTGATACTGCTTGACCAGGGCGTTTTTCGGGCCGGTCAGGATCTGGATCAGCGCCTCTTCATCGAGGTCTTCCAGGGTCGCCAGAACCGGCACCCGGCCGACGAATTCGGGAATAAGGCCGAATTTGAGCAGATCTTCTGGCTCAAGTTCCTTCAGCAATTCACCGGTTTTGCGCTCTTCTTCAACCGCGACATGGGCGCCAAAACCGATCGAGGTCGAGTGGCCGCGCTTGGCGATAATTTTTTCCAGCCCGGCAAAGGCCCCGCCGCAGATGAACAGAATATTGGTGGTATCGACCTGGAGGAACTCCTGCTGGGGATGTTTGCGCCCCCCTTGCGGCGGCACCGAGGCAACCGTGCCCTCCATGATTTTCAACAATGCCTGCTGCACCCCCTCCCCCGACACATCGCGGGTGATCGAGGGGTTGTCGGCTTTGCGGGAGATCTTGTCGACCTCGTCGATATAGACGATGCCGCGCTGGGCCCGCTCGACATTGTAATCCGCCGACTGAAGCAGTTTCAAAATGATGTTCTCGACGTCCTCGCCGACATAGCCCGCCTCTGTCAGCGTGGTTGCGTCGGCCATGGTGAAGGGCACATCGAGGATGCGCGCCAGGGTCTGGGCCAGGAGCGTCTTGCCGCAGCCGGTCGGGCCGAGCAGCAGAATGTTGGACTTGGACAGCTCGACATCGTTGTTCTTGCCGGCGTGGCCAAGGCGCTTGTAGTGATTGTGCACGGCAACGGACAGCACCCGCTTGGCGTGGTCCTGGCCGATGACGTAGTCGTTGAGAACTTCACAGATTTCAATCGGGGTCGGAACACCGTCGCGGCTTTTGACCAGCGAGCTTTTGTTCTCCTCGCGGATGATATCCATGCACAACTCGACACACTCGTCGCAGATGAACACCGTCGGACCGGCGATGAGTTTTCTCACCTCATGCTGGCTCTTGCCGCAGAACGAGCAGTAGAGCGTATTTTTGGAATCTGATCCGGCTACCTTGCTCATACGCAATCCTTGCTGCTTTCTTCGATGTGTTGAAATGACACACCGTTTCCTGGGTTAGGTCAATTTGATCCCGTCACCTGAGCCAAACGATGACGTTACCGGACCCAATCAAGCTCAATATTTATCGTTGGCGATTAGAAACGCAACCACCATGCCAGTTTCGCCGTCCGGCCCCAAATCGTTCAAATGCCTGAATTCACTCATGTGTCCGAAATCACTCATATTCGCGTCCATGGCGCGGCAGCCGATGTCAGCATGGTATGGGGGTGAGGATCAAGAATAGATTAAGGTGCCAACCTGTTCTGACGTCTCGGGCCGGCTTTCGCAGCCCCGGTGCCGGTTCTGGATCAATCCTTCTTCTTGCCGTCATCCTCATCATCGCTGCGCTGATCGACCACCGTGTCGATGATGCCAAAATCCTTGGCCTCGCCAGGGTTGAGAAAATAGTCGCGATCAAGAGTGCTCTCGATGGTGTCGTAGTCCTTGCCGGTGTGTTTTACGTAGATTTCGTTCAGGCGACGTTTCATCTTAATTATGTCTTCGGCGTGGCGCTCGATATCGCTGGCCTGGCCCTGAAACCCGCCCGAGGGCTGATGCAGCATGATGCGGGCATTGGGCAGCGCATGGCGCATGCCTGGCGCCCCGCCGGCCAGCAACAACGAGCCCATCGATGCGGCCTGGCCGATGCACAAGGTCGAGACCGGGGGGCGGATAAACTGCATGGTATCGTAAATCGCCATGCCCGCCGTCACCACGCCGCCGGGCGAGTTGATATACATCGAGATTTCTTTTTTGGGGTTTTCGGCCTCCAGGAACAACAGCTGGGCGGTGATCAGCGAGGCCATGCCGTCTTCGACCGGTCCGGTCAAGAAGATAATCCGCTCCTTGAGCAGGCGCGAAAAAATATCGTAGGCGCGTTCGCCGCGGTTGGTCTGCTCGACCACCATCGGTACAAGGTTCATGTTCACGTCAGCCATGCGGTCAAGGGGGTCGCGCATCGGTATTTCCTCAGCAAAGTTTTGAAATTTTCCAATTATTTTGCAGATATGGCGATTCGGTTAACAAAGTTCAAATCCGGCGCAACCCTCCCCGCATCCGGCCTCGGGGCGGTTGGATATGGCCAAAACCCGTCGAGAATGTGACCTTTCCCGGCATCGTAAGGGGGGTGGGGCAAGTTTCAACCGTGATCGTGACCCGAATGGTCGGTCTCGTCGTCTTCATCCTTGAACAGCTCCTCGCGGCTCACCGTTTTTTCGCTGACCGTGGCAAGCTCAAGAATGAAGTCGACCACCTTGTCCTCGAAAATCGGCGCCCGGAGCTCGGCCATGGCCTGGGGGGTCTTCTGGTAGAACTCGTAGGCCTCGCGTTCCTGTCCGGGGAACTGGCGCAGGCGTTCCATCAGCGCGCGGTTGACCTCCTCGTCCTCGACCTTGATCTGGTTCTTGTCGCCGATATCGGCGATGACCAGCCCCAGACGCACCCGGCGTTCGGAGATTTCACGATATTCCGTGGTTGCGTCCTCTTCGGTGGTGCCCTCGTCCTCGAAACTGGATTTACGGCGCTCCATATCGGCGTTGACGCTCTTCCATACCGCATCGAACTCACCCTCGACCATGGCCGACGGCAGCTCGAAGGTATGGACCTTGTCCAGGGCATCGAGCAGTTCGCGCTTCAGCTTGGCGCGCGAGGCCTGGGCGAACTCGGTCTCGACCTGGCCCTTGACCGCCTCGCGCAGCTTGGCCAGGTCGTCCATGCCAAAACGCTTGGCGAACTCATCGTCGATCACCACGGGCTTGGGGGCCGCGACAACCTTCACCTTGACATCGAAGACAGCGTCTTTGCCGGCCAGGGCCTTGGCCTCGTAGTCTTCGGGGAAGGTCACCTTGACCGCGGTGTCGCTTGGGGCCGCAATGCCGATAAGCTGCTCTTCGAAGCCGGGAATGAACCCGCCGGAGCCAAGGACCAGATCGACCCCCTCGGCCTTGCCGCCTTCAAATTCCTCACCATCGACCCGGCCGGCAAAATCGATGGTCAGCCGGTCGCCGTCCTCGGCCTTGGCGCCGTCGTCGCGGGGGGCGTAGTCCTTTTGCTGGGAGGCCATGGTGTCCAGGGCCTCATCGACGATTGCGTCGTTGACCTGGGCGACCTGGCGCACCAGTTCGATTTTGGAAAGGTCCATCACCTCGAAGGCGGGGATGATCTCAAATTCCATCGTGTAGGCAAGATCGGCCTCGCCGGCCATGACGCCCTTGATCTCGGCCTCGTCTTCGGTGAGCGAGATTTTCGGCTGTAGCGCCGGGCGCTCGTCGCGATCCTTCAGCGCCTGGGCGCTTGATTCGGTGACCGCTTTTTCGACGATTTCGGGCATGATGCGCGCACCGAAGGTGCGGCGCAAATGAGCGGCCGGGACCTTGCCGGGGCGAAAGCCCTTGATCTGAACTTCATCTTTCAGCGTTTCAAGGCGGTCGGTGAGGCGTTTGTCCAGTTCGTCGGCGGGAATGACGATTTTCAGTTCACGCTTCAAGCCTTCGCAGAGGGTTTCTGTTACCTGCATGGAATCGGGTCCGATCCTTTTTCTCAACTTCAATACCGGCTCTAAAGTTGCCACTGGTCCGCTGAACACGCGAAACCCCCGGACAATAGACCGGTTAGAATTAAATTTGGTGCGGGCGGAGGGACTTGAACCCCCACGGCTCTCGCCACAAGAACCTAAATCTTGCGTGTCTACCAATTCCACCACGCCCGCGGGGGCCCGCGGACAGGCCGACCAGCCACGGCGATGCCGATGTAACACGACGGTTTTGGGGTTTCCAGCGAAAACCGTGGTGGATCTTTACTCAGGTGCCATCATCTTTTCCCAATAGCCGGTTGAGTGGAAGCGACCGAATTTGTAGCCGACATCGCTCAACACGCCAATCTTTATAAAACCAAAGCTCCCATGAAGACCATCGGAGGCGGCATTGGGTTCGGTGATGACGGCAATGGCCCGATGTACATCTTCGCCGGCCAAGGCGTCGAAAAGCGCCCCATAGAGCGCCCGGCCACCCCCGCGCCGCTCCAGACCGGGGCGGGTGTAGATCGTGGTTTCGATGGTGGTGTCATAGCCCGCCTTGGCGCGATATTGCGACGAATAGGCAAATCCGGCCACCTGACTTTGCGCTTCGGCGACAAAGAGGCGGTGGCGGCCGGTGGCGCCGAACTGGCGGACCCATTTGAGGCGGTTTTCCAGGCTGACCTCTTCAAGGTCAAAGGTGATGGTCGTTTCGCGGATAAAATAATTGTATATCTCGCAAATGCCGGGCACGTCCGCCTCAAGGGCCGGGCGGATGGCAAGATCGGTCATGTCAGCCTCGTTTTTTTGGATCCTCGACCTTGGTGAAGCCGGGCCAGCACCGCCGGCAGAGCTTGCGGCAGGTCTTCGGCGACAAGGCCGGGACCCCGCCCCGCCTCGCCATGGAGCCAGACGGCGGCGGCGGCGGCCTTGAATGCCTCCATCCCTTGCGCCATCAGCCCAGCCACCAGGCCGGCCAGAACATCGCCGGAGCCCGCGGTGGCCAGCCATGGCCGGGCATTGGCATTGATGACAGCGAGGCCATCGGGCGCGGCGATGACGGTGTCGGCGCCCTTCAGCACGATGACGGCCCCGGAGCGGCTGGCGGCGGCGCGGGCGCGGACGAGCCTGGAGGCGGCATCGATGCCGGCAAACAACCGGCTGAACTCACCGTCATGGGGGGTCAGCGCGACCGGGGCCTTCCTCGCCTTGATGGCATCTTCAAGGGTGCCCGGCTGATCTTCGAAGGCGGTCAGGGCGTCGGCATCGAGAACCACCGCCGCCGGACTGCGCAGGGCTGAAACGACCTTTTCCCGCACCGCCTCCCCCACCCCGGCGCCGGGGCCAAGACAGACGGCGTTGTGGCGCGGATCGGCAAGGATGGCGGCAAGTTCACCGGCGCTGTCGCAAACGTCCAGCATGATGGCGGTCAGGTGGGCGGCGTTGACCAGGACGGCGGCGCGCGGGCTGGCGACGGTGACCAGCCCCGACCCGATCCGCAACGCGGCGCGCGCCGCAAGGCGCGATGCGCCGGTGCGGTGGATCGGGCCGCTGAGTACAACGGTGTGACCGCGATGGTATTTATGCGAGCCCGCGTCCGGCCAGGGAAACGCCGCCGCCCACAGGTCCGGACCGTTCAGGGCCGTTTGCGGGCAAATGTCCTCAAGGGTCGAGGCCGGAATGCCGATATCCTCGATCAGCAGCCGGCCCGTGTGGCCGCGGCCGGGCAGGAGAAAATGTCCCGGCTTGGCGCGGAAGAAAGTGACAGTGACATCGGCCCGCACAGCCGCCCCCCCCACCTCGCCGGTGGTGCCGTCAACGCCGGATGGCACATCGACGGCCAGGACCGCGATCCCCGCTTTGTCGGCAAGGGTAAAAAACGCCGCCGCCTCGCCATCAACGGCCCGGGTCAGCCCGGCGCCGAAAAGCGCATCGACCAACAGATCGGCGGCGGAGGGGTCCGCATCGCGCAAGCTCAGAACCGGTCCTGTCCAGCCCCTGGCGGCCAAGGCCGCATCGCCTTTAAGCGTGTCGGGCGGGGTCAGGGCGGCAACGCTCACGTCACGCCCCGCCTGGGCCAGAACCCGCGCCGCCACATAACCGTCACCGCCATTGTTGCCCGGCCCCGCCGCGACAAGAATTCTGCAAGCATCGGGAAATTCCCGCAAAGCCGCCTCGGCCACCGCCCGGCCGGCCGCCTCCATCAGCGTGAAACCGGGGGTGCCGGCGGCGATGGTCAACTCGTCGGCCCGGGCCATTTCGGCGGTGGTGAGGAGTTCGGTCTCCATGGTCTTCAGGTTTCCTCGTAAGCGGCGATTTCCACCAGGTTTCCGTCCGGGTCGCGGCAATAAATCGAGCGGATGGGGCCGGCCGCGCCGGTGCGGGCAACCGGGCCCAGTTCAATGGCGATGCCAGCATCTTCAAGCCGCCGCCTCGCCTGGGCAAGGTCGCTGTCGATAAGGCAGAAATCGGCGGTACCGGTGCCCGGACTGTCGGCCCTGGGGCTGGCCGTCTCACCCTTGGCCCTGTGTAGATTGATTTTCTGCCGGCCAAAACAAAGGGCGATGCGGCCCTCGCCAAACGTCTGGCGCTCCATGCCAAGGACTTCGTAAAACGCCACGGACGCGTCAATATCACCCACCGTCAAGACCATGTGGTCGATGCCAAGCAAGCTCATGCCCAACCGCCTTCCAAACAGATTTTCCGGCCCAACGCCGCCGCCCGCCTCGCAGAGTTTGCGTGATTTTTGGGCAGATTGCCTATATCGTAACCACAACCGGGTGGCCTTCACCCAGGTTTTTCAGATAATCTCCTGAAATCATTTGTTTTTATATAGGTTCTTGGGTTGGCACAACACCTGCTTGCCAGCGAAGGGCATCAAGCGAGACGAGACGAGGTCGCGGCAATGAAAAAAATCGAAGCCATCATCAAGCCCTTCAAGCTCGATGAAGTCAAAGAAGCCCTCCAGGAGGTCGGCCTGCAGGGCATCACCGTGCTGGAAGCCAAGGGTTTCGGCCGCCAGAAGGGCCATACCGAGCTTTATCGCGGCGCCGAATATGTGGTGGATTTCCTGCCCAAGGTGAAAATCGAGGTGGTGGTGCCGACGGAGATGTTGGACAAGGCCGTCGAAGCCATCAAAACCGCTGCCAAGACCGGCCGTATCGGCGATGGCAAGATTTTCATCACCAATGTCGAGGAAACCATCCGCATCCGCACCGGGGAGACCGGAACCGAAGCGATCTGAAGCCGGACCGACGGCGCGCGAACCGCGACAGCACATCGGCAATTCATTGAACCAACCAAAGCATTCTGGAGAGTGTAGAAAATGGCCAACGCCAATACCGTCCTTGAAATGATCAAGGAAAAGGACATCAAATTCGTCGATCTTCGTTTCACCGACCCGCGCGGCAAGATGCAGCATCTGACCATGGATGTGGATACCATCGACGAAGACGCCTTCGCCGACGGCATCATGTTCGACGGCTCTTCGATCGCCGGCTGGAAGGCGATCAACGAATCGGACATGACGCTGATGATGGACCCCACCACGGCGGTCATCGACCCGTTTTTCGCCCAGACGACCCTGGCGATTTTCTGCGATATTCTGGAACCTGGCACCGGGGAAGCCTATGACCGCGACCCCCGCATGACGGCCAAGAAAGCCGAGGCCTACCTGAAGCAGACCGGCATCGGCGACACCATCATGTTCGGCCCCGAGGCCGAGTTCTTCATGTTCGACGATGTGCGCTTTTCGTCCGATCCCTACAACACCGGCTTCAAGCTCGATCAGGTCGAGCTGCCGTCCAATTCGGATACCGAATACGAGATGGGCAATCTGGGCCACCGGATGCGCATCAAGGGCGGCTACTTCCCCATGCCGCCGCTTGATTCGGCCCAGGATATCCGCTCCGAGATGATCTCGGTGATGAAGGAAATGGGCGTCACGGTCGAAAAGCACCACCACGAAGTGGGCGCCGCCCAGCATGAGCTCGGCATCAAGTTCGACACCCTGACCCGCATGGCAGACGGCCAGCAGATCTACAAATACGTCGTCCACCAGGTTGCCCACGCCTATGGCAAGACCGCGACCTTCATGCCCAAGCCGGTCTATGGCGACAACGGCTCGGGCATGCACTGCCACCAGTCGATCTGGAAAGACGGCGTACCCATGTTCGCCGGCGACAAATATGCCGATCTGTCCGAAGCGTGCCTTTTTTATATCGGCGGCATCATCAAACACGCCAAGGCCCTGAACGCCTTCACCAACCCCTCGACCAACTCCTACAAACGCCTGGTCCCCGGCTACGAGGCCCCGGTGCTCCTGGCCTATTCGGCCCGCAACCGTTCGGCCTCGTGCCGCATCCCCCATTCGGTGTCGCCGAAAGCAAAACGCGTCGAGGTGCGCTTCCCCGATCCCACCGCCAACCCCTACCTGGCTTTTGCCGCCATGCTGATGGCCGGCCTTGACGGCATCCAGAACAAGATCCACCCCGGCGATCCCATGGACAAGGACCTTTACGATCTGCCGCCCGAGGAGCTGAAAAACATCCCCACGGTGTGCGCCTCGCTGCGCGAAGCGCTGGAGGCCCTGGAAGCGGACCGGGCGTTCCTGACCCGGGGCGATGTGTTCTCCGACACCCAGATCGATGCCTTCATCGCACTTAAGATGGAAGAGGTCGAGCGCGTCGAAATGACCCCTCACCCGGTCGAATTCGACCTTTACTACTCGGTCTGATCCACCAGCGGGCCCCGCGGGAGGCCTCAGCGCCTCCCGCACCGCCACCCCTCCCATTCATGGTTACCAGTTCCCCAACCCGACCCCCCAAAATTCAGCTTTGCGATTGGCCGCGTCCTTAACGGCAATCAAGGCAAACTCAGGGCCATGGGGAGGCCCGTTTGTACTGGCGCTGCCCCCACCAAACGCTGTGAGGTAACGATGTACAAACTGATCGCCGCCATGTGTCTTGGCGCCATGGCCTTTTCCGTTTCAACGGTCGCAAATGCGCAAAATCCCCGGCCGGCAACGCCTGTCGAGGCGTTTTTCAGCGCCCTGCTCGGGGCTCCGGCGGCAACGGCGCGCCGCGTGCCGCGACGGGAGTATTACCGCCCGGCGCGCAGCCCCCAAATGCAGGCCGTGCCGGACTGGGGCTTTGCACCCAACCAAGGCGCCCAGCGATACAAACCGCAACGCCAGGCCATGGCCGCGCCGCGTTTTGCGCCCAGAGCCGCAACGGTCACCCGCACGAACCGGGCGGCAAAAGCCGCCCCGGCCCACGGTCTGGACCCGCGCCTGGCGCGGCAGACCGTCGCCTATCAGACCGACTACAAGCCTGGAACCATTGTCATCGATACCAAGGCGCGGTTCCTTTATCTGGTGCAGGAAGGCGGCCAGGCGCTTCGATACGGCGTCGGGGTCGGCAGGCCGGGCTTTGAGTGGAACGGCACGGTAACAATTCAGCGCAAAGCGAAGTGGCCGACCTGGACCCCGCCGGCGGCAATGCGCAAGCGCGAACCGTGGCTGCCGGTGCGCATGGAAGGGGGACCGGACAATCCCTTGGGCGCGCGGGCGATGTATCTTTATCGCAACGGCAAGGACACCATCTACCGCATCCACGGCACCAACATGGCCAGCACGATTGGCAAAGCGGTGTCGAGCGGGTGCATTCGCCTGCTGAATGAAGAAATCGCCGATCTTTACGAGCGTGTACCAAACGGCACGAAGGTCGTGGTGATATAGGGTATAGCGACAAATACGATTGCGGCACCAGGCTGGTTTTTCCATCGGCAATCTCGCGCCGACCCGTTTCCCGACCGGTGGAAAACCGCCTCGAGTCTGTCGTATTATAGCACCACTTCCGCCTCAATTTCCCGTGTGCCCGGCATTCTGGACTTGACCCGGTATGCCTGCTTCTCCACAAAGCACAGACGTAAATTTACGAGTGTTCATTTGGCTGCCCGCTCGCCCCGCGACTACATCGCGTGGACAGTTAGATGACGCGATCGAACACTTAAGCGTCGCGCGGATGTTTGGACGAAGTCTCGCGCCGAGGAGATGAGAATGAAGGCCTGTTTGACCGCCGTATTTTCCAGTGTCTTGTTAGCCTCGGTGCTGGTCGCACCTGTCGCCCAGGCCCAGGAGGCCGCACCGGAAGCCTCGCCGCTACTCAAATGGTTGAGTAGCCTGGCTCCTGATGCCGGTACCGTGGAAAGCGGGTCCGGGGTATCGACAGCTACGGTCAGCGTAACACCAATACCCCATCCGCCGGCCGCAAAGCCCAATGCCGAAATCAAAGTCGCGGCGGCAACCTCGCCGGGAATTTATGCGCCGCGCGTCTATACGGTTGAAGATATTTTCGGGACCAGCGCCGCTACCGCCACGGCAAAACCGGAGGTTCGGGCCCCGCAGGACACCGTCCTTGTCGCCAGCGCCGCTCCGCAAGTGGCGCCCATTGCCAAAAAACCGGTCAAGGCCAGAAAAAAGGCCAATATGAAAACCTGGAAATCGAAGCTGAAAACGGCCTCGACTTCCAGAAAACGATCGGCCTCCGGGCTTGACCCCAAATTCGACCGTACCGAAGTCAGCTACGACACCAAGTACAAAGTCGGAACCATCGTCATCGATACCGACGCCAAGTTCCTCTATCTTGTCCAACCCGAAGGCAAGGCTTTACGCTGGGGCGTTGGCGTTGGCCGGCAGGGTTTTTCCTGGAAGGGAACAGCAAAAATCAAACGCAAGGCCGAGTGGCCGACCTGGACCCCGCCAGCGGCCATGCGCAAGCGCGAACCCTGGCTGCCGGCACGCATGGAAGGTGGTCCGGACAACCCCTTGGGCGCACGGGCGATGTATCTGTACAAAGGCGGCAGGGACACATTGTACAGAATCCACGGCACCAACAATCCGGCCACCATTGGCAAAGCGGTCTCCAGCGGCTGCATTCGGTTGATCAACGACGCCGTCGCCGACCTCTACGACCGCACCAAAATGGGCGCAACGGTGGTTGTGCTCTGAGCAGATTGCCAAAAAAGAGTTCGCAAGAATTTGGCCGGGGAATGTCCCCGGCCTTTTTCGTGTCTGGAGCAATTTTCTGTTCACGCAGGCAACGGCGCCGGCCTTGGCGAACCCTCAGGCGGCGGGTTTCCATTTTATCGAGCATCCCATGGAAGCGATCTGCTTCTCCGGCCCCTTGCCGGTTTCGGAGATCTGACCCATGGCTTCGAGCAGATCATGCCGGTATCCGGCGGGCGGCGGCGTGGTGCGTCCCTCGTCCAGGCGGCCGCGATACTGCAATTCTCCGGCGGCGTTGAAGCCAAAGAAATCCGGTGTGCAGACTGCGCCATAGGCATGCGCCACCTTCTGGCTCTCATCGTGAAGATAGGGGAACTTGAAGCTGTTTTCACGCGCAAATGCGTCCATGTTCTCAAAACTGTCTTCAGGGTAATTTTCCGCATCATTGGCGCAAATGGCGGCAACGCCGATACCCAACTGGCCGATTTCGGCCATATCGGCGACCAGGCGCCCGGCAATCGATTTTACATAAGGGCAGTGGTTACAGATGAACATTATCAAAGTGCCGTTCGGCCCGGAGACGTCGACAAAGGTATAGGTGCGGCCATCGGTTCCACGCAGCGAGAACTCAGGTGCCTGCCAGCCAAAATCGCAGATGGGGGGGTGAGCGGCCATGGAATGTTCCTCATTTCATTGCTTTGCCACGCCCCACCCGGCCACCGCCGGGGCGTGGCATTGGCGGTGGAGGGAGGCGCTGGCGGGTAAGTATTGCGGAGTATAGCAATGCCGGTTCCCGATTTGCGACCAAAAGCACCCAGACCGAACACCGCCAAAGTCGGCCTATGGTGCAAAAGAGTCGCACGAGCGGCCAAATTCCCCTGCCAATGCCTAAGGTATCGCCATAATTTGCCCCGATAGATATTGATCGCCCGCCGGTTCCCGGCACCCCTCGCCAGCTTCACCGACCAGTGGCATGATGGGGGTGATTCGAATTCCTGTGAAATGGCCGACGCGCGCCTTTACGGCGGGGTCATCGGGGTAGTGTGTCGTGAGGGAGAGTGAGGAGCTGTTTAGTGTAACATAAGTACGCCCACCTGAG
>UOEM01000111.1_pt1 | contig 13686 bp, 11 predicted proteins | sample 1988661 | NCBI WGS metagenome assembly UOEM01 (sample SAMEA4712195, study PRJEB27164) | hydrothermal vent metagenome | biome: marine basaltic hydrothermal vent biome; feature: marine hydrothermal vent; material: mineral | place: Pacific Ocean | collected 2011-06-14/2011-07-23 | depth 1719 m | reverse complement strand
GCCGAGGTGTCGCCGGGGGGGACGACATCAAGATGCCCGGCAAAGCAAAAATGCGGGGTGCCCGTGCCCAGCCGCGCGAACAGATTATCGACCGGCGGGGTCTTGGGGGCCTCGAACACCAGGCGGTGACAGGCAAAGCCGTAGGCGGCAAGCCAGCCCTGCACCAGATCGAGCACCCCCCCGGCATCGGGCGTTACGCTTGGCCGGCGGATCAACTCGCCCAGAAGGCCTATCGCGTCCGGGGCGGTCACGGCCATCTTTCCGGCATCATTCCCGGAGCAGTTCGTTGATCGAGGTTTTGGACCGGGTGCGTTCATCGACCTTTTTGACGATAACGGCGCAGTAGAGGTTGGGGCCGGGGGTGCCGTCGGGCAGCGGCTTGCCCGGCAGACTGCCCGACACCACCACCGAATAGGGCGGCACCCGGCCCATATGGACCTCGCCGGTGGCCCGGTCGACAATCTTGGTGGAGGCGCCGATATAGACCCCCATGGACAGCACCGCCCCCTCCTCGATGCGCACCCCCTCGGCCACTTCGGAGCGGGCGCCGATAAAGCAGTTGTCCTCGATGATCACCGGCCCGGCCTGGAGTGGCTCCAGCACCCCGCCGATGCCGGCGCCGCCGGAGATATGAACGTTTTTGCCGATCTGGGCGCAAGAGCCGATGGTGGCCCAGGTGTCGACCATGGTGCCGGTGTCGACATAGGCGCCCAGATTGACGAAAGACGGCATCAGCACCACGCCCGGCGCGATATAGGCCGAACGGCGAACCACGGCGGACGGCACGGCGCGGAAGCCGGCCTCGCGGAACCGGTTCTCGCCCCAGCCCTCGAATTTGGACGGCACCTTGTCCCACCAGGTGCCCCCTCCCGGCCCCCCGGAGATCGGCGCCATGTCGTTGAGCCGGAACGACAGCAACACCGCTTTTTTCAGCCATTGGTTGACGTGCCATTGCCCATCGACCTTCTCGGCCACCCGGACCGTGCCGTCATCAAGCAGGTCGAGCGCTTTTTTCACCGCATCGCGAATTTTGCCGGTGGTTTGGTAAGTGATGGCGTCGCGGTCGTCGAATGCTCCGTCGATGAGGGCTTGCAGGGCAGCGGTCATTTGGTCGTCTCCTTGTGAGGCCCTTGGGTGTGGCGGGCGGGGCGCACCTTATCAAGGTCGGCGGCGATGTCGAGCCATCGGGCGCCGGTCGGCGTCAGGATTTTCGGAGTTTCACTCCTGCTCAAGGGCCATCAGAATATCCGAAAGGAAGGCGGCAAGATCGTCGGTCCGGTGGTCGACATGGGCGGCATCTTCTCCGGCATTCTCCCAATCGGCGCGGGCGGAGCGGTCCTTGCTGCCCGTAATCAGCACGGTCCGCATTCCAAGGGCGTGAGGGACGGCGAGGTTACGGGCCAGATCCTCGAACATCACCGCCGTGTCAGGCTCGACATTGGTGACGGCAAGAAAACGTTCGTAAGGCTTGGCGTCGGGCTTGGGAACAAAATCCGCCGCGACGATATCGAACATGTCCTCGAACACATGGGAAATGCCCAGCCGGTCCGAGACGTTTTCGGCATGGCGCCGCGACCCGTTGGTAAAAATGAATTTTCGGCCCGGCAGCGCCGCCAGGGCCTCGGCCAAAAGCGCATCGGGCGCAATGACGCTGTGATCGATGTCGTGAACGCAATCGAGAAAACGATGGGGGTCCATCCCGTGCTCGGTCATCAGGCCGCGTAAAGTGGTGCCATAGGTATGGTAGTAGTGCTTTTGAAGTTCTTTGGCCCGCGCCGGAGTTACATCCAGCCATTCACTGATAAAGCCGCTCATTTTGGCGTCGATTTGAGAAAAAAGCGCGGTTGTAGGCGGGTAGAGCGTGTTGTCGAGATCGAAAATCCAGCTCCTTATGGCCGCAAATTCTGCAAGCGGGCTTACCGTCATGGTCGTCTTTCCTTGTCCGGACAATATTTCAAAATTCCCTATTCAGTTGCGGTAAGCCTGCCTTAAGACCCGTTGGCTAGTATGGGTCCAGCCGGTATTTAGCGTATCCAGGGACGAAGGCATGGCACAGGTTACGGCCAGGGTCGAGAACCAAGACATAGCGACATTTGACGTCGGTGCAATCGTGTCCGAACACACCGGGCCGGCTTGCCTTTTCGATGCCTTGCGCCAACCCATCCAATGCAATGCCAAATGGCTGGAGGCCGGCCTGCCCGGTCCCGCCGGGCCATCCACGCCGGCAACACGGTTTCTTCCCGGCCAACTGGTGGTGGACCTGCTCAATTCGTCGACAACCGGCAGGGTCGGAACATCGTTGGCCCGCCTGCCGGTATCAACGCCGGAGACGGGGGCTGGCGATGGGCCGGCCGACACCGTTTTGGAGTTCACGATCCTGCCGGTAACATCTTCGGGCAAGACCGCAAGCCTGGTCCTGGGGGCCGACAGAACCGCAATGGCAACGCTCCAGAACGCCTTGCGCGAGAGCCGCGAGTTTCATCACGCCTTTGCCGCCTGTTCGGCCGATTTCATCTGGCAGGTCGATGGAAACGGGGTCATCGACTACACCGGCCCGCGCGGTTTGCTTGACTATTCCCCCGATGAGGTTTTCGGCTCTCCCATGGTCAGGTTTTACTCCGACATCAAAGAGGCCGAAGCCAGCCTGGTATTCCACAGCCGCGAACCCATGTGGGAACGCGAGGTGTGGCTTTCCGACAAAAGCGGGGGCAGCCATTGTTTTTTGGTCAGCTCGGTGCCCCTGACCGACAGGTTCGGAGCCTGGCGGGGGGCGCGCGGCGTCGCCCGCGAGGTCACCGATCAGCGCCAGCGCGAGGCGGAACTGAAAAAAGCCCGCACCTCGCAAAGAATGATCGCAACGGTCCTGCATGCGATGCGTAGCGAAGTTGATCCCCGCGCCATCCTCAATGCCGCCGCCATCGTTGCCGCCGACAGCGCCGAACTCGACGCCTGCCTGGTGGCCAGAACCAACGGCGGCGGGGGACTGGACTGGGTGGCCACGAATTTGCCGGCACCGCGGATGAAGGCTGATTTTACAAAATTTTCTGACCCGCTGCTGGCAGTCATGAGCGATGCCATCGCCACGGCGGAGCGCCAAACCACCGGCTTTGAGGTCCCCATGGGGCAATTTCTCATCGCCGTGACCTTCGTTGACGGAACCGCCAATGGCGCCGTCGCCTTTGGCCGCGGCATGGACGGCGGCACCTCTCGGCCATGGTCGCCGGAAGACAAACATATTCTTCGCGCCATGACCGAGCAATTGGGCATATCGCTGGCCCAATACGAGTTGGTCGAGGCCTTGCGCCAGCGCCGGGAGGCCAGTCATGCCGGCTGAGGACCGTAAATATAATCACCGCGGCGCCAAACACGCCAAGTCGGTCGAAGCGTTGGTGCGGCGCGACACCAAGGCGATGATGGAACTGGCGCTTTGTGACCATACGCCACCGGAAATGCTGGTCATTCTGTCCCAGGCCCCGGAGAACGATATTCGCGCCGCCGTCGCCGGCAACCCATCGACCCCCTCGGCGGTCGACCGGTCGCTGGCAAACGACGAGGACCCGACAGTTCGCGCCGCCCTTGCCACCAGGCTGGCGGCCCTGCTGCCGGATATGCACACCGCCGAGCAGCAAAAATTCGCTGCCCGCGCCACGCGTATCCTCACCTCGCTTGCCCATGACACCGATATTGCCGTGCGGCGCATCCTGTCTGAGGAAATCTGCCGGCTGGACGGCATACCCAAGGACTTGGTGAAAAAACTGGCCCAGGACGTCGACGATCTGGTCGCGGTTCCGGTCTGCCAGTATTCCCCGCTCCTTGACGACGACGACCTGATCTCCCTGGTGGCGTCGCGCGGCACCGGGCTGGCCCTGGCCGCGATCGCCCGGCGCGAGGGGCTGGGCGCCGATGTCAGCGCCATCCTGGTCGATACCGGCGACATCGACGCCATTGGCGCCCTTTTGGACAACAAAAGCGCCCAGATCCGCGAGAACACCCTCGATTTGATTGTCGGGCAGGCCGATGGCGTGACCTCATGGCACGAGCCGCTGTGCGCCCGGCCGGAAATCACCTCGTCCCTGGCGATGAAGCTGGCCGAGTTCGTGGCGACGTCGCTGGTCGAACAGCTCGCCGCCCGCCAGGATCTTGACGACGAAACGACCGCCCGGCTCAGCCGGCAGGTCGGTGAGGCCCTGGCCCGTAACCCCGCACCCAAACCGCGGGACGACACCATGGTCGACGTGCCCAGCGAGACGGACATTCGCACCGCCATCGAAGCCCGCCGCGAAGCGCAATTGATCCGGTTGATCGCCGCCCGGGCCAATGTGGGGAGCAACGTGATCCGGCGCATACTGGCCACCCGAACCCCCAAACCGATTGTCGCCCTGGCATGGAAGTCCGGCCTGACGATGAGGACCGCCGAAATGCTCCAGCGCTACCCCGGGTTCGTTCCGGACAAACGCGTCATCAGTTGCGGCGACGACGAGCTCTTCCCGATGACCGAAACCGACATGGAGTGGCAGCTGGCCACCTATGGCATGGGGGGACAAGACGGCGGGACCGCGCCGGACATTGAGGATGGGAGCCTCAAGTCTTGACAGCAGTTTTTTTCAAAATCGGTTCCCACTTTTGGGAGACATGCTTTAAACCCCAATCCCAATGGCCCCACCGCTTCTGACCCTTCAAGACATCCACCTCACTTTTGGCAGCACGCCGTTGCTCGAGGGGATCGATCTCACCGTGAATGAAGGCGAGCGCCTGTGCCTTGTGGGGCGCAACGGCTCGGGTAAATCGACGATTTTGAAGGTCGCCGCCGGCCTGATCCAGGCCGATGACGGCACGCGCTTCCTCAAGCCCGGCACCACGGTGCGCTACCTGCCCCAGGAGCCCGACCTTCAGGGCCATGACACGGTGCGGGCGTACGTCCAGGCTGGGCTGGCGCCGGGCGACGACCCCCACCGGGCCTTGACCCTGCTGGCCGCCCTGGGCCTTGCCGGCGACCAGGCACCGGCGCATCTTTCGGGCGGCGAAGCGCGGCGGGCGGCGTTGGCGCGCGCGATGGCGCCGCGGCCCGATATTCTGATGCTGGACGAGCCGACCAACCACCTCGATATCGTCGCCATCGAATGGCTGGAGGCCGAGCTTGCCGCATCGCGCTTCGCCCTGGTGCTGATCAGCCATGACCGGCGGTTTTTGGAAAATCTCACCGATGCCACGGTGTGGATCGACCGGGGGGTGGCACGGCGGCTGGGGTCGGGTTTCGGCAAATTCGAAGCCTGGCGCGACAAGGTCCTGGCCGAAGAGGAGACCGAACGCCACAAGCTCGACCGCAAAATCGTCGCCGAGGAACACTGGGTGCGCTATGGCGTCACCGCCCGGCGCAAGCGCAATATGGGGCGCATGAGGGCGCTGGCCGACTTGCGCGACAAACGCCGCAACGCCGTCAAGGCCACCGGCGTCGCCAAGCTCGCCGCCACACAGAGCGCGGCGTCGGGTAAGCTGGTGATCGAAGCCGACGGCCTGGCCAAGTCATATGACGGCAGGCCCGTGGTGGCCGGGTTTTCCACCAAAATCCGGCGCGGCGACCGGGTCGGCATCATCGGCCCCAACGGGGCGGGCAAGACAACCTTGATCAAGCTCCTGACCGGTACCCTGCAACCCGACGGAGGCCGGGTGCGGCTGGGGACCAAACTCGACATGGTGACCCTGGACCAGAGCCGCGACAGTCTTGATGCCACCACCACCTTGAGCGATGCGCTGACCGGCGGCGGCACCATGGTGAAGATTGGCGACAGCGCCCGCCACGTCATCGGCTACATGAAGGATTTTTTGTTCCTGCCCGAACAGGCGCGCACCCCGATCTCGCGATTGTCGGGCGGCGAGCGCGGACGGCTGATGCTGGCCCGGGCGCTGGCTTCGCCCTCGAACCTTTTGGTGCTCGACGAGCCGACCAACGATCTTGACCTGGAAACCCTCGACCTTTTGCAGGAGCTTCTGGCGGACTATTCGGGAACCGTGCTGCTGGTCTCCCATGACCGCGACTTCATCGACCGGGTGGCAACCTCGGTCATCGCCTCCAATGGAAACGGGAGATGGACCGAATATGCCGGCGGCTATTCCGATATGCTGGTCCAGCGCGGGGACGCCCCGTCCGGCGCCAGGCCACGCCGAGATAAAAAAACAAAACCCGCCCGCCTCAAGCCAACCGCGCCCCGGAGCCAAGCCCGCGCCAAGCTGTCGTTTAAGGACGCCCATGCCCTGAAAACCCTGCCCGGCCTGATGAGCAAGCTGGAAACCGAGACAAAGGCCCTCAACGCCAAACTGGCCGACCCGGACCTGTACCGCCGCGACCCTGAAGACTTTGCCGCAACCAGCGCCCGGCTCGATGCCGCGCAAGCGGAACTGAGCGCCAGCGAAGAGCAATGGCTCGACCTTGAGATGAAACGCGAGGCCATCGAGGCCGGTTGACCCTGACGCCTTGCGGAGCCGATAGTCTCCTGCCCCGACGCCGCTGACCCGCGAGACCCAATGCCGAAATTCTCCGCCAACCTGACGATGATGTTCACCGAAAGACCCTTGCCGGACCGCTTCGCCACCGCGGCGGCGGCCGGTTTTGAGGCGGTCGAGGTGCAGTTCCCCTATGAAATGCCTGCTCAGGCCATCGCCGAACATCTTGCCGAAGCCGGACTGACCCTCGATCTGATAAACCTGCCGCCGGGCAACCTTGCCGCCGGCGACCGGGGGCTGGCGGTGTACCCCGAACGGCGGGCCGAGTTCGAGGCATCCGTCGGCACCGCTCTTGGATATGCCGCCACAACGGGCGCGAAGAAACTCCACCTGATGGCCGGCATCGCCGACCCCGACGACGCCGGCGCCCGTACCGCCTTCTTGTCGGCCATCGCTCTTGCCGCCAATGCCGCCGGACCGGACCGCACCATCTTGCTCGAACCCCTCAATGGCCGCGACGTGCCGGGCTATTTTCTCAACGACTTCGATCAGGCCGCCGCCATCATCGCCGAGCTGGCCCTGCCGAACGTCAAGCTCCAGTTCGATTTCTACCACCGGCAGATCATCGCCGGCGACGTCATGTCCGCCTTTGTCCGGTTCCAGCCCATCATTGGCCATGTGCAGTTCGCAAGCGTACCGGACCGCGGCGAGCCGGACCGGGGCGAACTTGCCTACACCCGCATTTTCGACATGCTCGACGATTTGGGGCATGAAGGGTTCGTGGGCGCCGAATATGCTCCGCGCGGGCGCACCGAAGACGGGCTGGGCTGGTTTCAGCCCTTTAGAAACCGCAACTAGGGGAAGGCTATACCATGTCCGAGCACTACGAGATCATCAACGAGCGCTTTGCCAGGCTCGTCAACGGCAACGCCCATGTCGATAAGCTGGCCACCGGTTGCCGCTGGGCCGAGGGTCCGGCATATTTCGCCGCCGGGCGCTATCTGGTCTGGTCGGACATCCCCAATGACCGCATCATGCGCTGGGACGAGACCGACGGCGCGGTGTCGGTCTTTCGCCAGCCGGCGATGAACACCAATGGGCTTGCGGTGGACGCCAAGGGCCGGCTGGTGGCTTGCGAGCATCGCGGGCGCTGCATCTCGCGCACCAATTTCGACGGCACCCGCGAAGTTCTGGTCTCGGAATACCAAGGCAAGCGCTTCAACTCCCCCAACGATCTGGTGGTCAAATCCGACGGCACCATCTGGTTCACCGACCCGACCTACGGCATCGACAGCCACTATGAGGGCGACAAATCGGACCCTGAAATCGAGGGGTCCTACGTCTACCGCTTCGATCCGGCGAGCGGTGATCTTTCGGCCGTCGTCACCAATATGGAAAAGCCCAATGGCCTGGCGTTTTCCGGCGACGAAAGCCTTTTGTATGTCGCCGACACCGGCGCCTCCCACAGGAAGGACGGCCCCCGGCATATCCGTGCCTTCACCGTCTCGGAGAATGGCAAAACTCTTTCGGGCGGCGATATTTTCGCCACCTGCGACGCCGGGCTGTTCGACGGCTTCCGCATCGATACCGAGGACCGCATCTGGTCCAGCGCCGCCGATGGCGTGCATTGCTTTGAGCCCGACGGCACCCTGATCGGCAAGATCCGCATCCCCGAGGTGGTGGCCAATGTCTGCTTCGGCGGCCCCAAGCGCAACCGGCTGTTCATCTGCGGCACCACATCGATCTACGCCGTTTATGTGATGACCCAAGGGGCGCTGCGGCCGGGGGTCTGAGCTATTGAATTCCCGCGGTCGTCATCACCCGGCTTGACCGGATGATCCAGTAAACGACGCGTTGAATATAGTTGCAGACGGTGGTGGTTACTGGATTGTCCGGTCAAGCCGGACAATGACGGAAAAGAGAGGTATCGGATCGGCTCGAAAATCTCCCTACCGCCGGAAATCAACCGTCCAGTTCTCGCCACCCAAGGTCACATTGGCGACCTGGGGCTGGGCGCGTGAGATGATTTTGCCCCGGCGGATAACGAAAAGCCGTGGCGGTTTGAGGCGGATGGCTTCCATGGCGTCGCCGGCCTGCACCACCACCATGTCGGCGTGGCAGCCTGTCTCCAGGCCATAGTGCTCCAATCCCAGGGCGCGCGCCGCATTGGTGGTGACGGCGGCGAACATGGCTTTTGTCTCCTCGACCCCGGTCATCTGCCCGACATGGACCGCCATGTGGGCGACCTCGAGCATGTCGTGGCTGCCGAAACTGTACCACGGGTCCATGACGCAATCGTGCCCCAGCGCGACGTTGATGCCCATGGCCGTCATCTCTTTCACCCGGGTCATGCCCCGGCGCTTGGGATAGGTGTCGTGGCGGCCCTGAAGGGTGATGTTGATCAGCGGGTTGGGGATGGCGTGGATTTGCGCCTCGGCCATCAGCGGCAGCAGCTTGGAGACGTAGTAATTGTCCATCGAGTGCATCGAGGTGAGGTGGCTGCCCGCCACCCGGCCCTCTAGTCCAAGGCGCTTTGTCTCCGCCGTCAGGGTCTCGATATGGCGCGACATCGGATCGTCGGTCTCGTCGCAATGCATGTCGATGCGCAAGCCTCGCTCCGCCGCGATCCCGCACAAGGCACGCACCGAGGCCACGCCGTCTTCCATGGTGCGCTCGAAATGGGGAATGCCGCCGACGACATCGACGCCCATATCGAGCGCGCGGGAGAGGTTTTCTTCGGCCCTCGGATAGCGATAAAACCCGTCCTGGGGAAAGGCCACCAGCTGAATATCGATGTAAGGCTTCAGCTCCTCGCGCATGTCCAAAAGCGCCTCGACCGCCATCAGCCGGTCATCGGAAGTATCGACATGGCTGCGGATGGCGAGCGTGCCCCGGGCGATGGACCAGCGGGCCAGTTCACGCACCCGCGCCTTGATGGCGTCATGGGTCAGCCTGGGTTTCAGCTCGCCCCAGAGCCCGATGCCCTCAAGCAGGGTGCCGGACCGGTTGAGGCGCGGCTCGCCAAGGCTGAGGGTGGAATCAAGATGAAAATGGCTGTCGATGAACGGCGGCGTCACCAGACATCCGCCGGCGTCGATCACCTCATTCGCTTCGCCATTGATATTCCTCGCCACCCCCTCGATGCGCCCGTCGCGGACGGCGATATCCATATCGGTGCGGCCATCTGGCAGGTTGGCGTTGCGGACCAGAAGGTCAAACATATAAAACTCCTATACCCGCTCCCCGCGCCGGAACGGCACTAAAAGCGCCTTGGGATAGCGGGTCCGGCTGGCCATGACCACCATGGCGGCGATGGAGAGCACGTAAGGCAGCATGAGGAAGAACTGATAGGGGATCTGCGCGCCCGCAAGTTGCTGGGCCCGGACCTGCATGGCGTCGAGCCCGGCGAACAACAGCGCGCCAAGCAGCGCCCTTCCGGGCCGCCAGGAGGAAAAAATCACCAGGGCAACGCAAATCCAGCCCCTGCCGTTGATCATGCCAAAGAAAAAGGCATCAAAGGCGCTCATGGTGATGAAGGCACCGCCAATGGCCATCAGCGCCGAGCCGACCATCACCGCGCCGGTGCGGATGGCGAGCACGTCGATCCCTTGCGCCTCGACCGCCACCGGGTTCTCGCCGGCCATGCGCACCGCCAGGCCAAGGGGGGTCTTCTCCAGCACATACCAGACGGCCAGAACGGTGAAAAACGCCAGATAGGTAAGCGGGGTCTGGTTGAAAAACGCCTCGCCAATTACCGGAATATCCGACAGGACGGGAATGGGGTATTGCTGAAACGGCACGATCTTGGGCGGCGTGGTGACGTCGGGCAGCATCATGCGGAAAATGTAGTAGCTCAGGGACGAGGCGAACAAGGTGATGCCGATGCCGGTCACATGCTGGGAGAGACCCAGATGCACGGTGAAAACGGCGTGCAGAAATCCGAACATGGCGCCGACGAAGGCGGCAAAGAGAATCCCGCCCCACAGATCACCGCCCTGATAGACCCACATCCAGCCCGCCATGGCCCCCATGGTCATGATGCCCTCGATACCCAGATTGAGCACCCCGGCGCGCTCGCAGATCAGCTCCCCAAGGGTGCCGAATATGAGTGGGCTGACAATGCGGATGGTGGCGGCCCAGAAGCCGGCGGTGATGAGAATTTCGAACAGATCGCCGGTCATGACCTCACCTCCATAAAATGCGATAGCGCGTCAACATGACACTGACGAGAATCATGAGCACCGACAACCCGACCAGCGTATCGGCGATATAGGTGGGAATTTCGACCGCCCGGCTCATGGAGTCGGCCCCGACATAGACCGCCGAAAGGAACAGCGCCGAGAGGATCACGCCGAGCGGGTGAAGCTGGGCCAGCATGGCCACAGCAATGCCGGTATAGCCAAAGCCCGGCGACAGATCCAAGGTAAGGTACCCCTTCAGCCCCGCCACCTCGCTGACCCCGGCAAGCCCCGCCAGCCCCCCCGAGATGAGCGCGGTGCGGATCACCGTCTTGCTGACGGGAATACCGGCAAACGACGCGGCCTGGGGGTTGTAGCCCACGGCACGGATTTCATAGCCCCACCTGGTATAGCGCATCAGCACCCAGGCCAGGACGGCAGCGGCGATGGCGAAGACAAAGCCCAGATGAAGCCGGCCCTTGGCCAGGAGTGGCGGCCACAGCCCCTCGTCGATGATCGGCGCGGCCTGGGGCCAGCCCAGCGACATGGGGTCCTTCCACGGGCCTTCGATGAGAAAGCTCACCACCAGAAGAATGACGAAGTTGAGAAGCAGCGTCGTCACCACCTCATCGACCTTCATATGGGTCTTCAGCAGCACCGGAACGATAAGAATGGCGCCCCCCGCCAAGGCCCCGACGATCATCAGAAACGGGACCATCAGCAGCGGCGGCATGGTCACCAGGCCGGCGCCGAAAAAGGTTGCCGCCAGGGCGCCGCAGTAAAGCTGCCCCTCGGCGCCGATATTGTAGAATTTGGCCCTGAAAGCGACCGCGGCGGCAAGACCGGTGAAGATCAGCGGCGTTGAGCGGGTCAGGGTTTCATTGATGGCGAAATTGGTCCCCAGCGCGCCCTTGATCAGATAGCCGTAGGCGACAAACGGATTTTGCCCCGCCCACAAAATAAGCCCGGCACCGAGCACAAAGGTGGCGATCACGGCGGCGACCGGCGCCATGGCAACCCCGAACCAGGCGACATTCCGGCGCGGTTCAATTCGCATGGGACCCCTCCGGGGTCGGGGGCGCATGAGATGCCTCCTGAGAGGCCATGGCACCCTGCCCGGCCATCATCAGCCCGACATCGCGGATCGTCGCCTCGGCGGTTCGCACCGGCTGGCTGAGCCGGCCATGATACATGACGGCGATGCGGTCGGTAAAAGCGAAAAGCTCGTCAAGGTCCTCGGAAACCAGCAGAATCCCGGCGCCGTCGGCCCGCGCCTCCAGCAACCGCCGATGCACATAAGCGATGGCGCCCTCGTCCAGGCCGCGCACCGGCTGGTTGGCGAGAATGAATTTCGGGCCGGGCGACAGGGCGCGGGCGAGGATCAGCTTTTGCATATTGCCCCCCGAGAGCAGCCGGGTTTCGGCTTCCGGCCCCGCGCAGCGAATGTCAAAATCCTCGATGAGGGCTTTGGTGCGGGCAAGCGCGGCGGTCTTGTTGACGAAGATCCCGGCGGAGGTCATGGCGGGGGATTTGAGGTCCTCGGAGATCATGTTCTCCCAGACCGCCATCTCGCCGATGACGCCGGCGGCATGACGGTCCTCGGGGATGCGCCCGACCCCGCGGGCCACGACCTTGGCCGGGGTCGCCCGCTCCAGCTTTTGGCCCAGAAGCTCGATCGTGCCCGTTTCGGCTCGCGCCAGCCCCGACAATATATCCGCCAGCGCCCGCTGGCCATTGCCCGCCACCCCGGCGAGACCGACGATTTCATGGGCGCGGATATCGAGGTTCACCTCCCTGAGCGTCTGGGCTTCGGAGGCCCCGCGAAGGCCGACATCGCGCAAGGTGATCACCGGCGCGCCGGCCGCCATCGGCTCCAGCTTGGGGCGCAGGACCTCGCGGCCGACCATCATCTCCGCCAGGACGTCGCGGCTGGCATCCTTGGTGGCAACCGCGCCGACGACCGCCCCCCTTCGCAGCACCGCCACGCGGGTGGAAACCGCCAGAATTTCATGGAGCTTGTGGGAGATGAAAATGATCGCCAGGCCGCGTTCGGTCAGACTCTTCAACGTGGCGAAAAGGCTCATCGCCTCCTGGGGCGTCAAGACCGCGGTCGGCTCGTCCAGAATTAATATCCGGGCATCGCGATAAAGCGCCTTGAGGATCTCGACCCGCTGGCGCTCGCCCACCGACAGCGACCCCACCAGGGCATTCACATCCGCCGCCAGCCCGTATTCATCAGCCATGGCGGCGATTTTAGCCCGCGCGCGAGCGTCGCGCCGCCTAAGCGCGAACAGCGGTTCAGTGCCAAGGGTGATGTTGTCCAGCACCGAAAGATTGTCGGCCAGGGTGAAATGCTGGTGCACCATGCCGACGCCGCGGGCGATGGCGGCATCGGTGGAGCCCGGCGGCAGCGCTTCGCCGTCGATTTCGATGACGCCCTCATCGGCGACATAGTGGCCGAAGAGAATATTCATCAACGTGGTCTTGCCGGCGCCGTTTTCGCCCAGAAGCGCCACCACCTCGCCGGCGTGAAGCTCAAGCGAGATGGCGTCGTTGGCGACCAGAGGGCCAAAGCGCTTGGTGACGCCCCTGATCGACAGCAGGGGCGTCCTGGTTTGCATCTTCAGAACCTGCCCAAGGATCAGTAGGTCGATTTGGGCTCGTCGTCGATGATCTCAACGACGTATTCTCCGGAGAGAATCTTGGCCTTGAGGTCTTCCACCTTGGCCTTGGCGTCGGCGGGGATCCGATCCTCGAACTCATAATAGGGGGCCAGGGACGCGCCGCCCTTCTGCATCATCGTCCACTCCTTGTAGTCCTCGGCCTTGAAGGTGCCGGCCTTGACCAGGGAAATGGCGTGGTTGATGGCGTTTTCCATGTGCCACAGGGCCGAGGTGACGACGACGTCGGTGCCGTTCTCTTCCTTGTTCATGTCATTGACGTTGCCAAAGGCGATGATGTTCTTGGACCGCGCCGCATCGACCACCCCGGCCCGTTCGGCATACATGACATCAACGCCGGTCTCGATCTGGGCGAAGGCCGCTTCCTTGGCCTTGGGGGGATCGTA
>UOEM01000019.1_pt1 | contig 13767 bp, 11 predicted proteins | sample 1988661 | NCBI WGS metagenome assembly UOEM01 (sample SAMEA4712195, study PRJEB27164) | hydrothermal vent metagenome | biome: marine basaltic hydrothermal vent biome; feature: marine hydrothermal vent; material: mineral | place: Pacific Ocean | collected 2011-06-14/2011-07-23 | depth 1719 m | reverse complement strand
TTTTTTGTGTTAACCGGCTGCGCCGCCCAGATCGAGCCCGAAACCTTCGCCGCCATGGCCGAGGTCGACCATGTGTTCGGCAATGCCGAAAAACTCGAACCGGAGCCTTATGCGCAGCTTGCCCTGGGCAAGGCGCCAGCCATTCTGGTCGACGACATCATGAAGGTGCGCCAGACCGCGGGGCATCTGGTGGGCGGCTTTGGCGCCAGGACCCGGGCCTTTGTCGAGGTGCAGAACGGCTGCGACCATCGCTGTACCTTCTGCATCATCCCCTTTGGCCGCGGCCCCTCGCGATCGGTGCCGATGGGCGCCGTCGTCGAACAGATCCGCACCCTTGTGGGCGAAGGCCATGCCGAGATCGTGCTGACCGGCGTCGACATCACCTCTTATGGCGCCGATCTGCCGGGACGCCCCTCCCTTGGCGCGCTGGTGCAGTCGATCCTCGCCCATGTGCCCGATCTCGCCCGGTTGCGCCTTTCCTCCATCGATTCGGTCGAGGCCGACGAGGCGCTCTTCGAGGCGCTTGGCGAGCCACGGGTCATGCCGCACCTGCATCTGTCGCTTCAGGCCGGCGACGACATGATCCTCAAGCGCATGAAGCGGCGGCATTCGGTGGCCGAGGCCGAGGCGTTTTGCCGGCGCGCCCGGTCTTTGCGCCCCGATATTGTCTTCGGCGCCGATATCATCGCCGGTTTTCCGACCGAAACCGATGCCATGTTTGAAAACACCCTGGCCCATATCGAGGCCTGCGGGCTGACCTATCTGCACGTTTTTCCCTTCTCGCCCCGCCCCGGCACCCCAGCGGCGAAAATGCCTCAGACCGCCAAGGCCAGGATCAAGGCGCGAGCACGGGCTTTGCGCGCCAGGGGCCGGATGCGCCATGAGGCGTTTCTGGTCAGCCAGATGGGCCAGAGCCGCTCGGTGCTGGTCGAGCGCCCGCATCAGGGGCGCAGCGAGCATTTCGCCGAAATGAAACTTTCGTCACCCCAGGTGCCCGGCGAATTGATCGCGGCCCGGGTGATGGGCCGCGAGGGCCTGACGCTGGTGGGAGACCGCATCCAGTGACCTCCGGGGACCAACCCAAACCCGGCGTGCTCTCGCGCCTGTTCGGGCGCGCCAAGCCCGCCGGAACCGAGCCGGTTGCCGAAGAACCCGTTGCCGAAACCGCGCTCGAAACCGAACCCAAGGCCGGCTGGTTCGCGCGGCTCAAATCGGGGCTGTCGAAATCGTCGAATAAACTCACCACCGGCATCGCCGAGGTGTTCACCAAGCGCCGGCTCGACGGCGCCATGCTGGAGGAGCTGGAAGACCTGCTGATCCAGTCCGATCTGGGGGTGGAGCCGGCGATGGAGATCTGCCAGGCCTTGCGGGCCTCGCGCTACGACAAGGACATCACGCCTCAAGAGGTGCGCGCCTTCCTCGCCGCCGAAATCGAAGCCCGGCTGCAACCGGTGGCGATCCCGTTGACCATCCCCGACGACCCCCGTCCGTTTGTCATTCTGGTCATCGGCGTCAATGGCTCGGGCAAGACCACGACCATCGGCAAGCTTGCAGCCCAATTCCGCGCCACCGGCAAATCGGTGATGCTGGCCGCCGGCGATACATTCCGCGCCGCCGCCATCGATCAGCTGAAAATCTGGGGAGAACGGGTCGGTGCGCCGGTGGTGGCCCGCGATGTCGGCTCCGATGCCGCCGGACTGGTCTACGATGCCCATGATCAGGCGATGCGCGACGGCGCCGACATTTTGATGATCGACACCGCCGGGCGTTTGCAGAACAAGGCCGATCTGATGGCCGAACTTGAAAAGGTCGTCCGCGTCCTTGGCAAGAAGGAACCCGGCGCGCCCCATGCGGTGCTGCTGGTGCTCGATGCGACCGTGGGCCAGAACGCCATTTCCCAGGCCGCCATTTTCAGCGATATCGCCGGGGTGACGGGCCTGATCATGACCAAGCTCGACGGCACCGCGCGGGGCGGCATTCTGGTGGCGCTGGCGGCAAAATTCGGTCTTCCCGTCCATGCCATCGGCGTTGGCGAGCAGGTCGATGACCTTCAGGCATTTTCCGCCGGCGATTTCGCCCGCGCTATTGCGGGAACCGGGGCCGAGGAGGGCCAATGACCGACAACAAAGATACCGAAGAGCAAGCGTCCGAAACGCCCGCGCCGACATTCGGCGGCAAGCAAATCCTCAAGCTGGTGATCGAAATGGGACCGCTGGTGGTGTTTTTCGTCATGAACTCGCGCACCGATATCTTTACCGCCACCGCGGCGTTCATGGTCGCCATCGTCATCGCGCTGCCCGCCTCGTGGTGGCTGATGCGCCGGCTGCCGACCATGCCCTTGATCACGGCGGTGTTCGTGCTGGTGTTCGGCGGACTGACGCTCTATCTCAACGACGAGCTGTTCATCAAGCTCAAGCCGACCATCGTCAATGTGATGTTCGGCGCCATTCTGCTGGGCGGTCTGGCCTCGGGCCGCTCGTTTCTCAAAGTCGTCTTTGCCGATGTTTTTCACCTGACCCCTGAAGGCTGGCGCCAACTGACCTTCCGCTGGGGGCTGTTTTTTCTCCTGCTCGCGGTTCTCAACGAGATCGTGTGGCGCAATTTTTCCACCGACACCTGGGTAAACTTCAAAGTCTTCGGCATCGTGCCGCTGACGATGATTTTCGGCATGATGCAAATCGGGCTTCTGACCCGGTTCGAGGCCAAGCCGGGCGACAGTGAATAGAGTTTTTTCCTGACTAAGCCTCACGCCAGCCCTTCCACTCGATCCAGTCGCCATGGGCATGGGCAAAGCCAAGCTGGCGCGTCTCGCCGCCGGGCCAGGTGGTCAGGCTGATTTGAGCCGAGGACGTCGCCGGGTTCCACTCCATGGCAAGGCGCGCCAGGGGGGCCTCCTTTGTCGCTCTGGCGCCGGCCTCGCGGATGCGGGCCTCGGCGAGCGCCGCCTCATAGGCCGGCAGATACTGCCAGACGATGGTATGGAAAAGCACGGTCAGGCAGCCGGTCCGCCGGGGGGCCAGAGCCTCTTCAAGCCAGTTGCCGATTGCGGCCCGTTCGATGGCGACACCGGCGGCGCGGGCCGTGTCGATGGCAGCGTTGAGGCGGGCGAGGCGGGGGGGCTGATCGGCCCAGATATAGCTGCGCAGGCGCAAGCGATCCGCTTCGTTCTGAAGATCAAGCGGAGCGGCGTCACAGCCACTTCGCCCCGCTACGTCTATATCGGCCGGCGGTGGTGAAGGCCCGCTCCAGTCCGGCACAAGGTGCAGCTCCGCGGACCCAGGGCCGGCGTTTACCTCCCCCAGCCGGTAACGGTATTGATCGAAAACCAGATTGAGTCCGGCGCTGGCGCCGCACTCCAGAAGATGGAACGGCAGGGGCGCGCGGGCAGCCAGTTCATGGGCGGCGGCCATCAGCACCGCGGCACGGCCCACCTCGTTGGTTTGCGGCGGGGTGTCAAGAAATCGGTCGACAAATTCGGTGTTGGCGCCGATGGCCTTGGCCATGATCGGCCAGAGCTGATTGAAATCGGGATCTTCTCTGTCTTTAAGCCTGTCATAGGCGTCAGCCAGGGCGGGGGCGCGGCCCGAAAGCGCCAGGGCGTGGACGGCGCCGGTGAAACGCAAGGGAACCGCATCGCCGGCCCCCAGTTCCGGCCAGTGGCGAAGACGCATCGCGATGGCGGTTCCGCCATCAAGCCAGTCGGCGGCCCGGGTCAGAAGGGCGGCGGTGAATGGCGAGCCAAGAGCGGAGCAGGCCTGGGCCTGATCCAAAAACGATGCGCGCATGGTCCGGGGCTCGGACATGGGTGTCTCCAATGCGGAATTCCGCCAAGCTGTTGGCAACGCGACCGAAGGCCTTGCGTCTGCCGCGATTGCGGGTGAATAAAGGGATATGTCTGAGCCCCAAACGTCCGAAACCTACAGTCTTGATGGGTCCGTGACCCATCTTCTTCACCGCGCCGGCCAGATCGTCGATGAGGTGGTCACGTCGGAGCTGGAAAAGCTCAAGGTCACGCCGCGCCAGTTTACCTTGCTGGTCGCCATTGAAGCAAATTCCGGCGCAACCCAGGTGGAACTGGTCGAGATCACCGGCACTGACCGTTCGACTATGGCCGAAATGACCAGGCGGCTGGTGGTGCGCGGGCTGATCGAAAAACGCCTGCGCGACGGCGACAATCGCGCCACCGCGCTCAAGCTTTCCAGCGCCGGAAAACGGCTCCTGAAACAGTGCCGGTCGGCGGTGTGCACGGCGGAGGAAAAATTCCTCGAACGGATTTCGCCGACACGCCGAAAATCGCTGATGACGATCCTGACGGCCGTCATTGCCGGACCAAAGACGCCGGCCAAGCCCAAGCGCCCGGCATAACTTGTGTAAGCGGGATAGCGCCCCCTGACTACAGCCAGCGGCGCACGGTATTTTTATAGCGCGTATAGTCGCCGCCAAATTTATCGGTCAGATAGCGCTCTTCGCGGATGATGACGCCGTGATGCATCACCGGCAATACCAGAATCAACATGGCCAGGACCCAGAAATTGTCAAGCGCAAGTCCCACGCCGATGGTTACCGCAACCATGGCCAGATAGACCGGATTGCGCGACCAGGAGAACAGGCCATCGGTGACAATGGCGGTGGTCGGCTTGTAGGGCTCGATATTGGTGCCCGCTTCACGAAAACGCAGCAGGACCATGAAGGCGGCGACAAGACCGCCAAGGATCAGCGGCACCGCGATCAGATGACGCATCGGCCCGGGCCAGAACGAGCCGGACCAGAACTGGTCAACCGCGACGCCGATGAGGATCCCGGCCAGAAAAATGAGCGGCGGCGGCGCGATCACACCGGGTTTGTCAGGTTTTGCGTCGGCCACCGATCCCTCCTCCGGTTAGGCTGGGGAAAATACTCTAACGCATTTTTTTGAGTCCACGGCCCCAGCCCTCTTGGGTTTTTTATTGATTAAGTCTCACGCCATCCGGCTCTTGTTTTTTCGTTGATGAAGTCTGTGCCATCCCGCTCCCCCACCCGGCCACCCCATAGATTGTATCCTGGGGGTGGCCGGGTGGGGGAGCGGGATGGCACAGACTTCATCAACGAAAAAACAAGAGCCGGATGGTGCCGTTACCGTTAGAACAGAAAATACCTTAATGCATCAGGGCCTGGTCCGCCGGTGTGTAGGTGATCCCGAGGCTCTCGGCCACGGCGGTGTTGGTAACCTTGCCCTTGTGAACATTCAGCCCGTTCAAAAGGTGCGGATTTTGCTTTATGGCGTCAAGACCGTGATCGGCGATCGCCAGGCCAAAGGGAAGCGTGGCGTTGTTAAGGGCAAAGCTCGAGGTGCGCGGCACCGCGCCGGGCATATTGGCGACGCAGTAGTGCACCACGCCGTTGACGACATAGGTAGGGTCGGCATGGGTGGTCGGTTTTGAAGTTTCAAAGCAGCCGCCCTGGTCGATGGCGACATCGGCGATGACGGCGCCGTCCTTCATGGCTGTCAGCATATCGCGGGTGACCAGCTTGGGCGCCGCCGCGCCGGGCAGCAGCACCGCCCCGATGACCGCATCGGCCGAGATCACCTCTTCCTCCAGCGCCTCGCGGGTCGAAAACCGGGTCATGGCGCGATTGTCGAACAGCTCGTCAAGCTCGCGCAACCTGGGCAGCGACCGGTCGAGAATCACAACCTCGGCCCCAAGCCCGACCGCCATGCGCGCCGCATTGGTGCCAACGACACCGCCGCCGATCACCACCACCTTGCCCGGCTTGACCCCCGGCACCCCGCCGAGCAGCAGACCAAGCCCGCCGGCGTGCTTTTCAAGACAATGGGCCGTGGCCTGGATGGAAAGCCGGCCCGCCACCTCGCTCATCGGCGCCAGCAGCGGCAGGCCGCCATGGTCGTCGGTCACCGTCTCGTAGGCGATGGCGGTCACGCCCGATGCGATCAGCCCCTTGGTCTGCTCGGGGTCGGGAGCGAGGTGCAGGTAGGTATAAAGGATCTGCCCTTCGCGCAGTTGGACCCATTCTGAGGGCTGGGGCTCCTTCACCTTCACCACCATGTCGGCGGCGGCGAACACCTCCGCCGCCGAGCCGACCAGAGTTGCGCCCGCCCGCTCATAGTCGGCGTCGCTGGCGCTCATGCCCAGCCCGGCGCCGGTCTCGACCAGGACCTGGTGGCCATGAGCGACATATTCACGCGCGCTGCCCGGAGTGATCCCGACGCGGTTCTCGTCTGCCTTGATTTCCTTTGGAACGCCGACATGCATTATGTTTCTCCCGCGCCAGATTTTAACCATTTGGACAAAGCGCTAATACACCCTTGGCACCGGTGTGCCAATCCTGAGTTGCCCATCTCCAACCCCCGTATAGTAAGGCCGGTGCATCGGGGTTCATAATGGAGTTTGCCATCAATTGCCGAAAACGTTATTCGGGCCGCCTGATGGCCGGGGGAGCCGCCACCCATGAACACCAAAACCCGCGCATTCCTGAAAGCGCTGTTCGAGGCGGGTATTGCCGCCGCCGACCCTGCGCTCGTGGTGCCCCCTGCCCTGCCGCCCCGCCCCCGTGGCCGCGTCGTGGTCGTGGGCGCGGGCAAGGCCTCAGCAGCGATGGCCCAAGCGTTGGAAGAGGCATGGGACGGCCCGCTGGAGGGCCTGGTGGTCACCCGGACAGGTTACGGGGCGCCATGCCGCCGGATCGAGATCGTCGAGGCGGCGCACCCGGTGCCCGACACAGCGGGCCTCGCCGGCGCGGCGCGGATGCTCAAACTGGTGGAGGGCCTTGGCCGGGACGATCTGGTCATCGCGCTCATATCCGGCGGCGGGTCGTCGCTTTTGTGCCTGCCGCCGGCGCAAGTCGGACTGAAGGTCAAGCAACAGGTCAACGCCATCCTGCTCGCCTCCGGCGCGCCGATCGCGGAAATGAACGCGGTGCGCAAACATCTCAGTTGCATCAAGGGCGGCCGTCTTGCCGCCGCCGCCGCGCCGGCGAAGGTCGTGTCCCTGGTCATCTCCGACATCCCCGGCGACGATGCGGCCCTGGTCGCCTCGGGGCCGACGATCGCCGACGATACCGGGCGCGAGGTGGCGCTGGAAATCGTCCGCCGCTACGCCATGGACCTGCCCAAACCGGCGATGGACTGGCTGGCAAACCCCGCCGCCGCCGCCCCTTCGCCGTCGGACCCGGTTTTTGACCGCCATGAAGTGCATCTGATCGCCGCTGCCCAGATGTCCCTGGAAGCGGCGGCGGCGGGGGCGAGGGCTGACGGGCTGTCCGCTCACATTCTCTCCGACGCCATGGAAGGAGAGGCCCGCGACGCCGGTGGCAGCCACGCCGCCATCGCCCGCCAGATGGTCACCCGTGGCCAGCCCTTCACCGCGCCGGCGGTGCTGCTTTCGGGCGGTGAGACCACGGTGACCTTGAGCGCGGCGGGCCGGCAGGAGGGCCGGGGCGGACGCAACACCGAATTCCTGCTCGGTTTTGCCCTTGGCATCGATGGCCTGGCCGGCATCAGCGCCCTGGCCGCCGATACCGATGGCATTGACGGTTCTGAAGACAATGCCGGCGCCTTTGCCGATGGCGGCAGCATCACCCGGTTGCGGCAATTGGGTCACGACCCCAAGGCGATGCTGGCCCGGAACGACGCCTGGGGCGCCTTTGACGTCCTGGGCGATCTTCTGATCACCGGCCCCACCCGGACCAACGTCAATGATTTTCGCGCCATACTCGTCGATCCGGGCACCAGATAGGACCTGCCCCGGAGGAGATTTTGATGCAAACTTTATGTCGTTACTGTCAGGGCACATATATTTCCACCGTGACATCATTCAAATTAGTGAATAACATTGCCGGCGATTAGAGCGTGATCGTCTTTGACGGAAGCGCTCAGGCAGCAAGCGCTGCCCGGCGCCAATGCGCCGCGCCCGTGCAGGCTCGGTGCGCAGCACCGAAATAGCCGTGAGCGAAAAAAACCTAGAGCGATTCCGTTAAAAACGGAATCGCTCTAGAGGATCGTCGTGCTGGGGATGTTGGGGTGTCGTTCAGGTGTTTGATCGCAAATGTCCGGTTACTCTCCGTTGCATTGCTTATGACCGGGGCGCTGGCCGGCGGGGCGCTTGCTGACGGCAAGACTGCTGATTCTGCTTACAATCGCCTTTTTGCCGCCGTCCTTGCCGACCCCGCCAATGCCGATCTGGGGCTTGAATATGCCCGTGCCGCCCTGGCCCGGGGCGAGCCGCGCAAAGCCCTGTCGACCTATGAGCGCATTTTATTGCAGGACCCCGGCAATGACGAGGCCCGCGTCGGGCTCACCCGCGTCCGGCTTTTGATCGCGCCGGCCTTCACCTCATGGCGCGCCGAAGCGGGGCTGGGCGCGTCCAGCAATGCCCGCCACGCAACATCGGATGGAAACTCGAACGTGTTTGCCAGGGGCGCCCTCAGCTTTCGTGACGAAAGACGGCTGGGCGACAATCGCTGGCGCACTCTGGGCTCGGTCCGCCATAACCAGTATGGCGATGTCGATGAGCTGACCGCCGGGCTGGCCACGATCTCCGCCGGGCCGATGCTGGGCGGCGTCGGGAAATTCGTCATTCTTCCCGCCGCTGGCGTTTCCTATTCCTGGCTGGATGGAAGATCGCTTTATTTTGAGACCTTTGGTGAGATCAGTGCCGAAAGTTATAGCCAGGAGACCTTGAGTTCGGTTGGCATCCGCGCGGCGCATCGCAATATCGCCAACCGTTTTTCAAGCCTTGACGCTTGGGTCTTCGACCTCAAAGGCCGGCGCAGCCAGCGCGGGCTGTTTGGCGTTACCGATGTCCTCTCCATGGCGGGGCGGCTTCGCTATAGCAATGCGACCGGCACCGACACCAAGGACACCGACCCCTCCACGCCGCTGTTTCCTGGAAAATATATCGAGGTCCGCGGCAAGTTCGCCTATGCCATGCCGCTTTTTGGCGACGCGGTTTCGGGCGGGCCGACCCTGACCGCCTTTTCCCGCAGCTACCGCACACCGGTATCGACCGGGACGGCCAAGGATCGCCGAGACTTCTTTTTCGCCCCCGGAGCAGCCATGACATTCAACGATGTTTGCGGCCGTCAGTGCGATGTAAAATTCAGCTACCGCTTTGAGAACAACAACTCAAATGACCCGGCGGCGGAATATGAAACCCACGTCGGCGGCGCCCGTATCGCCGTGTCGTTCTAGGGGGGGAAATGGCACAACGCACCTGGACATTCCTGGCCCTCATCGTTGGCCTGCTCGCATCGACGATAAGTGTCGCGGCACAGAAAATCGGCATCGCGTCGGCGGTTTTGAATACCGTTCACAGCGTCGCCAACGGCGCCCGCGCCCTGTTGCGTGTCGGTGACGGCCTGGTCCAGAACCAGAGCGTTGAAACCGAGGAGACCGCAACGGCGCAATTGCTGTTCGCCGACGAAACCACGATGACCGTCGGGCCGCGCTCCAGGGTCGTTCTGGACAGATTTGTCTACAATCCCGCCACCGGCACCGGCGATATCGTCCTGCGGGCGACCAAGGGCGCGTTCCGCTTTATTTCCGGCGCAGCCCGGCCCGATACCTATAAGATCAAAACTCCCACCGCGACCATCGGGGTGCGCGGGACCATCATTGATGGCTATTGCGATCCGGGCGGCAATTGTCTGTTCATCGTCCAGGAGGGGGAAGTGGTGTTTTTCCTCCGCGACGGCAAGACTATTGAGGCGGTGGCCGGAACTTACGTCTATATAACCGCCGCCGGCATGGTCACCACGGGGTCGTATGAGGGTTCGATTTTTTCGATCCCCGCCACTGGCGTATCCTTCCCGCTCTTTGGCTGGCGGTTCCGCTTTGACGAATTTGAGGAGTTCAATACCTTCAATGCCGGTGATTTCAACGACGCCCTCGATTCCATCGTCATGCCCGCGCCGGACGAACCACCGGAAGACGAAGGTTGCGGATCATCTTGCTGATCAGGTCGGAACTCAAATGCCAGAAACCCTGACAACCAAATCAATGTCCCCGCAGCCTCCTCCCGCCGTCGAGTTGCCGGTAAGGGTGGTCAAGTCCTATCCGCTGATTACCGTGTCCAAGACCTACAGAGCCCGGCCCTTTGGCGTTGCACCGTTGTTGGCGGCTCATGTGCCGGGGCGCAAATCGCTCAACCTGGTGCAATTGTGCTGGACCTACGAGACCGCCGAAAAGGTATCGGAGCTGGTGGCGGATCTGGAACATGCCAAGTCTATCGCGCCGGATTCAGAATTCGTCATCCTCGCCAATACCGAGTTTGAGTCCTACCTCTTGTCCGACCGGGGTGTGCCCAACACCATGGCTTCGGAGACCATGTTCATGGACGAACAGGTATTCCGACCGCAACCCCGGATCGAAAAAACCTTCGAGGCCGTCTACAATGGCCGCATCGCGCCGATGAAACGGCACGAGCTTGCCGAAGGGATCAACCGTCGGCTTCTCATCTATTGCCCCGACTGGGAAGACGATCGTGAATATGCCGAAATGTATCGCCGAAAACCGACACCGGCGGTATTCCTGAACCATCAGCTCGGCGGCGGGAAATATTGCTTTTTGCCCAAGGACGAGGTGAACCGGCACATGAACCAGGCCCGGGTCGGGCTCTGCCTGTCGGCCACCGAGGGGATTATGCGCGCCTCGATCGAGTATCTTTATTGCGGTCTGCCGGTGGTATCCACACCATGTTATGGCGGCCGCGAACGCTACTATCATCCGGACTATTGCCGCATTGTCGAACCGGACCGCAACGCGGTGACCAAGGCGGTGCGGGATCTTGCGCGCGCCGATATCGATCCGTTTTTCGTCCGCCGCCGGACCCTGTCGATCATCAATCGCGAGCGCACCAATTTTATTCGTTTTGTCAATTCCCTGGCGCGCTACCATTTTGGCATCCGCCACCTGTTTCCCGATTTCGAGCCTTTCCGCGGCAATGTTGACTACGTGGACATACAAAGCATTATCGAACGACTGAAGGGCCGGCCGGGAGCCTGAGAGGTCCGGCGTTTTTTCCATCCGGCACCTGCGCCGGCAATAATCAGCCCCAATCGGCAAATGCCCAATATCGGGCCAAGTGGAAGGCCGCGCCACCCCCCATGTCCCGGTTATTCAGCAATTGGGCGGTTGTCGCCATCCTGACCCTTTTGGCCGTAGCCTTGCGCATCTGGGACCCCACGCCGATCAGCCAATTGCGGCTGATGGCCTTTGATACCTATCAGCGGCTGGGCCCGCGCATCTTCACGCCCGATCTTCCCGTACGCATTATCGATATCGATGATGCGTCGCTCAAACGTTTCGGTCAGTGGCCCTGGCCGCGCACTCGCCTGGCCGAGCTTGTAAACCGCTTAAATGACCTGGGCGCGGCGGCCATCGGCTTTGACTTTGTGTTCTCCGAGCCGGACCGAACCTCGCCGGAGGAGATTCTGGCGGAGCTGCCGCCGGGCCCGGACCTGGCAAGGCTGGCCGAATTCCTGGCCAGCCGCCGCTCCAACGACGAGGCTTTCGCCGCCGCCATGGCAAAAGGCAATGTCGTTCTGGGTACCGTTTTGAACACTTCGGGCGGGGGTGCGACCAACCGGCCCCCGGTCGGGTTCGCCTATGCCGGCGACGACCCTCGGGCCTTTGTGCCCGAATACACCGGCGTGACCGGAAATCTGGAGGTTCTGGAGAACGCCGCCCAGGGCCTGGGGATGCTCAACTGGGTGCCCGACGGCGACCAGATCGTCCGCCGGCTGCCTTTGCTCGGCAATGTCGATGGTGAGCTTTATCCCGCGCTTACGACCGAGCTCCTCCGGGTCGCCCAGGGCGCCGGCAGCTACCTGATCAAATCTTCGGGCGCCAACCAGGAGGAGGCTTTCGGGGCTTCGACCGGCATCGTCGCCTTGCGGGTCGGAGATATCGTCCTGCCGACGGCGGCCAATGGCGAGATATGGATCCACTATTCCGGCCAGCGGAAGGCGCGCACCATCCCGGCCTGGAAAATCCTGACCGGGGAGACCGATGCCGCCCAGATCGAGGGGCGCATCATGCTTGTCGGCACCAGTGCGCCGGGGCTGTTCGACCTGCGCGCCACGCCGATCGATGCGGCAATTCCCGGTGTGGAAGTTCATGCCGAGGGTCTTGAGCAGATGATCGCGGGCACGCCCCTCATCCGGCCCGATTTCGCCCTGGCCATCGAGCTTGGCGCCCTCGTTGTCATCGGTCTCATCGTTGCCGTTCTCATCGGCCTGGCCGGCCCGCAATGGACCGGCCTTGTCGCCCTTGTCGCCCTTGGGGCGGCCAACTGGTTTTCATGGGACGCCTTTGCCAACCGCGGCTGGCTGATCGATCCGGTCTATCCATCCCTGATGACGGTGGCGATCTACATGGCCGGCACGGTGGTGGGCTATATCCGCACCGAGCGCCAGCGCAACGAGGTCCGCCGCGCTTTTAGCTACTACCTGGCGCCCGCCCTGGTCGAGGATCTGGCCGATCATCCCGAACATCTGGTCCTTGGCGGCGAGGAGCGGGACCTGACGGTGCTGTTTTCCGACATTCGCGGTTTTACCGGAATTTCGGAACATATGGGGCCGGTGCAGCTGACCGACTTCATCAACCGGTTTCTGACACCGATGACCGAGGTGATCCTGGAGCGTAAAGGCACCATCGACAAATATATGGGCGATGCGGTCATGGCGTTCTGGAACGCCCCCATCGACGATGCCGACCACGCCGGCAATGCCTGCCGGGCCGCTCTGGAGATGCACCAGAGGCTGGCCCGCCTTAATCGCGAGTTTGCCGAGGAAGCCGCCGCAGGGGCCGCCCAGGGCGGATTGGACCTCCCGCCGATCCGCATCGGCATTGGCCTGAATACCGGTTCGGCCTGCGTCGGCAATCTGGGGTCGCGGCAGCGCTTTGCCTATTCGGCCATCGGCGATGATGTCAATATTGCCTCGCGGCTGGAAGGCCAGACCAAGGCCTATGGCGTCGATACCCTGGTCAGCGCCGCAACGGCGCGCGCCGCCCCGGCCTTTGCCTTTCTCGAACTGGACCACCTGAAGGTCGTGGGCCGCGAGGAACCGGTGGTCGTCTATGCGCTGCTCGGCGATCCGGTCCTGGCCCATTCACCGGATTTTGGCGAGCTGGAGGCGGCCAACCTCGAGATGCTGGCGGCGTATCGGGGGCGCAAATGGGATCAGGCCCTGGCCCTGATTGCGACCTGCGCCCACCTCGGCGGTCCCCCGCTCGAGCTTCACTATAACGCCCTGGCCAAGCGTGTTTCCGCGTTCAAGCACCGTCCCCCCGGCCCGCGCTGGGATGGATCGGTTGCGGCCAGGAGCAAATAATACCAGCGGTATTGGCGATTGACCCTTACCAGGACCTGTATACCTCTGGAAACGCAACGGATTTCTTAACTCAGCTGAGTCAAAGGCTATGGACTTGTCACAGTTTTGTTCCGTGTCCTTGAATGGAAATCCAGCCGACAAGGAGAACGGAATTGGCACCCAGACACAGCGACGAATTTCGTCGGGAAGCGGTTCGCATTGCATTGACGAGCGAGCTAATACCAGCGTCTTGTCTGACGTCAGCCCCGGTGGGACAGATTTAGGGATTTGAACACCGGAGGATTTCTGGTTCATCGTAACCGTCAAGGAGTGAAGATGAACAAGAAATCCGGAGCCAGCAAAGCCTCGGCTGACAGGCTGGTCAAAACCATCCGCCGCAAGACCCGGCAAACCTATTCTTCAGAAGAGAAGATCCGCAATGTTTTGGCGGGGCTTCGG
>UOEM01000011.1_pt1 | contig 13825 bp, 6 predicted proteins | sample 1988661 | NCBI WGS metagenome assembly UOEM01 (sample SAMEA4712195, study PRJEB27164) | hydrothermal vent metagenome | biome: marine basaltic hydrothermal vent biome; feature: marine hydrothermal vent; material: mineral | place: Pacific Ocean | collected 2011-06-14/2011-07-23 | depth 1719 m | reverse complement strand
CGATCTGACCGCCCATCGCCAGATAACCATTGTCGCGCAGATAGGCGTCGAACCTGTCGAACAAAGATTTGACCATCCCGGCCCTGGCCAGTTTCTCGCGATAAAGCCAGACCGTTTTGGCGTCGGGCAACAACATTGTCAAAGCCCCCGGCCGGCAGAAAACGCCACGCCCTGCTGAAGCCGGTCTGAAGAGGGACCGTCCAGAATTGGTGTATTTTGTGGACTGTCGCCGTAATCCAATTTGCGGTAATTAAGTCGCTTGGATACGGGGTTAATGGCGGCTATGCTCTGTTTTGCGAGTGACATCGGCCCGGGAACTTGCGGGCAATAAGGTGGCTTTTGAGCCTCCACGAATTGAACGGGTTCATAAGCCGCTTACATCACTCAACAATTCCAAATTTAAGTTTGGCGAAAAAGCAACAAAGATGGCGGGTCTGAATGCAGAAAAACCGCACACCAGTACGAATGAGGTTTGAGTGCTGCTGATCAACAACCCTGTCCCGGGGAGCAAAACCCCATCGACACCCAATGCGAAAAAAGGACGCTCCGGAGACCTGAAGGCGGAACTTGAGAAACTGGTCCTTGTCGATGGCGGGTGGATCTTGCCGCTCATCCAGGGCGGCAAAGGTGTCGGCGCCACAAATGGCAGGAACGCCGGGGCCTGGGCGAAGGAAAACGCCGGCGGCACGATTGCCGCGATAGGCGCCGCGATTGGCTATGGTGAAAATGGCCGTGAGGTTTCTTACACCTACACGGCACGCACGCGCCCCGAACGCCATGAAGAGATGATCGCGCTGTCCATCGAAGGCTGCATACTGCAGGCCAAAACCGCGCATAAAGCCTCACATGGCAGGGGGCGGGTTCGGATAAATTTTCTCAAGATGGCCGGCGGGTCAATGCGCATCATGCGGGGCGTGCTGGCCGGCACGCGCCTGGCCGGTGGCGGCAATATGATCCATGCCGTCACCATGGGGGCGGGGCTGCCATCGGAAGACGATGCCCTGATTTGCGCTGACGAAGGGGTGTATATCGATCCCATTATTTCCAGTTCCATGGCTCTGAAGGTGCTGCTGAAACGCTCCTTCAAAGCCTGGAAGGGCAGATATGCCGAGTTGATCGGCGCGGTGGTCTACGAAGACCCCTGGCTGGCTGGCGGGCACAACGGCATCACCAGCCGCGAAGACCCAGAACTGCCAAAAGATCCTTACGACCGCGTCAGGGATTTGCGCAATATCATGAATGAAAACGGCATGGAAAAGGTCGCGATTATCATGGCCGGGGGGGTGTGGTATTTGCGCGACTGGGAAAGCTGGCTGAACAATTCAGAAATCGGTCCCATCGCTTTTCAGATCGGAACACGGGACCTGTTGACCCAGGAATGCCCCATCGTGGATGAATGGAAACATCTTATTTTGTCCATGAAGGAGGGCGATGTTGTCCTAAACAAATTTAGCCCCACCGGGTTTTATTCTTCCGCCTACAAGAACGCCATGATCAGAAAAATGTATCAGCGTTCTGAAAAGCAGGTGCCTTATGGGGTGCAAGGCGATGGCGAGAAAACCGAGCGCATCAACGGCAAAGGCATTCCCGCCAGGGGCTATTTCGTCAGCCCGAAAGACAAGGCGAAAATCGACGCCTGGCGGGGTGACGGATTTAAAAACGCCCTGCGCACACCCGATGAAACGCTGATTTTCGTTACTGGAGAAACGTTGCGTGAGATCAAGCTGACAAAGGCCGAGTGCGTGGGTTGCCTTTCAACCTGCAAACTTGCGACCTGGAGTGAAAATCCCGAAATAAAATTCACCACCGGCAAGTTGCCGGACCCCCGGGTGCACTGCATTCGCAAAGGATTGTTGGGCGCCATACAGGGCGACGATCTGGACAACCAGCTGATCTTTGCCGGCCACAATGCCTACAAGGCGGGGAAGGACCCATTTTACCGGGACAAAACCGGAGGAATTTTCATTCCCACGGTGAAACAGCTTGTCGAACGCTTGATGATCGGCGATTGAGATTCTGGCTGGAGTTACGGTGAGTTACGGTGACAGCTTACCAAATACACTGAATTATCTGGAAAGAACGGGGCCCCGCGGCCCTCACCGCCCCCGGAACTCAAACAGGGACCGCAAAATCCCCGGCGCAATCGCCGAGAGCGGGTTGATCTGCACCTTGGGGTTCGACATCTTGCCATCGACCCGGAAGGTCATGCCGACAACGCCCTCGCCGGCCCGGCCGGTCAGAAGCCAGCCGACCAGCGGAATGCCGGCGGGGATGGAGTTCAGGCCATAGGCCGGCACATAGGTGCCTTTGACCGAAACCTGCTCCGATTCGATAAAAATGCGCCCATCGACCCGGGCGCCCATGCCGGGGCCGTTGAGAATGGCATTGTCGATCACCATCTCGTCGCCATTGGTGCGAAAGCGCATCTGGAGTTCGGTAAACCCGACATTATCGCCGCCACGGGGGAAGCCTTGGGCGGCGGCAAGCTGGCGGAAAAGCGGCTCGCCCCGGATATTAAACTTGCGAACCTGAACCACGCCTTCAAGATTGCCCTTGCCGTCACTGCGCGCATCGAGCGTCATCGCGCCACCATGGGCGCGGCGGTAAAGCCCCATGAAACGGGCAAAACCACCCGCATCGCTGGTCTTGATCCTGAGCACCGCCGGCCGCGATCCGGACCGGCCGAAAGTCAGCTTGACCGGCCGATTGCTGGCGAAGACACCATTCAAACTCAGGGACTGCACCTGGCTTTTGCGCAAGCGCACATTGCCGGTCACATTTTGCACATCGGTCTTGTTTCGTCCGCGCACCGAAGCGACCGAAAAGGTCGCATCGATATCCTGACGGCCATCGTCGGTCTCCTCATCGTTGGCGAACAGGCCATTGAGCACCGCCCGGCTGTCCAGATAGCGGCCCTTCATTTTCAGGCGCAAAATACCATCGCCTCCCCGCACGCCATTCAGCGAGATATCGGCGGCATCGCCCAGTTTGATCTGGCTGAGATCGGCCTTGTAGAGCGAACCGTCCGGATCGAGGCGGATGGCGCCCTTGACCGAAATCCCCTTGCCTTGAAGCTGGATATTTCTGAGCCTCACCTGCTTGTTATCAAGCTCCTCGATATCCAGACGCAAACGACCCGGCTCCCCTTCGGGCTTGGTCCAGCCAAGCGAATCGACGTTCAACGTCGCGCCGGTGACATCGGCATCGATGCTGGCGCCGGTGATATTGCCGCCAATGCCGCTCGCCTGGAGCTTGATCGGCATCGACCCTTCGACAAAGCCATCCAGATTGACCCCGAAGGCCTTCAGACTTTGCGCCGTCGCGGTGCCCTGGAGTGAAATCTGATCGCGGCGCCCGCCCCGTTGGCCGATCTTGGCCGTCCACTTCAAATCGCTGTCGATGCCGCCGAGACGGACGCGCCCCGTGGCGTCGATTTCACGCTGGGTGGCGATGATTTCAAGGTTACCGCCTTCCACATCAACGCCCTGGAACAGATTTGGCATCGTAAGACCGCTGAGCTTCACCCCCGCTTGTATGCGGCTCTGGGCCAATTCAACCGCGGTAATCAGCGGCAGGGAGATATCGAGATTGATCTGGGCCTGGCCACCGGTCTTCGTCGGCTCAACGCCCATCTGACGGGCCCAGCCGAGCGGCTCCATATCAAGAACCTCAAGCGCCCCGGAAAGCGGCCCCTTGATCGACACATCGATATCTCCGGTAATGAACCCGGTGGTGTTTTCCTCGGCGAACGACGAAATGGCAAAACGGCCGCTTTCGACCTCAAGGCGGCTGCCCGCCGGGGTCATGATATGCCCCGACTTCATGGTCAGGCGAAAGCGGTCGCCTTCAAGCAGCCCAAGGCCCGATGCTTCCTCGATCGGGGGCATCTGGCCGAGGTAAAACGACCTCAGGCCCTCAAAAGTGAAATCCAACTGGACTTTTTCGTTCGGCAAAGGCAGGCCGGCCCTGGTTAGCGCAAAATCATCGGGCCCAAGATTGATCACAAGCCGGGCTTCGGGGATTACCCCGCCTTGGGTCCGCGTCGCCAGCCAGGCCCGGGCGCCGGGCGCCACCGAAGTCGGCCACAATTGCAGCAGCGCATCGACTGATATGGCTTCCATGCGGCCGTTGAGCGCCACGGCCCTGCCCTCGCCAAAAGCAAAACTACCGCCCAGGGTGATCACGCCGCCATCGGTAAATTCCACTGAAACCGTCTCGATTTCAAGGGCGGACCGGGCGATTTGAAGCCGGCCTGTCGCCAGCGCCCGGCGAACCTTCAAGGGGTTTCTGGTCAGGTCCTCGGCATCGAGCAAAAGGCCCTCGCTGCGAAGATCAAAACGCACCGATGTCACGGCGCCATCCGCGCCGGTCTCCGGTTCGGCGGTACCAAACAGATTGAAGCGGTTGCCGCCGACCATGACCTCGAAACTTTCAATTTCCAGCCGACGGGCCTCTTTGATATAAACCGCCCGAATGCGTCCCTCATCGATCAGCCGGGCCTCAAATTCCACCCCCAGTCCCGGACTGCCGGAGACAAATCCGGCGCCCATCTGCAGATCGACAGACAGCCGCCGAAGCTCGAATTCAGGGCTGACGGTCATCGACACCCGGCCGGTAACCGGCAGGTTGAGACCGGCAAGAACCGCCAACTCCGGCGTCGCCGCGGCAATTTCGGACGGCACCACCTTATCAAAGGCGGCATCAATGCCCAAAACCTCGCCGGGCGCGCGCTGGGCGACGGCGAGGCGAATGCGCCATTCGCCGTTTTCGGTCAGAAACGGGGCATCGATATCGACCAGAAGCCCGCCGTCGGGCCGGCTGATGTGCAGTTCGGCGCCATAACTCTCCCAATTGGCGCCGGCGGCATCGTCATAGACACTGAGGCGCGCCTTGGAGACGACAAGGTTGTCTATGGAGGAAAGGATACCGCCGCCGGCATCGCCCAGGGCAAACCGGGCCGCGGTGTCTTGGGCGCCCGTCACTGGCGCCGGAACGTCCGGCGCCGCCGGGGGCGGAACATTGGGCGCCGTTGCGCCGCCAGGTTCCGTGGCCGGGCTATTGTCTGCCGCAATTCCGGCCGGCGGGGTCGGTGCCAGGTTGGTTTCCTCGGCCGGACCGGAGTTTTGCTCACGGGGTGCCGTTGCGGGTTTTTTGGCCGCTCCCGCCGGCCCGGCGATCGCCGCTGGCGCGACTATTAACCCGCCGGCATCGGATTTGGCCGCAAGACCGGCGGGATCGGCAAAACCCAGTTCCACCCGCCCATCGACATAGCGGCGAATGCGAATATGGGGCCCGATCAACTCAACGCTTGTGGGGTTGATCGACCCGGTCAGCGCCGACAAGAGGCTAATCCCCATGGCCGCCTCGGGAGCGCTGACGAGCTGACGGCCGCTGGGGTCGGTCACCCGCACCCGTTCAAGGCGCACGATCAGGCCTTTCTGGCTGTCGTTGGTCAGCCAGACCCGGCCGATCTGCGAATTCGCGCTGCCCAGCTTGCTGTCAAAATAGGCCTGGATCGCCGGCTGAAACGAATCAAGGGCGATCGGCCCACCGGCCAGCCGCCAGTAAAGAACCCCCGCGGCCAGCGCAAAACCGCCGGAGACAGCCAGAAGCACCACCAGCAGCACCGCAACCAGACGGGCTTGCCACCGCATCCGCGACCACAGGCTTCTCCGTGGGGCGCGGCGGCGGTTTTTTGGGGTTTTCGGCCTTGGTCGGGCCTCATCGAAGTTAATATTCATCTGCTGCGAGGTGAGTCCCCGTGGCCGCGTAATCCATATCGGTCGCCGCGAGGGAGCCCTCGCACGCATCTTGGCGCCGGTGCACCGGTGGCACACCACCATCACCTGCGATTTCTACCCTAGTTGTAGTCCAGTTTTGATGTTGTAGCCCAGTTATGAATTTGAACAAATCGACAGCAGTATGGCCGGCAGGACAAATTTTCGTGTCAGCAATGCCGCCCCGGGGCCGGCGCAACAAATGGCCGGCAACTGATTTGAACGCCCGCCCTTTGCGCATCCGCGCCGTCTCGATGTTTTTGAGGCCGAAAAAAAGCATGGAAAAGTGTCGGTGGCCTAAAAACGGCCTTCGGCTTGGTCTATGCAAAATTCGAATATGAGGTGGTATGGGCCAAAATTGAATTGCCGGGGCAGGCCCCGGCGAGGCGCGGGTGAAAAACGCAAGTCGCCTCGGCTGACTTCAGGCGCCGAACCCGATACCGGGCCGGCGTCGAGGACCTGCCGGCGGCGAACAGGGCTTCGTAACTTTTCGCGCTATCTGTTTGCTTTTAGCGAACAAATTGTTAAAACCCCTTCGCCGGAGACGCAAAGCCGCCGACATTAACCAAAGATGTCCTAAAATCGACCTCTTGTTTGGACAATATTAGCTTTTTGGATTGCATCGACTGATAAAATTGGCTCAATGTACCGGAAATCGCCACTTGGGGGATTCTGCATAATGGCGTATCAGATGCCGATCGACCGGATGACCTTCGGTGATAGATTGGCCAATGCATTTCGGGAGCGGCAGATTTATGTGCGCTCCGAGGGACATGTGCGTTTCATTACGCTGCGTCCCTGGGTGCAGATCGGCTTCGTTCTGGTGCTTATGGGCCTGGGCGGATGGATCGCGTTCGTCACCTTGTCCGTGGCCTTCAAGGACAATGTGATCGCCTCCAAGAAACGGCAATACGCCAGCATGCAGACGGTCTATGAGGACCGCATCACCGATATGCTGTCCTCGATGGACCAGGTCAACGGACGGCTTCTGCTCAATCAGGATTCGGTGGATTCGCGCCTCGATACGGTTCGGCAGATCCAAGGTGCGCTGGAAACGCGCCAGCGGCAGATCGCCACCTTGATGTCGCAACAGTTCGGCGTCAGCGTCAGCGAGTTGATCCCCGCCGCGGTTCCGGCCGATACCGGGCCCGTTGTTACCGAGGGAACCAACGGCAGCCGGATTTTGATCCAGCTTGAGCCCCGCAGCCCGGACACAAGATATTCCCGCGTTCCAGGTCAGCAATCCTCGCTCGATGCCGCCACCGAGGGCAGAGCCTACCGCAGGCTGAAGACAAGGCTGCGCCAGCTCGCCGACGCCCAGAAGGCGGTTTTGGGCATGCTGGAAGCCAAAGGCGGGGCGACGACCAAGGCTCTCGAAAAAGTGATTGCCGGCCTGGGCTTCAAGCCCTCGAAGTTCCTTACCAAACCTAAAAGGGAAAGCGGCATAGGCGGCCCGCTGATCCTGATCGGGGCTTTCGATCCCTCTTCTGCGTCTTCCGCCGAGGAACAGCAGATCGTCCGCATCGACCGGCAGCAACGCTCGCTTATCTCCTACCGCAACGCGCTTTTATCAATGCCGGTGCGGCCGCCAATGTCGAATATGGACAATTACCGCGTATCCTCGATGTTCGGCGCCCGCAACGACCCGTTCAAAAAAGTAAGAGCCCTGCATACCGGGCTCGACCTGCCCAGAAAGATGGGAACCCTGGTCAGGGCCACGGCATCTGGCAAGGTCAAGCGCGCCGGTTGGGCGGGGGCTTATGGAAGGCTAATTGAAATTACACATGACAATGGTCTTTCAACACGTTATGCTCATTTGAGTAAAATCAACATTAAGGTTGGTCAAGTGGTGAAAGCCGGTCAGGCGATCGGTCGGGTGGGCAGTTCAGGACGAAGTACAGGACCGCACCTGCACTATGAGACACGGGTCAACGGCCTGGCCGCCAACCCGAGGAAATACCTTAGCGCAGGTAAGTATGTTCTCAAGTAGACGCAAATCAGCATCGGCCAACGTGCCGTCTCGTTCGGGCCCCAGTCCGCAAACGAGCACCCACGAAGCCCCGCAGCCCAACCGGCGCGGCGGGCGGCTCGTGCCATCCATCATCAGTGGCGACCTCATCATCAGCGGAAACCTGCTTTCCGGTGGCGAACTTCAGGTCGATGGAACCATTGATGGCGATGTGAGGGCCTCCTCCCTGGTCATCGGCGAACAGGCCACGGTGACCGGCGAGGTTCTGGCCGAAGAGGTCATCATCCGCGGTCGCGTGGTTGGGTCGATACGGGGTCTACGTGTCGTCCTGGCCGCCAATTGTCATGTCGAAGGCGAGATATTTCACGAGTCCCTGGCTGTCGAACCGGGCGCCTATTTCGAGGGCAATTGCCGGCGTTCGGAGGACCCGCTGTCGCGGACCGAGGATGTCATGATCGCCGCCCAGCAGGACTATTACGCCCCGCCGCAACAACCGCAGCCCCAACAGCATATCCCGGCACCGGAGCCGCAATATATCGCCTCGGAGGTCGAGCCCTACCCACCCGCGGCGGCGCCAGCGCCCGAGCCTGATGAAATCGATGATACCGCCAGCGCTCCGGTGGTGGTCAAGGACGGTCGGGTTGTCGTGAGGCGGTCCCCGGCCAAGTAGTTCGGCCCGATACGGGGCTCTGTCTGGATTGGTCTCAATCCACAACCAACCCCCAAAACCAGGATTAATCCAATCAGACGCCGCCGGCCGTAGGGTCTGCGGCGTTTTGTTTTGAAGATCGCCCGGAAAAATCAGGCTTCAGGCCGTCGCAGCCTCGTCATCGCTCCTGCCGACCCGGTCGGCCAGGGCTGCTTCAAGGTAGGCATCAATGTCGCCGTCAAGCACGCCGTCGGGATTGGAGCTTTCGACCCCGGTCCTCAGATCCTTCACCATCCGGTAGGGGTGCAGCACGTAGGAGCGAATCTGGTGCCCCCAGCCGATTTCGGTTCTCGACGCCGCCTCGGCCTGGGCCTCCTCCTCGCGCCGCTGCAACTCGGCCTCGTAAAGCCGGGCCCGCAGCATATCCCAGGCGGTGGCGCGATTCTTGTGTTGCGAGCGCTGGTTCTGGCACTGAACCACGATGCCGGTGGGGATATGGGTGATGCGCACCGCGCTGTCGGTGGTGTTGACGTGCTGGCCGCCGGCGCCGCTGGCCCGGTAGGTGTCGATGCGCACATCGGCCTCGGACACATCGATATCGATGGTGTCGTCGATAACCGGGAAAACCCCGACCGAGGCGAAGCTGGTATGCCGCCGGGCGCTGGAATCATAGGGCGATATCCGCACCAGCCGATGAACCCCGGCTTCGGTCTTCAGCCAGCCATAGGCGTTGTGGCCCTGGATCATCAGGGTCGCCGACTTGATGCCGGCCTCCTCGCCGGCGCTTATGCCGATGATCTGAACCTTGTAGCCTTTGCGCTCGGCCCAGCGGGTATACATGCGCAGGAGCATCTCGGCCCAGTCCTGGCTTTCTGTGCCGCCGGCGCCGGAATGGATTTCCAGGTAGGTGTCGTTGGTATCGGCCTCCCCTGAGAGCAGGGTTTCGACTTCGCGGGACGCCGCCAGCGCGGCCAGGGCCTTCAGGGCCTCCTCGGCCTCGGCGACGATGTCGTCGTCACCCTCCTCCTCGCCCATGGCGATGAGGTCGATATTGTCGGCAAGGCCCTGCTCCATCGCCGTATAGTCGGCAATGGAACTTTCCAGTTGCTGGCGCTCGCGCATCAGCTTTTGCGCTTTTTCCGGCGCATTCCACAGCTCAGGGTCCTCCGAGAGCGCGTTCAGCTCGTCCAGTCGGCGTTTTGCGGCATCCCAGTCAAAGATGCCTCCTCAGCAGTGTCAAAGACTGCTTGATGCTATCGACAAGGTTCTGGGCTTCGGCGCGCATGTCGTCCTCTAGGTTTGGTGAAATGAATAAAAATGGCCACCGGATCACCGGTGGTCGCCAGGAGACGTGTTGAACCAGGAATACCGTTCGATCCGGTTTCAGTAAAGACCGCCGGAGCCTGTGGTCAGCCCCCCGCCAGCGCCGCCGGTGGTGGCCGGCCCGGCCGGCGCCGGGATCGCCGCCGTGCCGGCCAGAAGATTGCCGATGGTGTCATCGTCAAGCCCGTCGCCATCAGGAGCGCTCAAAAGAACATCGGGCTGGAGAGGCCCACCGGTCTGGGGGGCGGCCTCGCCAAACCGGGGCGCGGCCAGCGCCGGCAGCGGCGCTTCATCCAATTCCGCCCCGATCACATCCATCGGACTTTCAGGGGGCATGGTGCCGGGTTTGAAGGCCTCGATAATGACGTTTTCCTCGCCCGGCATGGCCAGCATGCCGGTGGTGGAGTTGACCCGCACCAGATTGATCCCCGGGGGCACGCGAAACGGGATCACCGGCTGGTCTTTCAGGGCGGCTTTCATAAAGGTGCCGAAAATTGGCGCGGCAAGTCCGCCGCCGGTCTGGCCCTTGCCCATGGGCCGGGGGATATCGTAGCCGACAAAGACCCCGACGACGAGATCGGGGGTATAGCCCAGGAACCAGGCATCGCGCTCTTCATTGGTGGTGCCGGTTTTGCCGGCCACCGGGCGGCCAAGTTTCTTGAGCGCCGTTGCCGTCCCGCGCTGGACCACCCCCTCCATCAACGAGGTGACCTGGTAGGCGGTGTCCGGATCGATGATCTGCTCGCGGATGTCGGCCAGAACCGGCTCGGGCTGGCCGGTCCAGGCCTGGGCCGTGCAATCGGCGCAGTTGCGGATATCATGGCGGTAGACGGTGCGGCCGAAACGGTCCTGCATCCGGTCGATCAGGGTTGGCGTGATCCGTTTGCCGCCATTGTCGAGCATGGCATAGGCCGTCGCCAGTTTCAGCAGGGTCGTCTCCCCGGCCCCCAGCGCCATGGACAGCACCGGCATCAGATTGTCATCGATGCCAAAACGCCTGGCGTATTCGGAAACCACATCCATACCCAGATCCTGAGCCAGGCGGACGGTCATGACGTTGCGCGACTTTTCGATGCCCAGACGCAAAGTCGACGGCCCGTAGAATTTGCGTCCATAGTTTTGCGGCCGCCAGATCTCCTGCCCGCTCCCCTGGTCCAGTGCGATGGGGGCGTCCATGACCACCGTTGCCGGCGTGTAGCCGTTGTCCAGGGCCGCGGCATAGACAAAGGGCTTGAAGGACGAGCCGGGCTGGCGTTTGGCCTGGACGGCGCGGTTGAACTCGCTGCGGTCGAAGCTGAAGCCGCCGACCATGGCCAGCACCCGCCCGGTATGGGGGTCAAGGGCAACGATGGCACCTTCCACCTCGGGCAATTGAACCAGGCGCCAGGTGCCGCCCTCGCCGTCGGGGGAGACATAGATGACGTCGCCGACGGCCAGAACCTGGGCTGGCGAGGTGACCTTGGGGCCCAGCGATCCGTCCGACTGGGCGGCGCGGGCCCAGGAGATTTCCTTCATGGGAATATTGGCCCCCTGGCGCTCGGCCGCGATTTTGCCGTTTTCAAGCCGGGCCGGTTCAAGACCGGCAACGACACTTTTGCCCTTCACTTCGACGACAACGGCCAATCGCCACGGGGCGATATCGTTGGGGGAGTCCATCGCCGCCAGAGCCGCCCCCCAGTCCCCGCCACCGCCAACAATTTCAGCGATATTGGCCACCGGGCCGCGCCAGCCTTTTTTGCGGTCGAACTCCACCAGCCCCTTGACCAGCGCCCGTTTAGCCTCCTTCTGCAAACCGGGGTCCAGGGTCGTGCGCACCGACAGGCCGCCTTCATAAAGGCGCTTTTCGCCATAGATGCCGATCACCTGCCGGCGGACCTCTTCGGAAAAATACTCGGCGGCGAAAATCTGGGCGCCGAAGGAGCGTGGATTGACGTTCAGCCCCTGGGCCTTGGCCGCTTTTGCCTCATCTTCGGTCACATAACCATTGGCGATCATGCGGTCCATGACCCAGTTGCGCCGTTCGATGGCCGCTTCGGTCTTGCGGTAGGGATGATAGTTGGTGGGGGCCTTGGGCAGGGCGGCGAGATAGGCAAATTCGCCCAAGCTGAGCTCATGCAGCGATTTACCGTAATAATTGAGCGAGGCGGCCGCGATGCCGTAGGCGCCCAGGCCGAAATAGATCTGATTGAGGTAAAGTTCGAGAATTTTTTCCTTGGAAAAAGCGTCCTCGATCCGCATCGCCAGCATCGCTTCCTTGAGCTTGCGGGTGATGTTCTGGTCCGAGGTGAGCAGGAAATTCTTGGCCACCTGCTGGGTGATGGTCGAGGCCCCGACCAGGCGGCGGCTGCCGGAGATCCGGTTTTGTATATTGACCAGCACCGCGCGGGCAAGACCGGTGTAGTCGATACCGCCATGGATATAGAAATTCTTGTCCTCGGCGGACAGGATCGCCTGGATCATGCGGTCGGGAATGACTTCAATGGGGATGAAAAGCCGCCGCTCGCGGGCGAACTCGGCCAAAAGCTGCCCATTGGCGGCATGGACGCGGGTCATCACTGGCGGCTCGTATTTGGCCAGCACCTCGTAATCGGGAAGATCCTGCTCGACCTTCCAGATCATGTAACCGACCACACTGGCGCCGGTCACCAGCAGGATCACGCCAAGGGTGAATAAAAAACCCAGGAAACGCCAGATCATTCAGATACCTTCCGCAACCAGCCCGCACCGGTGAATTCACACCAGGGACATTCGCACCGCCGCCCTTATGCAGCGCAACCGGGCCGGACTCAATCCCGCCGGTGCTATTTATTTACTTCACGATATTGGCTCAGGTGTGGCAACGCCAAGACCCTGAACCGTAAATAGCAGGACGAATTCCTGCCACACCCATGGTTTTTCCCCCTCTTTGGAGGGTCCCTCCCTATAAAGGTTCTTCGGCACCGCCGCCGGCCAGGTTCAGGGCCGGGTTGCCAACCGGGTGCGAAAATATCTTCTGACGGCATCGGTAACCGCGACCGCCGCCTTGTCGCGCCAATTGGCCGACCCAAGACTGCCGGCGTCCTTGGTGTTGGAAAGATAACCCAGTTCCACCAAAACCGAGGGCACGTCGTGGGCCTTGAGCACCACGAATGCTCCGGAGCGTTGAGGATTGCGGTTGAGGCGCACCTTGCGCTTGAGCGAGGCGACCAGGGTCTTGGCGAATTCGACGGAAAAAATGTCGGTCTCGCGCTGGGCCAGATCAAGCAGGATATCGGTCACCACGGAGGTTTCGTTTTCGGAGATGCCGGCGACAAGGTCGGCCCGGTTCTCCTTGCTGGCCAGGGCGGCGGCGACTTCATCGGAGGCATCGTCGGACAAGGTATAGACCGTCGCCCCCCGCACGCCGCTTTGGCGGACCGAATCCGCATGGATTGAAATAAACAGATCGGCCTGGTGCTGGCGGGCAAATTCACGCCGATCGCGTAAAGGGACAAAAACATCGCTGTCCCGCGTCATGCGGACTTCAAACTGCCCGGTTGCCATCAGCTCGTCGCGGAGTTTGCGGGCGAACGCCAGAACGATCTTCTTCTCCAGGACCTTGCCATTGCCGCGGGTGCCAGGATCGATGCCGCCATGACCCGGATCAAGGACAATCACCGGACGCCCCTCTTCGGTGCGCGGCGCGATCAGGTCGGCGATGCTTCTCGGTGGCGGGGCGGCGGCCACACCTTGCGCCGGCTGGCGACCGTTAAGAGCATAATCGCGCATGAAATCTTCGCGGCTGGTAATTTTCAGGCCCAGCTCCAGACGCGCCGGCTGGTTGCCGATGGCCGGCAGAATATAGGGCTCGACAATGGAAACCGGGGCATCGACATCGATGACGATGCGCGACTTGCCGGCGGAGAACAGCCCGAAACGAAAGGCACGGATCAGGCCCGTACCGCCCTCCCCGGCCTGGTCGGCGAACTGAAAGTCGATTTCCGGCAGATCGACGATGACGCGGTACGGATTGGCCAGCGCGAAGACGTTGAAATTGACCTCCTCGGTCAGCTCAAGCACGAACCGGGCGCTGGCATCGGTTCCAGTCACTTTGACCGATGTGGCGCGAACCTGGCCCGCGGCGCTCCC
>UOEM01000114.1_pt1 | contig 13953 bp, 11 predicted proteins | sample 1988661 | NCBI WGS metagenome assembly UOEM01 (sample SAMEA4712195, study PRJEB27164) | hydrothermal vent metagenome | biome: marine basaltic hydrothermal vent biome; feature: marine hydrothermal vent; material: mineral | place: Pacific Ocean | collected 2011-06-14/2011-07-23 | depth 1719 m | reverse complement strand
GCGGACATTCGGGATCGATCCAGCCGGCCCGGCCCGTTTCAACATCACCCGCCTCGGTCCGGTCCTTGAGGACATCCACGACCGCCTGGCCGGTGTGATGATCGAAAACCTGCCCTGGGCGAAATTCATTGAGCGCTATGACCGCAAGGCCACGCTGTTCTATCTCGACCCACCCTATTGGGGCTGCGAGAGCGACTACGGCCGTGACCTGTTCAGCCCCGGTGATTTCCGGCACTTGGCCACTGTTTTAAAGGCCCTCAAAGGCCGTTTTATCCTGTCGCTGAACGATGTGTCGGAGGTAAGGGAGGTCTTCGCCAACTTCACCATCGAGCCGGTGACGCTGACCTATACCGTGGGCGGCGGCAAAGGCCGGGCCGCCAAGGAGGTCATAATCACAAACTTCGGAGTGAATATCGGTTAATCTCGTGGCATCAAACTAGGTGGCGCGCTGCATCAAACTAGGTGGCGCGCTACAGTGGCGCGCTACATTACCTCAGGCGTTACCTAAGAGCAAAATAGCGCTGGCCGTATTGGTATATTTTCTGGTAAGTCCTTGAAAAGATTGGTAGCGGAGGAGGGACTCGAACCCCCGACACGCGGATTATGATTCCGCTGCTCTAACCAACTGAGCTACTCCGCCAACAGATCGGCCATCCCCGGCCTTGGGCGGATTTAAGACGGAGCTGCCGGTCTGTCAAGCAGGCTTGCGCTTTTGGGGGCGCCCTTGCCGGCCTGGGGTCTGTCAATTTTCACCATAAGCTCGTCTTTACGATAACACAGCAGGGTAAAAAGTCCGAACGGCGGCAGATCGCGTGTATTGGTCAACGTCAGGCCGGGCGCATCAATGAAAGGCGCCAGCGGAAATATCGGTCGCCAGCCGAGCACCGCCGAGTAGGGCGAAATCAATCGTTCGACATAGCCGCGAACCCCCCTTTCGCGGCTAAAACGGTTGACCAGGATGATCTCTCCGCCAGGCCGCGCCACCCGGCAAAGTTCCGCCAAAACCGCCCCGGGGTCCGGCGCCACGGTCATGACGCATACCGCGGTGACCACATCAAAGGAGTTGTCGGCGAATGCCATGGCGCTGGCGTCCATCAGCGACAGACCGATAACATTGCCCGGCTGCTTTTTTTCCACCCGCTGCCGCGCCTGGTTCAGCATGTGGGGGCTCAGATCAATGCCCACCACCTGGAACTGCGAAGAGTAGCGCGTCAGCGCCAGCCCGGTGCCAACCCCAACTTCGAGCAACCGCCCGCCAAGCCGGTTCGCCCGCTCCAATGCGGCCTTGCGGGCGCTGCGGGTGACCTTGCCGTAGGTCCAGTCATAGACCGGGGCCCAAAATCTGTAGGCGTCCAAGACGTCCCGCTTGCTGATGGGAACCAGCCGATCGACCTTTGCTTTCGGGGGGGCTTGGTCTGTCATGTCCCGCTAAGTCACGCTGGCCCAACCATTTCGCTTGCCGCCATGGGCTTGCGCCCCTCCACAGGCGCGCCAGGGTTCAAAGAATCAGATTCGCAAGCCACGATCCAGCCTCCACCGAGAACGCGCGCCATGGGCCCATCGCGGTCATAAAAAACACAAGCCTGGCCCGGTGCGATACCTTCTTCGGGCACGTCGGTTACGACATGAAGACCGGCGGGTCGAGGCTCGAGTTTTGCTTTTGCCGGGGTCCGGCCCGATCGCACTTTAACCCATACCTCCTCGCCCCCGGCGATTGGCGCATCCCCCAGCCAGTTGACGTCCCTCAGCTGGATGGTCCGGCCCAGAAGCGCCGCCCTGGGCCCGACGATGACGGATCTGGTCTTGGCGTTTATCCTGCACACAAAAAGTGGCTCGGATGCGGCAACCCCAAGCCCACGCCGCTGGCCGACGGTAAAACCCGCCACGCCGTCGTGGGTCCCGAGCACGGTTCCATCCACATGCACGATTTTCCCTGGAGCATGGGCTTCGGGGCGCAAGGCTTCGATTATCGTCCGGTATCGCCCCTGGGGCACAAAGCAGATGTCCTGGCTATCGGGCTTTGTGGCGATGTCCAGACCCAGTTCGGCGGCAATGCGGCGGGTTTCGCTTTTGTCGAGCTCGCCGAGGGGAAAGCGTAAATCCTCTAGCTGCTGCTGCTGGGTTGAAAACAGAAAATAACTTTGATCGCGCGTGGCGTCCGCCGCCCGGTGAAGGTTGCGCTTGGTTGTCCCGGCACGCGAGGCGACATAGTGGCCGGTCACCATCGCCGCAGCGCCAAGCTCGCGCGCCGTCGCCAGAAGATCGGCAAACTTCACCTTCTCGTTGCACAGGACGCAAGGCACCGGGGTCTCGCCGGCAACATAACTGGCGGCAAAATCGTCGATCACCGCGTCGCGAAACCGTGCCTCATAGTCAAGCACGTAGTGGGCGATCCCCAACTGATCGGCGACCCGGCGCGCATCGTGAATGTCCTGCCCGGCACAGCAGGCGCCTTTTCGCCGCACCGCCGTGCCGTGATTGTAAAGCTGCAAGGTCAGGCCGACGACGTCATAGCCGGCACGGGCCAGAACCCCGGCGGCAACCGAGGAATCGACACCTCCCGACATCGCCACCACGACACGAGTGTCGCCAGGGGTTCCGCAAATATCCAGGCTGGTTTGAATGCGATTGTCCATGTGGTTCAGGTGACCGATCTATTGGGGCGGCGTTCAGGGGCGACCTTCGCCACGAAGGGACCGCAACTCGTCCCCCAGACCTTGAGTTTGCCATCATACGCCCGATGGCGCCGCGACGCTAAAATTTTGCGAAAAGCTCTATCCCAGGGCGGCCCGGATGACAACCAAACCCGGCAATATTGGTCCCCTATGCGGCAGTTTTCACCTCCCCACCGGCAAAATTTGCCGTCGGCGCCATGGTCCCGGCAAACCTGAAGCACCGAAGATGCAAGGTAAGCTGTTGAAAAATTAATGAATAATTAGAGAGTAGGGGTTGGCACTCGACTTGCGATGGACCGCCATGCATCCACGCGGGAGTTTTTCATGGCCGGCCTTGCAAATTCTGTTCTGTCACCGACCGATACCCAAACTCTCAATTCGGCACTACATGGCCAGGCGCCAAAATTTCGCTCCGGCCAGCCGCCCCCCCTTGTTTTCGACGCTGTGCTGAACGACCGCCAGCCGCCGGCACCAAAAAAAATCGACCGTGGGCCCCCTGATGGCGGATTCAAGAGCTCATCGCCCCCGGACCGCGGACCGGAAAGGTTCGATAATACCGCCCGCAACTCCAGCGCCGCGGAACAGCGCGCACGCCCTGCAGGAAACGAGGCCGCCAAACCGGACCGGCAAGAGCCCGCGCCCACCAAGGCCAAGGCCCCTCCCGGCCGCGATGACATCGCCCAAAACGATGCAAGCACCCAAACCAGTGACACCGGCGATACCGGTGATATCGGCGATACCGGTGACATCGGCGATACCGGTGACATCGGCGATACCGGTGACATCGGCGATACCGGTGACATCGGTGACATCGGTGACACCAGCAAGACGGAAAACCCCGGCGAACAAAGCGACGCCGCTCAAAGCAGCAATGCTACCGTACAAATCGATGAGGCGGTTTCCGAAGTTGAGGGCGCTCCCAAAGACCTGAAAGACCTGGCGGAAAAAGGTGAGAAAACTGAAATTGCCGCCAAGGAGGCCGACACTGTTCCCTCCCCGCTACCAGTTGGGAACAATGGTGACACACTCGAATTGCCTGCTCAAGCGGCCAACCCTTCCCCGCAAATTGGCGCCAACGAGGTGATCGTGGCGGAGCTTGACGCCCAATCCGAAGTCGAGGCTAAAGCGGCTTCGATTTCCGGGCTCACCGCAAAAGATGCCCCCGCGGACGCAACCGCCCGGCAGGCCAGCCCTGCTATCGAGGCGGCCACGGCAAATGCGCGAAAGGGCGCGGGGCAAATCGTGCCGCAAACCGATGGCGACGCCGCCGCCCCGAACGCCCAAGCCGGTGAAGACGACGACGCCGCCGCCAAACCCCGGCCCGCCGATGCCAACGGCGCGGCAAATGCCGCCAAAATCGAAACGGCGGCCAGAAAATCGCCCGGCGTGGCTTTTGCAGCCGAACTTGCGCAAGCGCCCCGAACCCCGGCGCCTCCTGCACCAACATCTCCGGGCATCGCCCCGGCAGCCCAGATCGATGCCGGCGCCGCGATATTCCGCGCCTCGGCGCCAACGACCCAAAACGCCGTGCCCAACCTTCCGGTCCGGGCGATCGCGCTGCACATCGCCAACCGGGCCGCGAGCGGGGCGACCACATTTCAGATCCGTCTTGATCCCCCCGAACTGGGGCGCATCGACGTCAAACTAGAAATCGCCCGCGACGGCCGGGTCAGCGCCCAGCTTACCGTCGACCGGCCCGAAACCCTCGAAGCCCTGCTGCGCGATCAGCGCGGCCTGGAACGCACGCTGCAAAACGCCGGCCTCGATACCAAGGACGATGGCCTGAGTTTCAATCTTCGCCAGGACGCCGACGCCGGGGCGGGGCGGGGAGACAATGGCGGCAGCCCGGCAAGCCCCGAAGATGGCGATCTTGCCGGCACAGACGAAAATCCGACCCTGGAGGGACGGCCCCACTTCATCGGCCTGTCCGCCATCGACATCCGCGTTTAGGAGACCCCCCAATGTCCATCAATGCCCTCGCCTCCTCCGCCGCCGCCGGAACAAATGCAAACACCGAACGCCAGCTCATTGCCGACAATTTCGATACCTTCCTGAAATTGTTGACGACACAGTTGAAAAACCAAAATCCCCTCGAGCCGCTGGACACCAACCAGTTCACCCAGCAATTGGTGGAATTCTCCGCCGTCGAGCAGGCGGTGAAGAGCAACGACCTTCTGAGCAAGCTGGTGGCCGCCAATGCCGCGAGCACCACCGGCACCGCGATTGGCTATATCGGCAAATCGGTCGAAGCCTCGGGCACGGCCACAACCCTGAAATCCGGCAACGCCAACTGGACCTACGAAATAAACCAGGCCGCGCCGGAGGCCTCGATCACCATACGCAACGCCGCCGGCACAATCGTCTTCACCGAGTTGACCGAACTGGACGCCGGCACCAACACCTACAATTGGGACGGCACCACCTCATCCGGCGGCACGGCGCCCGAAGGCGCCTACTCCATCACCATCGATGCCAAGGACGAAAACGGCAGCAATATCAGCGTATCGACCACCATCACCGGCGAGGTTACCGGTGTCGAGTTCGACGGCGCCGAGCCGGTTTTGATCGTCGGGACGAGCCGCATCAATCTTTCTTCCGTCAAGTCGGTTTCAGCCCTTTAGAGCTTTTTTCCCAGACGGCACCATCCCGCTCCTGGTTTTTTATTGATGAAGTCTGTGCCATCCCGCTCCCCCACCCGGCCACCCCCAGGATACAATCTATGGGGTGGCCGGGTGGGGGAGCGGGATGGCACAGACTTCATCAATAAAAAACCAGGAGCGGGATGGTGCCGTTTTTGTGTTCCAAGGCACATTCGGGGCGGACCCCCCCCCGCGCATTTCTAAAAGTACGCAACAGGTTTTGCTGCCTCCCGAAATCCGTTTTCAAAGCCAAACAGACTCTAAACACCACCTCTGCCTGAAAAGGTTTTGTTAACTCTCTGATTTTACGAGTATTTTTGTTTTTCCCTTAGCCAAAATTTAAGAGCCCGCCGCTAGAGTGCTCATGTCATTAGTATTGTGAGTGTGACATGAGCCAGCCTATGAGGGCCCGCGTAAACTATGTAATTGGGCCAGACGGCAGCCCGCTGACGATTGCGGATCTGCCCAAACCATCCACGAAACGCTGGGTGATCCGCCGTAAAGCCGAGGTGGTTGCCGCAGTCCGCGGCGGTCTTCTCAGCCTTGAAGAGGCGTGCACCCGGTACACGTTGACAGTGGAGGAATTCCTCTCCTGGCAGCGCTCAATCGACCGGCACGGTCTCGCCGGCCTCCGAGCCACCCGTATTCAGGATTACCGCGCCGGTTGACCGGACGAAAAAGCCTGGAACACCAGATAAAAAGCGCCGGAGCTGGTTTGAATGACCGGCTCCGGCGCTTTTTTTCCCGCCGCCAAACCCTCCCCAAACCCCACTCCGCCCCGCTAAAACGCTGGCTTTCCCGGCCGAACCGCTGAATTCGTTAACGTCACCCGGCAAGTCTTGCCGGGTTTTTTTTGACTAAAATCACCAATTTGGCCCCCGCGTTAACCATCTGTTTAGGAACACGTGGGAAATTTTTGCCGGGTCGGCCGCACATCCCCATTCCCCCCCCGCGGTCGGCCTGCACAACTTATGCAGTACACTTGAATTTGGAGTTTACCCCCCTCGTGAACGCAGCGATCAACCTGATCAGAACCCTGGGCCTGGCACGGGTCGCGGCCATCGCCGCGCTTAGCACTTTGGTGCTTGGGTTTGCGGTTTTTGCGTTCATGCGCCTCAGCCAGCCGCTGATGTCGACGCTTTTCACCGATCTGAGCTTTGAGGACAGCACCTCGATCCTTTCCGAACTCGAGGGGCTGAACATCCCCTTTGAGGTCCGTCAGGACGGGGCGGTGATCCTGGTGCCCAAGGATGACGTGCTGCGTGTCCGCATGCGCCTGGCCGAGAACGGGCTGCCCACGGGCGGCGGCGTCGGCTACGAGATCTTCGACAAATCCGATACGCTGGGCGCCACGTCATTCGTGCAGAACCTCAACCGCCTGCGCGCCCTGGAAGGCGAGTTGGCCCGCACGATAAAGTCCATCGATCGGGTCAAGGCGGCGCGGGTCCATCTGGTTTTACCCGAGCGCAAACTCTTTACCCGCGAGGCCAGCGAACCCACCGCGTCGATATTGCTCAAACTGCGCGGCACCCTGAGCGGCGCCCAGGTCAAGGCCATCCAGCACATCGTGGCCGCGGCGGTGAAAGACATGAGCCCGGGCCGCGTCAGTGTCGTCGACGACCGTGGCCAGCTTCTTGCCAGCGGCACCGGCGGCAGCGCCGGGGATATGAACCTCACCTCGATCGAGGAACGCAACCGGACGATTGAAAACCGCCTGCGCCTGCAAATCGAGAACATCGTCGCCAACATCGTCGGCCCCGGAGCGGTCAAGGTTCAGGTCGCCGCCGAACTCAACCTCAGCCGCTCGACCGAAACCTCCGAGGTTTACGATCCCGAAGGCCAGGTGGTGCGTTCGACCCAGTCCAGCGAGGAGACCGCCTCCTCCGGCCTTACGGGTGGCGGCGGCGTAACCGTCGGCAACGAGCTACCCGGCGCCGGCGAAGGCGAGGGCGGCGGGGGAGCATCGGATACCAACAACAAATCCGAAGAGGTCGTCAATTACGAGATCTCCAAGCGCACCAGCACGCAAGTTCTGGAGGCTGGCGGCGTCAAGCGCCTTTCGGTGGCGGTTCTGGTCGATGGCATCTATGGCGAGGACGCCAACAAAAACGTCACCTACGCGCCCCGTCCCCAAGAGCAGATCGACCAGATCATCGCCCTGGTCCGCTCCGCCATCGGCTTTGACCGCAATCGCGGCGACACCGTCGAGGTGATCAATCTGCGCTTTGCCCCCTCCGCCAAGGCCCTGGAATTCAGCGATGCGCCAGGCTCGTTCTTCGATCTGACCAAGGACGACTATTTCCGCCTTGCCGAGATCGGCGTTCTGGGTCTGATGGCCCTTTTGGTCTTCTTCTTCGTCGTCCGGCCCCTGCTCCGGCAGGCGCTTTCCCCCGATACCTCCAGGCTGGCCATCGAGGACCAGAGCGGGAGCGGCGGCAGTGATGCGGCCGGCAGTCTGCCCGCACCGGGCGCCGCGCCCGAAGCCGGACTTGCCCTTCCCTCGCCCGAAGCCCTTGCCCGCCTGGGGATCGACCCCAATTCGTCAATGTCGGTAACCGACCTCATCGACACGGCGAAAATGACCGGCGAGGTTCAGGAAAACTCGGTCCGCAAAATTGCCGAAATCGTCAAGGGTAACCCCGATGAAGCCATCGGCATCGTCCGGCAGTGGATCCAGACCCCGGCATGAGCAGATAGATGGCACCCGCATTGCAACAAACACGAAACGCGCCCGCCGGCTCGCAGGCTCTGACCGGCCCGCAGAAAGCCGCGGTTCTTCTGCTGGCGCTGGGGCGGGAGCACGGCAAGGTCATCTGGGATGACTTTGACGACGAGGAAGTCAAGGTCATTTCGCTCGCCATGTCCGAGGTTGGCAATGTCAACCCGAGCGAGGTCGAGGAGCTTTTGGTCGATTTCGTAACCCAGATGTCGGCGACCGGCGCGGTGATGGGCAATTTCGATTCAACCGAAAGGCTGCTCAACGAATTTCTGTCCGACGACCGTGTCGATCAGATCATGGAGGAAATTCGCGGTCCCGCCGGCCGCAACATGTGGGAAAAACTCTCCAACGTTCAGGAGAACATCCTCGCCAGCTATCTGAAAAACGAATACCCCCAGACCGTCGCGGTGGTGCTTTCCAAGCTTAAATCGGACCACGCCGCCAAGGTTCTGGGCATCCTGCCCGAAGACTTCGCCCTTGAGGTGGTCAATCGCATGCTGGCGATGGAATCGGTGCAAAAGGAAATCCTCGACAAGGTCGAAGACACCTTGCGGTCTGAGTTCATGTCGAACCTGGCCCAGACCAGCCGCCGCGATGCCCACGAGCAGATGGCCGAGATCTTCAACAATTTCGACCGCCAGACCGAAAGCCGCTTCCTTACCACCCTGGAGGAGGAGAACCGCGAATCCGCCGAGCGGATCAAGAACCTGATGTTCACCTTCGATGATCTGGGCAAGCTCGATCCCGGCAGCGCCCAGACGCTGCTCAGAAACATCGAACGCGACCGCCTGGCCATCGCGCTTAAAGGCGCATCGGACACCATGCGCGACTTTTTCTTCGCCAACATGTCCGAGCGCGCCGGCAAAATGCTGCGCGAGGACATGGAGGTCATGGGCCCGGTCCGGCTCTCCGACGTCGACGAAACCCAGACACTGATGGTCAATCTGGCCAAGGACCTCGCCGCCAAGGGCGAAATCGTCATCGCTTCGTCCAAGGGCGAAGACGAGCTGATCTATTGAGGCGCAAGCGAGCATGACAAACCTGGCGCCATTCGAATATGTCTCCCTGGTCGACGAACAGGGCACGGCGGGGTTTTCCGAGCTGGAGCCGCCGCCCAGGATGTGGACCGACGCAGAAGCGCAAGCCTTGCGCGCAAAGGCCGAAGCCGCCGGTCACGCCAGGGCGGCCGAGGAGGCACGCGTATCGAACGAGGCCCGCATCGCCGCGGCCCTGGAAACCCTTGCCGCCCATGTGGGGGATTTGCGTGGCCAGATGGGAGAGATCGAAAGCAGAATCGTCGGCGATGCGGCAAAACTGGCCCGCATCCTCGCCGGCAAGATCGCCGGAGAGGCCCTGCACAACGACCCCCTCGCCGTTGTCGACCCGGTTATCGAAACCACCCTGAAACAGATGACCGGCCCGCACCGGCTGCACATCACCGTGCACGAGATCCTCAAGCCGGCCATCGCATCGCGGGTGAGCGAGCTTGCCGAAAAGATTGGTTTTGAAGGCGGCATTGCCGTCTCAGGCGGCGCCGGGCACATGGCGGACTGCCACATCGAATGGGCCACCGGCAGTGTTGCTCGAGACCACAAGGCTCTGATGGCCGAAATCGACGCCTGCATGGCCGCTTCAGGACATAAGGTCCAGACCACCCCCGACCGCCGCGCCGGCCCGGACCGGGACAACGATCCGCAATTTGAATTTGACGATGCCGACACCCTTGATGAAGCCGACTTTGGGCCGAACACGCCTACAGGAACAAGGACCTAGCCGATGGACGACAACGAAGGCGCCAAAGACGTCGATCTGGAGGATCTCACCGATGAGGCCCACGCCGCCCCCGCGCCGCCGGCCGACGACAAGGACACCGAACGCCAGGCCGCCGATCTTGAGGCCGTCTACGACGTGCCGGTGCAAATTTCGGCGATCCTGGGACATACCGAAATCGAGGTCTCCGAGCTGCTGAAGCTCGACGAAGGCGCCGTGATCGAGTTGGACCGTAAAGTCGGTGAGGCCATCGACATATTCGTCAACAACCGCCTCATCGCCCGTGGCGAGGTGGTGCAGGTTGAAAACAAGCTGGGCATAACGATGACGGAAATCATCAAGAACGACAACAACTAGGAGAATAAAATGCGGGTGATGATCGTTGGAACGTTAAATGGCGAATTGTCGAGCGCGACGCGCATCGCCATGAACCGGGGCGCCAAGGTGGTCCAGGCCGAAACCGTGGATATGGGCCTGAAAACCTTACGCTCGGGGCGCGGCGCCGATCTGGTGATGATCGATGTGACCCTTGACGTCACCGATTTCATCGCCCGCCTGGAGGCCGAACGCATTCACATCTCCGTCGTTGCCTGCGGGGTCGCCAACGATGCCCAGGCCGCGGTGCGCGCCATCCGGGCGGGCGCCAAGGAGTACATCCCCCTTCCTCCCGATCCCGACCTCATCGCCGCCGTTTTGGAAGCCATCACCGCCGACAGCCATTCCCTGATCTGCCGCGACGACGCCATGGCCGCGGTGGTATCCCTTGCCAACCAGATTGCCAGCTCCGGCGCCTCGGTTCTCATCACCGGCGAAAGCGGCACCGGCAAGGAGGTGATGGCCCGTCACCTGCACCGCAAATCAACCCGTGCCGACAAACCGTTCATTTCGGTCAATTGCGCCGCCATCCCCGACAATCTGCTGGAAAGCGAGCTGTTCGGACACGAGAAAGGCGCCTTTACCGGCGCCATCGCGCGGCGCATCGGCAAATTCGAGGAAGCCAACACCGGCACCCTGCTGCTCGACGAAATCTCCGAGATGGACGCCCGCATGCAGGCCAAATTGCTGCGGGCGCTTCAGGAACGCATCATCGACCGCGTCGGCGGCAGCCGCCCGGTGCCGGTCGATATCCGCATCATCGCCACCTCGAACCGCAATCTGAACGATGCGGTACGCGATGGCAGCTTTCGTGAAGATCTGCTCTATCGGCTCAATGTCGTGAACCTGAAAATCCCCCCTTTGCGCGAGCGCCCCCAGGATATCGTCGCCCTGGCGGAGCATTTCGCCGAAAAATACGCCGAGGCCAACTGCCTGGCAATAAAGGCGATCTCCCCCGATGCCCGCCGGCAACTGGTCGCCGGCCGCTGGCCGGGCAATGTGCGCGAGCTGGAAAATACCCTGCACCGCGCCGTGCTTCTGAGCACCGGCGATGAAATCGGTATCGATGCCATCCGTACCCCGGAAGGCGGCCCTGTGGGCGATAGCCCGCTCGACGCCGGCGCCGTTGCCCGCCAGGCCTTTTCAGCCGCCGAGACCATCACCCGCACCCTGGTGGGGCGTACCGTCGCCGATGTCGAGCGCGACCTGATCCTGGAGACCCTAGACCACTGCGTCGGCAATCGCACCCATGCCGCCAATATCCTGGGGATTTCCATCCGTACCTTGAGAAACAAGCTCAAGCAGTATTCCCAAGAAGGCTCCAAAATCCCCCTGCCCGGCGAAAGTCGCGGCCAGGCGGCCTGACCGGCCGGCATCTGGATCGAATGAAACAGTGAAAGCGTTGCCATGAGCGATGTGACGGCCAGCGGCGCGACGCCACCGACCGCGCCCCCGGCAACAGCGCCCGCGGCAGCCGCACCGGCAACAACCGGCACCGGCGGCGGGCTGGCCGGAAATCTTGATTTCAAAGATCTGAACAACCTGCCGGCACTGCTGCTGCGACCGGACCTTGGCCTGGCCTTCGGCGTCATCGTCATTCTCGCCGTTCTGATCATGCCGATGCCGGCATTCATTCTTGATTTTCTGCTGGCGATCTCCATCACCTTTGCGGTTCTGGTGCTGATGGTTTCGCTCTTCATCCGCCAGCCGCTCGAATTTTCCACTTTTCCCACCGTCCTGCTCATCGCCACGATGATGCGCCTTTCGCTCAACCTGGCCTCCACGCGCCTAATCCTGACCCGGGGCCATGAGGGCACCGATGCCGCCGGCAGGGTCATCGAAGCTTTTGGCAATTTTGTCATGCAGGGCAATTTTGTCATCGGCATCATCGTCTTTTCCATCCTGGTGATCGTCAATTTCGTCGTCATCACCAAGGGCTCGGGCCGCATCGCCGAGGTGGCGGCGCGCTTCACGCTCGATGCCATGCCCGGCAAGCAGATGGCCATCGACGCCGATCTGTCGTCGGGGCTGATCGAAGAGGACGAAGCACGGCAGCGGCGCTCGACCCTTGAGCGGGAGAGCTCCTTTTTCGGCGCCATGGACGGGGCGTCCAAATTCGTTCGCGGCGACGCCATCGCCGGACTGCTGATCACCTTTATCAACATCATCGGCGGCATGATCGTCGGTGTCGGCCAGATGGGCCTGACCATGGCCGAGGCGGGGCAGACCTATACCCTGCTGACCATCGGCGACGGGCTGGTCAGTCAGATCCCGGCGCTGATCGTCTCCACCGCGGCGGGCTTGCTGGTCTCCAAGGCCGGGGTCGCAGGTTCGGCCGACGAGGCCCTGGTCGAGCAATTTTCAGGATACCCCAAGGCGCTGGGCATGTCCGCAGGGGTCATGGGGTTCATGGCGCTTTTGCCCGGCATTCCCATGCTGCCTTTTCTAGCCCTTGCCGCCGGCGCCGGGGCGCTCGCCTGGAAGGCAGACAAACGTAATCAACGCGTCATCGCCGAGGAGGCCGAAGCCGTGGTCACGGCGGAGGAAATCGCCAAGGCGCCACCCGCCGAGGAGCCGATCTCCGACGTGCTTGCCATGGACGAGCTGCGCCTGGAGCTGGGCTATTCGCTGCTGCCGCTGATCAACGGCCCCGAGGGCGACCGGCTGACCGGCCAGATCAAGGCGCTCAGGCGTCAACTGGCGTCGGAATTGGGCTTTGTCATGCCCTCGGTGCGCATTTTAGACAACATGCAGCTTGCCGCCCACACCTACATCATCAAGGTCAAGGAGGTCGCAGCCGGCACCGGGGAGCTGCGCCCCGACCAGTTCATGACCATGAACCCCAGCGGCGACCCCGTCGATCTGCCCGGCCACCACACCACCGAGCCGACCTTCGGGCTGCCCGCCACATGGATCGACGGGGCTTTGCGCGAGGAAGCCCAGATCAAGGGCTATACGGTGGTCGACTGCGCCACGGTGCTCTCCACCCACCTCACCGAAGTCCTGCGCGCCAACATGGCCGAGCTTCTGTCCTACGCCGAAGTGCAAAAGCTGGTCGATGGTGTGCCCGGCGAGCACAAGACCCTGGCGAGCGACATTCTCGCCGGCCAGATCAACATGAGCGGCATTCAGCGCATTTTGCAGACGCTTCTGGCCGAACGCGTATCGATCCGCGATCTGCCGACCATCCTTGAGGGCATCGCCGAGGCGACGGGCATCACCCAGGACCTCACCATCATCACCGAGCATGTGCGCTCGCGGCTCTCCCGGCAGATCTGCGCCGCCAGCACAACCCCCGACGGTTATGTGCCGCTGATCGCGCTCTCGCCGAAGTGGGAGCAGGCGTTCCTAGATGCCCTGCACGGCGAAGAGGCCTCAAAACAGCTCGCCATGGCCCCAAGCGTAATCCACGAATTTGTCGCCGAGGTCAGCGCCGCCTATGAGGAGGCCGCCAAGCAGGGCGAAATGCCGGTGCTCCTGACCAGCCCCGGCATCCGCCCCCATGTCCGCTCCATCGTCGAACGCTTCCGCAGCCAGACGGTGGTCATGTCGCAGAACGAGATCCATCCCCAGGCCAAGCTGAAAACGATTGGGAGTCTTTAGCTGATCAAGTCTCGCGCCATCCGGGTAGACTTTTTCGTTGATGAAGTCTCACGCCATCCCGCTCCCCCACCCGGCCACCCCCAGGATATAATCTATGGGGTGGCCGGGGGGGGGAGCGGGATGGCACAGACTCCATCAACCATAAAACAGACCCGGGCGGCTCGAGATTAGT
>UOEM01000100.1_pt1 | contig 13989 bp, 9 predicted proteins | sample 1988661 | NCBI WGS metagenome assembly UOEM01 (sample SAMEA4712195, study PRJEB27164) | hydrothermal vent metagenome | biome: marine basaltic hydrothermal vent biome; feature: marine hydrothermal vent; material: mineral | place: Pacific Ocean | collected 2011-06-14/2011-07-23 | depth 1719 m | reverse complement strand
ATCCACACCATGTCGATGGCCGACGGGGTGATGAAGATGAGAAAGCTGGAGGACGGGATTGAAATCCCCGCCGGCGAAACAGTGGTGCTCAAGCCCGGCAGCTTCCACCTGATGTTCATCGGCCTTGCCGGGCCGGTTTCTAAGGGTTCGAAAGTGGCGGCGACGCTGACCTTCGAACGTGCCGGAAAGGTGACGCTGGAACTGCCGGCGGCGCCGGTCGGCTCGCGTAAACCCATGGGCAACATGGGCAATATGGGCCAGTCCGGCAAGGGGAAACAGTGATGCAAAAAGCCCTGCGTTACGGGTCATGGGCGGCGATTGCCGTTATGACCCTGCTGGTGGCGGTTTATATCTTCACGCGTGACAAAACGCCGCCAATGGCCACCGGCGAGCCCTTCGGCGTGCCGTTCGCGGCGGTCGATCACAAGGGCCAGCCGATCACCGAAGCGGCGTTTCGCGGCCGCCCCAGCGCGCTGTTCTTCGGTTTCACCTTTTGCCCCGAAGTCTGCCCCACCACCCTTAGCGACGTTGCCGGATGGCTCGATGAGCTGGGGGAGGAGGGCAAGGATCTGCAGGTCTATTTCGTGACCGTCGATCCGGAGCGGGACACCCCTGAGGTCATGGCCGAATATGTGGCCAGTTTCTCGGACCGCATTGTCGGCATCACCGGCGAGCCCGCCGCCATGAAGGAGATGTACAAGGGGTTTTACATCTACACCAACCGAGTGGAGCAGGGTGATGACTACACCATGGACCACTCCGCCTCGCTCTTCCTGCTCGACGCTCAGGGGCGGATGAAAAGCACCATTTCCTACCAGGAAAACGAAGAGGTGGCGCTGACCAAGCTGCGCAATCTTCTTAAATAGCGGGGGTCAGGATCTGGCCGGCGCGGAGTAAAAGACGTGCCGGCCTATGGTGCCGGTTTTTAGAAAGCTTTTCGACCATGACGGGGCAACATCCACGGTGTGGTAGAAAGTGGAACTGGCGATGCCGTTGGACGCTTTTTCCCGCTTCCGGCAGGGGTCGTCGCAGGCGAGCAGGGCGCGCGCCACATCCTGGGCCTCAAAATAGGCCCCGGTTTCCTTGATCCGCTCCTTCTTGCCGTCGCAGGCAAATGAGAACTGGCAGCGGTTTTTTAAGGAGGCGTTCTGATAGACGACCCCGCAGACAGTGTTCGGGAAGCCCTTGTCGTCGACGCGGTTGAGGATGACCCGGCCGACGGCCATCTGGCCTTCCCGCGGCTCGGAGCGGGCCTCGAAATAGATCGCCTTGGCCAGGCACATGAAGGGGCTCCAGAATTGCTGGGCCGAACGTTCGTCGCTGCCGGCCCTGGCGTGGGTGGCCGGGCGGTGCGGGTTTGCCGTGGCGGCGGTGCTGGCCGCCACAAGGGCCGGAGTGAGGGCCAGGGTCAGGGAAAGGACCGCTCTTGCGGCGGTTTTCTTCGGGTTTTTCGGGGTCGGCATTAAGGTCATCACCTCTCGTGAATTGAAGAGAGGCGGCGTTTCGCTGGCAAATAAGGCAAAATCAGGGAGATATCGGCATGGTGCTCAATTTAAACCGAACGTTCGGTAAAGATAAAATGAGCCAATCGTTCAGCGCTCTGTCAAAGTGCGCCCCACGGCATCGTTCCAGCCGCCGAGTTTGCGCGTTCGGGTTGCCTCATCCATGGCCGGCGTAAAGCGGCGGTCCAGATGCCAGGCCTTGGCGAAATCCGCCTCCCCGGGCCAGACGCCCGCCTGCCGGCCCGCCAGCCAGGCGGCGCCCAGCGCCGTGGTCTCCAGCACCTTGGGCCGATCGACCGGCGCATCCAGAATGTCGGCGAGACACTGCATGGTCCAGTCCGAGGCGACCATGCCGCCATCGACCCGCAACACCGTTCCGGTGGCGCCGGCCCAGTCGCCGCGCATGGCGTTCAGAAGATCCAGGCTCTGATAGCAGACCGATTCCAGCGCGGCGCGGGCAAGCTCGTTCGGCCCGGTGTTGCGGGTCAGGCCGAAAAGCGCGCCCCGGGCCTCGGCGTCCCACCACGGCGCGCCAAGGCCGACAAAGGCGGGGACCAGATAGACGTCCTGGCCGGTATCGGCGGCATCGGCCATGGCGCCGGTCTGGCTGGCGTCCTTTATGATGCCGAGCCCGTCGCGCAGCCACTGCACCGCCGAGCCGGCAACGAAGATCGAGCCCTCCAGGGCATAGGTGGTCTTGCCATCGAGGCGATAGGCGATGGTGGTCAACAGGCGGTTTTTCGATGCCACCTGGTCGGCGCCGGTATTCAGCAGGGCAAAACACCCCGTGCCATAGGTCGATTTCATCATGCCGGGGGCAAAGCACGCCTGGCCCAGTGTGGCGGCATGCTGGTCGCCGGCGACACCCAGCATGGGTATGGCGGCGCCGAAATGTCTGGGGTCCGTGGTGCCGTAATCGTCGGCGCAGTCTTTCACGTGCGGCAGGAGCGAGGCCGGAATATTCAGCAGCTTGAGAAGCTCGTCATCCCAGGTGCCGGTGGCGATGTTGAAAAGCAGGGTTCGCGAGGCGTTGGTGGCGTCGGTCGCATGGACGGCGCCCCCGGTGAGGCGCCAGATGAGGAAGGTATCGATGGTCCCGAACGCCAGTTCGCCGGCTTCGGCCCGGGCCCGGGCGCCCTCAACGTTGTCCAGAAGCCAGGCCAGCTTGGTGCCGGAAAAATAGGGGTCGAGCAGAAGCCCGGTCCTGGCGGTGACCATGGCCTCGACGCCGTCGGCCTTGAGCTTGGCGCAGTGTTCGGCGGTGCGGCGGTCCTGCCAGACGATGGCGCGGTGGATGGGCCGTCCGGTCTCCCGGTCCCAGACCACCACGGTCTCGCGCTGATTGGTGATGCCGATGCCGGCGATGTCCGCCGCCGTCAGCCCGGCGGTGCCCAGCGCTTGTTTCGCGGTGGCGAGGGTTGTCGTCCAGATGTCATCGGGTTCGTGCTCCACCCAGCCCGATTTGGGAAAATGCTGCTTGAATTCCTGCTGGCCCGAGCCGATGGCCTCGAATTTGTCATCGAACAAAATCGCCCTGGTGCTGGTCGTGCCCTGATCGATGCTGAGAATATTGCCGGCCATCGTCGCCCCCTTCGCGCGTCTCGTTCGGGGTCGGACTCTGCCTCAATTTAAAGCCTGTCTCCAGCGCAATTTCCGCTCATATGGCACGTTTGCGTTTCAAAGGAGTTTTGGCAAAAAAAGTGATCCCCGCCGGTGGCCGGCGGGGATCGGGTTTGTCGTGCCTGGCCGGCGCCTTAGTTGCGGCGCTGCGGGCGGTTGGTCTGCGGCCGCAGGTTCAGCTGCGGTTGCACTCTTTGCTGCGGCTGAACCTTCAGCCTGGGCGTGATCACCCTGCGCGGCACGCAATTTCCGCGGATCCGGACCTCATTGGCCTTGCAGGCTCTGGGGCGCGTGGGCACTTTGATGCTTGGCGGCCTGGTTGGCAATGTTCTTGCCGGCACGCGGCAGGCGCCACCGATCACCCTTTGGCCTTTGGGGCAGGAGCATTGTCCGCGGGCGTTGCGGGACTGTCCCTTGACCCGGCAGCTTTGCGGCGTGACCACCGGCGGCTTGGTCACCGGCGGTACGCGGCAGGCGCCACCGATCACCCTTTGGCCTTTGGGGCAGGAGCATTGTCCGCGGGCGTTGCGGGTCTGTCCCTTGACCCGGCAGCTTTGCGGCGTGACCACCGGCGGCTTGGTCGATGGCGGTACGCGGCAGGCGCCACGGATCACCCTTTGGCCACTGGGGCAGGCACATTGGCCCCGATTGTTCAGGGACTGACCCCTGATCCTGCAGCTTTGCGGGGTGACCACCGGCGGAGGTGTCGTGCCCTGGTCGCCACGGCACTGGCCGTTGCGGAAGGAGGTGCCTTGGGGGCAGACGCATTTGCCGTCGTTGTTCTGCACCATGCCGGCGGAGCACTGATTTACCTCCGGTTCGCCGTGAACACGGAAGGTGACGCAGGAATAGTAGTCCGCCGCTTCGCCACGGTCGCCAAGACCTTCGGCAACCGCCCGTTTGTCGTTGACGTCGACATCGGCGCCGATGACCATGACGCAGTTCTTGCCCGTGGCGCCATTGTCACCGACCTCATCGGCCAGCCCGCCGCCATCGGGCAGCGTGACCGTCACCGTGTGAACGCGGGATTGTCCAGCGCCAAGGGTCATGGTCGCGATGCAGTTGATGGGCAGGGTCGTCGGCTCGGGCGAGCAGCCCAGGGGGGGGCTGACCGAAACCGTCGCACCGGTTACGGCACCAAAACCATCGACACCCAGGGCATCGCCGATCCGAACCGGACCGGAGAAGCCGATTGCGGCGGCGTTGGTGAACTTGAACCCGAAAGTGCAGGGCTCGCCAAGGCGGCACACTTTTTCACCGGTCTTCTCGACCTTGATGTTGGAGCTGCCGCCTTTGGCGCAGGCTTCAACCCTTGCGCCGTCTTCTCCGGGGGCCGGGGTTGCGTTGGCGTTGGCGCAGTTCTCAAAGCCGCCGGCAGACGGATCGAGAACAACGTCGAAGTATCGGCTCTCGCCTGCGGGCAGGCTGCCTGCGGGCAAGGTGCATTCCAGCGTCGTGGACGGCAGGGCCGAGCAGGACCAGTCGGCTCTGTCGGGAAGGACGGAGCGAATGGTAACCGCCGCGCCACCTGTCAGGCCGACAGCGGCGTCATTGACGACAACGTCGCTGACCGGGGCGCCGGTCCCGGCATTGCGGACCTCGATGCGGCACGGAATACCCGCACCGGCGACCGTAACAGCCTGGCAGACCTTGCGGATTTCCAGCACGGCCCGGTCATTGGGGTTGCGCGGGAACTCACCGTTGGCACAGAACTTGTTGTTGCCGAGGTTGTTTTCACCGATGAGCGGTTTGACTTCGGCGCAGTTCCTGATCTTGCCGTCCGGATAGTCGGCCGGATTGTCAAACGACCTGACGAAGATATCCGTGGTGGCGCCGACCGGCAGGTTGAGGCCCGGATGCACGCATTGGAAGGTGTTGCCATCCAGAGCACCGCAAGCCCAGGGCGGCATTGGCGAGAAAATCGCGTTGTCGACATCATCGAAGGGGAAGTTATCGACAACCGTGACGGGGCTGTTGATGGCGACCGGACCAGGATTGTAGAGCGTGATCCGCCAGGCGCATCTGCCGTCCTGGCGACAGTCCTCCAACAGCATCTTGCGAACCCCGATGTCAGGGTTTTCATCAACCGGCGGCGGGGTGCAGTTCGGATCACCCGGCAGGCAGATGTCGATGGTGGCGCAGGCCTTGTCGTTGGTCGGATCGCCAAAGGGGGCTTTGCCGATGCCGTCATAGTCCAGCTTGGCGCAGTTCTTGATTTTGTCCCAGGCCCAGGCGGGTCCGGGGGTGAAACCGAGCTTTAGGGTGACGAATTCGCCAGGGTTCAGCGTTGTCTGGGGATATTCGCAAGACATTGGCGTCACCATCGGATTGCAGACCCAAGGCGCGTTGGGCCCTGCTGTCACCGGCGCATTGCCCGGCGTGGTGATCTCGTCAAGGACGATCTTGCCGGTATAGGGCACCGGACCGACGTTTCTGACCTCGATGGTGAAGTCGCAAATGCCGGCCAGGTCGCAGAACGCTTCATCGGCGCGCTTTTTGACCTCAAGATCAGGCTCTTCTTCCTCTTCCTTGGGACAGTTGATGTCTTCGGGGATTTCGATATCGATGCGCTGGGTGCAGCACAGGCCAAGGCCAGAGGCGTCAAACTCGCCAACCTCTTTTATGCCGGTGACCAGAAGCTGGATCGTATCGCCGGGATTGGCGCCGGTGATGGTCCAGATGAGGACGCCGCCACCGGCGGGAACCACCTGGGAGGCAGGCGCGATAACGATACCGGGGTTAAGCGCCACCAGTTCGATGGTTTCACCGGCCATTTCAGGGCCCACCGGCATCTTGTAGATAAATACGCCGCCACCCAGAGGATCGCATTCGATTTCGCCCTCTTCGAGCACGAAGCACGGGCCGTCACCGGGCGGGGGTGGTGGCGGGGGTGGGGGCAGGCAATCCTCGACATCGATGAGAATCTTGGTCGGATCGCCGGTGGTGGGGTCGCCATCGTCGGGCAGGGCCGGATCATGGGAAGGGACGATAAACGCCCCGCCTGGACGTGTGACGGTGACTTTCGCCTGATTGGCGACCAAAACCGCGGCCGGGAAAACAGCCGGATCGATCTGAGCCTGAATGGTCACATAAAATGAGCGGGTGGTGTTGGACCCGTCGCCGTCAAGATCGGCGGCCGAAAACCGGAAATCGGTGATTTTCACCGTGTCGTCGGGATTGACGCTTGTCTCGATGGTTGGCAAGACGGCGCCACCAACGGCGTCGGTGATATCCCCGGTAACCGTGACATTGACCGCTTTGAGCCCATTGGGGAGTTGGTCGAGAAAATCGAACGGAAGTGCGTCCAATTGCGCCTGGAGGCCCACTTGGTCCCAGAAACCCGGCGCCTGGGTGATGGAGAAACGCAGGCGGTATTCGACAAAGTCGCAATCGAGTTGTTCGCCGACCTTGCTGAAGGTGATTTCAGTTGCACCGCCGCCGCCGCCGCCGCCGCCGGGGAGGTTAAAGAGCTGTTTGAGGGTGGTGCCGTGCTGGGCGGCGCTTGCGGCACCTGCCGAAAGCGCCAGGCAAACCCCGACACCGAGCAGCGATTTTGCCGCCCGTTTCAACGGGTTGAATATATTCATGAATGTCTCCATGACCGGAATTTGTCTCGGTCTGTCTGGACAGGGATGGGCGATGATGTTCATGTCTCCCTCCCTCATGGACATAACGCTTCAGGGGTATCGAGCGGCACCGTCACCTTGCAGCAAGGGAAGTACCCGCCCGCATCCGCGTCCGACTTTTTGTAAAAGCAAAGACCGACATTCACCGTCTCGCCCGGCGCGTTGCCGAAGATCTCGAAGGTGAAGGGGGTCGCGGCATCGGGCCGGGTCTGCATCAGGGGTGATACGGAAACGCCTGGATTAAGAGAATTGGCCTTGACGCTGTCGCCGCCGATCCCGGCGGTGTCGTCAAGATAAAGGTCCGCTTCCAGACCGCCGGGGGTGCAGAAATACTGCAGATCGGTGACGGTTACGCAAAGCGGCAGGTCCTCCGGCGTCGTTCCCGGCGGAATTGTCGGGGGAATATCCGGTGGCAGGTAATCCTCGCCGTACCCCAGTTGGCCCTGGCACGGGCTCCAGATCTCGACATCGCCGACATGGCCCTCGACATCGGCGTCTTCGTAAAGATCGTCGTAGTCGAAGAACCAGCTGCCGAATGGCGGCTCGTTCTGCGGCTTGACCAGATATTTCGGCGTCAGCTGGACGCCGTGAACCTCGTAAGGCCCGCCGGCGGCGAGTTGTTTGGCGTAGAGCGGATTGTTGCGCAGATTGTCGCCGGTCTTGGCCAGGGTGCCCGAACAGGCATCGCGGTTGATATAGCCGTTCCGGTCATAGCCATATTGCAGGTCGATACCGCCCGCCGACTGGCGATGGGTATCGGGAAAACCAACCGCATATTCCTGCGGCACTGGCACCCAGATGCTTTCCGTTGCCGGATCGTCCGGGCTTTCGCGCCAGTAGCGCACAACTTCGCCCTTGCCGGTGTTGGCGAAACGCGAATAGTCATAGCGGTTTTCGATTTCGCCGCGCTGGGCCAGATACATGAAGCCGCGTGTGTCAAAGGCGATATCGGTAACCGGATAGTCGCGATTGGTTTTTACGTCGAGTTCCCAATGGGGATCGTCGGCAAAGGTGCCATCGCGGCGGATGCGAACCGACCAGATTTCCGAACTGTCGCCGACGGCGTAATAAAGGCGGCCGCCACGATAGGCCAGCCCCCAGACACGGCGTTCGTCTTGGGTGTAGCCCCAGGTTTCGGGGTCTTCGGTATCAAAGGCGCCGCCGCCGATGTCCATGATGGCGCCGTCATCGGCCACCGGCGCCAGGCCGCGCTTGGGCCGGCCGTCAACGCCGTGATCGAAACTGTCCAGCACATTGCCGTCCATGTCGATGCGGTAGATGTCGCCGTTGTCGAGATCGGAGGCGTAGAACTGGCGATGGGATTTGTCGAAAGCGATATTGCCGATGCCGGCACCGGCATTGGTGTCGATATTGGCAAACAAGGTGACCTCGCCGGTCAGTCCGTCGATCTTGTAGATCGCACCGGGACCGCCGCCCAGATCGTCGCCGAACTGGCCCTCCATGAAGTTGGCGCCCGGCGCGCCCTTGGGCCGGCGTTCGGGCCGGCCATCGGCGTCCTCGTCCGGCGTGACGATGCGGATGCCGAGCAGCGATGTGGCGCTGGCGTAAAGGTTCGGCGTGCCGCTGGGCACCTCGTCGCGAATGCCGTCATCGTAAGCCAGACCAAAAACCTGACCGATTTTTCGGGCCTCCACCTCAAAGGGTTCGGGGGTGGCGACAAGCTGACCTGAGGCCGGCGCCCCAAGGTTGCGGACATCGAAGATGCGAAGGCTGGGGCCTTCGATATCGATGAAGGTCTCGTCGATGGGGTCGAGGCCCGGCGCCAGACCTTCGTCGATTTTGGGAATGTAGGTGCCGGCAAAACCGGTCACCGCCATGGAGCCGGCAAAGATGATCCCGTCCTCCAGGGCCAGGGTCGGGCTGGAGCCGAGAAGGCCGGCGGCGAGCGCCAGACCGGTAAGGCTTGTGGTGGCAAGAAGGCGGGCTCTTCGGCATAAAGCCTGAGGGCCACGCGCCGGTTTCCCGTTGGTCAAGACCGCGTCGTGTTCCGCGTCTTGAGGCCGGGTGTTACCGGCCGGAGAGGCGGCGGTTGAAGCTGTCGGAAACACAGGAAACCGCTGGATGGTATTGTGCATGGGTTTCTCCTTTTCGGCACCGCGCCGATGCGGGGCCTTGACCATTGGTCGGCAGGACATACACAAAGGTTCACCAAGACCTTCGAAGACTCGGCCGGAAATTGCCGGCTTTGTTCTTGCGCAGCTCTTCGTTTAGCCTGAAAGGAGAATTATTCTGAACCTTTCGCTTCCCACCCGTGACCCAAGACTACGAGATCGAACCTGAAATGCCAATGAACACTTCTGCGGGCGATCATTCGGATTTCGACCTCGTCAGCCGGATTGCCGGCGGCGACAGGGCCGCCATCCGGTTGCTTTTTCACCGGCATCACGCCCGGATCTACCGGTTTGTGATGCGCCAGACAGGTTCTGAGACCATGGCCGACGACATTGCCAACGAGGTCTTTCTGGAGCTCTGGCGCCAGGCGGACAAGTTCGAGGGCCGGTCACAAGTGTCGACCTGGCTGATGGGCATTGCCCGGTTCAAGGTGCTTTCGGCGCGCCGCAAGCGCACCGAGGCCAGGCTCGACGATGACTTTGCCGCCGGAATTGCCGATGATGGCGATACCCCGGAGGTTTCCGAACTCAAACGCGACAAGGCCGCCGGGCTCCGGCGTCTCATCGATAAACTGTCCGAACCCCACCGCCTGGTCATTGATTTGGCCTATTACCACGGCAAATCAGTGACCCAGATTGGCGAGATCCTAGATATTCCCGCCGCCACGGTGAAAACACGCATGTTTTACGCCCGCAAAACCTTAGGAGCCGCCCTCGCTGAGGCAGGCATGGACAGGGGATGGCCATGAGCACCTTTTCAAACCCGAATGACGGGCCGGAAATGAGCCCCCGCGACCGGATCGAAGCGCTGTTGCCGTTCTATCTCAACGGCACCCTTGGCGCCGATGATCTGGCTTATGTCGAGGCCTGGCTCGACACCGATCCCGACGCCAAGGCGGCGCTGGTGGCGGCCCAGGCCGAGCATGATGCCGCGGTGTCCGCCAACGAGGCCATCTCCCCGCCGGGGGACGCTCTTGGCCGGTTCACCACCGCGCTTGAGGCCGAAGCGAGGGCATCGCGCGTTGCGGCCCGGCGGTCGCTGATGGCGGGCTTGTGGAAAAAGCTCCTCGGCGCGCCGCCGGCCCTGGCCTGGGGCACCGCCGTGGCCGCCCTGGCTCTGGTGGTGGTTCAGGCGGTCACGCTGCCAGGCGACGAGGCCCGGCCTTTCACCGAGGCCGGCACCTCCCAGACCCAAGACGACGCCCCCTTTGTTCTGGTGGTTTTCGCGCCGGGATCGGACATCGCCCGGATCACCGCGCTTTTGGCTGAAACCGGGGCCACCATGGCCGGCGGGCCCAAGCCGGGCGGTATCTACCGGATCACCCTGCCGGCGCCGGATATCGCGACCTATGAGGCCCTGTCGGCCCAACTGGCGGAGGACCCCGCCGTGGCCCAACTCGTGGCCGGCCGCAAGCCGGGGGGCGCAAACTGACATGATCCGCGCGCCTGCCCTTGTGATCGCCATTTGGGCGGTGTCGGCGTTCCTGGCGCTTCCCGCCGCCGCTCAAAGCACCGGGACCGGGCAAACCGGCGGGCCACCGGCGCCCGGTTCGGAAACCCACGCCCAAAATGGCGATGGCAAGCGGCCCGACACTTCCACTTGCGATGACAAAAACGCGACCCAGCCTTGTCCCCCCAGGGCGCGGGATCAACCGGCTGGCGGGAACCGGGGCATCTATCTGCCGCCGCTGCTGGCCGATCTTCTCGGTGGCGGGAGCCGCAGGCCCAGCGGTCCTGGACAAAGGGCCACGGACCCCGGTCCTCGGCCACCCAAGGTCGGGGCCGGGGTGCGGGAAGCCGGCCCAACCCCGCCGCGTCCAACCCCGCCCCCAGCACCCGTAGCGGCTGCGCCGCCGCCGCCGCCATTGAACCAACTGCCGCGCCCGCGCCCGCGCGCCACCTCTGGCGCCTTTGTCGCCGGGGAGGTTGTGGCCGTGGTCGATGGGGATCGCGCCGTGGCCGATGCCATTGCGGCGGCGAACGCCCTTGAGGTGCTGTCGGTGCGCGGCTCGGCGCTTGTTGGCGGCTCGATCGTGCGTTTTGGCATTCCCGATGGCCGCTCGGTGGGGCTGGTCCTGGCCCAGCTTGAGGCCGATGGCCGGGCGGGCCGGCCGGAGCCCAACTCGGTCTACAGCCTTCAGCAGATGGGCGCGCTGCCGCAATATGCCTTCGAACGCATTGCGCTGAATGCCGGCAAGACTGCCGGGAAAGGTGTGCGGGTGGCGGTTATCGACAGCGCCGTTGCCGCCGCCCATCCGGCCCTTGCCGGGGTGATCGCCGCCGCCCATGACGCCCTGCCGGACATCCCCGTGGTCGATCGTGATCACGGCACCTCCATTGTCGGGCTGATTGCCGGAAGGGGGGCGGTGAGGGGCGCCGCGCCGGGGGCGGAGGTCTATCATTCCCGCGCCTTTGAGGGCGGCCAATCGACCATGGCGGCGGTTTTGCGCAGCCTCGACTGGGCGGCGGGCGAGAAGGTCGCCATCATCAATTTGAGTTTTACCGGCCCCTATAATCGGCTGATGGGACAGGCCCTGGACGCGGCGCGGGCGCGCGGCATCGTGAGCGTCGCCGCCGCCGGCAATGCCGGGCCCCGGGCCCCCCGCGCCTATCCGGCGGCCTTTGACAGTGTGATCGCCGTCACCGCGACCGATACCTCCAATCGGCTGATGAATGAGGCCAATCGCGGGGCATATGTGTTTGTCGCCGCCCCCGGGGTCGAGGTCGCGGCCCCGGTGCCCGGCGGCATCGATTTTCTCACCGGAACGTCCATGGCCGCCGCCATCCTCAGCGGCGGCATCGCCGGGCTCATCGGTGAAGATGGCTCCCGCGGCCCCGATTGGATCGAGGCGGCGCTGGCGGCGACCTCCATCGATCTTGGCCCGCCGGGGCGAGATAAGGATTTTGGCTATGGTCTGGCCAACTTCGCCGCCGCGCGGGGGTTACCGGAAAAACTGCGATAGGGCACCATTACAAAGACGTAATCTGTCCTGGCCGAGATGGCGAAATTGCATCGGGTGGGGTACCTTGCGGGGGCTTTCCGACCGTGGCCCCATATGACGAGCCCCCGATGACCGATGCAAAAATCAACCTGAGCGCCTACGCCATCGATGTCAGCCGCAAGCCGGAGGTGACGGCCTTTTTCGATGCGGCGACCAACACCTTCTCCTATGTGGTCAGGGACCTTGCGTCCTCAGCCTGCGCCATCATCGACCCGGTGCTCGATCTGGACTACGCCGCCGGGCGCATCGCCACCGTTTCCGCCGATGCCATGGCCCAATTCGTCCGCGCCAACGGGCTTGATCTGCAATGGCTGATCGAGACCCATGTCCATGCCGATCATCTTTCCGCGGCGCCTTATCTGCAAGCGGAACTGGGAGGCGAGATCGGCATTGGCGAGAACATTGTTGTGGTGCAGGAGACCTTCGGCAAGGTTTTTAACGAGGGCACCGAATTTCGGCGCGACGGCTCCCAGTTTGATCGCCTGTTCGGCGACGGCGACCGCTACATGATCGGTGAACTTGCCGTGACCGTCATCCACACCCCGGGGCACACGCCGGCCTGCATGACCCACATCGCCGGTAATGCCGCCTTCATCGGCGACACGCTGTTCATGCCCGACGGCGGCACGGCGCGGGCTGACTTTCCCGGCGGCGATGCTCACCAGCTCTACCGTTCGATCTGCAAATTGCTGGCCCTGCCGGCGGAAATGCGCCTTTTCATCTGCCACGATTACGGCCCCGGCGGCCGTGAATTTCGCCATTCGACCACCGTGGCCGAGGAGCGGGCCCACAATATTCATGTGCGCGACGGCATCAGTGAGGCGGAGTTCGTGGCCATGCGCCAGGCCCGCGATGCGACGCTGGATATGCCAACCCTCATCATCCCCTCGCTCCAGGTCAATATGAAGGCCGGCGAGTTGCCCGAGCCTGAAGACAACGGCACGCGTTACTTGAAAGTGCCTCTCAATCTGCTCTGAAATATCAGCTGAAATTCGCCAATTGTCTCCAGAAAATCAGGCTTTCGCGGCCCTCGGCGCTTGCCTATACTCCCTCTGATGTGTCGCTTGGCAATCGGCGCCAGCCAAAGACCTGATGCCGGGCAATATCTGCTGCGAGGGGGGTGTTTCATGTTTCGTTTGCCGGTGTTGAGATGTGTCTACATCTCGTTGGTGTTTTTTCTTTCCAGCCTCATGATCCAGCCGCAGGTGTTTGTTGAAGCCCATGCCAGCGCCCAGGAGCGGGACAGCCTCTATATTATCTATGACAGCTCCAATTCGATGTGGGGCGAGTTGGCCGATGGCTCGCGTAAATACGAAGCGGGGCGAAGCGCCCTTGCCAACTTCCTCGCCAGCCGTATTCCAGGCCGCGATCTGGCCTTTCGCGCCTACGGCCACAACCGCCGGGGCGATTGCCGCGACAGCGCCCTGGAGGTGCCGTTTACGTCCTGGAAAGGCGCCAGCGGCGCCATCAACGAATTTGCCGCTTCGATCAAGCCGCGCGGCAAGACCCCGATAAATTACTCGCTTCGCGAGGCGCTGAAAGATTTCGGCAATCGCAAAGGTGACATCCTGCTGATTTCCGACGGCATCGAGAGCTGCGGTGCCGATCCGTGCGCGTTGATGCGGGATTGGAAGAACCGGGGTATCAACCTTAAGGTTCATGTGGTCGGTTTCGGACTCAAGGATTACGAGAGCCAGGCTCTGGCCTGTATTGCCTCGGTTTCCGGCGGATCATATTTCGACGCCGATTCCGCCGGTGAACTGGTCGAGGCGCTGACCGAGATCCGTCAGGTGGCGGCGTCACCGGCCCCGCCGGCGGTCGCGCCAGCCACCGGCCCGGTGCCGCCCAAAGTGGCGCCCCAGCAAGCGCCGCCAGAGCCGCGCTATGCTCTGCGTGTCGTGGCGGTGGACGATCGGGGCCGCAGCTTCATAGCCGCCGGAAAGCTCTATAAGGACAATGCCGAAATCGGCAACGCCTATACCCACCGCCGCATGGCCCTGGACGGGCCGGGCCGCTACCGGGTCGAAATCGGCGCGGTGCTCGGCGACAGGTCCATCTACAAGCCCGCCGGGGTTGATTTTGAAGTCAAAGACGGCGGCGAAACCGT
>UOEM01000044.1_pt1 | contig 14289 bp, 14 predicted proteins | sample 1988661 | NCBI WGS metagenome assembly UOEM01 (sample SAMEA4712195, study PRJEB27164) | hydrothermal vent metagenome | biome: marine basaltic hydrothermal vent biome; feature: marine hydrothermal vent; material: mineral | place: Pacific Ocean | collected 2011-06-14/2011-07-23 | depth 1719 m | reverse complement strand
GTAGCAGATTAAGCTCGCGCTCCACTTCCCCCACGCGGTCAAGACTAGGATACAATCTATGGGGTGGTCGGGTGGGGGAGCGGGATGGCGTGAGACTTCATCAACGAAAAAACCGGGAGCGGGATGGCGCCCGTTCTCAACAAAGAATCAAAGGGTAATCCACTTGCGTTAGATAGAGGCCCGATGCCGGGGCCACCGGCCCGCAGGCGGAACGGTCCCGCGCCGCCAGAATCTCAGCCATGGCGGATACCGGCCACCGGCCTTCACCGACACATTTGAGGCTGCCGGCAATCGAGCGCACCTGCCGGTGCATGAACGATCTTGCCGAAAGGCGGATGTCGATGTCCTCGCCGTTGCGGGTGACCGAAATTGCCTCAAGGGTCTTGACCGGCGATTTGGCCTGACAGTGGATCGAGCGGAAGGTGGTGAAGTCGTGGCGGCCGAGCAGCGTCCTGGCGGCGCTGTCCATCTTGCCGGCGTCAAGATCCGCCGTCACGTGCCAGGCCCGGTTCCGGTCAAAGGTCAGTGGTGCCCGGCGGTTGACGATGCGGTAGCGGTAGTAACGCATGGTGGCTGAAAACCGGGCGTTGAAATCGTCGTCCACCCGCTTCGCCGCCAGAATGGCGATGGGGTCGGGTTTTAGATGAAAATTGAGCGCCTGACGCACCGTCTCGGCCGGCCAGTCGCGGTCCAGATCGATGTGGGCCACCTGCCCCAGGGCATGGACGCCCGTATCGGTCCGGCCGGCACCGTGGATCGTCACCGTTTGCCCTGAAAACGCCATGATGGCGGCCCCGAGCCGAGACTGCACCGTTAACTGGCCGGCCTGGACCTGCCAGCCGGCGAACGGTGTCCCGTCAAATTCGATCGTGAGCTTGTAGCGCGCCATGGCTTAGCATTTTTTCGGTGATGAAGTCTGTGCCATCCCACTCCCCCACCCGGCCACCCATGAGATTGTATCCTGTGGGTGGCCGGGTGGGGGAGTGGGATGGCACAGACTTCATCACCGAAAAAAAATCAAGAGCAAGATGGCGCGGGACTTCATCAGGAAAAAACCAACCGGCGTCGAAAATATAACAAAACCTACCCCCCGCCCGGCTCGGTATAGCGGATGGTCTGGCTCTTGGCGCCCCTAAGGTCGATGCGGCGGAACCGGGTCGGGGTCAGGCCCTGGGCTTCGCAATTCTCATGGGTGCGAATGGAAAACCGCGTCGATTTGGTGCACAGGACCTGATCGCCATCCCAGATCAGCGGGATATTGTCGGCGCTTATAATCGGGCCGTTGTCGTCCACCGCCTCGCCAAAACTGTAGATCACCTGCCCGTCGAGCGGCTGTTTGTGGGGGCGCACGCATTCGCCGGAGCCGATCTTGTACCAGCCCTTCGACGTGATCCCGCCCTGTTCGGGGATGCCGATGGCGGTCCAGACAAGATGGCGGGTTTCGTTGCAGATCTGCAAGCCCACACCGGCCTGCTTGGCGCGGATTTCGGCCGACAGGGCCTGGAAAACCTGAGGGCCGGTCTGATTTTCGGGCTGAATGCCGGCGGCGGCCAGAAAATTCTTGAGTGCCACCTTGGTTGCCGACCCCATCACCCCGTCGACGGGCCCCGCATCGTAACCCAACATGCCAAGCAGCCTCTGCACCCCGGCGATCGCGGCCTGCTCGCGGCTGAAACTGGCCTCCTCGGACAGGGTCAACCGGAAGTCGTCACCTTCTTTTTTTGGCTGAACATCGACAAAACTTTCCAATCGGTGCGAGGGATCGGAGCAACTGGCGGCACCGGCGATGAGGAAATCGCCGCCGCCGACGCAAAACCGGTTGCCGGTTTCAAACTGGGTCAGGGAGTAGTCGTAAAAGTCCGGCACCCGGCTGTGGACGAAATATTTGTCGGCGTCCAGTGGCCCCTGCACCACCACCCGGCACTGCCCCGGCACGATCTGAAACCAGCCTCTGGTGGTGACGTCGCCGCGGGACTGGACGCCAATGGCGGCATCGACAATGTAGCTGGTCTCGTTACACAGACGATAGTTGGCGCTCGCTTCGGAGGGGCCGAAACTCGCAAAGCCGAAGACCGTCAGGGCAAAAATGAGGGGGAGAATTCTTGTCATCATCGTTTACCGCTTAACTGATTAAAGTTCCAACGCCGTGCTCGGTCAGAAGTTCGAGCAGCACCGCATGGGGCACCCGCCCGTCGAGAATGACGACCCCGCCCACCCCGGACCTGACCGCGGCAATGCAGTTTTCGACCTTGGGGATCATACCTCCGGAAATGGTGCCGTCGGCGATCAACTGATCCGCCCGGGCAACCGAAAGCGTCTTGATGTGGGTTTTGTCCTGATCGAAAACCCCCGGAACATCAGTCAGAAGCAGCAGGCGGCCGGCGGAAAGGGCGCTGGCGATTTCGCCGGCCACGGTGTCGGCGTTGATGTTGTAGGTGACCCCCGCTTCACTGACGCCGATGGGGGCGATCACCGGGATGATGTCGCTGTCGGCCATCACGTCGAGAATTTCGGTATTGATGCGCTCCGGTTCGCCGACAAAACCAAGATCGAGAATGCGCTCGATATTTGAGTCCGGGTCGGTCATCGTCCGCTTGAGCTTGGTTGCGATGATCAGCGAGCCGTCTTTTCCCGAAAGCCCGACCGCCCGCCCGCCGGCTGAGTTGATGGCGGTGACGATCTGCTTGTTGATCCGGCCGGCCAGCACCATTTCGACAATTTCGACGGTGTCCGCATCGGTAATGCGCAGGCCGTTGGTGAACTCGCTTGTGATGCCGAGCCGTTCCAGCATCGCCTGAATTTGCGGTCCCCCGCCATGAACGACGACCGGGTTCATGCCGGCGTGTTTCAGCAACACGATATCCTGGGCGAAAAGCTCGGCCAGTCCGGGATCGACCATGGCGTGACCACCAAATTTGATCACCACGGTCTCGCCGGCATAGCGTTGCATATAGGGCAGCGCCTCGGCGATGATATTGGCCTTTTCGGCGGAAGGGACGTTTTGGCTTTCGTCTGTGCTCATACCCTGCCAGATAAATAAAGACCGCCCCTTCGGTAAAACCGCCGGCGGCGTCAATGAACTTCCCCTAAGGGGCTGCTTACACCAAAATACGGCGCCGGCACAACGGGCTTGCAGGGGTTTGAAGGTTTGAAACTTGCGCCCTTCAGAGCCGAACACCCCTCTGGTCCGGGGGCAGAAAACCGGCAATCGCCGCCCGAAGCTCATCAAGGCCGGAACCCTGGCGCGACGATGTGGCCAAAATTTGAGGATGCGCCGCTGGCCGACTGGCAAGATCGGCGGCCGTTCGGGTCATGAGGGACTTGAGCGCCTCGGCGCTCACCTTGTCCGCCTTGGTCAGCACCACCTGAAAGGAGACCGCGGCCTCATCGAGGATGTCCATCACCTCGCGATCATTGGCCTTTATGCCGTGGCGGGCGTCGATCAGAAGGAACGTGCGGCGCAAGCCCGCCCGGCCGGCAAGATAGTCGAAGACCAGCGCCGTCCAGGCGGCCACCTGCGATTTTGACACCCTGGCATAACCGTAGCCGGGCATATCGACGAGGCTGAGATGCGTGCCGACGGAAAAAAAATTCAACGCCTGGGTGCGGCCCGGCGTATTGGAGGTCCGCGCCAGGTTCCTGCGTCCGACCAGAGCATTCAGCAGGCTCGACTTGCCAACATTGGAGCGCCCGGCAAAAGCGACCTCGACGGCGCGGGCAGAGGGCAGATCGGCAAGCTTGGTGACGGTGAGAACAAAATCCGACGGCTTGAGAAAGTATTGCGCGCCCGCCTGGCGGGCCTCATCGGCGTTGTTTTCTTCGGCGTCCGTCATGTCGGCGCCCTTACGGTTTTTTCACCGGCCTTTTTCTGGGTTTTCTGGCCGGATTTTTCACCGGTTTTCTTGCCGATTTGCTGGGCGGCTTTTGTTTTGGCGCAGCTTTTGGCTTTTTGGGCGGGCTTTTGGCTTTTTTAGTCGTATCGGAAGCCTTTCCGGTCGAAGCGTTGGGTTTTTTTGCTGAATTTTCGGCCTTTTCAGCCGAAGCCCCGGGCTCAGCCGAAGCCTCGGGCGTTCCCGAAACATTTGCCGCCGCCGCTACTTTCTTGCCAAAAGCCTCCATGATGTTGCCGAAAAGATTCACCTCCACCCCCTGGCGCGTCATGATGAAATATTGCTGCAGGATGGAGAGGAAATTGTTCCAGGCCCAGTAGATCACCAGGCCGGAGGCAAAATTGGCCAGAAGGAAGGTGAACAGCAACGGCATCCAGGTGAAAATCTGCGCCTGCACCGGGTCCGGCGGTGTCGGGTTGAGGCGCATCTGCACGAACATGGTAACGCCCATGATGATCGGCCAGGCGCCGACGATCAGGAATGTTGGCGGATCCCACGGGATAAGACCAAAGAGGTTGAACAAAGACGTGGGGTCCGGTGCGGAGAGATCCTTGATCCAGCCGAAAAACGGCTGATGACGCATTTCGATGGTGACGAACAAGGTTTTGTAAAGGGCGAAAAAGATCGGGATCTGCACGACGATGGGCAGGCAGCCCGACATCGGATTGACCTTCTCCTTTTTGTACAATTCCATCATCGCCTGCTGCTGCTTGGCCCGGTCATCGCCAAATCGTTCGCGCAATTTGGTCATTTCGGGTTGCAGCTTTTTCATCTTGCTCATCGAGACGTAGCTTTTGTTGGCCAGCGGAAAAAGCGCCAGCTTGATGAGCACCGTCGTCGCCAGAATGGCCATGCCGAAATTGCCAAAGTAGCGGAAGAGAAAATCGATCAGCGTAAAGAGCGGCTGGGTGATGAAATAAAACCAGCCCCAGTCGATCAGAAGATTGAAATTCAGGAGGTTGAGATCGTCCTTGTAGGCGTTCAGAAGCTCCACCCGCTTGGCGCCGGCAAAAACATTCGATGTCACCGAGGCGGTGGCCGACGGGGCTATGGTCACAGCTTCAAGCAGATAGTCCGCCTGAAAGACCGGGCGGGTTCCGGCGGCCGAATAGCGCGCCGAATACGGCTGGCCCTGCTCGGGCGCAATGACGGTGGCCCAGTATTTGTCGGTGATGCCGAGCCAGCCGTTCGTCGCCTCGAAGCTCTGCGGGCCGTCGTCGATCACATCGTCGTAGTCGATCTCCTGCAAGCCCTCTTCGCCCAGCACGCCGACAAACCCCTCGTGCAGGATGAAGAAATTCTCGATTTCGGGCAGGCCGTGACGAGAGATCAGGGCGTAAGGGTAGAGCGTCACCGAGGTGTTGCCGGCGTTCTTCACGCTCTGGGTCACCGTGAACATATAGTTGTCGTCAACGGCGATGGTGCGGCGAAATTTCAGCCCCTGGCCATTGTCATAAGTTAGAACGACGGGGGTTTCAGGGGCCAGAATGCCGGTGCCCTCGCGGGACCATACCGTGGTGGCGTCCGGTACCGGCGCAACTTCCCCCGGCGCCACGGTCCAGCCCTGTTCGACGTAATAGGGCGAGGGCGAGCCTGAAGGGGACAAAAGGGTGATTTCGGGGCTTTCGGGGTCCACCGTCTCGCGGTAATCCTTGAGTTTCAGATCGTCGAGACGGGCACCAAGCAGCGAAATCGAGCCATCGACGCGCGGGGTGTCTATGACGATGCGCGGCGCGATACTGACCACCGCCTCACGGATGGTTTCCTGGGCCTCAATGGTCGTTGGCGCGCCGCCGGGAACCGGCACGGCGCCCGGTACCGGCGCCGAGCCCTGAGTTCCGGCCTCTTCCGCGAGGGTTTGCTGCGCCGCCTGCTGCTGTTCGATCCTCGGAATGCCGACAAAAAACTGCCAGCCCACCAGTACGATCATAGACAGGGAGATGGCGAGGATGAAATTACGCTGTTCGTTCATTGGCCTGGCTGCTTAAGGGGCGCACCGGCGCGCCGGATGTGGGTTTGGGCTTGGCCGCGGGGGGGGAGAGGGAACGGCGCGGGTTGTCAAGGCGCTTGTGCACCATATGGAGCGCGCGGTCGAGGTCTTGAAGGATCAAATCAAATCCATGCCCCCCCGTTGTCCCCCGTGCGATCAGCACGTAATCGGTTCCTGGCCGGGCTTTATGGGCGAAAACCGCCGCGGCGGCGTGTTTGAGCCGCCGCCGGGCAAAATTGCGCTTTACCGCGCCACCAACCCGGCGCGAGGCGGTAAATCCCACCCGAGGGGGGCATCGATCCGGTGGAAGGCGCCGGATTGCCTGCAGGACAAAAGCCGGCGCCACCCATTTGACACCCCTGGCAGCGCGTAGGAAATCGGGCCGCTTGCGCAAACGTTGCAGAGAGGATGGGGATGGGACCGGCACCCGCGCCACCACCAGCGATTTAGGCCGAAAGACGCTTCCGGCCCCGGGCACGGCGGCGGGCGAGGATGATCATGCCACCCTTGGTGGCTTTACGTGCCCGAAACCCATGCCGCCGTTTGCGAACCAGATTGCTCGGTTGATACGTGCGTTTCACTTCAGACCTCGGCAAATTGAAACGACCGCGAAACCCAGGGCAAAGCCAAACGCGGCCAAAAATTCGAATATGATGCACTTTGAAAACAAGAGGGTCTACGTGCAATAGCTCACCTCCGCCAGGGTACCAGGCCCCGAGCGTTGGCGGCTTATAAGCGCCGGTGACACTTGAGTCAATGTCAGACTACCATCGGGCAAACCCGCCGCCGGGATTTGCAGGGCTTCACCAATCTATGATTGGTTCGCGATCAACTTTGTCCCTATGGCTGAACCTCGGTCAGGGCGCCAGAGCAAGTTTTATGCGTTTTCTTAACCTCTGGGGCCGCTCTTCCGCCCGGCAGAAGGATAATTTGCCGATGGACATAAAAAACGGCACGGAGAAACCGCCAAAATCCGTTGCCGGGCCGTGGCGCCGCTGGCTGCCGCTTCTGGCCATAGTCGCGGCGGCCCTGGCGGCCTGGTTTTCGGGCCTGACCGGCTATCTGAACCTGGAGAGCATCGCCCAGAACCGCAATGCGCTGATGGAGGCCGTCAACGCCAATTACGGCATGGCGCTTGTGGCCTATACCGCCATCTATATCTGCGTGATCGCCCTGTCGCTTCCGGGGGGTGTGTTTCTGACCATCCTTGGCGGCTTTCTTTTTGGCTGGCTGGTGGGCGGGGCCATCACGGTCGTTGCCGCGACGTTCGGCGCCGGCGTGGTTTTTTTCATCGCCCGCTCGGCCCTTGGCGAGGCGCTTGCCGCCCGCGCCGGGCCGTGGATCGAAAAACTGCGCGGCGGATTTCAGAAAGATGCGGTCAGCTACCTGCTGTTTCTTCGCCTGGTGCCGGTTTTTCCCTTCTGGCTGGTCAATCTGGCGCCGGCGCTGCTTGGCATGCGGCTTGGCCCGTACCTTTTGGCCACAATTGTCGGTATTATCCCGGGCACTTTCGCGTTTGCTTTTGCCGGCGCGGGGCTGGACAGCATTATCGAAGCCCAGCAGGCGGTTTATATGGAGTGCCTGCAACGGGTCGAGGCTGCCGGCGGCCACGGCACTTGCAAATTCACCCTTGATCCGGGCTCGCTCCTGACCGGAGAGATCATCGTGGCCTTCGTGGCGCTTGGCGCCGTGGCGCTGGTTCCGGTGATCCTGAAGCGTATACGGTGGCGCAAAACATGATATTGAGTGGCCATGGCCGAACAGCTCAAACCTGATATCTGTGTGATAGGCGCCGGTTCCGGCGGTCTTTCGATCGCCGCCGGGGCGTCGCAATTCGGCCTCTCGGTGGTGGTGGTGGAACGTGGGCGGATGGGGGGGGATTGCCTGAATTTCGGCTGTGTGCCGTCAAAGGCGCTGATCGCCGCCGCCCGTCGCAAACACGCCATCGAAACCGCGGCACCTTTCGGCATCGAAGCCTCGGCGCCCAGGGTCGTTTTTGCCGCGGTCAACGCCCATGTGAGGGGCGTCATTGACGCTATCGCTCCGAACGATTCGGTCGAGCGCTTCACCGCCATGGGGGTAAGGGTGGTGCAGCGGGCCGGCAAATTCCGCGATCCGCGCACACTGGTCGCCGGCGATGTCGAGATCAAGGCGCGCAAATTCGTCATCGCCACCGGCTCCTCCCCGGCGGTGCCGCCGATCCCGGGGCTGGCGGAAACGCCCTATTTTACCAACGAAACCTTGTTCGAGAACACCGAGCTTCCGCGCCACCTCATCATCATCGGCGGCGGTCCCATCGGCCTTGAGATGGCTCAGGCCCATCGCCGCCTGGGCGCGCGGGTGACGGTTGTCGAAGCGATGACGCCCTTTGCCAGGGACGACCCCGAACTTGCCGGGTTTGTTCTGGCGCAACTGGAGACCGACGGGGTGCGCATTCTCAGCGGCGCCACGGTGAGCGCCGTTGCCGCCACCAAGGCCGGCGTTGCCGTGACGGTCAAGACCGAAGCGGAGAAAAATGGGGCGGGCAAAACCGAAAAAGGCGAGATAGATTTACGCGGCAGTCATCTGCTGGTTGCCACCGGGCGCGCCGCCAATGTCAACAATCTTGGTCTTGAGGCCGCCGGGGTCACCTTCGACCGGCGCGGCATCAAGGTGAACAAGCGCCTCAAAACGTCAAACTCCCGCATCTACGCCATTGGCGATGTTACCGGCGGTTTGCAATTCACCCATGCCGCCAACTATCACGCCGGTCTGGTGCTGCGGCACATCATGTTCCGCCTGCCGGTCAAGGTGCGGGAAGATTGCATCCCTTGGGTCACCTATACCGACCCCGAACTGGCCTGGGTCGGCCTTGGGGAAGAGGCGGCGAAAAAAGCCCACGGCAATATCCGTATTCTGCGCTGGCCCTTCGGCGAGAACGACCGCGCCCAGGCCGAACGCCAGACCGCAGGCCTGGTCAAGGTCATCACCACGACCAAAGGCAAGGTGCTCGGCGCCGGGATCGCCGGCGCCAATGCGGGCGAGTTCATCGGCCCCTGGGTGCGGGCGGTGACGTTTGGCGAGAAGGTCAGCGCCCTCACCGGGCCGATCGTGCCCTATCCGACGATTGCCGAAATCAACAAGCGCGTTGCCTACACCTACTACACTCCGCTTCTGGAGCATTCCCGTCTGCCGGGTATCGCCCGCTGGATTGCCCGGCATTTTTGAGGCAGACTTCGCCAATGGATGCTCACCAACCCGATCCGCTGGAAATATTGCCGCCGCGCCGCCGGTGGTCGCTTGGGCTTTCGGGCAAGCTGCTGCTTCTGACGTTGCTTTTCGTCATGGTGGCCGAAGTCCTCATCTATGTGCCGTCCATCGCCAATTTCCGCCTGACCTGGCTCCAGCAGCGCCTGGCTGCCGCCCAGACCGCGTCTCTGGCCCTTAAAGCTGCCCCCAATCTTGAGGTGTCGGACGAGCTTGCGGCTGAGCTTCTGACCAACGCCGAGGTCCTGGCGGTGGTGTTCACCCAGGACCGCAGCCGCCGGCTGATTCTCAATTCGGGCATGCCGCCGACCGTCGAAAAGCAGTTCGATCTCAGGGTTTCCATGCGGCCTGAATCGATCTTCGATGCCTTCGATACGCTTTTTGCGCCGTCAGGGCGCATTATCGGCGTCATCGGCGAGGCCCGCTACGGCGCCGGCGACGACATTCAGATTATTCTGAATGAAAATCCACTCAAGGCGGCGATGATGAGGTTTTCGTTCAATGTCTTGTCTTTATCCATCGCCATTTCGCTGATTACCGCCGGGCTGGTCTATCTGGTGCTCAACTGGATCCTGGTCCGTCCCATGCAGCGGCTGACCGGCACCATCGCCCGTTTCGCCGAGCGCCCCTCGGACGCCACCCGCATCGTCCGCCCCTCCGGCCGCGGGGACGAAATCGGCATGGCCGAGTATGAATTGTCCATCATGCAGAGGCAGCTTCAGTCCCTGCTGCAGCAAAAAAACAATCTTGCCGCCCTTGGTCTGGCGGTTTCCAAGATCAACCACGACCTTCGCAACATGCTGGCCCATGCCCAGTTGATGTCGGACCGGCTGGTCACCATCAAGGACCCTGCGGTTCAGCGCCTGGCGCCCAAGCTCATTGCCTCTCTGGATCGGGCGATCGAATTGTGCACAACGACGCTGAAAACCGGCAAGGCCCAGGAAAACCCACCGGCCCGCCGCCGCATTTCCCTTCACGAACAGGTGGAAGAGGTCGCCGGTACCCTTGAGCTTGGCACCCGGGATCGCGTCAATTGGGCCAACCGGGTCGAGCCCGCCCTGCAAATCGATGCCGATCCCGACCAGTTGTTCCGCATTCTCCACAATCTCGCCCGCAACGCCGTCGAGGCCATTGAGAGCGTGCCTGCCGGCGACGGTGTCGAGGGCGCGGTTGAGCTGTCGATTGCCGCCCGCCGCGAGGGCGCGGTGGTGACCATCGAAATCGCCGACAACGGCCCTGGAATTCCGCCGGCGATGGTGAAAACCCTGTTCGAGGCTTTCAAGGGCGGCGGCCGGCCGGGCAGCGTCGGTCTGGGGCTTGCCATTGCCGCGGAGCTGACCCGCGCCCATGATGGCGAGATCCGCCTGGTCGACCGGGCGATCGGCGCGGCCTTCGAGGTCGAAATCCCCGACACCGTCACCTTCCTTAGTGCCCGGCGAGAGGCGATCTAAAGCGTTCCGGTTTTAACGGCGCTAATAGTGTGATGTCATGTTGGATGTACTGAAGGGGCTCGGCAAGGGTCCAAAAAATCTCATCACCGATGTTGAAGGGCTCACCGTCGGCAATGCTCAGGACATGGGCGCGCTGACCGGTGTCACCGTGGTGCTTGCCGACCCGCCCGCCACCGCCGCGGTGCATATCGCCGGCGGCGCCCCGGGCACGCGCGAAACCGACGCGCTAGCCCCTGAAAGCCTGGTCGAGGCCGCCGATGCCATCGTCCTTTCCGGCGGCTCGGTCTACGGGCTTGACGCCGCCTCGGGCGTTACCGCCTGGCTGGGTGCCCGCGGGCGCGGCTTTGAGATCGCCGGCGTCGCCACAGCCGCGCCCATCGTGCCCGCCGCCATCCTGTTCGACCTGGGCAATGGCGGCGACAAAGGCTGGGGCGAGACCCCACCTTATTCCGACCTTGGCAAACAGGCCGCCGCGGCGGCTTCAGGCGATTTTTGTCTCGGCAATGCCGGCGCCGGCCTCGGCGCCACCGCCGGTGCGCTGAAGGGCGGCCTGGGCAGCGCGTCGATCGCAACGGCCTCGGGGCTCACCGTCGGCGCGCTGGTCGCTGCAAATCCGGTGGGTTCGGTCGTCATCCCCGGCACGGCTCGCCTGTGGGCGGCCCCATACGAAATCGATGACGAGTTCGGCGGCCACGGTTGGCCGGAGATGCCATTTCCCTCCGTTGCGGCCGACCCCTTCGAAGGGAGCAAGCTTGGCGCGATGAGCGCAGGCGCAAACACCACCATCGCCGTCATCGCCACCAACGCCAAACTCACGCGGACGGAGCTTCGAAGGGTGGCGATCATGGCCCATGACGGCCTGGCCCGCGCCATTCGTCCGGTCCACACGCCCTTTGACGGCGATACCATCTTCACCCTAGCCACCGGTCGGCGCGACCTTCACGGCGACCGTCCGGTCCTGGTCGCCGCCTTGGGCGCACTCGCCGCCGACACCCTGGCCCGCGCCGTCGCCCGGGCGGTCCATGAAGCAACCTCCATTGGCCCCCACAAAGCCTTGCGTGACCGACATACTTGACCACCTTGCCAAACCTGGCGAATGCCGCTAGGTGTTCGAGCCACGCGCCACTGGGGGATAATTTACCCGGTACGCGGAGGCTTTACCTAAGGCGCCGGTAGCTCAGCTGGATAGAGCACCAGACTACGAATCTGGGGGTCGGGAGTTCGAATCTTCCCCGGCGCGCCAATAAAATCAGTCACTTAGCTTCTCCCTTCGCACCCTTTGGTGCTCTGGTGTGCAGTCGGTTTGCAAATTCTGTGCTTGTGTAGCGCGCCACCTAGTTTGATGCGGCGCGCCACGTAGTTTGATGCCACAGAATTATACGGATTTGCCAGGAGAGCGTCGGTCTCGACACTGAATTCAGTGGCGATTTGCTCAATGAAGAGTGTCCAGTTCCAAAACCGGCCGACCTCAGTTTCGCCGGTCATTGGACCACCTCAGCAACCGGCGATATCCCGCCACTGATGACGCGGTAAACGTCCCCTCCCGCCGTGGTCATCTCGACCTCGTAGCGCCCGGCCTTTATCACCTGATCGGTTATTGCCGGAGCGGCCGTAAAGCTCAGCTTGCCTGTGGGGCCATCGATGACAATGCCGCCATTGCCTGTGGATAGATCAAGCATCAGGTCACCTGCCGCATCCCGGGCCTGCAAACTGGCCTGATAACCGGTGATATCAATGGGTGCCGACCCGCCCCAGATGATCTCAAAGTTCAGCGTCTTGCCGCGAAAGATGCGCATGTTGGTGTCATCGCCGGACCGGCTGAATACCACGCCGGATGTGGTGCCGCTCACTGGTCTGCACCCACCGCAACTGGCTCCAATTGCCCGGCCGCATAGAGGGGCCGGGGATCAACGATCTCGCCGAGATCGCGAGCGGCGGCGCGGTCGCAAGCCTGGGTGTAGGTGTCGGCGATGACCGTGCCGCCATAGGTCTTTCCGCCTGCCAGAAACCTTGTCGAATAGACCCGGCCGGCAACGATTTCGCGGTCTATTTCTGCCTGAGTGAGCGGGTGCAGATCGTCGAACAGAACGCCGTCGGCGATTGGGGCGAATGCGTTGATGTTCACGAATTTCCTTTCTTGGCTTCGATGGAGGTCGTGTACCCGGCGCCGGCGGGGTCATAGCGGTGCTCGACGCGCTCGATGGTCCATTGCCCGTCAGCTCCGGCGCGCACGCCGGAAACGGTCAGCGGAGCTTCGGCGCGCACAGCAGGCCGGCCGACGATCTCAAGGCTGATCGATCCCTCTTCGCGGGCCAGCTTACGGGCCTCGGCGTCGGCGGCGGCCTGGGCTTGGACCTCGCGGCGGCTGGCGCCAGCCCGATCGGTCCAACTCGCCACAACCTTGGCGAAGCGGTTTCGAGGCTTGAGGGTAAAGGAATAGCCGGACGATCCGACCAGGTCGGTCACGCCGACAACAACCGGCGTCATGGCCGCGCCGCTCGCCGCGAGACCCGCGCCACGGGGGGCAAAGACCAGGCGGTCGTCTTTGGGTGCGGCAATGGCTCCGTATCGCGCCGCCAGCCGGGTGAGGAAATGTTGGTCGCTCTCCTCGGTCTGGGCAATATGCTTGAGTTGGCGGTTTGCGAGATCACCAGAGACGGCGGCGGAAAGGCCGTGCTCGCCGGCGATCTGCCCAACGATCTGGCCAAGGCTCCTGCCATCCCAGGCCCGCGTCTTTTGTTCCTTGAGGGTTTCGCGATGGTCGGCCGCCTTGGCGGTAATGGTGAGCTGGCGCGGAAAGCCGGAGCCTTCGACCTCCTCGACCACGAAGAGGCCCATATATTCCAGACCGGTCTCGATGTAGCCAAGGGAGATCGCCAGCTTTGCGCCCTCACGCGGCAGCGACACGATGCCGTCGCGGTCATCGAGTACGATCTCGGCCGCATCGCTCTCCTTGCCCGCCGCGTCGGTGACGGTGAGCGACAAAAGCCGGTCGGCGAAAGCGGAGGTGGCGCCGACGCCATCGGCGAGAATGGCAAAATCCGGGGTCATTGATCGCTCTCAGTCATAGAGCTTCACCGTGCTCTCGGCCGAAGGGCGCTCAATGAGTGGCAAGACGATTTCAAGGCCGCCCGCCAGTACCGGCGGCTGCCCGGCCAGGCCGGGATTGGCCTCCAGGATCGCCTCGACGGTGCCCTCGTGAAACCCGTAGTGCTCCCAGGCGAGGAGGTCGATCATGTCGCCGTCTTTTGTGGTGATGGTTTCGTTCATGAAACAGCTTTCAAACGCTCCTAGAAAAGATTGAAACCAAGCCCGGCGCCATCCGGCCCATAGGCCGACAGCGCGATCTGACATTCAATTTTTTGCGGCTCCCCGGTGGGGGCGAAATGGGTCTGCTCCTCCTCGATGCCGGTAATCACCCACAGGCCAAAAACCTCGCCCGAGATCGCCACCAGCGGGTAGCGGGCGCCGGTTCGCGCCGCCGAGCGCAAGCCCGCAATCTGGTTGATGCCGCCGGGTGACAGAACCAGCGGGTAGACCCTGGCCGATAGCGTTATCTGGTCTTCACCGGGACCGAGAAACTGCAGGCCCGGCGCCCGCATGGCCCGCTCCTGGGCGGCCCAGCGGAAGTCGCTGTCACGCTTGAGGCTGACCAGTGGTGCATTGCGCACATCGAAGCGAAATGGTCCCAGGCCATGCCTCATTCTCTCGT
>UOEM01000049.1_pt1 | contig 14411 bp, 16 predicted proteins | sample 1988661 | NCBI WGS metagenome assembly UOEM01 (sample SAMEA4712195, study PRJEB27164) | hydrothermal vent metagenome | biome: marine basaltic hydrothermal vent biome; feature: marine hydrothermal vent; material: mineral | place: Pacific Ocean | collected 2011-06-14/2011-07-23 | depth 1719 m | reverse complement strand
CCCCAGGATACAATCTATGGGTGGCCGGGTGGGGGAGCGGGATGGCACAGACTTAATCAGCAAAAATCAAGAGCCAGATGGCGCGAGACTTCATCAGGAAAAAACCGGCATATCCCAAACAAAAACCCCTCACCCCGCCACAAAAATGCCGAAACATCATCGCGCTACGGCCACATTGTTGTAAAACTCAGGCCCCAAACCTCGTGTCTTCTTCGCCTTGATCGGCATCGGTCCGGTCAAGGTAAAGGAGTATCCCAGTGGCCCGGCCATTGCATTCGAAAAGACATAGCGCCGAAGGCCCGGCGTTGCCCGTCCCCGCCCGCGAAACCGGACCGTTCCGCTTTCGCCTGATTGCCCATTCCATCGCCTGTGCCGTTGCCCTCATCCTGGCCACCGGCCTTGCCACCGCCGGCACAACCCTGGCGATGAACGCTCCCCCCCTGCCGCTGGTGAATACCGCGGCCTTTGTGTTTTTGCTTGCCGCCACCGTGGTGTCGGGCAGCATCGTTGTCGCGTTCTGGCGCCACCTGCTGATTGGCCTGGCGCCGCCCCAGGTTCGCACCCACCGGGCATCCCGCCGCCCCTGGCGCGCCCCTCCCCCCCGCCCCCTTGCGCCGGGCCGGCAAAGGCCGGCGCGACCTATGCGAAATATCTGACCGGAAAACCAACAAAGACCAACACATGGGAGACCATCTCGATGACAATAAGCCAAAACGCGGCCAACGCGGGTACCGGAGGGCCTTATGGGGTCAAAGTGGAATGGGTCGGCAATACCGGCTGCGGCACCTCGGCGCCGGATGCCTACCGGCCCGACCACTGGATTGGTTCGGACATGCTGGCGCCGGTGCCCGGCACCGCCGACCGGGGCCCTGGCGTGAGCCCCTACCGCTACAATCCCGAGCAGCTTCTGGTCGCATCCATTTCCTCGGCCCACATGCTGGCCTATCTGGACGCAGCAGCGGAGGCCGGCATTGTCGTGACCGCCTATATCGACCGCGCCTCGGCGCAGATGGTCGATCTGGACGGCCACCACGAGGTGCAGTCCATTTTGCTCACCCCCCAGATCACCCTGGCCGACGGCACCAACCTGGAGGCGGCCGAAGCCCTGCACACCGAGGCGCATATCCGCTCGGCCACCGCGGCGACCATCCAGGTTTCGATCGGTTGCGAACCGGTGATCGGCTATGGCGCCGATCTTGAGGCGGTCGCGTAGCGGCACGGTCAAGGATTTTGTGATTCAAAACCCAAAACACCCGACGAAATTTTTCGCCGGGTGTTCTGGGTACCGCCCGTGGATGCGCTCGAAGGGACGGCGACCTTAAAACTCGGTGCGAAGCCGCGGGGAGATATCGCGAAACCCAAGGGGTGCCGCGGGGTCGATGGCAAAATCGATTTTCCGCTCGAAACGTTTTTGTTTCTGCACCCCGGAAAACTTGTACGCCGCCGCCAGCGCCATTTTGGCCAGGAAAATCGGGCCGCTGGTCGAACACGACAGATCCTGAAACCCATAGCGCCGGCGCAAGATGCCGTTGGCGTAGTTGACCACGTAGGCGTTGCGGATTTCGGTGGTGTAGTGCTCGGTGGTGATCGACACGTTGAGCGTATCGAGATTGACCACCCTGTGGGGGGCGTTCAGCGGCCAGTGGAGCATCTCGCCGGGCTGAAGATCGATCACGGCTGCCTCGTCGTCGTAGCTGGGATGATAGGGCAGGTCCTGCTCGTCCGCCTCGTTGAGCACGATGGCCTCAAGCCCCTCCTGGGGCAGATACGGCGCGTGGTTGGGGTAAAGGTAGACCCGCTTCTGACCCCTGATCTGCCATAAGGACTGCCCCGGAATGTCCGAATGATAGAAAACCTGCGCCTTGGGCGAGGAAATCAGGATGCCAAAATTGTGCTTGTAGGTCGCAAGGCCCGGCACATGGGCCTCGATCTCGGCGAACATGCGCTCCAAAAGACCGGCATAAGGTTTGGAGACCTTCATCACTTTGCGCAAATTGAGCCAGATCTGGCCGTTGCGGATGGCCTCCATCACCTCGCGCCCGGAGCTGTCGCCGATATCGCCTTCGCGCCAGCTGGTGGAATCGTGGGCGCTGGAGGCCATGGTATGAAGGTCGTAATGCTGGCGCGGATAGGTCTCGATCAACCGCTCGATGGCGGCATCGGTGAAGAGCGGCGATTGATGCAGGCGATGTTGGATATGCACCAGCGTGTTGCCGTAGTCGTGGCTATGGGTGTCATTCCAGTTGGAAAAAACCTGATCGATCATCCTTCAGTCCTTTTGAGATTTGACGGCGAAGCTGTGGGCGCCGAACCGGCGAGCGTCCGTTTTATCCGGCGGAGAAAATCAAGAATTCCCGCGGCGACACCGGCGCGCAAACCCTGGGGAAGGCGCAAGTAGGCCGACTTGGCCAGCGCCCGGGTTTTGACACTGTAAAACCTGCTGACAAAGGCGCCCCACGGGGTCAGCGGCACCGTGTAGGCGGCAACCTTCATCACCTCGACGCCCCATTCGCGCTTGTAGCTGTCCGCCGGCGGCATGAGGTCGAGCACCTGATCGTGCTCGAAAATATCGACGATAAGATCTTCAAGATGCAGCTTGCCGACCGCATTGCGGCTGAGCGCAATGTCGAAAGCGGAAAAATAGCCCGTCACCTTGACCCGGGACTGAAACGCCAGTTGCGCGGCGCAGGCGCGGCCATCCACGGTCATCACCGACATATGCAAATGCCCCGAGGCCGCGGCCCGGGCCATCACCTCGGCCATCCAGCCGACCAGGCCCGGCCGCGCCAGATATCTGCCGTGCAGGCCGTTGTCGTCCAGCCATTCAAGCTTGAGCCTGACGATATGTTGGGCAAGGCCGGCAAAGGCGCCGGGCTCGGTGATGCGTTTATATTGAACATCGCCCAGCTCGGCCAGTTTGCGCCGGCGGCGGCGAAGCCCTTTTCGCAAACTCGATGATCGGGAACTGCGATAGACTTTAAGGCCATCAAAGTCGGCAGGCCGGATCTCGACATTGGAATATTCCGCCGCGCGGATCCAGGTTTTGCGCGAACCGGCCCTGCCGCCGCGCCATGAGCCGACAAGCTCGGCCACGGCGGAATCGTCGCGACAGTTGGTCAGCGTGATACGGTCGAGACCAAGCCGCTTTAAACCCGAAGCCACCGCCCGGGCCAGAGCGGGATCGCCGCGGCGCTCGGGCCGCACCAGACAATCGGCATACTGGCCGGTGTCGTCCCCCATCAGGCGCGCGGAGCTGAAAACCATCGATCGCGCCACCGTCAGCGGCAAAAGCGCCTGGATCGCGTCCCCGGCATAGACCGCCAGCACCGCAAACTCACGGCCGCTGTCCTGGCCGAACCAGTTCCACCAGCACTCGCACCAGTCAAAGGAGGTGAAATAGGACGCATCGGGGACAAGGGCTTCAAGAGCCCGCCAGTCGGCCTCGATCGCGGCAAAATCGCTGGCCTTGGTAAAAACCTTTACGGTGTCCGCCATGGTTTGGGTGGCCGCCATAGCGGTCACCGGTTCGGATCTGTCGATCGTTGCCTGCATATTCCCGCCAGCCCGCCTTGTTACACCACCTGATCGGCATCCCGATCTGGCACAACGCCCGCACCTCACATGCAAATCGCCCGCCAGAGGCTTTCTATAGCGCGTTTGCGTGAAAACAGGCTCAACGGGACCCATGGGAAATCCACGCCAAGCGTAAGAAATTGTTGGCAATAACCAGCCTTTAAAGCGTGGGCTCAAACCTCCGCCAGCGACGAAATATTCTGTTTTTACTTTGTTTTGCGCACATGGCGGATGCACTTTTTCGGCTCAAAAAACCGAAACGGGGCGCCCGGCAGATTGCCAGGCACCCCGGTTCACCCATTTTGGAAAAATGGGCCCCCGAAACAAAACCGGAGCGTGGAGGCGCTACCACATGGCGTAGCGCAAACCCACACGGATCTCATGGGCGGCCATGTCCTTGGATTCGATCTCCGGGACAACACTGCCGTCGCTGCCAACGGTTGTCGTGGTCGCATCGCCGAAGTTTATATAGCGGTATCCGGCATCGATGGACCAACTATCGGTCAGCTCATAGCTCGCACCAGCCATGAGCGCCCAGGCCAGGGATGTTCTGGTATCGCCCAGGGTCTTAAAGCCGGACGACGGCACCAGGGAATCCCCCATTTTATTCCGCGCCACACCGATGCCGGCACCGACATACGGCGTCACGCCACCAAAGTTGCCGATGTCGTAATATGCGTTAAGCAGACCGACAGTGCTGCTGATTTTGGTTTTCTGGCCCAGGCTGTCGGTCACCGCCGGATCGCGAACACCCTCCAGATCGAAGGTCGAGCGCCACTCGACCGTGGCATCAACGCGGAAATTTGCGTTGATCCGGTGACCAAGGCCAACGCCGCAGGCCCAACTGTCGTCGATGGTGATGCGGCCACCGTTTTTCTGCACGAAATGCTCGCGCACCGAACCGACCATCAGATCCGGTTTCTCGTTGAACGCATAGGCGCAGTCAACCCGGGCGTAGTAGGCCGACGGATAGTATTCGACCACCGGCTCCTCTACGGTGTATTCTTGCTCGATCAGAACTTCGGCGGCGCGGGCGGTGTTGACGCTCGCGATCGTGGCGGCCGCGGCGATGGCGGCAAGTACAACTCTTTTGGACATAATACCCTCTTTGGCCAGTGCAATTCTGCCGCAGCGGCTCAATTGACCTCGCTACCTTGCTGCAAGTGAAGTTAATATGAGCTTAACCCTAATTATTTCTTACAAAAACATGTCAAATTCCATGATGCTTGCTGCCAGCATAAATCGTTAACAAGTTGTTAGGAAGTGTTACTATCTTGTAAACGTAAAATATGCTTGCCGTGGTTGCCGCAAAACTGATGCCGAATTCACTCCACACACAAATTCGAGAAAACCGGACCATGATCCCCAATCAGCGTGAAATGTTCGATATCCCCGAGAAGGTCGCCTATCTCAATTGCGCCTATATGGGGCCGTTGAGCCGCAAGGTGGCGGCTGCCGGCATGGGCGGCATAGCCGGGAAAACCCGGCCATGGACAACCTTGGGGGAAGATTTTTTTGCCCCAAGCGAGCGCGCACGGACCCTTTTTGCCAAGGTGATCGGCGCCACGGCCGACGACATCGCCATCGTTCCGTCGGTGTCCTATGGCGTTGCCGTCGCGGCGCGCAACCTTGCCCTGGACCGCAATCAGTCGGTGATCTGCCTTGAGGATCAGTTTCCCTCCAACGTCTATGGCTGGACCGAGCTGGCCGGTGCCCGCGGCGGGTCGGTCCATTTCGTTCCGCGCGCCAAGGCGCGTTTGGCCAATGGACAGCTGGACTGGACCGGCGCGGTCCTGGACGCCATCGGCCAGAACACCGCCATCGTCGCCCTGCCCCACTGCCATTGGACCGACGGCAGCCTCCTCGATCTTGCCGCCATTGGCCGCAAAGCCCGCGCGAACGGCGCCGCCCTGGTGCTCGACATCACCCAGTCAGGTGGCGTGCTGCCGATCGATATCGGCGAGGTCGATCCCGATTTTCTTGTCTGCGCAACCTACAAATGGCTGCTGGGGCCCTACACGATGGGTTTTCTTTATGCCGCGCCCCGGCACCAGTCCGGCCAACCGATCGAGCACGGCTGGATCAGCCGCAAATCGTCGGAGGATTTTTCCGGTCTGACAAACTATCGCAAGGACTACCAGCCCGGCGCCCGGCGCTTCGACATGGGCGAGCGATCGGCCCTCCAGCTCATGCCCATGGCGGTCGCGGCCCTGGAACAGTGTCTGACTTGGGGGGTGGCCGAGACCGCCGCGACCCTGGCTGCACGCACCGGGGCAATCGCCGAACGCGCCGGCGCCCTGGGCTTTACCGTGGCGCCACCGGAATTCCGCGCCGGGCATTTCCTTGGCCTTGACCTTGGCGACACCGACGCCGACGCCCTGGTTGCCGCCTGCACGGCAGCGGATGTGCATGTCTCGGTACGAGGCCGGTCGATGCGCGTCACCCCGCACCTGTACACCACCGATACCGATGTCGATCGCTTCATCGACGTGCTGGCACAAACGGCCCGAAGATGAGCGCAACCGCCGGGCAGACAAACTCCCGGTCCCTTGCCGACTGGGCCTCCCTTGCCGCTCTGGTTGTCGCTTGGGGGTCGGCATTCGCCATCACCAAGGTGGCGCTGGAAACGATCACGCCAATCTGGACGGTATCGCTGCGGGTTCTGGTCGCCGTGCTCATCTTCCTGCCGATTTTCTATGCCACTGGCCAAAGCCTGCCACGGAACCGCGAATTCTGGCTGTGGATGGTTGTGGTGTCGCTGATCGGCACGTTGCTGCCGTTTTTTTTCATCGCCTGGGGCACCCAGTATGTCGATACCGGCGTCGTTGGCGTACTGATCGGCGCGGTGCCAATTTTCACCATGGCCATGGCCCATTTTACCGTGCCCGGCGAGCGGGCCAGCCCGGCCAAGATCCTGGGCTTTGCCATCGGGTTCACCGGTCTGGTGGTTTTGGTCAGCCAGGGGTCCACGGTAGATTTTTCCGGGGGCCGTTTGGTGTTTTACGGCCAGATCGCCATCATCGCCGCTGCCTTTTGTTACGCCTTTCAAGGCATCTGCGCCAAAATCATGCCCCCCGCCACGGCCTGGCAAAAGGCCCTCGCCGGGTCGTTGATCGCCCTGGTGCCCGCTTTTGCCTTCTCGTTCGCCAGCGGCACCGAGGGGGTCAGCGGCGCCTCCTGGACCTCGCTCATTGCCGTTGTTGCCCTGGGCACCCTGTCCACGGCCATCGCCGGGCTGATCATGTTTCGCCTCATCGCCAGCGCCGGGCCCAGTTTCACCTCGCTGACCAGCTATCTCATCCCGGTTTATACCCTGGTTCTGGGTGCCATGATCTTTAGCGAAAAAGCCGGAAGCTACACCCTTATCGGCATGGTGCTGATCCTTGGCGGCATCGCGATATCGGAATTCTGGTCGCGCCGCACCTGACAAGTGGTCCTGATCAGGTGTCGCATATCTTCAAGACAGCTATGGCCATCGGGCCTATCAATCCAAACGGTCCGGGTGCGGTCCGGCAGTCTTGGAGACAGAAAATGAAGCTCAAATACACCATTCTTTACGTTGATAACGTCAAGGACAGCCTTGATTTTTATCAGTCCGCCTTTGGCCTGAAAGCCAAAATGCTGCATGAGAGCGGCGACTATGGCGAGTTGGACACCGGCGCCACCACCTTGTCGTTTTCCTCCCGCGCCCTGATGACGCAACTGGGCAAATCGCCCGCCCGCGCCAACGCCGCCGCGCCGGTGTTCGAAATCGCCCTTGAGACCGACGATGTGGCTGCCGCGCTCAAAAAAGCGTTAAACGCGGGCGCCAAACTGGTGCAGGAGGCCGAAAAGATGCCCTGGGGCCAGACCACCGCCTATGTGGCCGACAAGGACGGCTATCTGGTTGAAATCTGCACGCCGGTCACCGGTCAGCCATAACCGGGGTTTTGCAACTGGCTGAACTGCTCGACGCCGGAACGTAATAAAGACGGGCTTATGTTCAGCCAGCGCCGGAATTCCCGGGTCATATGGGCCTGGTCGGAAAAATTGTGGGCATCGGCATGTTCGGCAAGAGACACCTGGCCCGACAGCAGTCGGGCCGATTTTCTCACCCGCGCCAGCATCAGCCAGAATGACGGCGGCCGGCCTGTCTTGCGCATCGCCAGCCTTTGCAGGCTCCTTTGGCTCACGCCCAGGCGGCCTGCCGCCTGGGCGACCGTGACGACATCGGCGGCCAGACAGCTCTGCGCCTCGTTCGCCGATGCCGAAAGACGACAAAACCGGTCAATTCGGCAGTAGATTTCCCGGTCGTCGAGATATTGGTTCCGAACCGATCCCAACAGTCCGTTTATGTCGATGCGCACCCAGGGTTTGAGCCGATACCCCTTAAGGTAGTCTCCGGCCCCCAGCGATGCGATTTTGGTGCGGCCAGCCAGGGCGGACACGAACCAGCGCGGGCGTTGGCCCGGCGCGGCCCACATGATGAGGTCGCGGCAGCCGTCGGGGATCACGACCGCAGCACTATCGGTCCGGCTTGCGGTTTGCCAGGTAGCAAGAACGGCTTCGCTCATCGATTGGGCCTTCGCAGGATCATATTAGATTCTGGCGGCACCATAACACGCTTGTTTTTTTGTTGATGAAGCCTCACGCCATCCTGGTAGACTCTTTCGTTGATGAAGTCTGTGCCACCCCGCCCCCCCACCCGGCCACCCCCAGGATACAATCTATGGGGTGGCCGGGTGGGGGAGCGGGATGGCGTGAGACTTCATCAACGAAAGAGTCTACCGGGATGGCGTGAGGCTCAATCAGGAAAAGAATCCTACCCCGCCAGTTCCTCGCCCCGGCGCTTTGCCGCGGCAACCGCCCTGGTCATCAGCGGCGTCAGGCCGTCTTCGCCCATCAGCACCTCCAGGGCCGCTGCCGTGGTGCCGCCCGGCGAGGTGACGTTTTGCCGCAAAACATCCGCGCCGAGTGGCGAGGCCCCCAGAAGCGCGCCGCCGCCAACGACCGTCTGCCGCGCCAGATCCATGGCCAGATCGGGCCCCAGCCCCGCCGCCTCGCCGGCCGCCGCCATGGCTTGGACCAGATAAAAAACATAAGCCGGCCCGCTGCCCGACAAGGCGGTGACCGCATCCATCAGCCCCTCGTCGTCAATCCAGCGCACCTCGCCCACCGACGCCATCAGGGCTTCGGCGCGGCACCGCATCTTGGAGGGAACATGGACATTGGCCACCAGCACCGAAATGCCGGCCCCCACCGCCGCTGGAGTATTGGGCATGGCCCGCACCACCCGCGCGCGGGTGCCAAGGACGCGCTCGATGTCGGCGATGGTCTGGCCCGCCGCGACCGAGACAAAAGTGGCGCCGCCCCTGGCCATATCGCCAAATCCGGGCAGAACCTCACCCATGACCTGGGGCTTGATGGCGATCACCACGATTTCCGGCGGCGCCATGGCGCCGGGATCGGATTTGAGGTCCAGATTGTGTTCGGAAACCACATCAAGGATTTCGGCCCCCGGCGCAGGGTCGATCAGCGTCACCGCGCCTGGATTAAGCCCACCCTTCAGCCAGCCCTGGAGCAGCGCCCCGCCCATTTTGCCGGCTCCGATCAGGGCCAGGGAGGAGATTTCGGCAAGGCTCATATTTTTCGCCCACCCGTTGCTTCAGGCTTCGCCCACGGTTTCAAACAGCGCCGCCTCCATGGCGGCCTCGGCGGTTTTGCCGGCCCAGACGACATATTGGAATGATGGATAGTAACGCTCGGAGGTCTCCAGGGCGAGCTTGAGCATGGCGTCGCATTGCCCATCGGTCAGCCGCGCGCCGCCGGCCAAAAGCAGCCCATAGCGAAACAGCAACATCCCCTCGTCGGGCCACAGATCAAAATGGCCCAGCCACAGATGCTCGTTCAACCTGGCCACCAGCCGCGCCACCTCGCCGCGCCGCTGTTCGGGCACTTTCATGTCGAAGGTGCAGGCCAGGTGCAGCCCTTCAAGCTCGTCCCGCCAGGTGAAGGACACATGGTAGTCGGCCCATTTACCCGAGATGTTGAGATTGATCTCATCGACGCTGGAGCGGTCAAAAGGCCAGTCCTGCAAGGCGGCCAGATGCTCGACCGTGTCCAGGGGGTGGCCCCCGCGTGGTTCTGAATATTCCGCCAGCGTCATAATCGCCTTCTCTTTCGCCCCTGGTGGAGCTGTCCGCACCCTGACCTTAGCCCAAGGGTCGAATCAAATCACCGGACACAAGATATCGCGACGAAGGCGGCCAATACCACCAATGGTGCCGGCAACACGGCACCAAATCGGTGGAAATCCTCCGATTCCATAGGACTTGCGCCGCTTTTTGGGGGCCGTTGCTTTGCTTCCCGCCCCTTCAAAGCGGCAAAATTCAGGCCGAATCCGGCGGTGATGGAGGCGTTTTAAGGTGTTTTTGCCGGCTTTGCGGTTTTTGCCTTGACGGTTTTGGCTTTGGCTGCGGGCTTGGCGGCTGCGGTTTTGGTGGTTCTGGCCGATGTCTTGGCGGCTCTGGCCGACGTTTTGGGCTTGGCGGCCAGCTTTGCCTCCAGCGCCGTGACGCGGGCCTCGAGCCGCTCGTTTTCCTCCCGGGCCAGCACGGCCATTTCGCGCAAAGCCTCGAACTCTTCGCGCTGAACCACATCAAGATCTCCCAGCACCCGCTCGGCCTGGGCGCGAATCAGGACATCGACCTCCCGCCTCATGCCCTGCGCGGCGCCGGCGGCATTGGTCATCACTTTGGCGAGTTCGTCGAAGAATCGGCTAGTTGTCTGTGTCATAATCCTGTCGTCGGTCACGACCGACACCTTGTTTTGTCAAAAACAAATTTTATGTCCTCGGCGAACCCAAAATGGAGACGGGAATGGAAAATTGCAAGTTGCGGCCCGCCGGCGACGGCAGAAGCTACCCATCGGGGGACCGTTGATGCTGAGTGTCTTGACGTTTCCCGCCATAGATCCGGTGGCCATCGCTATCGGTCCCGTTGCCATCCGCTGGTACTCGCTGGCCTACATCGGCGGCATTTTCATTGGCTGGATGTACTTAAAAAGGCTGGTCGCCCGCGCCAGTCTATGGTCCGGCGCCGCGCCGCTCAGCAAGGACGACGCCGAGGATGTCCTGATCTGGGCCGCCATTGGCATCATCTTCGGCGGGCGCATCGGTTATGTGCTGTTCTACGATCCGGCCCGGATTTTGTCCGACCCACTATCGGCATTCAAGGTGTGGGAGGGCGGCATGTCCTTCCATGGTGGGTTTCTGGGGGTCATCATCGCCTTGCTTATTTTTGCCCGGCGGCGCGGCATATCACCGCTCTGCCTGGGCGATCTTGCAGCAACCGCGGCCCCCATCGGATTGTTCTTCGGCCGCCTGGCCAATTTTATCAATGGCGAGCTTTACGGCCGGGTGACCGATGTGCCCTGGGCCATGGTCTTCCCCGGCGCCGGCCCCCTGCCCCGCCATCCCAGCCAGCTTTACGAAGCGGCCCTTGAGGGCCTGGTCCTGTTCATCGCCCTGCGCATCGCCACCCATGTTTTCGGTGCCCTGGGCCGGCCCGGCATGGTCACCGGACTTTTCTTTGTCGGCTACGGCCTCTTCCGCTTCTTCGTCGAATTCTTCCGCATGCCGGATCTGCATATCGGTTTTCTCGCCGGCGGGCTGACCATGGGCATGATATTGTCCCTGCCGATGATCCCCATCGGCCTTGGCTTTATCGCCTATGCCAGACGAAAGGCCCAAACGTAAACGTGACCGGAACCGGCACCCCGCTGACCGCCGTGATCACGGCGGAGATCGAGACCGGGGGGCCGATGAGCGTCGCCCGCTATATGGGCCTTGCCCTGGGGCACCCCGCCCATGGCTACTACATGACCGGCGAGCCTTTCGGCGCCCGCGGCGATTTTGTCACCGCCCCGGAAATCAGCCAGATGTTCGGCGAGCTTATCGGCCTGTGGTGCGCCGACACCTGGTCGAAAATGGCCATTGACGGGCCGGTCATGCTGGCGGAACTGGGTCCTGGGCGCGGCACGCTGATGGCCGACGCCTTGCGGGCGGCGCGGGCCTCGCCGGCGTTTTTGCAGGCCGCCGATATCCATCTGGTCGAGACCAGCCCGGCCTTGCGCCGGCGCCAGGAAAAAACGCTTGCGACTTGGCGCAAGCCCATCCACTGGCACGACCGCTTCGAAGACCTGCCGCATGGGCCGTTGCTGGTCATCGCCAACGAGCTGTTCGACGCCCTGCCAGCACATCAGTTCGAGGTCCGCGACGGGGTCTGGCACGAACGCTGCGTGGTCCTGGCCCCGGAGGGCGGGCTGGCCATGGCGCTGTCTCCAGACCCGGTTCCGCCCGGTATCGTTCCCGCGGATTTCGCCGCGTCCCCCAAGGGCTCGATATTCGAAGTGGCCCCGATACGCGAACGCCTCGCCGGCGCCATTGCCGCCCGCCTTGTTGCCCATGGCGGCGCGGGCCTGATCATCGACTATGGCCATGGCTCCCCCGGCCTCGGCGATACGCTTCAGGCGGTCAGCGCCCACGAATATGCCGACCCCCTTGCCGCCCCCGGCGAGGCCGACATCACCACCCATGTTGATTTTTCCGCCCTCGTCCGCGCCGCCACGGATGCCGGCGCAATCGCATTGGGACCAATCGAGATGGGGCCGTTTCTGAGCGCCCTGGGCGTGCAGACACGCGCCGCCGCCCTCAAGTCAAGCGCCCCGGCGGCAACTGCCGCCGATATCGACACCGCGCTTCACCGCTTGACCGCAGCGGAACAAATGGGGTCTCTCTTCAAAGTTCTGGTTCTGACCGGCCCCGGCGGGCCGGTGCCGGCGCCTTTTGCCTGACACGAACCCTTTTGGGCCAATATTAAAGAGACCAAAGACCGGTGATCGAAGCTCCCGCCCTGATGCGCAACCCCGATGTCCGCCATGGTTTTTTCGGCCGTATTGGCGGGCATTCGACCGGCATCTACACCAGCCTGAATTGCGGCCTGGGGTCGGACGACGACACCAGGACGGTGTTGCGAAACCGCGGCCATGTGGCGACCGCCCTTGGCGTGCTGCCGGACCAGCTGGTGACCGCCTACCAAAGCCATACCGCCGATGTCGCCATCATCAACGGCGTGCCCGACGAGCCGCCCCCGGTCGATGCCCTGGTCACCGACAAATGCGGCCTGGCGCTGGGTGTCCTTGCCGCCGACTGCACCCCGATCCTTTTCGCCGACGCCCGCGCCGGGGTTATCGGCGCCGCCCATGCCGGCTGGCGCGGCGCCCTGGCGGGGGTGCTCGAGATGACCGTCCAGGTCATGGGTGAGATCGGCGCCAGGCGCCAGGACATTCACGCCGTTATCGGCCCCACCATCCGCCAGGGATCCTACGAGGTCGGGGTCGAGTTTCGCGATCGTTTTGAGGCCGCGGACGCGAGCAACGGGCGGTTTTTCATCCACTCGGACCGGCGCGGCTATTTCCGCTTCGACCTACCGGCCTATGTCGCCCATCGCCTGGCGCATTTACGGCTTGCCAGCGTCACCGATACCGGACTGGATACCTATGGGGACGAAAAACGGTTTTTCTCCTACCGCCGCTCCACCCATCGCGGCGAGCCCGATTTTGGCCGCCAGATATCCGCCATCACCCTTGGCCCGGCAACTTTTGATGCCCAAAAGTGACGTTGCGCTGGAGTTGAACGCCACACCTGGTTTAGATGGTCCGGTGGGACGTGCTGCCACCGCTGGACCTTGCTCTGAAAAAGGGCTAAGATTTTGTTACAAGTGCTTGTGGTTAATGGTATCTATTGCAGTGAACATCGGTCAGTTGACAGGTAGTGCAACCCAGTGGGGGGCGGGCGTTGTGCAAAAAGTGATGTCTCTTGCGGCTGGCATGCTGGCGCTGGCGGTATCGGCATGCGCCTCGCCCGATGTCGTCCCCAACACTTTGCTCGCCTCCGGCCAGCCGGCCCAATTGGCGATCGAGGCGCCAATCGGGCTGCCCGAAGGCAAGGTGCTTCAGCTTGAAACCCGGTTGCGCGACCAATTGGCCCAAAATGGTGCCGCAGTCGCCGCACGCTCCGACGATTTGGCCCTTTATCGGGTTCAGGGCGTGTGCTCCGCCGCGCCCGAGGGCGGCAATACCCAGATTGCGTGTGTGTGGGATCTGGTCGATCAGGCCGGCGAGCGCGCCTACCGGCTGGTCACCGAGGAAACGGCGCGCGGCGGACGGGGCGACCCCTGGGCGGCGATCGATGGCGCGGTTCTCACCCGCGTCGCCCAGGCGGCGGCGACAGGCATCGTCGCCTGGCTTCCGGCCCGTGGCGGCCTGCTGGCCGCAAATCCGGGGCCCGTTATCAGTTTCGGCGGCAGGCGGTTTTTTGTCAGCCGGGTGAGCGGTGCGCCGGGCGACGGCAATTCCACCTTGGCCCGGGCCATGGTTCGCGCTCTGAAAGCCGAGGGCGAAACCGTCGTGGCCTCGGCGGCGGGCGCCTATCAGGTCCGCGCCCGGGTGACCGTCGGCCGGCCTCGCGGCGGCAATCAGTCCATCGCCATAAAGTGGCAGCTTTTTGACCCAAGCGGCCAGAGCCTGGGCAATGTGGATCAGAAAAACCGCATTACCGCCGGCGCACTGGACAAAAACTGGGGCCAGAACGCCGACAATTCAGCCAAGGCCGCCGCCCGCGGCATCATCCAGCTGGCGCCGCCCAGATAGAGTTTTTCGGGCGACAAACGCATTTGCTGTGGACGAACCGCCTAAAGTGCCATTTACACCCCCCGGCGCCATTGCTAAACCGCAAGCGTTCAACGCATCAAAGGCCAACAAGGCAAGGCAAGATGCCTGAAAAATCCTAAGGCCATACG
>UOEM01000057.1_pt1 | contig 14565 bp, 12 predicted proteins | sample 1988661 | NCBI WGS metagenome assembly UOEM01 (sample SAMEA4712195, study PRJEB27164) | hydrothermal vent metagenome | biome: marine basaltic hydrothermal vent biome; feature: marine hydrothermal vent; material: mineral | place: Pacific Ocean | collected 2011-06-14/2011-07-23 | depth 1719 m | reverse complement strand
GCGGCGCCTGCTCGATGCGTTTGCCGTCCATGTAAAGATCGCCGGGCACCCAGGCGACTTCCGGTTTCCACGGCAACTGGATCACCGCATCGGCGTCGGGGATGGCGAACATGTCCGGGTGGGCCGGGGTCATGTCGAGCCAGGCGGCGAACCCGGCAAAACCGGCGCCGGATTTCTGCATGGCGCCGATGGCCTGGGCGGGGACCAGCTTGGAGCGCTGGGTGCCGAACAGGTCGGTGAAATTCATCAAAAAATATTTGATGCCATTGTCATGGGCATATTTTTCCAGATCAGTCGCCATTGCCGTTTCCCCTCATTTTTTCCGCGATATTCTTATCAGTACCCGCCATTGCCATGGCCCGGAATCCAGTCGGTTCCGGCCAGCGGCACACGGGCCATGGCGGCGGCCTCCACCGTCAGCGCCACCAGATCCTCGGGCTCCAGATTGTGCACATGGGACTTGCCGCAGGCCCGGGCCAGGGTCTGAACCTCCAGGGTCATCACCTTGAGGTAGTTGGCCAGCCGGCGGCCACCCAGAACCGGATCGAGGCGCTTGGCGAGTTCGGGGTCCTGGGTGGAAACGCCCGCCGGGTCAAGGCCCTCGTGCCAATCGTCATAGGCGCCAGCGGTGGTGCCGAGCTTTTTGTATTCGTCTTCCCATATCGGGTCGTTGTCGCCAAGGGCCACCATGGCGGCGGTGCCGATCGACACCGCATCGGCGCCCAGCGCCAGGGCCTTGGCGACATCGGCGCCGTTGCGGATGCCGCCCGAGACAATGAGCTGAACTTCACGGTGCATGCCAAGGTCCTGAAGCGCTTTGACCGCCGGGCGGATACAGGCCAGCGTCGGCTGGCCGACATGTTCGATGAACACTTCTTGCGTTGCCGCCGTGCCCCCTTGCATGCCGTCCATGATGATGACATCGGCGCCGGCCTTCACCGACAATGCGGTGTCGTAATAGGGCCTGGTGCCGCCGACCTTCACATAGATCGGTTTTTCCCAGTTGGTGATCTCGCGCAGCTCATTGATTTTTATCTCCAGATCGTCGGGCCCGGTCCAGTCGGGGTGCCGGCAGGCGGAACGCTGGTCGATGCCCTTGGGCAGGTCGCGCATTTCGGCCACCCGGTCGGAAATTTTCTGCCCCAGCAGCATACCGCCACCGCCCGGCTTGGCCCCCTGGCCGACCACGACCTCGATGGCGTCGGCCTTGGCCAGATCGACGGGGTTCATGCCATAGCGCGAGGGCAGATACTGATAGACCAGGATTTTCGACTGGCCGCGCTCCTCGGGCGTCATGCCGCCATCCCCGGTGGTGGTCGAGGTGCCGGCGATGGTGGCGCCGCGTCCCAAAGCTTCCTTGGCCTGGGCCGACAGCGATCCAAAACTCATGCCGGCGATGGTGATGGGGATATCCAGCGTGATCGGGTTTTTGGCAAAACGCGTGCCCAGCACCACCGAGGTGTCGCATTTTTCCCGATAGCCCTCCAGCGGATAGCGCGACATCGAGGCGCCGAGAAACAACAGATCATCGAAATGGGGCAGACGCCGCTTGGACCCGCCGCCTCTTATATCGTAAATGCCCGTCGCCGCGGCGCGGCGGATCTCCGACAGGGTGTAGTCATCAAAGGTCGCCGATTTTCGGGGCACGGTTTGCGGGATTTTCTTGGCCATCGTGACTTGCCTTAATATGCGTCCATGTTATCGATATCGAAATTGTAGAGCTTGCGGGCCGAGCCATAACGCCGGAACTTTGCCGGATCGGCGTCAATTTCCGCCGCCTCCAGAAGTTCGGTCAGCTTGGCGAGATGTTCGGGGCGCATATCTTTTTCAATGCAGTCCGCCCCCAGGCTTGCCACCTTGCCGGCGACGAACAGAACCGCCTCATAGATCGAATCGCCCAGCGCCTCGCCGGCATCCCCGCACACCACCATGTGGCCGGACTGGGCCATGAAGGCGGACATGTGACCAACCGAGCCGCCAACCACGATATCAACGCCCTTCATCGAGATGCCGCAACGCGAGGAGGCATCGCCCCTGATGATCAGCAAGCCGCCATGGGCCGTGGCTCCGGCGGACTCAGAGGCATTTCCGGTGACGCGCAAGGTGCCGGACATCATGTTCTCGCCAATGCCGACCCCGGCATGGCCCTTGACGGTAATCTCGGCTTGGCTGTTCATGCCGCCACAGTAAAATCCAACATGGCCGTTGATGGTGATACTGAGTGGCTCATCCAGCCCGCAGGCGATGGCATGCTGGCCCATGGGATCGTTGATCACCCAGTCGCGCTCGTTGGTGCCCGGCGGTAGCCCGTGCAATCTGGCATTGACACCGCGCACGCCCAGGGTTTTCAGATCAAGTTCGGACATGGTCAATGCACCCGCCCCCAGGTGTAGATTTTCTGCGGCTCCGGCTCCCAGATTGTCGCTGTGTCGGCGCCGGGAAGCCGCGCAATGGCGCGATATTCGGTTGCCATCGCCACCCAGTCGTCGGTCTCGGCCATCACGGCGTGCTTGCAGGCAATCGGGTCGCGGACCACGGCAAAGCCGTCGGCGGTGCCAACGCAGAAGGTGTAAAATCCATCCAGTTCCTCAAGCCCGGCTTCAAGCGCCTCGTGCAACGATGCCCCCCCGCGCAGCATGAAGGTCAAAAACCCCGCCGCGACCTCGGTATCGTTTTCGGTCTGAAAACTGATGCCTTCGCGTATCAGCTTGCGGCGCAGCCGGTTGTGGTTGGACAGCGAGCCATTGTGCACCAGGCACAGGTCGAGCCCGGTGGCAAAGGGGTGCGAGCCCGCCGTCGTCACCGCGCTTTCGGTCGCCATGCGGGTGTGGCCGATGGCGTGGCTGCCTTGGGCCTGGGCCAGATTGAAGCGCTCGGACACGTCCTTGGGCAGGCCGGTCTGCTTGAAGATTTCGATCGACCGCCCCGAGCCGACAATCCGTGCCGCCGGCCGGTTTTCCGCCAGCCAGTCCGTTACCGCGCCAACGCCGGCATCGGTAATCACCACCACATGGTCACCCTGCACATCGATTTGAACATCGCAATCAAGGGCCGTCTCCAGATCGGCATCCAGGGCCTTCCAGTCGGTGTCCGGATCATCGCTGGCCAGGGTGAATTTGGTCTGGTGCGCCGCCACCGGATTGCGGTAGATGGCAAAACCGGCCGAATCGGGCCCGCGGTCGGTCATTTCGATCAACATGGGGGCAAACAGCTCCCCCAACCGGGGCTGCAGGTCCTTGTTTTTAAGGTAGAGACCAACGATACCGCACATGACAGCCATGCTCCTGTTGCCGGAACGATTAGAGGTGCCGACTTTAGCAGCCGCCCTGATCTGCATCAACTAATAGGAAAATAAATTTAACGTCAGGAAACGAAAAACTTACCCCTCCCGCGGGTAGCTGATGACCGAAAGATAGCGGATCGGCAGTTTGCGCATCTCTTCGGGGCCATGGGGGGAATCGGCGTCGAAAAACAGCGAATCGCCGGGGGTCAGAACATAGGTCCGCTGGCCGAGGCGATAGACGACCTCACCCTCCAGCATGTAGATAAACTCCAGCCCCTGGTGCTGAAACACCGGGAATACGTCCGATTTATCCTCAAGGGTAATCAGATAGGGCTCCACGGTCAGCTCGTTGTGCAGCGCATGGCCGAGCAGCATGTACTGGTGGTTCGCCCTGGTGCCGCGCCGGTCGATTTCCAGCCCCTCCCCGGCCTTGACGAAGGTTACCTCCCGGTTCTGCTCAAAACCCTTGAACAGGGCCGTCATCGGCACATGCAGCGCCCGGGTCAACGCCAAGAGCGAGGACAGGGAGGGCGAGGTCGAACCATTTTCGATTTTCGACAACATGCCGCCGGACAATTTGGCCGATCTGGCCAACTCGGAAATGGTCATGCCGAGCTGCTCGCGCAAACGGCGCACCTCCCGGCCGATGGATTGCTCCAGCAGATTGCCGCCCGCCTTGCCGACCGCATGGGGGTCCTGGGCCAGCACCGGCGTATCGTCGCCAGCTTGAGGTTTCGGTTTGGGGGGGTCAGCCATCAGTGTCCCCATACCGAAATCCGGCCCCGACAACCACCCGCCGGACGGAAATCGACCCAAATCATATTGGCGGCCCGAGCCAATTTCACTGCCCCGGCGATGGATTGGCCCTTCGCAGGGTCAAGGTGCCCGGCACGTTGACAAAACGCGCCTCCTCACGGGAAATCGCCTCGCCGTCGGTTTCGAAATCCGCCCAGGCCCGATCGAAATCGACGATCTCCACCAGCCGGTCCTTGTTGAGGAAGCCAAATAGCGTGAGCTCACCCGCCCTGGCCATCTGGGCTCGCTTCTCATTGTTCCAGTGCAAGCCAAAGGGGCAGTTCTGGCCGGTGCCCGGATTGGCGACTTTCTGCGAAATCCGTACCTGGTCCCATTCAAAATCGGTGGCCGTCTCAAGTTTGAATTCCGTACCGAAGCCGGCAATCGCCTTGTCTGCCCAGACCTGAAGAGAGCTGCTCAGGGCCCCTCTTTGGGTGCAAAAGCTGTAGACGGTCCAGCCGTTCCATCCCGCCGCCAGAAAAGTGACGCCAAGCACCACCGCAATGATCGGCTTGGCCGGCACCGAAGCTGCGGCGTCTCGCAATCCCATGGTCGAAACTCACCTTCGTTCACGTTGGCGCCGTGGCATCGGATTTGCCGATGCCCGCGACGGACCGATAATGAAGATGCCGGCCACGTCGTTCATGGCCGGCACCGGTGTTTCGCTACAAGCTCAAACCGCAAGGTGGATCAATATCGTTCGATCCACGCTTTGGTGTGGCTGCCATCGCGGTCCGCGGCCTCCTCGTGCGCGACCTCTTCAGCCTCCTGGCGCAACTGCATAACGTGCCAGATGAGCCAGAACGCCAGGCCAGCGATGTACAATACGAACTCGCTGCCCTGAAAGGGGTAGACCGCGGCGATATCTTTCAAATCGACGGCCCAGCTTACCATTCCGTTGGTTGACATGGGTTATCTCCTTATTTTTGACCGGAGGTCAGTTCATTCACCATGGCCTTTTCGATCGCGATCACTTCGGCAACAGCAACCTGGTAAGCCTCGTTGGTATCGAAGTCCAGACCCTCAAGTTCCACCTTGGCCGGCACTCTGAGCACACCAAAACCGTGGAGGATCTTGGCGACGATAAACGCCGGCAGGAAGCCCAGAACAAAGAACATGATGATCGCGCCGATGAACATGCCCAGCGGGTTGATGGTGGCATAGCCCTCATATGGCGAGGACGGCTGCCCCCAGAGCACGAAACCAGCGATGACCAGGCCGATGAAACCGGCATAGCCATGAACCGCCACGGCGCCCACCGCATCGTCGATCTTGAACTTGCGTTCAACCCAGTGATGCAGCTTGTACATGCACCAGACCCCGAACGCGGCGATGAACATGGCCTGGATCGGATGGTACAGATCATTGCCGGCCGACGCCGTGATGATCCCGGCAAGACCGCCCGAATAGGTCCAGAAGGCATCGCCCTTGGAGATGACGAAAGCCGCCAGAAGACCGCCAGAAAGCGACATCAGGAAGTTGAAGGTGATGGCCGACAAGGTGGTCGGAGCCAGATAGATATTGGTCGCCGTCCAGGTTGTGCCGGTGATCTGTCCGTCAATGACTTCCGGAGCGATGATCGGCACGTTGCAGGCGGCGTAAAACCCCCAGAAGCCGGTGTAGATCATAAAGAGACCCAAGGTCACCATCCACGGGTTGTGCGGCGGGATGTCGCGCGGGGTTCCGTCTTCGCGGAACTTGCCCAGACGCGGGCCCAGCACCACCAGAACGCCGAGGGCGAACCCGCCGGCAATGGCATGGATGACGCCCGAAGCATAGGCATCGTGATAGCCCAGAACCTTGACCATCCAGCCGTCCCAGTGCCAACCCCAGGACGCCCCGATAACCCAGGTGACCGAGCCGACCACGACCGCCAGGATCCAGAAGGCGCCCGAACGGATACGTTCGATCACCGCGCCGGAAACGATTGAGGCCGCAGTCCAGGAGAACAGCAAAAACGCCGCCCAGAATACACCGTTGATCCGGTCGGCGATGTTGGTACCCATCGCCGGGTCCCAAGGCCGGGCGCCGGTTGCCGCCGCATAATCCAGACCCTTGCCTTCAAAGATCCACGGCCCGTTGGGGAAGGCGAAATAGATCCACCAGCCGAAGAAGAAGAAGGTCACGGTGACCAGAGGTATCAGCATGGTATTTTTCATCAAGGTGTGCATGTGGTTCCGCCGCCGGCTTGCGCCCACTTCGTACATGCAGAAGCCCACATGAATTAAAAACATGAACACCACAGTCACCCAGTAGTAGAACTCGGTAAATATGGTGGTTAGCGCTTCAATATTGCTTCCCATCGAAGGTCTCCTCCGCCTACCTTTATTGAGCAGGTCAGCACCGCATCGGCCTTCCTTCGCTCATTTTTATTTGCTGTGGAGAAAAGAGTACTTAGGAGAGCTTTCCCGGTCGCCCGCCCTTGTTTCCCGCCCCCGTTTCAAAAGCGTCGCGCCGGTAGGTGACACGCGAAGCTTTTGCGAGATTTCGCAGCCGATTTAACCAACCGGTTGCCAGATCACACTTATTTCGTCCCCTCACTTTCGCGAGGCCATTTGGCCGCAAAAGCGAGTCCCGACTATGACCTGACTATGAATAAAGTGCAACACTCGTTCACCTGAGGAAACATTCGACCAGGTCATATTCAACAAAAGCGTGCCTTTGGGGTCACGGTTTCCGCATCCGGCGCATGTCCGGTTTGTCCGCAACACCCCGCACCAGCGCTTATGCCTCTGACAAAAAATCAGCCTGGCTGCGGCAGGTCATGCGCGCAGCGAGGACGGCGTCTGGCCATAGGCGCTACGGAAGGCATGAGAAAAATGCGCCGAGCTGGCGAACCCGGTCGCCAGGGCGATTTCAGTAAGCGGCAGGGGCGACTGCTCCACCAGGGCGCGGGCCTTGGCCAACCGAAGCTGCGTATAAAACTTCATGGTGCTCCGCCCCATCTTGTCGCCAAACAGCCGATTGAGCTGCCTGGGGCCGATCCCGGCGAGCCTGGCCAACTGGCCCAGATCGAGGGGGTCGGCGATGTGGTTCTCCATTGCCTCGATCGCGCCGATCACCGCCGGGGTGTTGGTGCCGTGGCGCTCGGCCAACCCGGCCCGTTGCGGGCCTCCGGAGGGGCGGATTTCGGTATGCATGAACCAGTCGCTGACCGCCCGCGTGAAGGCGGAACCGTGGTGTTCGGTCAAAAGGGCATGCATCATATCCAGCGGCGCGATGCCGCCGGCGCAGGTGATCCGGTCGCGGTCGATGACATAAAGGCTGCGCTCGATGATCAGGCCCGGCGAGATCGCCGCCAGCGCCTCGGCATGTTCCCAGTGCACCGTCATACGCCGGCCTGCCATCACCCCGGCGGCGGCAAGAATCACGGGGCCACCGGACACCCCGCCAAGGCGCACCCCCCGGGCGGCAAGGTGCCGCAGCCAGCGGAACACGTGCCTGTCCTGGAATTGCGCCGGATCGCCGCCAGCGAAGACCAACACCAGATCGAAGTCCTCCGGCGCGTCCTCATGGGCCATGGCCGGGATGCCCGCGCCGCTGGAACTGATGGCGAAAGCGCCGGCGGCCGAAATATGCCGGATATCGTAAAGGGTGTCCTGTCCCAGCAGGTTCGCCGCCCGCAGCGGCTCGACCGCGGCGGCATAAGACATCAGCGCAAAACCATCGATCAGCAGAAAGCCGACCCGGAATTGCGGAGCTTGCCGAGGCTTTGTGTCCATATTTCGAAATATTACAGCCGTTATGCGAAAGTCAAGCCGCGAGGTTCCAACTCAAGATCACCGGATGCGCTATTCCGCCTGGAAAGTTTTCACCCAAGCCCTCGCCGGCAATAATGGCTGGACCCCGGCCTGGCGTGATCCCGAGCCCAAGAGCAAATACGATGCGATCATCGTCGGCGGCGGCGGGCACGGCCTGGCCACCGCATACTACCTCGCCAAGGAGTTCGGCATCGCCAATGTCGCGGTGCTGGAAAAGGGCTGGATCGGCTCGGGCAATGTCGGCCGCAACACCACCATCATCCGCTCCAACTACCTTTTGCCCGGCAACCAGCCGTTCTACGAGTTGTCGATGAAATTGTGGGAGGGGCTGGAGCAGGATTTCAATTTCAACGCCATGGTCTCCCAGCGCGGCATTTTGAACCTGTCCCATTCCGACCCCCAGCGCGACGCCAACGCCCGGCGCGGCAACGCCATGGCAATGGCCGGCGCCGATGCGGTGCTGCTCGACGAAGAGGGCGTGCGAAAACTCTGTCCGTTCCTCGATTTCGACAATGCCCGCTTTCCGATCACCGGCGGCCTGTGGCAGCCCCGCGCCGGCACCGCGCGCCATGACGCGGTTGCCTGGGGCTATGCCCGCGGCGCCGACACCCTTGGGGTCGATATCATCCAGAACTGCGAGGTCACCGGCTTTGATATCGACAACGGGACCGTCAGGGGCGTGCAAACCTCCCGTGGCGACATCGGCGCCAAAAAGGTTGCCGTCTGCGTTGCCGGGTCGTCCTCCCGCGTCATGGCGGCGGCGGGGATGCGCCTGCCGATCGAAAGCCATGTGTTGCAGGCGTTCGTCACCGAGGGGCTCAAACCGGTGTTGCCGGGCGTCGTGACCTTCGGCGCCGGCCATTTCTATGTGTCGCAATCGGACAAGGGCGGGCTGGTGTTCGGCGGCGATATCGACGGCTACAACTCATACGCCATGCGCGGCAATCTGCCCGCCGTCGAGGATGTCTGCGAGGGCGGCATGGCGATACTGCCGATGATCGGCCGCGCCCGATTGCTGCGCATGTGGGGCGGGGTCATGGACATGTCGATGGACGGCTCGCCCTTCATCGACCGAACCGGCATCGGCGGGCTTTATTTCAACGGCGGCTGGTGTTACGGCGGCTTCAAGGCCACCCCGGCCAGCGGCTGGTGTTATGCCCATCTGCTGGCCCGGGACGAGCCCCACCCGCTGGCGGCGGCCTACCGGCTCGACCGCTTCAGGGCCGGGGTTATGATCGACGAAAAAGGCGCGGGCGCCCAGCCCAACTTGCATTAAGGGGGATTGGACAATGATTATCAATCACCCGCTTCTGGGGCCCCGCGACGCCGCCGAATTCGTCTATCTGGGCGATGCCTCCCTGATAAACCGTCCCGACTGGCAGGCCGATGACGCCGCCGGGCAATTCCATGACTACCTCTACCTGCGCGACAACCCCGCTGGCGACATACGAGAGCTTTGGTACCATGAGCAGGGCGACCGCTCCTGGCTGGTGGTCACCCGCAATACACTGACCCACGAGATTACCGCCGTGGAGCTGGCCCGCGATGTGGCGCTGAAGCTGGGGCGGGACACATGACTGCCTCGAACCGCATCGATGGCGGCCTGATCGACCGGACCAAAACCCTTCGTTTCAGCTTCAACGGCCAGCAGTTCACCGGCCACCCCGGCGACACCCTGGCCTCGGCCCTGCTCGCCAACGGGCAGACACTAGTGGCCCGCTCGTTTAAATATCACCGCCCCAGGGGCATTTTCACCGCCGGGTCCGAAGAACCCAACGCGCTCGTACAATTGCGGTCCGGCGCGGCGCTGGAACCCAACACCCGCGCCACGGTGGCCGAGCTCTATGACGGGCTGGAAGCCACCAGCCAGAACCATCGCGGATCCCTGAAATACGATCTGATGGCGGCGACCGATCTTCTGTCGCCGTTCCTCTCCGCCGGGTTCTACTACAAGACCTTCATGTGGCCACGCGCTTTCTGGGAGAAGGTCTACGAGCCGGTGATCCGCGCCTCGGCGGGGCTGGGCCGGCTTTCCGGCGCCACCGATCCCGACACTTACGACAAGGGATTCTTGCACTGCGATGTCCTGGTCATCGGCGCCGGACCGGCGGGGCTGTGCGCCGCGCTGGCGGCGGGCCGCGCCGGGGCCAGGGTGATCCTGGCGGACGAGGATTTCCGCATGGGCGGGCGGCTTCTGGCCGAAACCTACGCGGTGAACGGCAAACCCGGCGCGGCATGGGCGGGCGAGGCCGTGGGCGAACTGGCGTCGATGGAAAATGTCCGCCTGATGGCCCGCGCCACCGTCTATGGCGCTTTCGACCACGGCATCTACGGCGCCGTGGAGCGCAAGACCGACCACCTACCCGACAGTGGCGGCAAGCCTCGGCAGATCCTGTGGCGGATCACGTCCAAACGCGCCATCCTCAGCGCCGGGGCCACCGAGCGCCCTATCGCTTTTGGCAACAACGATCGGCCGGGCATCATGCTGGCCGGCGCGGTCAGGGCTTACGTCAACCGCTGGGGGGTGGCGCCGGGCAAACGGGTGGCGATCTTCACCAACACCGACGACGGCTGGCGCGCCGCCGCCGATCTTGCCGCAAGGGGCATGGCCATCGCCGCCATGATCGACACCCGCAACGGCCCGCCGCCCGCAACCCCCCACAACACCTTGCGCGGGGCCGCCGTGGTCATGGGCGGGCGCGTTATCGACACTTCGGGCCGCCACGGCATCCGCTCGATCACGCTGGCGGGCGGCCAGCGTATCGAGACCGATTGCCTGGCGGTATCCGGCGGCTGGAACCCCAATGTCCACCTGACCTGCCACCAGCGCGGGCGGCCAATCTGGCGCGATGATATCGCCGCCTTCGTGCCCGGCGGCGACCTGCCCCCCGGAATGACGGTCGCGGGGGCGGCGGCGGGAACCCTGACCCTGGCCTTGGCCCTTGCCGGGGGAGGCAAGGCCGGCAATGAAGCCGCAAATCAACTTGGCTTCACCCCATCGGCGGCACCGCTGCCCAAAGCCGAGGACGAAGCGGCGGCGGTTTCGGCCTTCTGGCATGTCAAGGGCACCAAGGCCCGCGCCTGGCTCGACCTGCAAAACGACGTCACGGTCAAGGATGTGCAGCTTGCCCACCGCGAGGGCTACCGCTCGGTCGAGCACATGAAGCGCTACACCACCCTTGGCATGGCCACCGACCAGGGCAAGACCGCCAACATCGGAGCCCTGGCGGTGATGGCCGAATGCACCGGCAGGACCATCGCCCAAACCGGCACGACGATCTTCCGCCCCCCCTACACCCCGGTGCCCATGGGCGCGTTTGCGGGCCGGGCGCGGGGACGCCATTTCCGGCCCACGCGGCTGACCCCCGGCCATGACTGGGCGAAAGAGAGAGGCGCGGTGTTCGTCGAGACCGGCATGTGGCTGCGGGCCCAGTGGTTCCCCGAGGATGGCGAGACCCACTGGCGGCAAAGCGTCGACCGCGAAGTGAGCCGGACCCGGGGCTCGGTCGGGGTCTGCGATGTCTCCACCCTGGGCAAGATCGACATTCAGGGCCGGGACGCGGCGGCCTTCCTGAACAAGGTCTACGCCAACGGTTTTGCCAAGCTGGCGGTGGGCAAGGTGCGCTACGGGCTGATGCTGCGCGAGGACGGGGTGGTCATGGATGACGGCACCACCGCAAGGCTGGCCGAGCACCACTATCTGATGACCACCACCACCGCCAATGCGGTCGGTGTCTTCCGCCATCTGGAGTTCTGCCGCCAGTGCCTGTGGCCGGGTCTGGATGTGCACCTCATCTCGGTGACCGAGCAATACGCCCAATATGCCGTCGCCGGACCCAATTCGCGGAAATTGCTGCAAAAGCTTATCGACCCGGAGTTCGACATCTCCAACGCCGCTTTCCCTTTCATGGCCTGCGCCGAAATCACCGTTTGCGGCGGCACCCCGGCGCGGCTCTTCCGCATCTCGTTTTCCGGCGAGCTGGCCTACGAGATCGCCGTACCGGCCCGCTACGGCAACGCCATGATCGGGGCGCTGATGATCGCCGGCGAGGAGTTCGATGCGGTTCCTTACGGCACTGAGGCGCTCGGCGTCATGCGGATCGAAAAAGGCCACGCCGCTGGCAGCGAACTGGACGGCAGAACCACCGCCCGCGATCTGGGCATGGGCCGCATGATCTCCAGGGCCAAGGACTGCATCGGCAACGTTCTGTCACAGCGCGCCGAAATGAACCGCGATGACGCCATGGCCCTGGTTGGCTTCCAGCCGGTCGACCACAGCGAATCCCTTAGCGCCGGAGCCCACTTTGTCGCGCCGGACAAACCCGCCGTGACGGAAAACTCCCAAGGCTGGATGTCGTCGGTCGCCTTCTCGCCGTCCCTGGGCCATTCCATCGGTCTTGGCTTTATCGCCGGTGGCCAGGATCGCCTGGGCGAGGTCGTCCGCGCTGTCGATTCTGTGCGCGATAAGGATATCGAGGTTAAAATCGTCTCGCCCCATTTCATCGATCCCGAAGGGGAGCGCCTTCGTGTCTGAACTTTCACTTGCAGCCCAGTCCCCCCTTGGCGGTGTCGAACTTGAAACCGGCGGCGTGAAAATCGCCGAAATCACCGGGCGGGCCATTGTGTCGATCACCACCCCCAAAGGGGGCGGGCCCACCCTGGACACGGCGATGGCCTCGGCCTTCAAATGCAAGCTTCCGGCGGCCGGGCAATCGACCCGCTCCCCGGTCGCCGGCTCGCAATTTCTTTGGATGCAGTCCGATCAGATTTTTGTTCTGTTCGACCACGACGGCCCCGATCCGGTGGCGGAGGTCGCAAAGCGGCTCAAAGGTGCCGCCTATCTGACCGATCAATCCGACGCCTGGGCCATGATCGCGGTGCGGGGCAAAAACAGCCGTTTGGCCCTGGAGCGGATCTGTCCGGTCGATCTGCACGGGGCGGTGTTTTTGCAAGGCGCGGTTGCGCGCACGATGATGGAACACATGGCGGCAATAATTTTGTGCGAAGGACGGCAGGAATTTGTGTTGATGTCGCCGCGTTCCTCGTCCAAATCCTTTTTTCATGCTTTGGAAATTTCAGCGCGGAACATCAGCTGAACCAATTCAATCAACGAACATGCGGGGGGGGCCTTCCTAAAGGCCGCAAACCGGCTGGAAGGAACAAGTCGATGGGTTACAAAAGCGATATTGAAATTGCCCGCGAGGCGGTCAAAAAGCCGATCCAGGACATTGGCGCCACATTGGGGATCGGCAGCGAACATCTGGTCCCTTACGGTCACGACAAGGCCAAGATCTCGGCCGAGTTCATCACATCGCTCAGCGGCAAACCCGACGGCAAGCTGATCCTGGTCACCGCGATCAACCCCACGCCGGCCGGCGAGGGCAAAACCACCACCACCGTGGGGCTAGGCGATGGGCTGAACGCCATCGGCAAACGCGCCACCATCTGCATTCGCGAAGCCTCCCTTGGCCCCTGTTTCGGCATGAAGGGCGGGGCGGCGGGGGGCGGGTATGCGCAAGTCGTGCCCATGGAAGACATGAACCTGCATTTTACCGGCGACTTCCACGCCATCACCTCGGCCCACAATCTGCTCTCCGCCATGATCGACAACCATGTCTATTGGGGCAATGCGCTGGGCATCGACATCCGCCGCATCGTCTGGCGCCGGGTGATGGACATGAATGACCGGGCCTTGCGCCAGATCACCGCATCCCTGGGCGGTGTCGCCAACGGCTTTCCGCGCGAGGCCGGTTTTGACATCACCGTTGCTTCGGAGGTGATGGCGATCCTGTGCCTCGCCGATGACCTGAATGATCTGGAACAGCGCCTGGGCGACATTATCGTCGCCTACACCCGCGAGCGTAAGCCCGTATATTGCCGCGACATCAAGGCCGACGGCGCCATGGCGGTGCTGCTGAAAGATGCCATGGCGCCCAATCTGGTCCAGACCCTTGAGAACAACCCTGCCCTGGTCCATGGCGGCCCGTTCGCTAATATCGCCCATGGCTGCAACTCGGTCATTGCCACCAAAACCGCCCTGAAACTGGCCGACTATGTGGTGACCGAGGCGGGGTTCGGCGCCGATCTGGGGGCGGAGAAATTCATGAACATCAAATGCCGCAAAGCCGGGCTGACGCCGGACGTCGTGGTTCTGGTCGCCACGGTTCGAGCCATGAAAATGAATGGCGGGGTCAAGAGGGAAGACCTTGGCGCGGAGAATGTCGAGGCCGTCGCGGGAGGCTGCGCCAATCTGGGCCGCCATATCGAAAACATGAAGGCCTTCGGGGTGCCGGTGGTGGTCGCCATCAACCATTTCGTCACCGACACCGACGCCGAGGTGGAGCAGATCAGGAGCTATACCGAGGCCCTGGGGACCGAAGCCATCTTGTGCAAGCACTGGGCCGATGGCTCCGCCGGCGCCACCGAGCTTGCAACCCGGGTTGCCGCCATCGCCGACAGCGATGCGAGCCGGTTCAGCGTGCTCTATCCCGACGATATGCCTTTGCTGGAGAAAGTCGAAACCATCGCCAAACGCATCTACCGCGCCGACGAAGTGGTGGCGGACAAAAAAATCCGTAGCCAGTTGCAGCAGTGGGAAGACGCCGGGTTTGGCAATCTGCCGGTATGCATGGCCAAGACCCAGTACAGTTTTTCAACCGATCCCACCTTGCGCGGCGCTCCCACAGGCCATTCAGTGCCCATCCGCGAGGTGCGCCTTTCGGCGGG
>UOEM01000021.1_pt1 | contig 15528 bp, 13 predicted proteins | sample 1988661 | NCBI WGS metagenome assembly UOEM01 (sample SAMEA4712195, study PRJEB27164) | hydrothermal vent metagenome | biome: marine basaltic hydrothermal vent biome; feature: marine hydrothermal vent; material: mineral | place: Pacific Ocean | collected 2011-06-14/2011-07-23 | depth 1719 m | reverse complement strand
ATGCGCCATCAATGCCTTCGTCAAGGAAAACAATAATGACCCAAAACCATTCAAATGGACCGCCGATCCCGGTAAAATCATCGCCGCCGTCAACCGAGGGCACCAAGCGTTAGACACGGTCCACTAGACTCAAAATCTGTTGTCCTTACGGACGTGCCCGTTCGAGTCGGGCCAGGGGCACCACTTTATGTCTCACGGCTGTTTCGGTGCTGTGCACCGAGACTTGCGACGGCGCGGCCTGGCCGGCCGGCGCCCGCTTGGGTGCTGGGGGGGTTATATTTTCTGTTTGGGAGCTTGGGGCTGGGGCTGGCTATACTTGAAGTTTCTTTCATTTGCCGGCTCTTTCGATCACGCGGCATTTATTATTACGAATATCTCCGTTTATGCGGCCTGACCAATCGTCCTTGGATTTGAACAAAGCTGCGGTTCATGCCATGCTCTGTCTACCAGTTGAATTCGAATGACGGAAATTTCCGCAAAAAAACTTGGAGGTGACAAATGCCCAGATTGAAACTTATCGCGTTCGCAGCTGCCGTGGGGCTGATGGCCATGGCGCCGGGGGCGCAGGCTTCCGGCGATGTCCTGACGATCTACAATGCGACCAACCCCAAACTCGTCACTAAAATCATCGACGAGTTCAAAGCCAAGACACCAGGCATCGATGTCGATGTGATCAATGCCGGGGTCGGGGAACTGCTGACACGCATCCGGGCCGAAAAAGGCAAACCCCGCGGCGATATCTACTTCGGCGCCAGCGTTGAAGCCTACATGTCGGCGCTCAATCTGTTTGCCCCCTACAAAACCAAGGAACACGACAAATTCAATGCCGACGTCATCGGGCCGGACAATAAATTCTATGGTTTTTCGATGCCGCTTCAGGCGTTTATCATCAACACCAAGTTGATGCCGGCGGGCACCGAACCCAAATCGTGGGCGGACCTGGGCGATCCCCGCTTCAAGGGCAAAATCGTTATGGCCAATCCATCGCTTTCTGGATCGGCCTATGCCCAGCTGGCGCAGATGCTGCAAATCCACGGCTGGGATCTGATCAAGAAAGTCATCGACAACACCACCTTCGTGACCTCGTCCAAACTGGTCTATCAGAACGTCGGCAAGGGTGAAGTCGCCATTGGCATCACCGGCGACTACAACGTCATCAAAATGCGCGACAAGGGCTTCCCGGTCACCGCGATCTACCCCAGCGAGGGCACCGGCTTGCGCTTTGACGCCAATGGCCTCATCGCCGGCGGACCCAACCCCGATGCGGCGAAAAAATTTCTCGATTTCGCCAATACCGCCGAGGCCCATGAGATCATGGTTTCGCTCAGAAACCGGCGTTCGGTGCGTACCGACGTTTCCGCCCCCAAGGGTCAGATCCCCACCGCCGACGTGCCGACTTTCAACTATGACACCAACATGGCGGCAAGCCAGCGCAAGGCCAATCTGACCAAGTTCGACGAGTTGTTCTCGGCGAAAAACTGAGGCTACCTCGTCAACAGTGACCTATTGGGAGGCGTTCACTCAAGCCAAGGACAAGGACAACCCGGACAGCAATGAAGACCGGATCGTTATCGTGCCGGACCGCCTTTATGCGGTTATCGATGGTGCGACCGACAAGAGCGGGCTGACCCATGACGGCCTGACGGGAGGTCAGATTGCTGGCCGGATCCTTGAAGATGCCTTGAGAGAGGCGGCGCGTAACCTGGAGGGGCCGGAGGGTGTCCAGATCGCGGCGATCCTGGACCGGGTCAACCGGGCCCTGGCTCGGCGCTATCGGGAGCTGGGGATTGGCCAGGCCGTTGGCGAGGACCCCTGGCGCCGGTTTTCGGCCCAGGTCGCGATCGCTGTCCGGCACAGAACCACCTACCGCTTCATTGTCATCGGCGATACGGGGTTGAGGATTGACGGCAGGGAGGTGTTTTGCGTCCCCAATCCCGGAGATGTCATATGCGCGCAAATAAGGGTGGCGGTTCATCGCTTTTTGACCAAAAGCGGAGCGGATACCGAGATGGCAAGAACATGGGCAAGGCGTTACACGGTGGAGGGTCTTGGTTCGGTTCTGCCGGGAACTCCCATCGATATCGGCACGGCTGAATTGAGGCGTTTTCGTAATCTGGCAAAAACCGAAAGCCGCAAACGGCTTGCCGGACTTGCGGCGCGAGACATCGATGGAGTGCTGATGGAAGGACTTAAAGGTTTGCACCGTTTTCGAAACCGGCCGGGGCCGCTGGGCTTTGCCAGCATCGATGGTACCCGCGTGCCGCCGGAGATGATCGTTGAATTTGAACGCGCCGCAAAAGATGTCCAGAGCATAGAACTATTCAGCGACGGCTTCCCGCGCCTTCCCGGCAAAACTACGGTTGCGGACTGGGAGGCCGATTTTCTTGACCTGGAACAAGACGATCCCGAACGGGTTGACATCTGCCCTGAAACCAAGGGATCGACACCAGATAAATTCGCCGATGACCGAACGGTACTGATCGTTCGCCCATCGGCCCAAACCGGAAAATGAGACGGAACGACATGGCCTCACATACACTTCAAATTCAGGGCCTGACCAAGGTCTTCAGCACCACCGAAGGCCCCGTTATCGCGGTCAAAGACGTCGATTTTGAAATTTCAGGTGATGAGTTTTTCACGCTTCTGGGCCCCTCGGGCTGCGGCAAGACCACCACTTTGCGCATGATTGCCGGCCTTGAAGCCATCACCGAGGGGCGCATTCTTTTCGACGCTCAGGACTATACCGAATACTCGGCCTTTCAGCGCAATATCGGCATGGTTTTCCAGTCCTACGCACTGTTTCCGCATATGAATGTGGCTGAGAACACTGCCTATGGCCTCAGGGTTCGGGGGGTTTCGGGCGCCAAACTTCAAGACCGCGTCGACCCGATCCTGAAGCTTCTGGGCCTGGATACCCTGGCCGAGCGCTACCCGGCGGATCTGTCCGGCGGCCAGCAGCAGCGCGTCTCCATCGCCCGGGCTTTGGTGTACGAGCCCGGGATGCTGCTGCTCGACGAGCCCTTGGCCAATCTGGACGCCAAATTGCGGGTGCAGATGCGCGAGGAAATCCGCCGGACCCAGAAAGAGCTGGGGATCATGTCGATCTACGTCACCCACGACCAGGAAGAGGCGATGTCGGTTTCGGACCGGCTGGCGGTCTTCGACAATGGCCGGCTGGTGCAATTGGGCAAACCGCAGGAAATCTACCTTGAGCCCAACTCGCTTTTTGTCGCCGACTTCATCGGCAAGGCCAACTTTTTCCCCGCCAAAATTCTGCAACGCGATGCAAAAGGCGCCAAGGCCGAACTTGGCCATGGGGGTTTGATCGAGCCCGGACGCCTCAGCCGCCTGCCCGACAACGAGGCCGGTACCCTGGCGTCAACCACAGATGCACGGGCGATGATCAGACCCGAGCGCATTGTTCTGTCCAAGCAGAAGAAAAACACCATCCCATGCACGGTGCATCGGACTCAGTTTCTGGGAACGTTCGTGCGCTATGTCGTCAATAGCCCCCACGCCATGGGCGAGGTCATCATCGATGCGCCCAATTTCATCGACGGGATCGGTGAGGGGTCAAAAGCCGGGCTGACCCTGCCGGCCGAAAATACGACTTTGTTTGTCGGCGGGTGACGGTGATGGCACAGAGCAACCTGATGATGAAGCTCAAGCGTATCGACTGGCTCCCATACGTCATGGGCGGGCTGACGATCTTCATTCTCATTGCCTTTTTGGTTTATCCCATCGGCAAGACCCTGCTCTACAGTTTTATTCCCAATGAAAAACCTCTGGCGGTCGAGAATTTCTCGCTGATAAATTTCGAGCGCTTTTTCAGTGCCGCCAGCTATCAGAACGCCTTTCGCAATTCGATTTTTGTCTCCATCATCACCACGATCATCGCAGTTGCGATCGCCCTTCCGGCCGCGTTCGCGGTGGCACGGGTCTCGATGCCGTTTCGCGGCGCCATCATCGCGCTGTCGGTGATCCCGCTGATCTCCCCGCCCTTCATCGGGGCCTATTCCTGGGTCATGCTGCTGGGCCGCAGCGGCATCGTCACCCATTATCTGCAAAGCTGGTTCGGCATAGATCTGCCATCGATTTACGGGCCCTTCGGTATCATCCTGGCACTGAGTTTGAGCTATTTCCCGTATGTGTTCCTGATCGTGCAAGGGGCGCTGGCGGCCTCCGATCCTTATATCGAGGAAAGCGCCGAGATCATGGGCGCCTCGCGCTGGCGCATTTTGCGCACCATCACCTTTCCCCTGGTCATGCCCGCCGTTGCCGCCGGCGCCATCATCGTTTTCATCAAGGCCCTGGGCAATTTCGGCGTGCCGGCGATCCTGGGCGGCGAGTTCTATGTCCTGCCAACCCTGATCTATTTTCAGATCCACGGGTTTTTCAACCTCAACGGCGCCTCGGCCATCGCCATGGTCAATGTCGGGCTCACCCTCATCGCCATCTTGATCCTCACCCGGGCCAACAAACGCCGCAGATTTGTCACCGTCACCTCGGTCACCCGCCGGTCCAAGCAATTGGAGAACCGGGGAGCGCGGATCTTCGCCAATACCTATTGCTGGGGTCTGCTGTTTCTGGCCCTCATCCCGCAAATGATGGTGATCTTCTCATCTTTCGCCGAGCAGTGGGCAGCGACCCTTTTTCCTGTCGTCTATGGCTTTGGCAACTACCTTCTGGCGCTGAACACCCTGACGCCGCTGAAAAACAGCCTGATCCTGGCCGGCACCGCGACGTTCCTGTGCGTGGTCTTCGGCACCCTGGCGTCTTACGCCTCCATTCGCGGCCGTTTCGCCGGCAAATGGGCCCTGGATCTGACCATCATGCTGCCCTTCGTTCTGCCCGGCATCGTCACCGGGGTCGCCTTCCTGACCACCTTCAACGAGGGCTACATCGTCCTTTCGGGCACCGCGACAATTCTTATTCTGGCCTATTTCGTCCGCCGCATCGCCTACACGTTCCGCTCGGTCACCGCCGCCATGTCGCAGCTGGACAGCAAGCTGGAGGAAGCCTCGACGGTGTGCGGCGCCACCTGGGCCACCACCATGCGCAAAGTGACGATACCGCTGACCGCGCCCGGCATCATCGCCGGGGCCATCATCGTCTTTGCCACCCTCATCAGCGAGATGAGCGTCACCATCCTGCTTTATTCGGCCAAATGGAAAACCATATCGATCGCTATTTTCGAACTGGTCACCGCCGACGAGTTGCTGGAAGCCAGCGCCATCGGCTCGATCACCATTTTCTTCACCCTGGGCCTGGTGTTCCTCGCCAGCCGGATGCTGGGTAAAAGCATGGCCGATCTGTTCCGGTAGAGTCTTTTACGTTTAAACGCGAAAGACTCTAAAGCGCGTTGACCTTGATGATTGCCGGACCCAGAATGACAACGAACAGCACCGGCAGGAAAAATGCGATCATCGGCACGGTCAGTTTTGGCGGCAGGGCGGCGGCCTTTTTTTCAGCCTCGGCCATGCGCATATCGCGGTTCTCCTGGGCCATGACGCGTAAAGACTGGGCCAGCGGCGTGCCATAGCGTTCAGCCTGCATCAGCGAAGTGACCACGGCCTTGACGCCGTCGAGCCCGGTCCGTTTGTGCAGGTTTTCATAGGCCTGGCGGCGCTCGGAGAGGTAGGAGAGCTCGGCGGTGGTCAGCGCCATCTCTTCGGCCATTTCTATGGATTGCGCGCCGATTTCCTTGGCCACTTTCTGAAAAGCGCCTTCGATGGACATGCCGCTTTCAACGCAGATCAGCAGCAGATCGAGGCTGTCCGGAAAAGCCCGTTTGATGGAAAATTGCCGACGCTGGATCAGGTTCTGCAAAATGACATTAGGAAAATAGTACCCGGCATAAAGACCGCCCAAAGACATCATCAGCTTGAAGAGGCCCGACTGGTCGCCCTTGTGGATGAAAAACAGATAAAACGCCGCGCCGGCAAAAAAGACCAGCGGCAGCACAATGCGGGCAAACATGAAAATATAGAGCGGCTTTGGTCCCCGCAAGCCGGCCATCTTCAACTTATTGCCGATTTCTTCGGTGTTGAACTGCGATTGAAGATTGAGCCTGTCGACAATCTGCTTTACCGGCCCTTGATTGGTTCGGCGCAGCCGGGCCGGGGAGGCATGCTCTTTTTCGAGCTGGTCGCGCTGTTGCTGCCGCAGCTTGGACCGCTCGGTGCTCACCGCCTTCATGCGGCCTTCGAACTTGTCACGGTCCAGCAGCGGCCCCGAAAGGGTGAGGATGGTGGCAAAAGCCGTGACACCGACAAAAAGCACCAGCAGAAATTGCGGGTCACGTATCATAAAAATGATGTCAAGCATACCCGGACCCTTGCCCCTCAGAAGTCAAAATTGATCATTTTCTTCATAACCAGCACGCCGCAGGTCATCCAGAATGCCGACCCGGCGAGCATGACTTGCCCTGTCGGATCGGTCCACAGCAGCGTGATATATTCCGGCGTCGAAAGGTAGACGATGCCCATCACCAGGATCGGCAGGGCGCCAATGATGGCGGCGGAGGATTTGGCCTCCTGGCTCATCGCCGTGATCTTGCCTTTCATCTTCTTGCGCTCGCGCAAGACCTTGGAGAGGTTGCCCAGCGCCTCGGACAGGTTGCCGCCGGTTTCTTTTTGAATGGCCATGACGATGGCAAGGAAGCTGACTTCGGCCAGCGGCATGCGGTCGAACATGCGCTCAAGTCCCTCATCGAGGGGCACGCCGAGCCTCTGGGCCTCGACGACCAGCCTGAATTCGCCGCGAACCGGTTCGGCGGCTTCGGACGCGATCATCTGGAAGCAGTCATTGACCGGCAGGCCGGTCTTGACGCCGCGAACCACGACGTCGAGGGAGTTGGCGAATTCCTCAATGAACTTGGTCTGACGGCGTTTGCGCAAAAACTTCAGGATCCAGCGCGGCAGGCCAAGGCCGATGGCGAAAACGGCAATGACGGCGAGATAGATCGGACCCCCGGCCATAAATACAAAAACGCCGTTGGCCAGGCCGACAATGAGGGAGAGGATCCAGAACTGGGTCTGGGAAATTTCCAGGCCGGCGCGCTCGATCGAGGTTTTCAGGGTCAGTTTTTTCTTTTTTCTGGACTGCTTTTCCAGTTCCTTGAGCGAGTCCTGAATATTCTTGCGCCGGTTCGAAGCTGTCTCCTGAGCCGAAATGCGCGCCTTGTTGGACACCCGGTCGGTCAGATTCTTCTTTCTTTTGTGCATCTTCCTTTCGCCGGAAAGCAAAGGGTCGAGGATCACAAAAGCAATGCCGCCCAGCGCCAGAGCGCCCAGGACGGCCAGGGCGATAACGCCGAAATCACCTTCGAACATGGCTGTATCTATCTCGAACATGGCTCAGAAAACCTCGTTCTGATCTTCTTCGATTTCCGCCGCCGCCATCGCCGCGGCGAGGTTCTGTTCTTCGTTGTAGTAGCGGGCCCGTTCCCAGAAATTCGGCCGGGCGAGGCCGGTCGATTTGTGCCGGCCCAGAATATTGCCGTTGGCGTCTTCCCCGGTGATTTCGTAGACAAAAATGTCCTGGGTGGTGATGACGTCGCCTTCGGTGCCGAGCACTTCGGTGATGTGGGTGATTTTGCGGGTGCCGTCACGCAGCCGCGAGGCCTGAATGATGACGTCGATCGAACCGCAGATCATCTCCTTGATGGTTTTCGATGGCAGCGAGTAGCCGCCCATGGTGATCATACTCTCGATACGGCTTAAGGCTTCGCGCGGGGTGTTGGCGTGAAGGGTTCCCATGGAGCCGTCATGGCCGGTGTTCATCGCCTGAAGCAGGTCGAAGGCCTCGGGCCCGCGCACCTCGCCGACGATGATGCGCTCGGGGCGCATGCGCAGGCAGTTCTTGATCAGATCGCGCATGGTGATCTCGCCCTCGCCCTCAAGGTTGGGCGGGCGGGTCTCCAGGCGAACCACGTGGGACTGCTGCAATTGCAGCTCGGCTGAATCTTCGCAAGTAATGACCCGCTCGTCGGATTCGATAAAACCGGTGAGGCAGTTCAGCAGCGTCGTCTTGCCCGAGCCGGTGCCGCCGGAGATCAGAATGTTGCACCTGACCTTGCCGATAATGGCCAGGATCTTGGCGCCCTCCGGCGAGATCGAGCCGAATTGCTCCAGATTGGCCAGGGTCAGCTTGTCTTTTTTGAATTTGCGGATGGTCAGCGTCGGTCCGTCAAGAGCCAGCGGCGGTCCGATGACATTGACGCGGCTGCCATCGGGAAGGCGCGCATCGCAGATCGGGCTGGCTTCATCGACCCGCCGGCCGACCTGGCTGACGATGCGCTGGCAGATATTCATCAACTGGGAGTTGTCGCGGAAGCGCACCCCGGTCAGCTGGATTTTGCCGTTCACCTCGATGAAGGTGCGCGAGGCGCCGTTGACCATGATGTCGGCGATGTCGTCGCGCGCCAGAAGCGGCTCCAGCGGACCGTAGCCCAGCACATCGTTGCAGATGTCCTCAAGCAGATCCTCCTGCTCGGAGATCGACATCACCACATTCTTGATGGCAATGATCTCATTGACGATATCGCGGATTTCCTCACGCGCGCTCTCGCCGTCAAGCTGGGCCAGCTGGGTCAGATCGATGGTGTCGATCAGGGCGTTGAAAATCGTCGTTTTGGTTTCGTAATAATCATGGGAGCGCCGGCTTGAGGCCTCGGTCGCCGGAGCTTCGGTCTTTGGTGTCGATACGGCGCTCGCGGGGTTGGAGGAGACGAGTTTTTTCGCCGCCGGCGGGCTTGCCGGACTTAGACTTTGTCCTGCCAGGGCATTGGGCACGCCTCCAGCTTGATCACTACGCCGACCGAACACTTGGGTTTATTCCTTCTTCGAAGAAAATCGCGACAGCAGCGGTGCGAGGAGGGATTTTGGCTGTTTTTTCGCTTGCTGACGGCCGACGATGCCGGCAGCGAGGTCGCAGAACCCCTGGGCAATCTTGGCGCCGTTGGAAATTTCGGCGATCATCTGGCCGTTATTGGCCGACGTTCCAAAGAGCTGGGGGTCAAACGGGATCGCCAGGGTCGGCTCAAGGGACAGGGCGTCGGTAAAGTCCTCGATACCGATTTCGGGCCGTTTGGGCATGCCGACCTGGTTGAGAACCAGATAGGGTGGCCGGTCGTGGGAGCGGTTGGCTTTTAGAACATCGACGATATTCTTGGCATTCCTCAAACTGGCAAGATCCGGCGTCGCGGTGATGACCACGTCATCGGCGGCAAGCAGTGTGGACCGGGCCCAGCCGGTCCAGACATGGGGAAGGTCGAGCACGACGCACGGGACCGAGGTGCGCAGCAGATCGATAACCTGGTCGAGCACCTCGCCATCGATGTCGTATTCCCGGTCGAGCGTGCTTGGGGCGGCAAAAAGGTGCAGCCGGTCGGTGCATTTGGCCAACAGACGGTCAAGCAGCATCTGATCGAGCCTTTCGGGCGAGCCCAGGGCGTCGGCGATCCCTTGGGGGGGGTCCTGGTTGAAGTCCAGTCCCAGGGTGCCAAAGGCCAGATCAAGGTCGGCGATGACGACATTTTCCTTCATGGTTTCGGAAATCGCCCAGCCGACATTGTGGGCAATGGTGCTGGAGCCGCAACCGCCCTTGGCGCCGACAAACGCCACCGTGCGGCCGAGCGGCCCCTCATCGGGGTTGGCATAGATCCGGCCGACGATATCGATGAGCTGCAAGACCGAGAACGGGGCCACCAGATAGTCGCTGACACCCTGGCGCATAAGCTCGCGGTAGAGCTGGATGTCGTTCTGGTGGCCAACGACCAGGACATTGGTCCCTGAATCGCAAACCGAGGCCAGCCGTTCAAGCTCGGCGACCAACAACGAACTCTGGGCCTGACTTTCAACGATGATGAGGTTTGGCGTCGGGGCCGAGGAATAGTATTCCACCGCCGCGGCGATACCGCCGGCCTGCACGACAAAATGGGCCCGCACCAGACGCCGGTCGGCCAGCGCCTCCTCCATGACCGAAACCGTTGCCGGGGTTTCGCAAAAGGCCTGGATGGTGATACGCGGAACCATCGACACCTCAGCCGAAGCCATGTCCGCGCCGGCCCCGTTTTCCGGGGTGTCGTCAGGGGCGAACTCAAATGCCGGTTCGGTCATTCCTTCACCTCGCTCGATGAGCCGCTTTCTTCGGTGCTGCGCTCCGCGCCGGTGATTTCGCCCAGACGCCACTTCTTCAGCGTGATCCCCCGGCGGGTGGCGTCCGAAGCGGTCATGACCCGCGGCACCAGAAGATCGCGAGGATTGGCCACCATCGCGGCGAGATTGTTCTGGGTGGCGCAGCCGAACTCCTCATAAGACTTGTTCAGCGGTTCTTCGGCGATGTTGTCGGGCCAGTTGCCGCAAGGCGAGGGTTTGGCGTAGTAGCGCTGATACGACACGATGACCGGCGCCGAAGTGGTCTTGCGCTGGACGTAATAGGGGGTATAGCGGATCGCCTTGTCGTCGATGCCGCGGGAACGCAGGTGCTGGCGCAATCGGCCAAGTACACTCATCGCCGCGCCCTCATTGCGCCCGCCACTGGGCACCGACACGGTAATGTCGCTTTCGCCCAGGCTCTTGTAGTCGGCGAGGAAAGCATCAATCTGCGCCGTCTGCCGCGGAGAAAGCCCAGGCGAGAAACGCGGCACGTCGATTTCAAGGCGAACCTTGCCCTTGGCAACCTCGATGGGATGACGGTCGCTGGCCTGGAAGGCTTGCAGCGAGCCGGTCTGGGGCACGGCGGTCTGCGGGCTTGGCGGCAAGGTACACCCGGCAAGGGCGAGGCTTGCGGCAACGGCCACCGAGAGAGGCGCTACCCTGGGGCCCCAGGTCTTGCGGGCGCGGCGGGGCGCGGCGCCAAGCAGAACCGTATGTGCTGGATCGTACATCACTAGCTGACCTCTCACTCTCACTCTCACTTGACGATAAATCCAAAATCGCCGTGGTACTGGCCCTGGGGCTGTTGTCCGGTACGCATGCCGTAAACGGCGTTGAGCCGGCCAAGGAATGTCACCTCTTTGTCGGATGGCTGCATGAACCCCTCGTCGGGCCGGGCCAGCGCGGCGCGCGATGTCGGATTGACGACGTAAGGGGTGGCGATAACGACAAGCTCGGTTTCGTTTTTCTGGAAATCCCGGCTGCGGAACAAGGATCCGAGCACCGGCAGGGTTTTGAGCCCCGGGAACCCGTTGAGATCCTGCTTGGAACTTTCATGCATCAGCCCGGCCAGCACCAGAGAGCCGCCGGACGGCAATTCGACCGTGGTGTTGGCGCGGCGGACCTTCAGCGCCGGGATGGTGATCCCGTTCTGAGTGCCGGCGCCAAGGGTGAACGCACCTTCGGTGGTCAGCTCGCTGACCTCGGTCGAAACCTTGAGGCTGATGCGGCCCTCGTCAAGGACGACCGGGGTAAAGGCCAGTCCGACACCATAGGGCTTGAACTCGATGGTCACCTGCCCGCTTGAATTGATACCCACCGGAACGGGGAATTCGCCGCCGGCAAGGAAATTGGCGGTTTCCCCGGAAACCGACGTCAGATTCGGCTCGGCCAGGGTTCGCAAGAGACCGTTTCTTTCCAGCGCCCGCAACACCGCATTGACATTGCCGCCATTGCCCGCGGTCCAGTTCCCGGCTGCGGTAAGGTTTGAGGTGCTGAGAGCCTGACCGGCGATGGTAAAGGGGTTCACCGATGTCAGATTGACCACCGTACTGGCAATGTTCACCGCCGCGGCAAGATCGACGCCAAGCTGCTTCAGCAAGGTGCGCTGCATTTCCGCAATCGTCACCTTGAGCAGGACCTGATCCTTGCCCTCGGCGGCAATCATGTTCACAACCTTAGTGCCGGTCACATCGTTAAGAAATTTGGTGGCGATTTCACCTGCCCGGTCGGCGTCGATGGTGTTTCGTGCCGAACCGGTGAGAATGATATTGTCGCCCAGGGCCTCGATCTTGATACGGCTCGACGGGATCAGCTTGCGGATCATATTAGAAAGATCGGTCACATCGCGGGCGACGTTGATCTCAAGGGTCAGAATCTGGCGTCCCGAGGCATCGAAATAAAACACATTGGTTTCGCCGATGGCCCGGGCGATCAGAAAGGTCGTCTCGGGCGTCCGCACCACGGCATCAACGATTTCGGGATTGGAGACCAGGACATCGCGGGTCGGCCGCGGCAGGCGCACGATCACCGACTTGTTCAGCCCGATGGTGATCCGGCGCACCGCGGCTTTCTTGCTGCCCGCAACGTTGACGGTACGCGAAAACTCGGTTTGGGCGTTGGCGGGGGCCACGAAAAGTCCACCGGCAAGGGCTGCCAGCGAAACAGCGAGGGCGAGGGATGCTCGGCTCAGAAAGCCACAAAGCTGTGCTTTCGTTTCCACAATTTTACACATCGTCATCCTCAATCTGGCGCTTTGGCCAATCACGCCCATTTTCGCAACACAGCGGTTGAAACGATTTTGGGCGTTGGGCGGTCTTTTGCGATCTAACTGGCGTCAATTCTGCGTCCTGGTGGTTTTCTTGCCGTATCGCAGAAACGTCACCGATGCCGATTTGCGGCGTTTCTTGGACTTTTCCGCAACTGCCGGGTCACTGTCACGGAGACTGCGAAGCGCCAGGGTCAGTTTGCCCTGAGCCTCCGCCAGGGCGAGGGCCTCGGTCTCGTCGGGCGTCAACTCCAGGGTGGCGGTTTTGCCGATAAGAACCTGCTTGCCGTCTTTTTCAGCCCAGGCCTGATCAATGGCGCGGACCAGAACATTGTTCAGGACCGTTCTGACGGAAACATTCTCACCGTTCCCGCTTTCGGAGCGCTGCTTGCGGATGAGCAAAACGTCGACCCGATTATTGGGAAGAATGAACCCACCGGCGCCGGTTTCAGGGGAAATCCTGATTGAAATGGCGCGCTTGCCCTTGGGCAGGACGATCGACATGAAGCCCGATTGGTCCGAAAGCACCAGCTTGGCCTTGTTGATCGGTTCGCCGGCCAGAATTGGGGCGTTGGCCAGGGTGCCCTGCAGCGTCTTCAAAGCATCGGGCTCGGCTTTTTTGGTAATATATCCCTTGCGCGCCGCGTCCCGGGGCCAGGTCTGCCACTTGAGTTCTTTTTTGCTGAGAGACTGGCCCATATTGATGTCGGCGTTGGCGACCAGCACATCGACGGTATCGAGTTTGGGGGCGGCCGCCACTTGGGAGCGATCGTTGGCGCCGATCATGCCCTTGGCGATAAATGCCGATCCGCCGGCGGCGGCAACAGCAATGAACAGTACAGCAATACGCGCAGGTTTCATCACACCGATCCTGGGTTTGGGCGACCGAACGGCGCCTCGTCTCAGGACTGATATTCAACCGTCAATGGTCAAGTTATAGTTAATCCATGATGTTGGCATTGAAACAAACTGGGCTGAAATGAGGCCTTGGGGCGCTGTGTTGACTGAATTGAGGTGTTTATACGGCTCGCGGATTTGGTTTTCGGGGAAGGGATCGCCAGCTCCGGCGGGATTTGGTTGACCGGCATGCCTTCAGCGGTAGTGTTCATCATCCACAATGGCGGAAAAAGGTTTTCCCGGCCGCGCCCCGCCAGAGAGCTTTTGAATGGGAGTGCCCGTGACCGCAACAATCGAAATCGAACACAAAAAAGGCGCCGCTGTACTCCGCCTGTCCAACCAAGCCAAACTCAACGCGCTGACCGGGGATATTCTCCGGGCCCTGCCCGGGCAGCTCGACGACCTTGCCGCCGATGAGGGCGTGGCGGCGGTGATCGTCATCGGGACCGGCTCCCGCGCCTTTTGCGCCGGGGCCGATATCAACGAATGGTCCGGATACGAGCCGTTTGAATTTGCCCGCGAGTGGATCGCCCTGGGTCATCGCGCTTTTGACCGTCTGGCGAGTTTCCCCAAGCCGGTCATCGCCGCCGTCAACGGCTTGTGTTTCGGCGGCGGGCTGGAGCTTGCGGGCGCCTGCGATATGCGGGTGGCATCGGCCTCGGCCCTCTTTGGCCTGCCCGAGGCCTCCATCGGCATCTCTCCGGGCTGGTCCGGCGTTCAGCGCCTGGCCCGCTCGGTACCCGATGCGATTTTGCGGGAAATGGCTCTGACCGGCGCGCGCCTTTCGGCGGCACGCATGGCCGAGGTGGGGTTCGTCAACACCGTTGTCGATGGTGACCCGCTGCCCGCGGCGCTTGAAATCGCGGCACGGGTCGAGGGGCTGGCGCCGCGCGCGGTCGAGGTCACCAAGGCGGTGCTCAATGCGTCGGCCGGCGAGGCGCAGGCCCTGCTGCTCGATCAGCTTGCCGGTGCGCTTTTGAGCAAGACCGAGGATATGGCCGAGGGCGCGGCGTCGTTCAGGGACAAGCGCAAACCGGAATTCAAAGGGCGGTAGTTTTTTATCTTGATAGCCTGTGCCATCCCGCTCCCCCACCCGGCCACCCCATAGATTGTATCCTGGGGGTGGCCGGGTGGGGGAGCGGGATGGCACAGGCTATCAAGATAAAATGCCAAAAACCCCTAAAACCTGGGCATCACCAACCCGCCATCGGCCCGAATGGCCTGGCCGGTGCAGTAGGCCAGTTTGCCGGTGGCCAGGGCTGCGGCGATGGAACCGATGTCGCCCGGCTTGCCGGTGCGCGGGCTCAAGGTCAGGCCATCGGCGATGCGCTTGTTGTAGTCGTCCAGCACCCCGGCGGTCATATCGGTTTCGATGATACCGGGCTGGATCTCATAGGCGTTGATGTTTTCGGGGCCCAGGCGCACGGCGAAAATCCTGGTCACCATAGAGGCCGCCGCCTTGGAAATGCAGTATTCGGCGCGGGTGGCGGCAACGGCCACCGCGTTGCACGAGGTCACATTGATGATGCCGTGATGAAGGTCGGGATCGCGGGCGCGGGCCAGGAGCCGCCTGGCGAAGGCCTGGCAGAGGAAAAACATCGCCCGGGTGTTGATGTTCTGGCAGCGGTCGTAACTCTCGGCGCTGGCCTCCAGCGGATCGCCGCGGGATAAAACCGAGACCCCGGCATTGTTGACCAGTGTGGTCAGCGGCCCCACCGCCGCCTCGGCGGCTTTGAGCATCGGCGCATGCATGCGGATATCGGCCACATCGGCGACGATGGCCTCGGCCTTGACCCCAAGGGCGCGCAATTCCTCCACGGTTTCGGACAGATCGGGGGTATCGGCTTCGGCATTGATGGCAACGCCAAAGCCCTCGGCGGCAAGGGCCAGGGCGATGGCTTTGCCGATGCCCCGCCGGCCGCCGGTGACCAGAGCGGCGCCGTTCACGGACCGTTTCACGTCAAACTACCGTAAAATCCGTTCGAACGACCGAGCCTTGAGCTGCTTCTGGATCTCATAGATCGAACCGGCGGCCGGCGGCAAGGGCGCCGGGATGCGAACGGGCACATCCTCAAGCCGGGGTTGGGTGGTGCCTTGACCGCAGAGCAGTCTGGCATCGAAATCCTCCAGGGTGCCGAATTTCGACATCGTTCCGCATAGCGGATAGGCATCGGCGGCGGTGATTTCAATAAACATCATGCGGCG
>UOEM01000104.1_pt1 | contig 15758 bp, 13 predicted proteins | sample 1988661 | NCBI WGS metagenome assembly UOEM01 (sample SAMEA4712195, study PRJEB27164) | hydrothermal vent metagenome | biome: marine basaltic hydrothermal vent biome; feature: marine hydrothermal vent; material: mineral | place: Pacific Ocean | collected 2011-06-14/2011-07-23 | depth 1719 m | reverse complement strand
GGCCATGCCGCAGATCGGGCACTCGCCGGGGCCGACCTGCTCAATCTCGGGATGCATCGGGCAGGTGTAGACCGTGCCTTCTGGCGCAGGTTCCGCCCGGGGCGGCCCGTCCTTGTATTTGGCCGGATCGGCCTTGAATTTGTCGTGGCACCCGGTTGAGCAGAAATGATAGGTGGCGCCGCCATGCTCCAGGCTTGGCTTGCCGGCGTGGCGGTCCACATTCATGCCGCAAACCGGATCCTTGGCCATGCTGGCATCAGCTGCTTTGCCGACCTTGGCACCGCTCACGGGTTTAACTGCTTTGTCCATGGATCTATTCCAATTTCGCGGGTGTTGGTAATGATGGAAGTGAAACAACCTAATCCAGCGTTTCCCCTAGGGCGGCGGACCGCAGGCGTGTTCGGGCTGGGGGGCGCAGTGCAGGCTGGGCTCGGGCGGGGCGGGGCGGGGCGGGGCCGCCTTGTCCGAATGGTGGAAAATCAGACTGACCAGCGCCAGGGCGGCCAGGCGGGCGGCGGGATCGTCGGCGCGCGAGCTTAGCGCCACCGGCGCGCTCAGCCCCATGACAACACCGGCGGCCACCGCGCCGGCCAAATATTCAAGGTTTTTCGCCAAGATATTGCCCGAAACCAGATCGGGCGCCAGAACGATATCGGCATCGCCGGCAACCTCGGAGACAATGCCTTTTTCGGCGGCGGCAGCGGCGGAAATGGCGTTATCGAAGGCCAGGGGGCCATCCACCAGGGCATCGCCGATCTGGCCGCGCCGCGCCATCAAGGTGAGGCAGGCGGCGTCCAGGGTCGAGACGATCGCCGGGGTGACGGTCTCGACCGCCGACAGCGCCGCGACTTTCGGCGTCTTGACGCCGAGCAGGTGAAACAACTCAACGGCGTTTTGCACGATCTGCGCCTTGGCACTCAGATCAGGAGTGATGTTGATCGCCGCATCGGTGATGCCCAAAAGCTTGGGGTAGGCCGGAATATCGGTCACAAAGACATGGGAGACCCGGCGCCCCGGCAGCCGCAGGCCCTGGTCCGTGTCCAGGAGCGCGCGCAACAAAATGTCGGTATGGATATTTCCCTTCACCACCGCATCGGCGGCGCCGTCGCGGACCATCCTGACGGCCTTGGCCGCCGCCGCCACGTCATCGGAGGCAGCTATGATCCAACCGTCCCGCAGCGGCCAGTCATGGGCCTTGGCGACATTTTTGATGGCTTCGGGGTCGCCGATCAGAGCCGGCTCGACAATCCCCAGCCCGTGGGCCTCGGCCAGGGTTTCGATCACCAGGCCTTGCGCCGCATCGACAACCGCAACCTTGATGGGGTCAAAATCCTGCGCCCGGTCGATCAGGTCTTTCATGGTGCCAAATTGCATTGCCATTCCTCAAGCCTCCCGGGCCAGGGGCGATTGGGCGGCCAGCAACGCCTGAACATGGCGGGCGATGACGATTTCCTCGTCGGTGGCAAAAGCCTCCACGACAACACCGCTGGCCCGTTTCGAGATGACCGACCCGCCGCCTTCATTGCCCGCGCGGTCGATCGTGACACCCAGATACCCAAGGCTCTCGCAGATCCGCGCCCGGATCTGGGGGGCATTGGCGCCGATGCCGCCGGTGAAGACCAGCCTGTCCAGCCCGCCCAGGATTGCTGCGAGCGCGCCGGCATGCTTGACCGCCTGATAGCAGAAATAGTCCACCGCCTCGGCCGCCGCCGCCGGCTGCGGCTCGGCCAGCAGCTCGGCCATGTTGCGGCTGAGGCCGGAGAGGCCGAGCAGGCCGGATTTCTCGTAAAGCAGGTGACTGACCTGCTGGGGGCTCATGGATTTTTCGGTCACAAGATACAGGACAATGCCGGGGTCCAGATCCCCCGAACGGGTGCCCATCACCAGACCGCCCAGGGCGCTGAAGCCCATGGTCGTGTCGATACTCCGGCCATCCCGGATGGCCGCCATCGACGCCCCGTTGCCCAGATGGGCGACGATGATGCGTTCCCCGGCGACACCGGCGCCGTGCCGGCGCGCCAGCTCGCCCATGACATATTCATAAGAAAGGCCATGGAAGCCATAGCGCCGGATGCCCGCATCGGTCAGCGCCCGCGGAAGACCGGTCAGCTGCGCCATGCGCGGCAGGCCATGGTGAAAAGCGGTATCGAAACAGGCGATCTGCGGCAGATCGGGCCGGGTGGCGCGCACCGCCTCGATACCGGCCAGATTGTGCGGCTGGTGCAGCGGCGCCAGCGGGATGAGCCGGCGCAGCCGTTTGAGCAGCGCCGGGCCGACCATGACCGGGCAATCGCAATCCGCCCCGCCATGCACGACCCGGTGACCAACCGCGGCAAGTCCGATGCGCGGGGTCAGCCGGTCAAATCTTGCCAGCAACAGGCGTAAACCCGCATCGTGATCGGGGATCGGTATTTTCTCGTCGGCAATCAACGTGCCCGCGCCATCGGTGGTGCGAAACCGGCTGTCCGTCAGGCCGATACGGGTCATCGCGCCCCGCCAAAGCGGGGACAAGGCGCTTTCGGGGTCCGCGCGCCCGGCCCGGTTCGCCATGTAAAGCGCGAACTTGATGCTCGACGAGCCGCAGTTGAGGACCAAAATGGCGGGATCACAGGTCATTGGATTTCTCTTTGGGGCCTTGAGTGCCGATACCGGCAACGGATTTGGGGATCAGTATTGATTTTTCGGGGGCCGGGGCATCTGTCTCCTTTTCGCGGTGACCACAGCAGGACTGGCTTTTTTCCTGGCCCGAGCCATGACCGCCACGTTTGCCATGACCGACCAGATGCATGGCCGCCATGCCGCCGCCAAACACAAGCCAGATCCAGTTATCCAAAACCCACTGCATCAAATTTCTCCATATAACCTGTTGAATATATGTCCAGTTTACTACTCTTCCGCGCGTCCCGGCCCGTGAGGACCGGCCTCGCCATAGATGAAATCGAACAGGGCGGCGCTGGCCTTGTCACGCTCCAGGCGGGCGGATTTCAGCCCGCTGCCGGCGGCCTCGATGAGCGCGCGTTCCTGTTCAACCAGCGGATGGTCAGGCGCCAGTGGCTGGCGGTTTTTGGCCACCGCATCGGCAAGAGCTGAGACCCCGAACATCCACGGGTTGAAGCTTTGCGAGAAAACGTAGCGGCTGGTGCGCATCGGGTGCAGCCATTTCATCATCTGGGCCGTCCATGGGTTGGCGGTGGCCTGGATCCAGGGGCCGACAAAAGTCTGGTAGACGGACTGGTTGAACTCCGAGATGGAACGAACCCGTTCGAACACCTTGTCATCGCGGGAAAATTCCAGGTCCTCGACTTTACGCTCTTCGAAACGCACGGCGTATTGCGGCTTGTGGCAGTCCGGATCGCCGCTGGGGTTGTCGATTTTCATCTCGTAGAGCCCCGGCGCCAGGGCCTCGATTTCGTCCAGACTTTCCAGAATGGCCCGGTGCTCCAGGCGCGCCACCCTGGCGGAGACAAAAATGCCCAGATGACCGACATGAGGGTTGGTCAGATAAACGATCCGCTGCCCGGCGGCTTTAAGATCGTCGGTATCGGAGTAGACCGCCGGGATCCAGCCGAACGCCTGTTGCGGCGGGGTGATATTATCGCCCCAGGAGGCAAAGACAACGATTGGGTTACGGATGCGCCGCAAATCGGCCACACACCCCTCGCAAATGCGTAACCCGCCCTGTTCCAGCTGGTTGCCGATAAAAAGATTCTCCGAGATGGCGACAATTTCCTCGCGGCTTAGTGTGTAGTAGCCATTCCACCAGCGCTCGAATTCCAAAAACCGCTCACGCTCGGTATCGATATTGGTGAACAGGTTGGCGTATTTCTCCCAGATGGCCTTTTCCGGTTGCAGGTTCTCGAAATTCTGCGCCAGCCAGGCGCCGTCAAAGCGGCCATCACCCAAATCGGAGATGAAACCGGCCATCCAGGCACCACCGGTGAGACCACCCAGAACCCGCATCGGATTGGTGCCGGCCTCGCCGGCCCAGTACGACAGCGGCGCGCCATTCAGGACCACCGGGCCGGTCAGGCCCTGGCAATCGGCGGACAGCAGGGTCACCGCCCAGCCGGCCTGGCAGTTGCCGTAGAGCACCGGCGGTTTGCCGGGGTGGCGCGCCGCAACCTCGGCAACGAAGCGGCGCAAGGCGTGATGGACGTTGGCCAGGGTCTGGTGGGGTTCGGGCTCAGGGTAGAAAATCACGAAATAAACCGGATGACCCTCATGCAGGGCCATGCCGACCTCTGAATCATGCTTGAAGCCGCCAATTCCGGGCCCGTGCCCGGCGCGCGGATCGATGACGATGACCGGTGGTTTGTCCGGATCGACGCAATCCTCCCAGCAGTCGTCGCCGATTTGCAGGATCCGCAGCAGGGCATAGTTCGCCGGCTCGTCGAAATGGCGGGCATCCAGAATGTTTTCGTATTTAAAGTCGAGCAGCGGCGGCAGGCCGGCGCGCTCGTGTTCAAGCATATTGTCGGCGCGCTGGCGCAAGGCATCGAGGAACAGAACGCCGCGTTGCCAGCTGTCGGTCATGTAGGGCCAGACGTCCGCCGCCGCCGGCTCGGACCGGGGCGGTGCTTTGGCGGCTTTGCCGGCAACTGGAGCCGTCCGGTGCCGTCCATCGGATTTGGGCCGGCGCGTGGCGGAAATCGTGGTGGACCGTTCGGGGCGCTGACGCTGCCCGTTTGCGGCTGGTTTTGAGGTGCGAGCAACCATTTTCGCCGTCTTTTCCAAGTTTCGAGTTTCCCGCCTGGCGGTGCGCCAGGCGGGCCTTTTCAGTTACGCCGCCCGCTGGGTCACCGATGCGTTCTCCCAGCCGGCAATGTAGTCGCGGGTCAGCGGCACCGCGTCGCGGCGCTTGGCAAGCTGGATCTGGAATACGAAATGGTCGCCATGGCGAAACGCCGCTTCGCTGAGGGCCAGATAGAACTCCCACATGCGGCAAAAGCGTTCGTCCAGAAGTTCGGCGACGCGGGCCCGGTTGGCTTCAAAGCGCCGGCTCCATGCGAGCAAAGTGTCGGCATAGTGCAGCCGCAGCACCTCTATGTCGGTGACCCACATCCCGCTTTGTTCCACCGCCGACAAGGTCTCGGACAGAGCCGGAGAATAGCCGCCCGGAAAGATGTATTTGCGCACCCAGGCCGAGGTTGCCGACGGGCCGGAACTGCGCCCGATCGAATGCAGGACGCAAACACCGTCGTCGGCAAGCAGCCCTCTCACGGTGGCGAAGAATTCGGCATAGTGACCCACCCCGACATGTTCGAACATGCCGACCGAAACGATGCGGTCATAGGTTCCGGTCTGCTCACGGTAGTCGCGCAAGTGGAAATTCACCCGATTGGTCAGCCCGGTGTCGCGAGCCCGCCGGTTGGCGAATTTCAACTGCTCGCCCGACAAGGTGAGCCCGGTGACCTCACCCCCCCAGTCCCTGGCCAGATAAAGCGCCAGACCGCCCCACCCCGAGCCGATATCGAGCACCCGGTGCCCTGGTTCCACCAACAGCTTTGCGGCCAGATGACGCATTTTATTGCGCTGGGCGGTCTCCAGATCATCGCCCGGGTCTTGAAAATAGGCGCAGGAATATTGCCGGTCGGAATCGAGAAACAGGTCGTAGAGCCGGTCCGGCAGGTCGTAATGATGGGCCACATGGGCTCGAGACAGGCGGACCGGATTGTATTGCTGCCAGCCACGCAACCGCCGGGTAATGGCCTGGCGACATGCGTATAGCGGGTCGGCCAGGGCGTATTGCTGGTTCGCCGCCATGATCCCCAAAAGCCCGGCCAGGGTGCCTTTCTCGATCGTCAGGGTGCCGTCCATATAGGCTTCGCCGACATTAAGCCCGGGGTTGAGGTAAAGCTTGGCGTGCAGGCGCCGCTCATGCAGCCGAATGGTCACCTGGGGGCCCGGAGAGCCGGAAAAAACATGCCGCTTGCCATTGGCATCGATCACCTCAAGGGTACCGATACGGATCGTTTTGTTGAGCAGACGTGACAAAAGCATTTGCAATCCCTCCTGGTAGCCTGTTTCAAGTCTGGGCAGGAGTACCGGCGCGGCGCGCGAAAAAGTTGTAGAGCGGGCCGAAAACAAGCGCGATGTACCAGCCATAGGCGAAGACCTCGGCCAGACCGAGAAAGAAGCCGGACCAGCTGATCCACACAAACCCCGGCAGCAATGGCGCCCACACCGGGTTCATGGCCAGGGCGGGGAACCACAGATCGAAAAGCACGCACAACACAAAGGTCACGGCAAAAAACGATGCCAGACTCAAGCCCAAAGGCACGACCGGAATACGCCGGAATGCCGGGGCCGGCGTATTGGCGCGGTCGTAGAGTTCGAATGCGGATGCGGTCTTTGACATATGAAAACTCCGGGACATGTGAAAACTCCGGGTTTTGAGTGGCATGGGGGCCGACATATCCCCCCGACACTCACCCCCGGTTTGCGCGGCCTTGCGCCAAGCCTTGGGATTGTCGAGGTTTTCTGATGGCCTTGCCTTGCACTTTAGATAAGCAGTCTTTTCAGAGTTTCGAGCGCTGCCATACCGCTATCGGGTAACGCTTCATCACCAGCGCTGATGCGGGTTACAGTCCGTTACAATTTTTTGCAGCGAGGAGACCACCGGTGGGCGATAGGCTGGGGGCATGAACCCCTCCACGAAGGAAAAACCCGGCCATGTGTTGGTGGTCGATGACGATCGCGAAATCCGCGATCTGCTGGGGCGTTTTTTAAAAAAACATGGCTACCGGGTGACCGCCGTCGGCGACGGCAAGCAGATGCGGCGCGCCCTGGCCGACTGGCGCATCGATCTTGTCGTTCTGGATCTGATGCTGCCCGGCGAGGGCGGCCTGGCGCTGTGCCGGGACTTGCGGGCCAAGTCCGGGGTTCCGATCATCATGCTGACGATGATGGGAGAGGAGACCGACCGGATTGTCGGCCTGGAAATGGGCGCCGACGACTATTTGCCCAAACCTTTCAGCCCGCGCGAGTTGCTCGCCCGCATGAGGGCGGTCTTGCGCCGGGCCCAGGGCGCACCCGCCGAAGCGGCCTTCGGGGGCCCCGCGACCTTGCGTTTTTCCGGCTGGACCCTTGATATCGGCCATCGCCGGGTTGAATCCCCCCATGGCCTGTTCGTCGATCTGAGCGCCGGAGAGTTCGACCTTCTGGTGGCATTGGCCGAACATCCCCAGCGGGTTTTGAGCCGGGACCAGCTTCTCGACCTCACCCACGGCCGGACCGAAGCCCTGTTCGATCGCAGCATCGACATGCAGATCAGCCGTCTGCGGCGCAAGATCGAGACCGACCCCACCCAGCCCGAACTGATCAAGACCGTGCGTGGCGACGGATATATTTTCACCGCGGCGGTAACGGCGCAATGAAGCGCCTGATACCGGATTCCATCGCCGCGCGAACCCTGGCTGTCCTGATCCTGGGGCTGGCGTTCTCGCACATAATCTCCGTCGCCCTGTACATTTCGGACCGCACCGGCGGCCCAACCTTCAGTGGCGGCGAGCCCATAGGCACCCGCATCGCCACCATCGAGCGGGTCATAACAAGCGCAACCGAGGCGGAACGGCCGCGTCTGGTCGAAATCGCCGATGCGCCCCGCCTGCACGTCACCTTGACCCCGAAAAGCGCCGTTGAGGCCCGCCCGCCGGGCAACCTGCCGCCGGGCGGGCTTGGCGAGGCCCTGACCGCACAGCTGAACCCGGCAAACCTCCCGGCTTTGCGGCTTCAGAAAACCAGCCTGCCGGCGGTGGACCTTCTGCACGGGCCGGCACCGCCCGGAACCGTGGAGGAGAGCATGGCGGAAGCCATGATGGTCTCGGTACCGCTGCCTGGCGGGAGCTGGTTGAACTTCGCCGTCCCGGTTGAGGCCCCAAAACCGTTCTGGTCGCTCCGGTTTGTTCTGTCCATGGCGGTGATGCTGCTGGCCGTCGCCATTTTTTCCGGTCTGGTCGTGCACCATTTCACCAAACCCCTGGCCACCTTCGCCGCCGCGGCGCAGCGGCTGGGTGTCGATGTCAACGCCCCGCCACTGCCCGAGGGCGGGCCGGCCGAAGTCCGTCTGGCAACCCGTGCCTTTAACGAGATGCAGGGCCGAATCCGCCGCTTTGTCGAGGACCGCACCCAGATGATCGCGGCGATCTCCCACGATCTGGGCACACCGATTACCCGCATGCGCCTGAGGGCGGAGTTCGTCGAGGACGAGGAGCAGCGCTCAAAAATGCTCGCCGATCTGGACGATATGGAAAAAATGGTGTTCTCGGCGCTCTCGTTCGCCCGCGACGAGGCCGACCGCGAGCCCCATGCCCGGGTCGATCTGCGAACCTTGCTGCAACGGGTATGCGACGATGCCGGCGATGCCGGTCATCCGGTTGCGCTGGAAGTCGGCAACGCGGCGGTGCCCTACAGCTGCCGGCCGGTGGCTTTGCGCCGGGCACTAAGCAATCTCATCAACAACGCCGTCGGTTACGGGCACCGGGCGCGGGTGTCGTTGATCCAGGAGGCCGAGGCGACCGGAGCCCTGCTGGTGACCATCGACGATGACGGACCGGGCATTCCCCCGGACCGGCAAGAAGACGTCTTCAAGCCGTTTTTCCGGCTTGAAAGCTCGCGCAGCCGGGAAACCGGCGGCACCGGCCTTGGCCTGACCGTGGCCCGAACCATCATCCGCGCCCATGGCGGCGACATGGCGCTGAGCAACCGCGACGAGGGTGGTCTGAGGGTAACGGTACGGCTGCCTCGTTAGGTTTTTTGCAAAAACCTCAGCCACTTCCGGCAATGATCAAAATACCGATACCGACGATTGCCGCGGCCCCGATCCGCCGCCGCCAGTGGTGCTCGCCGAGCAGCAGCGTGCCGATCAGGGCCGCCACGATAACACTGGACTCGCGCACCGCCGATACTGCGCCAAGCGGGGCGATGGTTTTGGCATAGAGCACCAGCCCATAGGCCAGCGCCGCGCACAACCCGCCAAAAAGACCCAGGAACAAAACGCGAGCCGACACCTTTGCCCATTGCCCCCGGCGGCGAAAAAACACAAACAGGCACACCGGTATTTCGCCAATGAACAGCCATCCGATATAGCCGATCGGGCTTTGCGACAGGCGGACACCGATGCCATCGACCACTGAATATATCGCGATGATCAAGCCAGTCCCAAGCGCGGCCAGAACCGGGGCGGGAGATGTCTTGTCCCAGCCGGCGAGTGACAGAACGGCAATCCCGAAAGACACGCCGAATATGCCCAGCCACATTGTGGAGGGCAGGGTCTCACCGACAAAAACCAGTGCCCCCAGAGCGACCAGAACCGGCACGATACCGCGTGCGATCGGATAGACCTGGCTGAGATCACCCAGACGATAGGAAAAAACCAGGAAAGCGTAGTAAAAATAGTGGATCAGGGTCGAGGCGATGAGATAGGGCCAGCTCTCCGGCGCCGGCAGGTCAACCAGGAAGACCAGGACCAGGCCGACCGCCACATTGACCGCCGATATCGTGGCCATGACGACCGCCTTGTCGTCACCGCTCTTGATGATGGCGTTCCACACCGCATGCAGGACGGCCGCGGCCAGAACCAGAGCAAGGGCGAATTCAGACATATGCTGGCATGGTGCCGCCACCCCATTGCCCTGACGTGACCGCGAAGGACCGTCAGGGCCTGCGTGTGCTGGGTAAAAGGTTCAGGGACTGAACCGTTTCCTATGGCGTCTGGCCACGCGCCAGCCGGATATTGATTTTCTCGATCACGGATTCGATTTCAGCAATGCTGTCGATGACGTAGTGCGCCCCGGTTTTCTCTAAGATTTCGCGGGAAATTGCCGTCCGCCGGGCGATCTCGGCCTCCGGCATGGCAGCGCCCTCTTCGGGGGTGTCGATATCCATATAGTTGGAATAGCGCGCCACGCCGATGCCCCAGCACCCTGCATTGAGCGCCTCGCCGACGCCCGAGGCGGTGTCGTCGACCTTGATCACCGACTGGATGGGGTCGATGCCCAGAAGGTCCAGATTGCGGTAAACCATATGCGGGGCCGGGCGGGCGCCATGGATGACCTCATCGCCGGCGACCGAGGCATCGGGCTTGTATCCCTGGCTGGCGGCGTCCTTTTCGAGGATATCGACCATCGGGCGGGTAAAGCCGGTGGTGCTGCCGATCTTGATGCCGCCGGACTGGAGCCGGGTGGTCACTTCGGCGACGCCGGGCAGAAGGCCGGTATATTTATGCAGGCACTCAAGCTGAAGCGGCACGAAATCGGCGAACATGGCGTCGACATCGCTCTGATCCGGCGCCTTGCCGTGAACACCCTTCCAGCGCGCGGCGATTTCGGGGTCCTCGGTCAGGGCCTTGATATGCAGGTCCTTGCGCAAGCCCATCGGGCCACGGGCCTCGGCCATGGTGATTTCCACCCCTTTGCGGACGAAAACCTCGACAAACACCACTGCGGGCGCCACGACATAGGCATCCGCCGTGGTGCCGCTCCAGTCGAGGATGACGGCTTTGATCTTGCCGCGATAGGAGCGGCGGTAAACGAAATCTGACATGTAAAGGTCTCCGGGTAAGATTTGAGGAAGGATTTGGGATTGGCGCCTCTTCGGGCGGAAAAATGTTCAGTCCATGAGTTCGGCGCGGGCGTTCAGGGCCTCAGGCGGCGGGGCAGCACTCTCAACTCCCATTTCAGCCAGGGCCTCACCGGCAGCCTTGACCACGCACGCCATCACGGCGGCATCGATGGCGCCGATGCAGCCGATGCGGAAGCTGTCCACCACCGTCAGCTTGCCCGGATAGATGATGAAGCCTTTTTGCTTCATCAGCTCGTAGAACCGGGCAAATTCAAATCCGGGGTGGGCGGGGCTGAAAAACGTAACGATGATCGGCGACAGCCAGCGTTTCTCCAGCAACGTTTCAAAGCCAAGCTGGCGCATGCCGGCAACCAGGACATCGCGGTTTTCAGCATAACGGCGCCCCCGGCCCGCAACCCCGCCTTCGGCTTCATGGGCGCGTAAAGCCTCCATGAAGGCGGCGACCACATGGGTTGGCGGGGTGAAGCGCCACTGGCCGGTTGTGTTCATGGTTTGCCACTGGTCGTGAATATCGAGGCTGAGGGAATGGCTGCGGCCCCGGGCCGTTTCCAGCTCGGATTTGCGAGCAATGACGAAGCCGAAACCCGGCACGCCCTCAAGGCACTTGTTGGCCGAAGACACCATGGCGTCAAAGCGAATGGATTTCACCGTCAGATTCAGGGCGCCAAAGCTGCTCATTGCATCGATCAGCAGCTTGGCGCCGGCGGCATGGACGGCCCCGGCAATTTCGGCAATCGGGTTGAGAATGCCCGAACTGGTCTCGCAATGGACCGCGATCACATGGGAGATCTGGCTATCGGCCGCAAGGGCGCGCGTCACCTCCGCCCCTCGCGGCGGCAGATAGTCGCCCTTGTCGATGACGGTAAAGTCGCGCCCCAGATACTCCAGGATCCGGGCGATGCGGGTGCCATAGGCGCCATTGATCAGCACCAGCGCCTTGCCGGCACGCGGCACAAAGCTTCCCACCATCGCCTCCACGGCAAATGTTCCACTGCCCTGCATGGGCACGCAATCGAATTCGCCCGCGGTGTCTTCGACCAGCTCCAGAAGCCGCCGGCGCATCTCGGCGGTCATCATCCTGAAATCGCTGTCCCACGACCCCCAATCGCGGTCCATGGCGCGCTTTACCGCAACGCTTGTGGTCAACGGCCCAGGCGTCAGCAGATAAGGCTCCCCCATCGCCGGTGCGGGCAGGGCGGTCGTCCGGGCCTTGGGGGCTTGTTGCTCGGCGGCCATTTTTCGGCGGATCCCGCTCCAACGTCCTGGATTTGGAGCTATAATCGTCTGCGAATAACTGTAAGTAAAATCGATAAATTAGATATGATTCATAAATAAATCTGATAGGACAGCCTCGCCGGCGGCAACCTTGCCGGTTGGCGGATACAGGACCCCAAATGCGCTATGTCCAACTCAGAGCCTTTCACCATGTCGCCATTTGCGGCGGATTTTCCCGCGCCGCCGCAGCGCTTGGCCTGACCCAGCCGGCGATCTCCGATCAGGTTAAAAAGCTTGAAATGGAGTATGATGTCCATTTGCTCGATCGCCGCAAAGGCAAGGTGACCGTCACCGGGTCGGGCCGGCGGCTCCTGGAAATCACCCGGCATCTGTTCGAGGTCGAAAGCCAGGCGGCGGAATTTTTATCCCGGTCCCGCGATTTGCGCTCCGGCGCGCTTCGGATCATCGCCGATTCGGCCCACCACCTGCTGCCCATCCTGGGCCGCTTCCGCGCTGCCTATCCGGGCATCGAGATCACCATGGCGTCGGGCAACAGCGAAAAGGTGATCGCGGGGCTCACGGCCTACCAGGCCGATATCGGGGTCTACGGCGGCGCCCCGGACGGCGACCGGTTTAAGGTTGTGAAACTGAGTTCCACGCCACTCATCGCCTTTGCCTCTCCGGGTCACGAATTCGGCCACCGGGCCTCGATCACCCTGGCCGAACTGTTGAGCCAGCCCCTGGTGTTGCGCGAGGCGGGGTCCAAGACCCGTCAGAAACTGGCGGAGGCCGCGGCCCGGCGCGGCCTTGTCCCGAAGGCCGCCATCGAGGCGGAGGGCCGGGAGGCGGTGCAGCAGATCGTCTCGGCGGGGGCCGGGCTTGGCGTCGTTTCCGCCGCGGAGTTCGGCACGCCCGGCAACCTTGCCGCCATCGAGATTTCCGACTGCGAAATCCTCATGGACGAAGCCCTGATCTGCCTGGCCGAACGCGCCGACGGCAAGCTGGTCCGAACTTTTTTTGAACTGGCGCGGCAATCGCTGGCGATGGCCGACTGACGCCACTGGATTTCAATGCGCCGACCAAAGATCAACAGCGAAGAACAAACCAGAAACAAATTAACGACTCTCACAAGCAGCCATGTTATCGTCACGGCTCCGCCAACGACAAAGCCCAAGCCCGACATGACAACCGCAACCAAAATGGACCCCTTTGCCGCCCAGATCTGGGACATGAAGTACCGCCTCAAGGCCGAGGATGGCACTCCCATCGACCAGACCATCGAGGACACCTGGTCGCGGGTCGCAAAAGCGCTCGCCGCCGCCGAGGCGCCAAAAGCGCGTGTCAAGTGGGAGAAAGCCTTCCGCCAGGCCATGGAGGGCTTCCGCTTCATTCCGGCGGGGCGCATTCTCGCCGGTGCGGGCACGCCACGCAAAGTCAGTCTGTTCAACTGTTTCGTCATGGGAACGGTTGAGGACGACCTGAGTTCGATTTTCGAACATCTCCGGCAAGCCGCCCTGACCCTGCAGGCCGGCGGCGGCATCGGTTATGATTTTTCGACCCTGAGGCCCAAGGGAGCAAAGGTCGCCAGCATCGGCGCCGATGCTTCGGGGCCGCTCTCGTTCATGGAGGTGTGGGACGCCATGTGCCGCACCATCATGTCGGCGGGCACAAGGCGCGGCGCCATGATGGCGACCCTGGCATGCGACCATCCCGACATCGAGGCCTTCATCGACGCCAAGCGGCAACCCGGACGGCTGACCAATTTCAACCTCTCGGTTCTGGTCACCGACGCATTTGTCGAGGCGGTCAGGGCGGATGCCGACTGGCCGCTGGCCTTTGGGGCACGCACCTTCCGCACCCTGAAGGCCCGCAAGCTCTGGGACCGGATGATGCGCGCCACCTACGACTGCGCCGAGCCCGGCGTCATCTTCATCGACCGCATCAACGCGGAAAACAACCTTGGCTATTGCGAGACCATCAGCGCTACCAACCCGTGCGGCGAGCAGCCCCTGCCGCCCTATGGCGCCTGCCTTTTAGGCTCGATCAACCTTGCCGCCCTGGTCCGCGACCCCTTTGAGGCCTCGGCCCATATTGACGAAAGCGAGCTTGGCAAGCTGGTGCGCACCGCCGTCCGCATGCTGGACAATGCCATCGACGTTTCACGGTTTCCGCTGAAGGCGCAATCCAAGGAAGCGCACGACAAGCGGCGCATCGGTCTTGGCATCACCGGCCTCGCCGATGCCCTGATCGCCTGCGGCCTGGTCTATGGCAGCAGGGGCGCGGGCGAGGCGGCGGGGCGCTGGATGGCTCTGATCGAACGGCAGGCCTATCTGGCCTCAACCGGGCTTGCCGCCGAAAAGGGCGCCTTCCCGCTTTTTGACCGCGACGCCTTTCTTGCCGGCCCGCACATCGAAGGCCTTAACGAAGAGTTGCGCGCCGCCATTGCCGAACACGGGCTCCGCAATGGCCTGCTGACCTCGATCGCGCCCACCGGCACCATCTCGCTGATCGCCGGCAATGTGTCGAGCGGTATCGAGCCGGTGTTCAGCTTTGTCCATAAACGTAAAGTCCGCCTCGCCGACGGCAGCACAGAGGATGACGAGATCACCAACTACGCCTACGCCGATTTCCGCCGGCGTTTTGGCGCCGACGCTCCGTTGCCCGAAGCATTCGTTACCGCCCAGACGCTCACCCCCGCCGACCACCTCGCCATGCAGGCGGCGGTCCAGGCCCATGTCGATGCCTCGATCTCCAAAACCATCAACGTGCCCAGGGCCACCGGGTTTGAAGATTTCAAGGACATCTATATGTCGGCCTTCGATCTGGGATTGAAGGGCTGCACCACCTATCGGCCCAACGCCGTCACCGGCGCGGTGCTTTCGCTCCCCGACCCCGCCAAACAGGGTCATGAAACCCAACCGGCCCTGCCCCTGGACGCCCCGCCTGGGCCGTTGCCCGCCATGGACCCGAACGAGGGGGCCGATGTGGTCTATCTGGCCCAGCCGCTGGACCGCGACCGGGTGCTGCCGGGCTTCACCTACAAGCTCAAATGGCCCGACAGCGACCACGCCATCTACATCACCATCAATGATCTTGTGGAAAGTGGCAACGGTCCGGCTCAAGGCGGCCGCCGGCGGCCCTTCGAGATCTTCATCAACTCCAAAAACATGGAGCACTACGCCTGGACGGTGGCGCTGACGCGGATGATCTCGGCGGTGTTCCGGCGCGGCGGCGATGTTTCGTTCGTCGTCGAGGAACTCAAAGCGGTTTTCGATCCGCGCGGCGGTCAGTGGATGGAGGGACGCTACGTCCCCAGCCTTCTGGCGGCCATCGGCGGGGTCATCGAACGCCACATGATCGATACCGGTTTTCTGATGCCCGAGGAGCAAGCCGCCCCGACCGAAAACCCTGGGGTCGATTTGCGCTTCTGCCCCAAATGCGATCAGCCGGCGCTTGTGCAGGCCCAGGGCTGCCTTACCTGCCTGGCGTGCGGCTATTCCAAATGCGGCTGAGGGATTGCGTCCTTGACAGGTTGGGATTTTTGTTCTAGTTTTGTTCTCAGCGAATCATGTGGAGAAAAACAAGGATTTCCCCATGCAATTGACCTGCTTCGATCAGCTCTCCGGTGTTACCAAACCCTTCTCCCGCTGGACCGGGGATCAGGGCGCGTCTTATGTTTTCAGCGTCTATGAGCTGGAAAAAATTCCAGCCTATCCACATGCCGTTTACGTCGTTGTTCGAAACCGCGGCGGGGTTGCCGAACCGATATTGATCGGCGTCACGACTGCCCTTCCGGCCCTCTTTTTTCACTCAGAGCGCTATCATGGGGCCCTGAGACGCGGCGGCAACGAGGTCCATGTCCACGTCCCCCACGCGGACATGTGCCCCAAAGCCGTCGCAGCCGATCTTTACCATGGCCTTAGCTGCCGCCAAAACGGCTCCGTGCCGTGTGGCGCAACCAC
>UOEM01000117.1_pt1 | contig 15994 bp, 15 predicted proteins | sample 1988661 | NCBI WGS metagenome assembly UOEM01 (sample SAMEA4712195, study PRJEB27164) | hydrothermal vent metagenome | biome: marine basaltic hydrothermal vent biome; feature: marine hydrothermal vent; material: mineral | place: Pacific Ocean | collected 2011-06-14/2011-07-23 | depth 1719 m | reverse complement strand
TCATGAGTTGATGTGGTTCGCCGTCGAACCGCGAACCGCAACCACCGAGGCTACTGGATTGTCCGGTCAAGCCGGACAATGACGGCGGGAAGGCAGGCCGGATGGACAAGACTTCAAACACACAGGTTAAAACCCGGCTTGGCGAAGTGAGGGCCGCGATCTTGAACGCGGAACGGGCAGCCGGCCGCCCGGCCGGCACCGTCAACCTCATCGCCGTTTCCAAAACCTTTCCCGCAACCGATATCGAGCCCGCCCTCCACGCCGGGCAGCACCACTTTGGCGAAAACCGGGTTCAGGAGGCCCTGGGCAAATGGCCAGATCTCAAGGCGGGGAACCAGGGCGTCAAGCTTCACCTGATCGGCCCGCTGCAAACCAACAAGGCCCGTGATGCCGTCCGGCTTTTCGACGGTATTCACACCGTGGACCGGATGAAGCTGGCGCGTGTTCTTGCCGGGGAGATCGAGCGCCAGCAGCGTCAAATCGAACTGTTCGTTCAGATCAACACCGGGGCGGAACCGCAGAAATCCGGTGTACTGCCTAAGGAGGCGGATGCGTTTTTGCGCGATATCGCCCCGCTGGGGCTCAACATCGTCGGCCTGATGTGCATACCGCCCATGGACCAAGACCCCTCGACCCATTTTGCGCTGCTCAAGACCCTGGCCGATCGCAACGGCCTTTCCCGGCTCTCCATGGGAATGAGCCATGACTTTGAAACCGCCATCGCTTTGGGGGCCACCGATATCCGCGTCGGCAGCGCTATTTTCGGGTCAAGGGATAAACCGTAGATCCATGTCCCCCAAAACCGGATCCCGCCTTTGGACACCCATGTGGCGGTGTTCGGGCGTTCCGACTATAATCAAATTCCCGCTATGATGGGTCTTGCAACCTTGACGGCGGCGATTTTGACCGCCAGATGACACTCAATCTGAAAACCTGGAGCGCCAGCCCGGCAACCGAAAGAGAGACAGATGAGTTCGCCAAAGAAAATCCTGATCGTCGACGACGACGCCGATTTGCGTGGTTCGCTGGCTGAACAGCTCGATCTCCACGAAGAATTTTCCGCTGTTCAAGCGGACAGCGCCGCCAGCGCTCTTGCCGCCGCGAAGGAGAATCACCTCGACCTGGTGCTCCTCGATGTTGGCCTGCCGGACATGGATGGCCGTGAGGCGTGCAAGATCATGCGCAAGAACGGCGTCAAATGCCCCATCGTCATGCTGACCGGCCACGACAGCGATTCCGACACCATCTTGGGCCTTGAGTCCGGCGCCAACGACTATGTCACCAAACCTTTCCGTTTCGGCGTGCTCCTGGCCCGGATCAGGGCCCAGCTTCGTCAGCACGAGCAAAGCGAAGATGCGGTTTTCACCATCGGGCCCTACAGCTTCCGCCCCAGCGCCAAGATGCTGATTGGCGACAACGAACAGAAAATCAGGCTCACCGAAAAGGAAACCTCGATTTTGAAGTTTCTGTACCGGGCCGGAGAAAAAGTGGTTGGCCGGGATGTTCTTTTGCACGAGGTCTGGGGCTACAATGCCGGCGTCACCACCCATACGCTCGAAACCCACATCTACCGCCTGCGACAGAAAATCGAACGCGATCCCTCCAATTCGGAAATTCTGGTGACTGAAACCGGGGGCTATAAACTGGTGCCGTAAGCGGCGGAACGGAAGACGTCAAAATGAAAGTCACTCAGGTTGTCGCCGTTCTGCGAAAAACGTCGATCTTCAGCAACGTCCACGACGATGCCCTCAACGTGCTGGCGTTCAGCGGCACCCAGGAAAGCTATGAACCGGGCGAGGAAATTGTTCAAAGAGGCAAGGGCTCGGGGGTGGCCATTGTCGTGCTCTCCGGCGAGGTCGAGGTCCACACCAGTTCCAAATCCCCGCCGGTAATCGGCGGGCCATCGACCATGATCGGCGAGTTGGCGCTTCTCGCCGACCGCAACGCCACCGTCGACGTATCCGCCCGTACCCCGGTCACGATCCTGCAAATCGACCGCGAGATGTTCGGCCGGGTGGTGGCCGAATTCCCCGAGACCGCGACAACCCTGCACAGCCAGCTGCGCGAGCGCATCCGGGTCATGACCAACGACCTCAAGGGCCTGGAAGCCCATTTACGGCTTGAGCCGGTATCCCCTAGCTCACGTCAAATTCCGCTAACACCGGGGCGTGGTCCGAAGGGCGGTCCCAGTCGCGGGGCCCGTCGATAACAAAAGCCCGTTTCGACCGGCCCTTAAGGTCGGTACTGGCCCAGATATGGTCCAGCCGGCGGCCCCGGTTCGACAAACGCCAATCCCGAGACCGGTAGCTCCACCAGGTGAACAGCTTGGTGTCGGTCGGAATGTGTTCGCGGACGACATCGTGCCACCCCCCTAAAGCCTGCAACCCGTCAAGCTTTTCAACCTCGATGGGCGTATGGCTGACCACTTTGAGGAGCTGTTTGTGGGACCACACATCATTTTCGTGGGGGGCGACATTCAGATCGCCGACCAGCACCTGCCGTTTGCCCGCCAAAGTCCCGCCAGCGGCAAAGCAGAGTGTCATTTCATCGAGAAAATCGAGTTTATGGGCAAATTTAGGGTTGGCGCCCACATCGGGCACGTCGCCGCCGGCGGGCACATAAAAATTGTGAACCGTTAACGGAGCAAATGCGCCGTTGCCGGAGACGGTGGTCGCCAGATGGCGCGCATCGCCTTTTGCGCAAAAATCCCGCCGGGTCTCGGTGTCAAACGGGATCCGCGACACCGTGGCGACGCCGTGATAGCCCTTCTGGCCAAAATACGCCACGTGTTCGTACCCCAGCGCTTTGAATGGCGAGGTGGGAAATTTATCGTTTGGGCACTTGGTTTCCTGAAGACAAAGAATATCGGGCCCGGTTTCGGTCAGAAACTTCTCAACAAGGCCAATCCTGAGGCGTACCGAATTGATATTCCAGGTCGCAATCTTCAATAGCGTCATTGAGGTACGAAACTCCATGTGAACAGGGGCGCAAAAGGTGACCGGAATTAAAGCATTTCCTGCTGAAAAATGTGAGCGATTATAGCTGCAAAAGAGCACCGGACGGCTGCCCCATGGCTCCATGGGTTTCAGGTGTTGGATTATTGTGGTGGCGGCAAAAAAAAGAGCACCCGGTCGGGGGAACCGGGTGCTCTCGCGCTTATGGTGCGCACGGCTACCGGGAGGGGACTCCGGCAACCAAAGGTTGAGTGCAATTAGTCAAGCGGGGGGCACTACCAATTGCAGTTGCTCTCAACCTTTGACGAAAATAGGAACTGGGTTTTAGGTTTTCAATAGCGTCAGGCACCAATTTCACAAGATCATGAAGATGACGTGTACAAAACATATTAAATACGATTTTTCTTCCATTCAAAATCACCGGTGGTTTCTTGCGCAATCGGTGCAAAAATCCGGTGATTTTTCAAGGCTGTATGGACATCAGGCCGCACCTGCCTGCCACGTTCAGGCGCCCGGGCCATGGGGCAGCCACAGTGGAGCGGACAAACGAAGACCGCAGATCAGATTTTAACTCCGGTTGGAAAAATATCAGTACTCGCGGTCCCGGATCACAAACATATCATTGCGGACACGCTGGTTTTCGACCAGTTCACTGACAGCCACCGAAGTCGTCAGACCCTGAGCATCGGTGATGAGCCATTGCCTGAGGATCAGATCGCCCTCGTCCTCGAAAATCAACGTCATCTCGCCGGGAGCCTCGCCGGTCGGGTCATCGATGGTCACCAGCACAATGCCCGGTTCGGTCTCGACGGACAGGACGCGGGCGTCGCGATAAAGGTTGACCTCGTCCTTGAGCAAAGCCCAATACGGGGTCGCCGCTATTGGATAGCGGTCGGTGGTTTTGAGTTTTTTGTCGATAATACCGAGCCAGAAGCCGTCCGAGATCACCAACAGACGGCTGGGCGGGGCGTAGTCGAACCGCACCCGGCCGGGCCGGCGCATATAGAACATGCCTTCCGAAACGACGCCATCAGGGCCGATCTGGGTAAATCTCCCCGCCAGATAGACAAACCGGTTGAAATAGGCGTTGATCCTTTCGACCAGCACCTTTTCTTCAGCCCGAAGCTCCTCATCGGACTGGGCGTTGGTGGCCGCCAAAGCCAGCGTGGCCGTCAGAGCCAGGATTGCCGCAAATGCGAGGGCAAAAATTGTATGGCGCGTCCACCTCGATGTCCGGGCTGGAGTGTATTTTGCATATGCGTATTGGGTCATTCTGGCGACCTATCGGTTGTTTGTGGCAAAATCGCGGACGGACCCACCCACCAGGGCACGTTGGGGGTTCGTTCGCCGATACGCATTACCCATCTTCATAGCTTGGTTCGGGAAGCAGAACTTCCCGCTTTCCGGCATGGTTGGCGGCGCTGATCGCGCCCTCGATCTCCATGCGCTCAATGATCGTCGCGGCGCGATTGTAGCCGATCGAAAGCCGCCGCTGAATATAACTTGTCGAGGCCTTGCGGTCACGGGCGACGATGGCGACGGCCTGATCGTAGATCTGATCGGCCTCGGAGCCCGAATTGCCGCTACCGATGCCGCCGTCATATCCATCTTCGCCGCTGTCCTCGGTCTCGGCAGTCACCGCTTCAAGATATTCCGGCACTCCCTGGCGCTTGAGGAACTGGACCACGCTTTCGACCTCCTCGTCGGAGACAAAGGCCCCGTGGACCCGGCCGATGCGGCCGCCGCCGGCCATATGCAACATATCGCCCTGGCCCAAAAGCTGTTCGGCGCCCATTTCGCCAAGAATTGTGCGGCTGTCGATCTTGGAGGTAACCTGGAAGCTGATGCGGGTGGGGAAATTGGCCTTGATGGTGCCGGTGATGACATCGACGCTGGGGCGCTGGGTGGCCGTGATCAGGTGCAGTCCGGCGGCACGGGCCATTTGCGCCAGGCGCTGGATCGTGCCCTCGATATCCTTGCCGGCCACCATCATCAGGTCGGCCATCTCATCGACGAAGATGACGATGTAGGGCAGTGGCGAGAGGTCCATTTCCTCGGTTTCGTAAACCGCCTGGCCGGTCTCGCGGTCAAAGCCGGTCTGCACGGTGCGGGTCAGCACCTCGCCCTTGGCGTGCGCGTCGCGGACCCGGGTGTTGAACCCGTCGATATTGCGCACCCCGAGCTTGGACATTTTCTTGTAACGGTCCTCCATCTCGCGCACCGCCCATTTAAGCGCTACGACGGCTTTTCCGGGCTCGGTGACAACGGGTGACAGAAGATGGGGAATGCCGTCATAGACCGACAGCTCCAGCATCTTGGGGTCGATCATGATCAGCTTGCACTCGTCGGGCCTGAGGTGGAACAGCAAGGACAGGATCATGGCGTTGATGCCGACGGACTTGCCCGAACCGGTGGTGCCGGCGACCAGAAGATGCGGCATACGGGCCAGATCGGTGACCACCGGTTCGCCGCCGATGTTCTTGCCCAACGCCATGGGCAGCGACTGCTTGGTTTTGGAATATTCATCCGACGCCAGAAGGTCGTAGAAAAACACGGTTTCGCGTCTTTCGTTGGGCAGCTCGATGCCGATGGCATTGCGGCCCGGGACCACGGCGACACGGGCGGAAATGGCGCTCATCGAGCGGGCGATGTCATCGGCCAGGCCGATGACGCGGGACGATTTTATGCCCGGTGCCGGCTCCAGTTCGTAAAGGGTGACCACGGGGCCGGGGCGGACATTGATGATCTGGCCGCGCACGCCAAAATCCTCAAGCACGCCTTCGAGCATTCTCGCGTTTTCGGTCAGTATCTCGTTGGACATCGTGGCGCTGATGTTCGCCGGTGAAGGCTTGCTCAAAAGGGTCAGGGGCGGAAGCTGGTATTCGGTGTCCGGATCGCCGCCAAAGTTGAAACCGGTATTGGACGAGGCCTTTTTACGGCGTTTCTTTCCGGCCCTTTTTTCCGGTGAGACGTTGGCGGCGGCATCGTGCTCGTCGTCAAAACCGAGGTCGCCACCTTCGTGCCCGTTGGCCTCGCCGCCGGGCTCGGCAAAGCCCCAACCGCCATCCTGGCCGGAAAGATGTGGCTCGATGCGGCCTTCGCCGGCGTTGGTCCGGTCACCGTCGTCGCTGTTCCACAGCCGCCTCAGCGCCGCCAGGCCGAACATGGCGCGGGTCTGCGCGGGTCTGGGCGCGGGGTCCGATTGCCCGTCTCCAAAATCGTCGGAACGGTGAATTTGGGCCGGGCCCCCGGAGGGACGCCAGTCAAGATCGTTGCTCCCCGGCCCGCCGGCGCGCGCCATGGCGATCTTAAGGCGCGATTGCTCCTCGTTGCGCGACCGTCCGGTAATCACGGTAAAAAGCCAGCGGAGGAAACGGCGCAGCATGGCAAAAGCACTGAAGGAAAAGTGAACCAAAGCGCCCAGGCCGATAAGGGCGGCGCTGTCGTGGGGCTGGTCTTCATCTGCGCGGGCGCCTCCAGCGGACGGTTTCCGCCGCCGCCTTTGCCGGTATATTTTTTCCGGCGCGGTTCCGATGGCCGAGGCATACCAGGCGGTGGCAAGGGCAAAAACCGCGAGCAGAAGGGTTGCCGGTGTGCTGGCGCGGAAGCCGAGAAGTTCGGTGAATGGCCAGTTTGCCGCCGCAAAAACCAGATCTCCGAACATGCCGCCAAGGCCGGCAACCAACGGCCAGCCCCCCGGTGCGGCAAGGCCCGAGGCAAAGCCGCCGGCGAGCGCCAACGCCAGCCCGGTGATCAATATCCGGCGCAATGGGCGGCGCAGTGGCCGGCCGCTGGCCAGCCGCCAGCCCCATGCCGCCAGCACCAATGCCAGCGCAATGGCGCCCAGGCCGAAGGACTGCATGGCGATGTCGGCGACATTGGCGCCAGTCTGACCCAGCCAGTTCCGCACTTGGGCCGTCGTGGCATGGTTGAAGCTGGGGTCGGTCGATGTCCAGCTGGCAAGGCTGAGGCCGAAACTCAAAGCGACGGCAAGAAGGCCAATACCGGCCAGGGCCGCCAGATGGCGAAGAATGGCGCGGCGCAGTTCCGACGGAAACAGCAATTCCAGAAAGTTGATATATTTGAGTTTCATCTTACGCGAACACCTTTGCCAGACGTATCAACGCCGTTTCGGTTTCTTCAAGAGTGCCAACCAGGGCGATGCGGATATAGTCGGCGCCCGGATCAGCGCCGCTTTCAGGGGTGGCCGAAAGGTAGCTGCCGGGGACAACCTTCACTCCGGCCTCGCGCCATAGATGTAAGGCCGCGGCCTCGCCCCTGGTTGCGCCCCCGCCCTCGCCCTCGACCTCACTCATGTCGAGCCACAGGAAAAAGGCCCCCGGCGGTGTTTGGTGGCCAAAGCGGTGCCCCAGAATTTCGGCGGCGGCCTTGAATTTGTCGTTGTAGAGCGCGCGGGTCTCCGCCACATGGGTTTCCTCGCCATAAACCGCCTGGGCGACGGCAAGGATCGGCAGGGGCACGGTGGCGGCGGCGATGTTGCGCATTGTGGCAAAGGGCGCGATTAGCGCCGGGTCGCCGGCGACAAAGCCCAACCGAAGCCCTGGCAGATTGGATCGTTTGGAGAGCGAATTGAAACTCAAAACCGACGAGAAATCGCCATCCGCCGCTTCAAGCACGCCAGGCGGCGGGATATCGCGGTAAATCTCGGAGTAACATTCGTCGGCAAGAACGATGGCGTCATGGGCGCGGGCAAAGCCAATCAGGCGGCGCCAATACTCAAGGTCGGCCACGGCGCCTTGGGGGTTGGCCGGCGAGCACAGATAGATTGCCGCCAATCGGGCGCGGATCGGGGCGGCAACCGCACCCAAATCGGGCAGATAGCCGTTTTGCCGGATGGCGGGCAGAAATATCGCCTCGCCGCCAGCGGCGTGGATGGCGGCGGCATAGGTCTGGTAGAACGGGTTTGGCAGCACAAAGGCGGGCCGCTCGACCCCGCGTGCCCTGGCCCGCTCGGCGGCCAGTAGCGCCACCAGAAAAAGGCCCTCGCGGCTGCCGGCTAGCGGCAGGATCGAGGTGTCCGGATCAAGGCCGCCGCCAAGACCATAGCGCCGGTCGGCCCAGGCGCCCACCGCGGCGCGGAATGGGGCCGTGCCTTTGGCCGGGGGGTATTTGCCAAAGCCGGCCAGCTCACGCGACAACACTTCGCCGACAAGGGGAGGGAAGGGGTGACGCGGCTCGCCGATGGAAAGATCGATGGGATCGGCGCCGGGGGGCAGATCACCCAGAAGCTCGCGCAGGCGGGCAAAGGGCGAGCGGGCGCCCGCCGCCGGAGGGGGCCCGGCCTGGGTTGGTGGAGGATCGGTGATAGTACTCAAACCCGGTCCGCGCCTTTCAATCGGGGACTGCCCCCGAGGAACATATCTGGATAGGCGTCAAGACTAAGGACCGGCGGTTAAGTGCCGGTTAACTATAGCGTCGGCGGCTGGACTTTCACCGGTCGCGACAGCCCCCGGAAAGGCGCACCTTTCCGGGGGATTGAACGATGTAAAACGGCCTACAAACGACCGGCGCCCTGGCCAAACTCGGGGTAGGCCTCCATGCCCAGCTCGGCCTTGTCCAGCCCGATCATTTCATCTTCCGCGGAAACCCGGATGCCGATGGTGGCCTTGAGAACCAGCCAGACGATGGAGCTGGCGACGACCACGAAGGCGCCGATCGCCCCGATGCCCAGAAGCTGGGCGCCGATCGTGGCCTCGGGGTTGGTCAACACCACCGCCAGGGTGCCCCAGATGCCGGCGCCAAGATGGACCGGTATGGCGCCGACGACATCGTCGATCTTCAACTTGTCGAGCATCGGCACCACCACGATGACGATCACCCCGCCAACAGCGCCGATGAAGATGGCCCACAGGGGCGTTGGCATCAGCGGCTCGGCGGTGATGGAGACCAGTCCCGCCAGCGCGCCGTTCAGCGCCATGGTAAGGTCGACCTTGCCGTAGGTGAGCTGGGTCAGGATCATCGCGGCGATCACACCGCCCGCGGCGGCAAGGTTGGTGTTGACAAAGATGCGCGATATCGAGGAGGCGTCCTCTATCGTGCCCAGGGCCAGTTGCGAGCCGCCATTAAAGCCGAACCAGCCCAGCCACAGGATGAACGTGCCCAGGGTCGCCAGCGGCATGGAGGAGCCGGGCATGGGGTTCACAGAACCGCCCTTGCCATATTTGCCGGTGCGGGCGCCAAGGATGATGGCGCCGGTCAGGGCGGCCCAGCCGCCGGTGGAGTGGACCAGGGTCGAGCCGGCGAAATCGTTGAAACCGGCCACGTGCAGCCAACCCTCGCCCCACTTCCAGGCGCCCACCACCGGATAGATCAGCCCGGTGAGAAGGGCGGTAAAGATCAAAAACGGCCACAGCTTGATGCGCTCGGCCACGGTGCCCGAGACGATCGAGGCGGTGGCGGCGGCGAACACCATCTGGAAAAACCAGTCCGAGCCTGCGGCATAATCGCCGGCGTCCTGGGACGGATCGGGGATAATTTTGGGCAGGAAGGAGCCGAAATAACCGCCATCGACACCGGCATACATGAGGTTGTACCCGATGGCCCAGAACATCAGGCCGGCGACCGAATAAAGCGAAATGTTCTTGATGCACTGCATGGCGACGTTCCGGGAGCGCACCATGCCCGCTTCGAGCATGGCAAAGCCCGCCGCCATCCACATGACCAAAAAGCCCATCACCAGGAACAACAAGGTGTTGAGGATGTAAACGCCGTCCGCCGACAGGGCCGGCGCGGCTGCGGGGGCGGTGGCCTCCTGGCCAAGGGCCGCGCCGCCAAGGCCGATGGCGCCCAGGGCGGCAGATACGCCAAGGGCGAGGCTGGAATATTTTATCGCCGGCTGTGGGCCTGGCATGGTGGTTCTCCTTGAGAAATTGGAAATGGCGCGCCGCCGATGGTGGGGGCACGCGAAAATGCGGGCGTCAAAGCGCCGCTGCGCCGGTCTCCCCGGTGCGAATGCGGATGGCGTGATCAATGCTGTGGCAGAAGATCTTGCCGTCGCCGATCTGCCCGGTTCGTGCCACCTCGGTGATGGTGTCCATGGCGCGCTTCGCCAGGGCGTCCTCGACCACCAGTTCGATCTTGATTTTAGGTACCAGATGAACGGTGTATTCGGTGCCCCGATAGATTTCGGTCTGGCCTTTCTGCCGTCCATAGCCCTTGACTTCGGAAATCGTCAGGCCGTGGACGCCCAGCTCGATCAGGGCCTCGCGGACCTCGTCGAGCTTGAATGGCTTGATGACCGCGATGATGAATTTCATGCCGTACTCCCCTTTTGGAATTTGGGCCCTTGGAATTTGGGATTTGGCCCGAGTTCAGGAGCCAGGCCGGTGCCGGGCTCGCTTTGAGGGAGTCAAGTGTCATGCCAGTTGGCCGGGAAATTTTAAGTAGTTGTTTTAAAAAGGTATTTCAAATAAGGATGTCGGGTTTGGTGGCGTGGAATGACAAAAATGCCTACCAAATGTGCAGTAATATTCTACTGACTAATAATTCAGCACAACCAGCCAGCCGCCTTTGTGGTTAGTCCCCGGACCGGTCGCGGATCAGGCCCTCCTGGGCGACTGAGGCGACCAGGGTTCCGCCGCGGTCGAAAACACTGCCCCTGGCAAAGCCCCTGGCGCCGTTGGCATTGGTGCTGGTCTGAACGTAGAGCAGCCAGTCGTCGGCGCGGAACGGGCGATGCAGCCACATGGCGTGATCAAGGCTGGCGGACTGAACCGAGGGGTCGAGAATCCAGCGGCCATGGGGAATAAGGGCGGTATCGAGAAGGGTGAAATCGGAGGCGTAGGCGAGGACGCATTGGTGCAGGGCAATGTTGTCGGGCAGGGGGCCTGTGGCTCTGATCCAGACAGCCTGGGTGGGCTCGCCCTTTTCAGGGTTGACCGGATCGCGCAGCCGAAGCGGGCGCAACTCGATGGGGCGCTCGCGCAGCCAATAGCGGCGGACCTGTTCGGGAAGCGTGCCCGAGGCCACCATGGCTGCGCGCAACTCCTCGTCGCCGGCAAGGTCTTCGGGCGGCGGCACGTCGGGCATTTTTTCCTGATGCTCGAAGCCCGGCTCGTTTTTGTGGAAGGAGGCGGACATGGAGAAGATCGCCTTGCCGTGCTGGATGGCGACGACGTGGCGGGTGGAAAAACTCCTGCCGTCGCGCAGGCGTTCGACCTGGTAGATGATCGGCACCTTGGGGTCGCCGGGACGCATGAAATAGCCGTGCATGGAATGGGCTGGCCGGTCTTCGATGGTGCGGCTGGCGGCAACCAGCGCCTGGCCGATGACCTGGCCGCCAAAAACCCTTTGCCAGCCGACATTGGGGCTGAGGCCGCGAAAAAGGTTCACTTCCAGGGGTTCAAGATCAAGCAGGGCAATCAGGTTGTCGATTGCGGTTGGCATGGCACCCCTCAATGACGCATCTTCTCTCTGGTGTCTTAATAGAAGATTGGCTCAAGGGGCACCAGCCCGTGTTGGGTTTTGCCTGATAATCTCACGCCATCCCACTCCCCCACCCTGGTTTTTTCCTGACTAAATCTGTGCCATCCCACTCCCCCACCCGGCCACCCACAGGATACAATCTCAGGGGTGGCCGGGTGGGGGAGTGGGATGGCACAGATTTAGTCAGGAAAAAACCAGGGTGGGGGGCGGGATGGCGTGAGATTATCAGGCAAAACCCAACACGGGCTGGTGCGGACTATCAGTTTGCAAAAACCGAGGACGTGTACATCCATGTCTCTACAAGGTGGGGCAACGCCGAAGCCCGTTCATGACCTGATTGTCGTTGGCGCAGGGCCGGCGGGACTGGCCCTGGCGCTGGCGTTGGGGCCGCCGGGGCTGGGGCTCGATTGTGTTGTCGTGGCTGCGGAAAGGCCAGCCCCGCCCCCGGCCGGGGCGCCGGGCCGGGCTTACGCGCTCGGTGCCGGCAGTTGCCGGATGCTGGACCGGCTCGGCGTGTGGCCTGCCGTCGTCTCGCGGGCGCAAGCCATGGACCGCATCATTGTGACCGATGGGCGCGTGGGCGGCTCGGAACTCAGCCTGCTGGAGTTTGGCGCCACCGACGCGGCGGACGGCCCGGCCTATATCGTCGAGGAGCCGGCGCTTCTGGCAGCGCTGCTCGATGCCGCGACGGCGCCGCCGGGGGTGACGTTTCAGATCGGCGAAGTCACCGGTTTTGCCAGCCGGAACGGCCTGGGGGAGATTGCCTTCGCCGATGGCCGGCGTTCGCGCGCGCCTCTGATCGTCGCTGCCGATGGCGCGCGGTCGCACTTGCGGACGCTGAATGGCATCAAGCTGGTGTCCTGGGACTACGGGCAGGCCGGGCTGGTGGCGAATGTCGACCATGACCAGCCCCACAACGGCGTCGCCATCGAACGTTTCTACCCTTCGGGGCCTTTCGCCATGCTGCCCCTTTCCGGCAATCGCACCTCGCTGGTCTGGACTGAAGGCGAGACCGAGGCCGCGCGGCTGGCCGCCATGGACGAGGCGGAGTTTCGGGCCGAACTCGAGCAGCGCTTCGGTGACGATCGCGGCGGGATTACCGCTATCGGGCCACGCCGCGCCTACCCGCTGAAATTCCAGGTCGCCCGCAAGTTTACCGCCGGTCGGCTAGCCCTTGTCGGGGACGCCGCCCATGTGGTTCACCCCCTTGCCGGCCAGGGGCTCAATCTGGGCTTTCGCGATGTGGCGGCGCTGGCTGAATGCGTGGCCGATGCGGCAAGGCTCGGTCTGGACCCCGGTGACGCCACGACCCTTGGGCGCTACGAACGCTGGCGGCGGTTTGACACCGTGCAGTCGGCACTGGGGTTCGATGCGCTCAACCGGCTCTTTTCCAACGACCATGACGGTTTGCGACTGGTGCGGGATCTTGGCCTGGGTCTGGTCGAAAGGCTGCCGGCCGTAAAACGGGTTTTCATGGCCGAGGCGGCGGGGCTGACGGGCGCGTTGCCGCGGCTTTTCGCAGGCGATGCGCTTTGAACGGATCCGCTACGCAAAGCCGTAACATCCGGCTCCGGCCATCTCGTTTTCCAACTGACCAACCTCATCGCGCCACTGTCTGGCGTTGTCTTCCGCCACAATGACCTGCCGCTGAAGGTTGTTGATGTAGTCTTCAAGGCGCCGGATATCTGGCTCAAATGCTTCATGATCGCCGGTGCGATCGGCCTGGCGCCGCAAATCGTCTGGCCGGCCATTTTCCGAGTTGTTTCTCTGCTCAAGATCAATCGCTTGATCTTCCCAGTTCCTCGCGTTCCGATTTGCCTCGGATGCCACGGCTTTGAGCCGCTCACAGCGAATTCCCTGCTCGACATTACGGTACAGCATAGATTAATATCCCCAAATATTCACAATGTTTCATTGGCCGATTGTGTCGCGGTAAATTGGAACGGGGATAAATTATGTCGATAGATGGGAGTAATTTCAGACTCAGTTTTTTTCTTACCGTAATATTGGCTGGATGGACTGCGCATGTTAATGCTCAGGCTGACCCTCGACTTGATTTATTTGTGCAAAAATATGAAAACCTGAAGAATAAACGCCTTTCACTTGCGCATCCGGGTAATCCTTTTTACCCATATATCGATAAGCATTTCGAGACGGGGCTCGATAGCAAAGACAAGGCAGAGTTGGCGCGTGTGCAGGAAAACGGAGATTGCATAAAAGTCGATCTCCTGGTGATCAAAGGTTTTTTGCAACTCTATCCATTTCTGGAACCGGCTTTTCTGGATGAAACAAACGGCAATAAACTGAAATTTATGATTAGTTCCGGTTACAGTGCTCCTGGTAGCCGATGTTTTGCCTACATGCAACTCAATGAACTCCGCGCACGGCGCAGCCTTGAGGAATTCGCGCCTATTGATGTGGGGACCGAAATGGCGATCATTCAAAAACAGAGGCGCGATCATCAGCCCGAAACGGACAGAAATATCATATATGAAATACAGTTTAGACTCGGAAGAACGGCCTTTTGCAGTGATTATCCTCCCTCTATAAAAGATGTCCTGACGGCGGCAAACAAGAACGGCGGCATGATTTTGACGGTCAAAGAAGAACTTTATCTTACCGAACGTGCCCGGCTCCATGGTTTGTTCGAGAATTCTGAATATCAACAAAAAGTCGAGAAAATTATGCGAAGAACTTCGTCGCAACAACGATTTAGGTCTGTTGAGATGGCCAGCAGACGTTCTCGCCTACATGAAATTGAGGCTATTGATGGGTTCTGGAGCATCGCATGCAAAGTATTTTACAAAGACAAAACATATCTATAGCAAGTATTTACTAAAAATGCACTGAATTTCATGTTGTGGTGGTTAGGTCTTGAGAAGGTAGCGCGGACTGTTGCCAAAACAATAGGTGTAGAACGGGACCGTTTGACCTTAAGTATTTAACCGTCTTCGATGTCGCGGGCCTCGTCGGGCAGCATGATGGGTATGCCATCGCGAATGGGGAAGGCCAATCGGGCTTTGGCGCTGATTAGTTCCTGGCGTTTCCGGTCGTAGGTGAGCGGACCCTTGGTGACCGGACAGACGAGGATCTCCAGAAGTTTGGGGTCGATCTCGCGGTTTGTGGGTTTTTTTTCGGTCATTTCACTTCCTTTGGGCGAAACCACTCAATGGGTTCGGGTCCTATAATCAGACCCGTTGCCCTCCTGTGCCAGGGCCATTTCTGTAAGCGCCACCAGGAAATCGGCCCTTGTGGCCAGATCGCTGGCTTCAAGCAGGGCCTGTTTCTCGGCTGTACCGAAGGGGCTGATCATGGTCAGGGCGTTGACCAGGGTTTCGTTGTCGGAACGGGCGATCTCGTCCCAATCCGCTTCCATCGACTTGGCATCCAGATAGGAGGTAAACGCCGCCAGCAGCCGGGTCCGGTCAACCGCTTCGGCGCCCTTTCCGCCGATCAGATCACCTTGGTAGTCGTTATAGTCCAGCGCGCATTGGCGATAGGGCGTGGCTACCTCCCGCTCACCGGCAATGCGAAACCGGCAAAGGCCGGTGAGGCAGATGACGTAGGTGCCATCGGCGCGTTCGGAAAAGGCGGTGATGCGGCCCAGGCCGCCAACACTTTCAAGCTTGGGGTGTTGGTTCTTGCCGTTCCCTTGGGGTTGAACCATGCCGATCATCCGATCCCCGGCCAGGCTCGCATCGACCATGGCGAGATAGCGGGGCTCGAAGATATTGAGCGGCAACTCCCGCCGGGGCAGCAATATCGCACCGGGCAGGGGAAAGACCGGCGCGGTTGCCGGAAGATCGTCCAGGCTGGTGCGGCGGTCACCCATTTCGGTCATGGCTTGCGGTCCTGGAATTTTTCTACGAAAACAAAATCGTCGAGAGGTGCCGGCGGCCGGTCAGGGTCAACGGATCCTTCGGCCCCCAGGCCTCGAAAAAGGTCAAAAGCTGCTTGCGCGCCGCCGCATCATTGGCCTGCCGGTCGCGGCGGATGCTTTCGATCAGCGTGTCCAGAGCGCCCTCACGCTCCCCCGCAGCGTTGAGCGCCACCGCCAGCTCCACCCGAGCGGCGTGATCGTCGGGGTGAGATTCCACCCGGGCCACCAGGGGGGCAAGGTCGGCGGAGGCCCCTTGGGCGCTTTCGGCCAGCTCCAGAGCAGCGCGGGCGCTGGTAATTTCGGGGTCCCCGGCCTTGTCTTGGGGAGCCATGGCCAGGGTCTTGGCCGCATGTTCGAATTCGCCATGCTCGATGTAACATTTTGCCAGCCCGCCAATGGCGGCGGTGTTGCGCGGGTCTTCGCCCAGGATGGCGGCATAGATCTTGGCCGCCTCGGCGATCTCGTCATCGGCCAGGGCCTTGGCGGCGGCGGCCAGGGCGTCCTCGACCCCGGGTGCGGCGGCCCCGGCGATGCGGTCGAAAAACTGGCGAACCTGGCTTTCGGGCAGGGCGCCCATGAACCCATCGACGGGCCGGCCGTCCTTGAAGGCAAACACCGCCGGGATCGATTTGACCCCGAGCTGACCGGCGATTTCGGGGTTCTCGTCGATGTTCATCTTGACCACGGTGACGCGGCCCCTGAACTCGGCGGCGAC
>UOEM01000072.1_pt1 | contig 16457 bp, 27 predicted proteins | sample 1988661 | NCBI WGS metagenome assembly UOEM01 (sample SAMEA4712195, study PRJEB27164) | hydrothermal vent metagenome | biome: marine basaltic hydrothermal vent biome; feature: marine hydrothermal vent; material: mineral | place: Pacific Ocean | collected 2011-06-14/2011-07-23 | depth 1719 m | reverse complement strand
GAGCCGACGATATTGACCGTCAGCGTACCCCAGGGAAAGCCGGGTCCAAAAGCCCGCAAGGTGGCGATGCCCACCAGATGGCGGCCCGACGCACCGATGGCGCCCCCCAGGGCGACCAGTAAAAAGCCATTCATTTTTCAGTCTCCCCGGCCGCCCGGTCGCCGCGCCGCCGGGCCCAGAATTCCAGCCGCTTGCGGATGTCGCGTTCGAAGCCTCGCTCCGGCGGATTGTAAAAACTCATCCGGCCAACCTCCTTGGGAAAATAGTCCTGGCCGGAAAAGGCGTGGGCGCTGTCATGGTCGTATTCGTAACCCTGGCCATATCCGAGGGACTTCATCAATTTGGTCGGCGCATTGAGAATATGGGCCGGCGGCGCCAGAGAACCGGTTTCCTTGGCCGCCGCCATGGCCGCCTTGAACGCCACATAGACCGCGTTGGATTTGGGCGCCGTCGCCATGTAGATCACGCTTTGCGCGATGGCAAGCTCGCCCTCGGGGCTGCCAAGCGTCTGGTAGGTGTCACGGGCGGCAATGGCCTGGATGATGCCCTGGGGGTCGGCAAGGCCGATATCCTCCCCCGCCATGCGAATGAGGCGGCGGGCGATAAAAAGCGGGTCCTCGCCACCGGTGAGCATGCGGGCCAGCCAGTAAAGCGCCGCATCGGGGTCCGAGCCGCGAATCGATTTGTGCAGGGCCGAAATCAGGTTGTAGTGGCCCTCGCCGGACTTGTCGTAAAGCGGCGCCCGCTGGCGCAGCAGGTCGGCCAGGGCCTCGCGGGTAAGCGGCTTGGCCCCCTCGCCCACCACATCGTAAAGGGTCTCGGCCAGGTTGAGCGCCTGGCGCCCATCGCCATCGGCCATGGCCACCAGGGCCTTTACGGCCTCGTCATCGAGGGGAAGCTTGCGCCCGTATTCAGCCTCGGCGCGGGACACAAGCTCCCCGATGGCGTCGTCGTCCAGGCGGTCGAGCACCAGCACCTGGGCGCGGGACAGAAGCGCGCCGTTCAGCTCGAAACTGGGGTTCTCGGTGGTGGCGCCGACAAGGGTGATGGTGCCGTCTTCCATCACCGGCAAAAAACTGTCCTGCTGGGCTTTGTTGAAGCGGTGGATCTCATCGATGAAAAGTAGCGTGCCGCGCCCCTCCTGGCGCCGGGCGCGGGCCGCCTCGAAGGCTTTTTTCAGGTCGGCGACACCGGAAAAAATCGCCGACATCTGCTCAAAATGAAGCCCGGTCTCATCGGCCAGAAGCCGGGCTATGGTGGTTTTTCCGGTCCCCGGCGGCCCCCAGAATATCAGCGAGCCCAGATGACCGGAGCCAAGTTGCCGCGTCAGGGTCCCCTCGGGGCCGACGATGCTGTCCTGGCCCACGACTTCACCGAGCGTTTGGGGGCGCAAACGGTCGGCCAGGGGGTGCGGTGCATCCTCGGCAAGGCCAGCGGCTTCGAAGAGATTGCTCATGGACCGGCTAGCCCCGCAGCCGGGTGGTGATAACCCTTCGCCCCCGGCGAATGGCAAGCTCGAACACTTCGCCAACCCGGGCCAGCGCCGCCTCAAGCTCGGCCACCGACGTGGTCGCCCGGCCATCGATGCCAAGGATAAGGTCGCCGACCTCCAGACCGACGCGGGCCGCCGGACTGCGTTCGGCCAGGCCCGTGATCACCACGGCGGGCTCGCGGCTCGTCAGCGCCAGGTCGAGGTCCTCGGCCACCGCCGGCGACAGATTGGCGATTTGCGCCCCGGCAAGCCCGTGGCGCCCGCGCAACGTGGTCTGGTCGCGCGGCGGGTCTTCCGGCGCGGCCTCAAGGACAAGCTGGGTTTGCCGGCGTTTTCCATCGCGCAAATAAGCCAGGCTCACTTTGGCGCCAAGACCCCGCGTCGTCAGGCGGTATTCCAGCCCCTGGGGATCGTCGATGCCGAACTCCTCCACGCCCACGATCACATCGCCGGGCCGCAATCCCGCCAGCGCCAACGGCGCATCGGGGAAAACCTCGGTGACCAGCGCGCCCGCCGGCCGGTCAAGGCCAAGGCTTGCGGCGATGTCGGCGTTGAGCGCCTGAAACCGCGCGCCTAGCCAGGGGCGGCGCAGACGCTTGCCGGTGCTCGCGGTCTCGGTGACGATTTTGGCCATGTTCGAGGGGATGGCAAATCCGATGCCGTTGCTGCCGCCCGAGCGCGAATAAATCGCGGTGTTGATGCCAATGACCCGGCCGCCCATGTCGATCAGCGGGCCGCCGGAATTGCCCGGATTGATGGCGGCATCGGTCTGGATGAAGAACCGGTAGTCCGAAATGCCGACCTGGGTCCGCGCCAGGGCCGACACAATGCCGCTGGTCACTGTCTGGCCGATGCCGAAGGGATTTCCCACCGCCAACACCAGATCGCCGATCTCCACCTGGTCCGAATCGGCAAATTCCAGAAACGGAAACGCCTCACCGCCATCCATGATCTTGAGCACAGCAAGATCGGTGCGCTCGTCCTTTGCCAGAACCTGGGCCTCGAACTCGCGCTTGTCGGCCAGGACCACGCGAATTTCACTGCCCCCCTTGATGACATGGTTGTTGGTGATGACGATGCCATCGGAGCTGACAATGGCGCCTGACCCAAGGGAGCTGCGCACCCGCTCGCGCGGCACCCCGAACCCCTGGCCAAAAAACCGCTGAAAAAACGGATCGTTGAAAATTGGCGACCGCGACCGCTGGCGCACGATCTGTTTGGAATAAACATTCACCACCGCAGGTGCCGCGCGGGCAACCACGGGCGCAAAACTCAGCTTAATCTGGCCGGCGTTCACCGGTACCTGGGCCTGAATTTGGGTTTGAACCGGTCTTGGGGCCTGGACAGGCACCATCTCTTGAATGTCCGGCTGCGCCTGGGCAGGGTCGGCCCCGCGATTGGAAGCAAATGAAAACGCGACCAATACCAACGCAACCAACAGCGCTATGCCCCCCACCCGAGGCGCCCAATACGCAAAGACTGAATTCCGGCGCTTTTGATATGCAACCATGGCCCAATCTCCCTTGCTGGCGGCGCTGAGACTTGCGATTTCAAATGACCGTCACCGACATTGCCGCACATCCGGTCCCGCGATCCGGTATGAAGATGGCGATCGATGGTCAACATGCAAGTTTGGTTGGTATAGGCGCTTAACCGCAAACTGAAAAGGGCGGCCCTTTGGGGCCGCCCTGATGATTTCAAGCCAAACTGAAATCAAACTCAGCTTGCCGCTTCGGCCGCCACCTCATCGACATCGGCGTTCTGGTCCGGCCCCGAATCAAGCCCCTTGGCGCTTTCATCGCGGTCCACCAGTTCGATCACCGCCATCGGCGCATTGTCACCGTGGCGGAACCCCGCTTTCATGACCCGGCAATAGCCGCCGTCGCGGGATTTGTAGCGCGGCCCGATGGTATCGAAAAGCTTGCCGACCACCCCGGTATCGCCATGGAGCTTGGACAGCGCCTGGCGCCGGGCGTGAAGGCCACCGCGCTTGCCCAGCGTCACCAGCTTGTCGACCACCGGCTTGAGCTCCTTGGCCTTGGGCAGAGTGGTGACGATCTGCTCATGCTTGATCAGCGCCACCGCCATATTGCCGAACATCGCCTTGCGGTGGCTGGCTGTCCGGTTGAGCTTGCGCCCTGATTTTCCATGTCGCATATGGAACTCTCCCTAAAGGCCCGTTGGTATCGGGGGCCTTATTTAACTCAGTAGTGTTCTTCGAATCGCTTGGCCAGGCCCTCGATATCCTCCGGCGGCCAGTTGTTGACCTCCATGCCGAGGTGAAGGCCCATCTGCGCCAGCACTTCCTTGATCTCGTTGAGCGATTTGCGGCCAAAATTCGGCGTCCGCAGCATCTCGCCCTCGGACTTCTGAATAAGATCGCCAATATAGACGATATTGTCGTTCTTCAGACAATTGGCCGAGCGCACCGACAATTCCAGCTCGTCGACCTTTTTCAACAGCGCCGGATTGAACGCCAGCTCCGGCGCCCGCTCCTCGACCGTCTCGGCCTTGGGCTCCTCGAAATTGACGAATACCTGCAACTGGTCCTGCAGAATGCGCGCCGCATAGGCCACCGCATCCTCAGGGGTCAGCGAGCCGTCGGTTTCGACATTGACGGTCAGCTTGTCATAGTCGAGCACCTGGCCCTCGCGGGTGTTGGCGACCTTGTAGGACACTTTGCGCACGGGACTGTAAAGACTGTCGATCGGAATAAGGCCGATTGGCGCATCCTCGGGCCGGTTGCGGTCCGCCGCCACATAGCCCTTGCCGGTGCTGACGGTGAATTCCATGCGGACTTCGGCGTCATCGTCAAGGGTGCACAGCACCAACTCGGGATTGAGAATCTCGATATCGCTGGTGGTCTCGATATCCCCGGCGGTGACGACACCGGGCCCCTGCTTGCGCAGGATCAGCCGCTTGGACGTCTCGGTCTGCAGGCGTATGGCAATATCCTTGATGTTGAGGACGATGTCGGTCACATCCTCGCGAACCCCGGAAATCGACGAAAACTCGTGCAGAACGCCATCAATCTGCACCGAGGTTACGGCCGCGCCCTGCAGCGACGACAGGAGCACGCGGCGAAGCGCATTCCCCAGCGTCAGACCAAAACCGCGTTCCAGCGGCTCGGCGGTCAGTGTCGCGGTCGTCGCCGGATCGTGTCCCGGCTTCACCACAAGCGTGTTGGGCTTGATCAGCTCTTGCCAATTCTTCTCGATCACTGTCGGACCTTTCAATGCTCAAGCCGCCCGTAAACGGAGCGGCCTACTTTTCCTGAACGCTTTCCGAACTCACAGGAAACGTTCGATTTGAACCTGACGAATACGCTCAAACGCGCCGGCGTTTAGGCGGCCGGCAACCATTGTGCGGGATCGGCGTCACATCGCGGATTGAGGTGATGGTGAAGCCTGCCGCCTGCAGCGCCCGAAGCGCCGATTCGCGACCAGAGCCCGGCCCCTTGACCTGAACTTCCAGGGTCTGCATGCCGTGTTCCTGGGCTTTTTTGCCCGCCAGCTCGGCCGCAACCTGGGCCGCGTAGGGCGTCGATTTGCGCGAGCCCTTGAACCCCATCGTCCCCGCCGAGGCCCAGGAGATGGCGTTGCCTTGCGCATCGGTGATGGTGATCATGGTATTGTTGAACGTGGCGTTCACATGGGCCACGCCCGAAGAGATATTCTTGCGTTCCTTGCGGCGAACGCGCGTTTTGTCCTTGGCCATGAAGGGCCCCTTTTTGACGTAAAACTCTTACGGGCTATTTCCTCTTGCCGGCAATCGCCCTGGCCGGCCCTTTGCGGGTGCGCGCATTGGTATGGGTGCGCTGGCCGCGAACCGGCAGACCGCGCCGGTGGCGCAAGCCCCGATAGCAGCCCAGATCCATCAGCCGCTTGATATTCATCGCCACATCGCGGCGAAGATCGCCCTCGACCATATAGCCCCGGTCGATGGCCTCGCGGATCTGGATGACCTCGGCGTCGCTAAGTTCGTTGACGCGCTTGGGCGCCGGAATGGCGACCGTCTCGCAAATCTCCCGCGCCGCCTTGGGTCCAATCCCAAAGATCGACGTCAGCGCGATCTGAACGCGTTTGTTGGTCGGAATATTGACACCTGCAATGCGGGCCACTTTGGCGAACTCCTCACATCGGATCGAAAAAAGGATCCAGCTTCTCGAGCTGGCTGCACGTTAAAACCACGCGAAAAGGCCGTCCCCGGCGCTTCTTGCAAAGTCGCCGGCCGGCCCATCGCGGGAACACATCGGATGAGGCGGCTTGTAGCGGAGTTTACGCGCCTTCGTCAATGCTTCATCTGGACTGAATGACATAGTGATCATTGCCCACCGACCGAATCCACCACCGCCTCGATCTGCGCCGCCACATCATCGATATCGGCCATGCCGTCCACCGAGCGCAATGTGCCGCGCGAGGCGTAGTAGTCGATCAGCGGCGCGGTCTGTTTGTGATAGACCTCAAGCCGGGTTTTCAGCGCCTCGGCGTTGTCGTCGCCACGGGCGCCACCTTCGGTCTGGGCGGCGCGGCCCTCGATGCGTCCGATCAGAGCCGCATCATCGACCTTGATCTCGATCACCGCGTCAAGTTTCTTGCCGCGCGAAGCCAGAAGCGCGTCCAAGGCATTGGCCTGGGCGATGGTTCGCGGAAACCCGTCAAGAATGATGCCCGTGGCACAATCGGGCTGGGCAATGCGGTCGGAGATAATTTCGATCATCACATCGTCGGGCACCAGATCGCCCCGATCCATGATCGCCTTGGCGCGGGCGCCGACATCGGTGCCCGCCTTGACCGCGGCGCGCAGCATGTCGCCGGTCGAAAGCTGAATAGCCCCGCGCGTCTCCGTCAGCCGCACCGCCTGGGTGCCCTTGCCGGCACCGGGGGGGCCAAGGAGAATCAGTATCATCGACCGCGGCCTCGAAGCCTGGACTTCTTGACAAGCCCCTCATATTGGTGGGCCAGAAGGTGGCTTTGAACCTGGGACACCGTGTCCATGGTGACGCTGACGACAATGAGCAGCGACGTGCCGCCGAAATAAAACGGCACCGCGGCATAGGAGATTAGAATCTCCGGCAAAATACAGACCGCCACAAGATAGACCGCCCCGGCCACGGTCACCCTCGTCAAGACGTAATCAAGATATTGCGCCGTTCGTTCCCCTGGCCGGATTCCAGGCACGAACCCGCCGTATTTCTTCAGATTGTCGGCCGTTTCGGACGGATTGAAGACGATCGCGGTGTAGAAAAAGGCAAAGAACGCAATACCTGCGGCATAGAGCAACAGATAAAGCGGCTGCCCGCGGCCCAGAAGCGCGGTGACCGTCGTCATCCATTCGGGCCCTTGCCCGGAGGAGAAATTGGCAAAGGTAATCGGCAACAACAACAGCGAGGAGGCGAAAATCGGCGGAATGACACCGGCGGTGTTGAGCTTGAGCGGCAGGTGCGAGCTGTCGCCGCCATACATCTTGTTGCCCTGCTGGCGCTTTGGATACTGGATAACGATGCGCCGTTGCGCCCGTTCGACGAAGACGATGAATGCAATAACCACAATTGCCATCACCAAAATGGCCATGATCAGCCAGGTGGACAGCGCCCCCTGCCGACCAAGCTCAAGGGTGTTGACCAGGGCCGAGGGCAGCTCGGCGACAATGCCGGCGAAGATGATGAGCGAAATGCCGTTGCCGATGCCGCGGGCGGTAATCTGCTCGCCGAGCCACATCAGGAACACGGTTCCGCCCACCAGGGTGATCACCGAGGTCAGGCGGAAATACCAGCCCGGATCGATGACCACATTGCCCGCCCCTTCCAGACCGACGGCAATGCCGTAGCCCTGAAGCGTCGCCAGGATCACCGTGCCGTAGCGGGTGTACTGATTGATCTGCTTGCGGCCCTGCTCGCCCTCTTTTTTCAGTTGCGCCAGATGGGGCGACACCGACGTCATCAACTGCATGATGATCGAGGCCGAAATGTACGGCATGATATTGAGGGCAAAAATGGCCATCCGGCCAACCGCCCCACCGGCGAACATGTTGAAAAGGCCGATAATTCCGCTTTGCTGCTGGGCGAAAATCTCCGCCAGCGCCGCCGAATTGATCCCCGGAAGCGGGATATAGGTGCCAAGGCGGTAGATCAGCAGCGCCACCAGAGCAAATAAAATGCGCTGTTTTAATTCCGTCGCCTTGGAAAAAGCGCCGAAATTGATATTGGCTGCAAGTTGTTCAGCCGCTGATGCCATTTTTATGCCTCACTTCACGCGTCGGGGCGCTACTCCGATTTACCTTTGCCTTCGGTGGCATCGCTCTTTTTGTTGCCACCGATCACGGTCACCGATCCACCGGCTTTTTCAACCGCGGCAACCGCCGATTTCGAAGCCCCGGCAATCTCGAACTTGACCTTGGCCTTGAGCTCGCCATTGCCAAGCAGCCGAACACCGTCCTTGACCCTGCGCACCACGCCCGCGGCGACAAGCGCCTCGACCGTCACCGGCGCCTGGGCGTCGAGCTTACCCGCATCGATGGCGATCTGCACCCGGCCGAGATTCACAACATTGAGAGCGCGGGCGAAAATATTGTTGAAGCCGCGCTTGGGCATGCGCCGATGGATCGGCATCTGACCGCCCTCAAAGCCCTTGAGCGACACGCCGGAGCGCGATTTCTGGCCCTTGACGCCGCGGCCACCGGTCTTGCCGGTGCCCGACCCGATGCCGCGGCCGATCCTCTTGCGAGGCCGGCGGGCGCCGGCGGCGTCGCTGAGTTCGTTGAGTCTCATCTTAAACGTCCTTCACTACACCGGAGCCCACGTAAACAGGTGGGGACCAGGTCAATCGCTTTCAACAACCGTTACCAGGTGGCCGACCTTGGCGATCATGCCGCGCACCGCCGGGGTATCTTCCAAGGTCCGGCGGCGGTGCATCTTGTTCAGGCCCAGACCGACAAGCGTGGCGCGCTGATCGGCGGGGCGCCGTAGCGGGCTGCCAGTCTGCTCGACCGTGACCGTGGCGCCTTCAGCGCTGGATTTTTTCGTTGCCATCAGCTTGGCCCTCAACCTTCAAGTTCGGTGCCGCCGGCCCCATCGGAGCGGCGTGAGATGATGTCGCTGACTTTAAGGCCGCGCCTTGCCGCCACCTGGCGCGGGCTCTCCTCGCAGGCCAGAGCGTCGAACGTCGCCCGCACCATGTTGTACGGATTGGCGGTGCCGAGCGACTTGGCGACCACGTCCTGGACGCCCAGGGTCTCAAAGACGGCGCGCATCGGGCCGCCGGCGATAATGCCGGTTCCCGGAGGGGCGGCGCGCAAAAAGACCTTGCCGGCGCCATGGCGGCCGGCGACGTCGTGATGCAGGGTGCGGCCCTCGCGCAAAGGTACCCGGATCAGGCCCCTTTTGGCGGCCTCGGTGGCTTTGCGGATCGCCTCGGGCACCTCGCGCGCCTTGCCATGGCCAAACCCGACCCGGCCCTTCTGATCGCCGACGACGACCAGCGCCGCAAAGCCAAACCTGCGGCCGCCCTTGACGACCTTGGCGACGCGATTGATATGGACCAGCTTGTCGACAAACTCGTTGTCGCGGTCGTCCCGGGAGTTGCGGCCACCGCGATTGTCGCGGCCTCGTGCTTCGCGTGCCATGTTATCCTCGTCCCATTAAAACTTCAGTCCGCCCTCGCGGGCAGCCTCGGCCAGCGCCTTGACGCGGCCATGATAAATGTAACCGCCGCGATCGAAGATCACCGTCGATACCCCGGCCTTTTTGGCACGGGCGGCGACCAGCTTGCCGACCTCGGTCGCCGCGGCGACGTCGGCGCCGGTCTTGAGTTTGTCTTTAAGCTCTTTTTCAAGCGTTGAGGCCGCGGCCAGGGTGCGTCCGCCGATATCATCGATAACCTGGACATGGATGTGCTTGGACGAGCGGAAGACACTGAGGCGCGGCCGCCCGTTGGCCCTGGCTTTCAGGGCGCGGCGTACCCGCGCAACGCGGCGGGAGATGGTTGAATTTTTCGTAGCCATTGTCGATGCCCTAATTCTTCTTGCCTTCTTTGCGGAAAATATACTCGCCGGCGTATTTGACGCCCTTGCCCTTGTAGGGCTCCGGCGGACGAAACCGACGAATTTCCGCGGCCACCTGGCCAACCTTCTGCTTTTCGATGCCCGAAACGGTAATTTGGGTGGGTTTGGGGCAAACCACTTCGATGCCCTCGGGCACGGCATATTTCACGTCATGGGAAAACCCCAAGGCCAATTGCAGATTACGGCCCTGAACTTGCGCCCGATACCCAACCCCGTTGATCTCCAGGGATTTGGTGAAACCGTTGCAAACCCCCTCAACCATATTGGCCACGATGGTGCGCTGCATGCCCCACATGGAGCGCGCCCGCTTGGAATCGCTGCGCGGGCGAACCGTAATTCCATCTTCGCCCGTCGTCGCCAGGACTTCCGCCACAAGCACCGCCTGAAGCTGGCCCTTGGGGCCTTTGACCGAAACGGTTTGCCCATCAATACTGGCCGTGACCCCGGCGGGCATGGACACAGGCTGTTTGCCGATACGAGACATCGTAACCCTCGCCTCTTAAAAGACTTTGCAGAGCACTTCGCCGCCGACATTCTCGTCGCGCGCCTGGGTGTCTGACATCACGCCCTTGGGGGTCGACAGGATCGATACGCCAAGGCCGTTGTAAAAACTGGGAAGATCGCGCACCGACGAATAGACCCGCCGCCCCGGGGTCGAAACCCGTTCGATCTTCTGGATGACGGGCGAGCCCTCGTAATATTTAAGCTCGACCTCGAATTCCGATTTGCCGCCGGAGTAATCAACCTCGGCATAGCCGCGGATATAACCCTCGGCCTGAAGCACGTCCAGAACCCGCTTGCGCAAGCTGGACGCAGGGGTCGTCACTTTAGACTTCCCCCGCATCGCCGCGTTGCGGATACGTGTGAGCATATCGCCCAATGGATCGGTCATTGTCATAGCGCGAATTCCCTACCAGCTCGATTTGACCATGCCCGGGATCAGACCCGCCGATGCGAGTTCCCGTAGCGCCACGCGAGACATTTTCAGTTTGCGGTAATAGCCGCGGGGACGTCCGGTGATCTCACACCGGTTGCGGCAACGATTGGGCGAGGAGTTCCGCGGCAGTTCCGCCAGCTTGAGCCGCGCCTGAAACCGTTCCTCAGCCGTAAGCGTCAGGTCTTTTGCCGCAAACTTCAGCCGGGCGCGCCTGGAGGCAAAGCCCTTCGCCAGTTGACGGCGCTTTTTATCTCGCGCCACCGCGCTCTTCTTAGCCATTCACTATCTCCTTTCGCGGATCGCGCATATCTTCACTGCCGAAACGGAAAATTCAGGCCAGCCAGCAGCGCCCGCGCCTCGTCATCAGTCTTGGCCGTGGTGCATACGATCACATCGAAGCCCCAAATCTGATCGACCTTGTCGTAGTCGATCTCCGGGAACACGATGTGCTCCTTGATGCCCATGGCAAAATTGCCGTTGCCGTCAAAGCTCTTGCCGCTGAGACCGCGAAAGTCGCGAACCCGCGGCAGGGCAATGGTGATCAGCCGGTCGACAAAATCGAACATGCGGGACTGCCGCAAGGTGACCTTGGTGCCGATGGCCATTTCCTCGCGCAGCTTGAAGCCGGCGATGGAATTCTTGGCCCGCGTCACCACCGGCTTCTGGCCGGCAATCTTGGTCATCTCCTCGACGGCGACCTTGATTTTCTTGGAATCGCCCACTGCCGAGCCGACCCCCATATTGAGCACGACCTTGTCCAGTTGCGGCACTTCCATCGGGTTCTTGTAGCCGAACGCCTTGATCAGATCGGCCCGCACGACATCTTGGTAATGCGTCTTGAGCCGTGGCATGTAAGCGGCCTCAGCCATCGATTGCGCCTCCTGATTTCTTGGCGAAGCGGACTTTGCTTCCGTCATCGGTGGTCCGGAACCCGACTTTGGTCGGCTTGCCGTCCTCGGGGTCCGCCATAGCGAGATTGGACAGATGGATCGGCATTTCCTTGGCCACGATCCCCCCCTCCTGGCCGGCGGACTGACGCGTGTGCCGGCGCGCAACATTGACGCCGCGCACCACGGCGCGGTCCGCCGCCGGCAGCATGCGCAAAACCTCGCCGGTCTTGCCCTTGTCCTTGCCGGTAACAACGACGACGCTGTCGCCCTTTTTTATCCGCGCAGCCATTAAAGCACCTCCGGCGCCAGCGAAACGATTTTCATGTGGTTGCGGAAGCGCAACTCACGGGTGACGGGGCCGAAAATGCGGGTGCCGATGGGCTCGCCTTGCGGATTGATCAAAACCGCCGCGTTGCGGTCAAAACGGATCACCGAGCCGTCGGCGCGTTGGATTTCCTTGGCGGTCCTGACCACCACGGCTTTCATCACATCGCCCTTTTTCACCCGCCCCCGCGGGATCGCCTCCTTCACCGAGATGACAATGACGTCGCCCACGGAGGCATATTTCCGCTTGGAGCCGCCAAGGACCTTGATGCACTGCACCCGACGGGCGCCGGAATTGTCCGCCACATCCAGGTTGGTTTGCATCTGTATCATGGCTTACCGCCTTTCGGGCCGGGGTCTTTGATGCCCCGGCATGAGATAAATTCAAACAGAGCCGGGCCTATTCGGCGCCCGACACCACTTCCCAGCGCTTGGTCTTGGACAAGGGCCGGCATTCGCGAATACGCACCTGATCGCCGATCTTGACGCTGTTGGCCTCATCGTGGGCCTGATAGCGCTTGGAGCGGCGAACGGTCTTTTTCATCATCGGATCGGAGAAGCGGCGCTCCACCTTGACCACGATGGTCTTGTCGCTTTTGTCGCTGACGACAACGCCTTGCAAAATTCGTTTTGGCATGACCTTTTTAGCCCTCGGCCTTTTCGGCGCTTTTTGCGCTCGTTTCACGTTGAATGGTCTTCACCCGCGCGGCATCGCGACGAACTGCACGCATCCTGGCGGTGTTTTCGAGCTGGCCCGAGGCCTGCTGAAAGCGAAGATTGAACTGCTCGCGCTTGAGTGCCACCAGTTGCTCTTCAAGCTGGTCGGCGGACAAATCGCGCACTTCGGTAATTTTCATCTCTTTGTTCCCTCGCGCTCAGCCGTTGTCGCCAAGCCGCTTAACAAAACGCGTCTTGATCGGCAATTTGGCCGAGGCCAGTTCCAGCGCCTGACGGGCGACCTCGTATGGAACCCCGTCGATCTCGAACATGATGCGGCCCGGCTTGACGCGCGCGGCCCAGAACTCCGGCGTGCCCTTGCCCTTGCCCATGCGCACCTCGGTCGGTTTTTTCGACACCGGCACATCGGGGAAAATACGGATCCACACCCGCCCGGCACGTTTCATGTGGCGGGTCAGCGCCCGTCGGGCCGCCTCGATCTGCCGGGCGGTCACCCGTGCCGGCTCCTGAGCCTTGAGGCCATAAGCGCCAAAATTGAGCGCGGTTCCACCCTTGGCGACGCCATGAATGCGCCCTTTATGGGCTTTGCGGAACTTGGTGCGTTTGGGCTGTAACATGATCTATCTCCCCTCAGCGCCTGCCGTCGCCGCGACCGCGCCCGCCACGGTCGGCGCCCTCGGTCATGCGGCGGTCGTGGGCCATGGGATCGTGTTCCATGATCTCGCCACGGAAGATCCACACCTTGACCCCGCAGGTGCCGTAAGCGGTGTGGCCGGTGGCGGTGCCGTAATCGACATCGGCGCGCAAGGTGTGCAGCGGCACCCGGCCCTCTCGGTACCATTCGGTGCGGGCAATCTCCGCCCCCCCGAGCCGGCCGCCGCAATTGATGCGAATGCCCTCGGCGCCAAGGCGCATGGCCGACTGAACCGCCCGCTTCATCGCCCGGCGGAACGCCACCCGGCGTTCCAGCTGCTGGGCAATATTCTCTGCCACCAGCACCGCGTCGATCTCGGGCTTGCGGATTTCGACGATATTGATGTGGACCTCGGACGCGGTCATGTTCTGAACCGCACGGCGCATGGTTTCGATATCGGCGCCCTTCTTGCCGATCAGCACCCCGGGGCGGGCGGTATGGATCGATACCCGGCACTTTTTATGCGGGCGCTCGATCACGACCTTGGAAATGGCGGCCTGGGTCCGGCCTTTGCGGATGTGCTCGCGAATACGAAAATCCTCGTGCAGCAGCTCGCCATAGGCGGCGCCATCGGCGTACCAGCGCGAATCCCACGTCCGGTTGATGCCCAGCCTGAGGCCGATCGGCGATACTTTTTGCCCCATCAGGCGGCCTCCTCAATTTCGCGTAACACAATGGTAATCTGGCTGAACGGCTTTTCGATCCGCCCCACCCGGCCCCGCGCCCTGGGGCGGAAGCGTTTCATCACCATGTTCTTGCCCACATGGGCCTCGGCGACGACAAGGGCGTCCAGATCAAGGTCATGGTTGTTTTCCGCATTCGCCATGGCGCTTTCCAGCACCTTCTTGACGTCTTTGGCGATGCGCTTGCGCGAAAAGCTCAAATCGGCCAGGGCTTTTTCGACCCGTTTGCCACGGATCGACTGGGCCAGAAGGTTCAGCTTTTGCGGACTGATACGAAGGTTCCGCATCATCGCCTGGGCTTCGTTGTCGGCCAGCCGGCGTTCGGATTTTGGCTTGCCCATGGCCTACTTCCTTCTCGCTTTTTTGTCGGCCATATGGCCGTAATAGGTTCGCGTCGGCGAAAACTCGCCGAATTTATGGCCCACCATGTCCTCGGTCACCAGCACCGGAATGTGCTTGCGGCCATTGTGGACGCCAAAGGTCAGGCCGACGAATTGCGGCAGCACCGTTGAACGGCGGCTCCACATCTTAATGACCTCGTTGCGCCCCGAAGCACGGCTCGTCTCCGCCTTCTTCAAAAGATAGGCATCGACAAAGGGGCCTTTCCAAACCGAACGCGTCATCGGTTATTTCCTCTTCTTCTTCAGGTGCCGCGAGCGCAGAATGAATTTGTCGGTCGAAACGTTCGAGCGGGTCCGCTTGCCCTTGGTCGGTTTGCCCCAGGGGCTGACCGGATGGCGACCACCCGAGGTGCGGCCTTCGCCGCCGCCATGGGGATGATCCACCGGGTTCATGGCCACGCCGCGCACCGAGGGACGGCGGCCGAGCCAGCGGTTGCGCCCCGCCTTGGCCAGTTTCTGGTTCGAATTGTCCGAATTGGACACAGCCCCGATGGTTGCCATGCAGGAGGCATGGACCAGGCGCTGTTCGCCGGACTTCAGGCGCAAGATCGCGTAAGCGCGATCCCGGCCGACGAGCTGGACGTAAGTTCCCGCCGAGCGGGCGATCTGCCCGCCCTTGCCCGGTTTCATCTCGACATTGTGGACGATGGTGCCGATGGGAATATTGGCCAGCGGCATGGCATTGCCGGGCTTGACATCGACGTGTTCGCCCGAGACGACGGTATCGCCCTCGCCCAGGCGCTGCGGGGCCAGGATATAGGCCAGCTGGCCGTCTTCATATTTGATCAGCGCGATGAAAGCGGTCCGGTTGGGATCGTATTCCAGCCGCTGGACCGTTGCCGGCATATCAAACCTGGCGCGCTTGAAATCGATGATGCGATAAAGCCGCTTGTGGCCACCGCCGCGCCGCCGGGCGGTAATCCGGCCGTGATTGTTGCGTCCGCCGCACTTGGACAGCCCCTCGGTCAGGGTCTTTTCCGGTTTTCCGCCCCAAAGATGGCTGCGGGCGACCAGAACCAGCCCACGCTGTCCGGGGGTGTTGGGCTTATAGGATTTAAGTGCCATTTGCTCTACTCTTCCCTCAACCCAGGCCCGTGGTCACGTCGATCGTATGACCATCGACCAGGGTCACAATGGCCTTTTTGACGTCACTCTGCTGGCCGGCGCGACCGCGAAACCGCTTGGCCTTGCCTTTGCGAACAAGCGTGTTCACGCCCACGACCTTGACATTGAACAGCTTCTCCACCGCCTGCTTGATTTGGGGCTTGGTGGCGGACTTGGCGACATTGAACACCACCTGGTTGTGCTCCGAGGCCATGGTGGCTTTTTCGGTAATCACCGGGGTGCGGATGACGTCATACAGATCGGCTTCACGCATTGAACCTGTCCTCCAGCTTGGCCACCGCCGCCTTGGTCAGCACCAGGGTGGTGCGCCTGAGCACGTCGTAAACGTTGATGCCCTGAACCGGCAGCACATCGATGTCCGGAATGTTGCGCGAGGCCTTGGCGAAATTTTCGTCGATGGTCTCGCCACCGATAATCAGCGCATTGTCCAGCGACAACCCGCCAAGGGCTTTCAGCAGCGCCGCGGTCTTGGGCGTCTTGGCCACGACGTCATCAAGAATGACGATCTCCGAGGCCTGGGCCTTGGCCGACAGCGCATGGCGCATGGCCAGGGCGCGGAATTTCTTGGTCAGGCCGATCGAGTGATCGCGAGGGGTCGGTCCGAACGCCCGGCCGCCGCCACGGAAAATATTGGCCTTGCGGTCGCCATGACGGGCGCCGCCGGAACCCTTCTGACGCACGAATTTCTTGCGCGTCGCCCGGATTTCCGACCGGTTCTTGACGTCGTGCGTCCCCGCCCGCCGCTTGGCGAGCTGATAGACCACCATGCGGTGCAAAATATCCGCCCGCGGCTCCAGACCGTAGATATGGTCCGCAAGCTCCACCGTGCCGGCCTTCTTGGCGGCTAGGGTTTTTACATTGGCCTTCATGATTCTGAGCTCTCTTCACCCGATGCAGGGTTGGCTTCATCCAAAGCCGTTTGAACTTCGGCTTTCGCCTCGGGCTCAGCGGCGCTGGCGGGGCCTTCAAAACTGCCCGGGAACGGCACCCCTTCGGGCAATGCCCGCTTGACCGCATCGCGCACCAGAACCCAGCCGCTTTTGGGCCCCGGAACCGCGCCGCGAACCAGCACCAGGCCACGTTCGACATCGGTCCGCACCACTTCAAGGTTCTGGGTGGTGACCCTGACCGAGCCCATGTGGCCGGCCATTTTCTTACCCTTGAACACTTTG
>UOEM01000094.1_pt1 | contig 16471 bp, 14 predicted proteins | sample 1988661 | NCBI WGS metagenome assembly UOEM01 (sample SAMEA4712195, study PRJEB27164) | hydrothermal vent metagenome | biome: marine basaltic hydrothermal vent biome; feature: marine hydrothermal vent; material: mineral | place: Pacific Ocean | collected 2011-06-14/2011-07-23 | depth 1719 m | reverse complement strand
GGCCGCAAGTCCGGCCTTCCCGCCGTCTTCAACCACGGTGACGGCAAGCAAATTGATCCCCGGCTGGCCCAGTTGCTGGGCCACGAAAGCGTGAGAGGGCTTGTCGAACAGCTCGCGCGCCGTGCCTGTTTGCACCAGCTTGCCACCGCCCATCACGCCGATGCGGTCCCCCAGCGCCAGAGCTTCGGAGTAATCGTGGGTGACATACAAGGTGCTGACGGTGCGCAAGGCCTCAAGGGTCCGGAACTGTTCGCGCAGCTCGTGGCGGATCTTGGCGTCCAGATGCGAAATCGGCTCATCGAGCAGATAGGCGCGCGGGTTGGCGATCAGGGTCCGGCCGAGCGCGGTGCGCTGTTTCTGACCGCCGGAGATCTCGCCGGGCTTGCGGTCCAGCAACTGGTCGATCTGCAGCAGCCTGGCAACACTGGTCACCCTTTCCCTGATCTCCCGGGCGGGGAGTTTGCGCGCCACCAGCGGGTTGGCGATGTTCTTGTAGACTGTCATGTTGGGGTAGAGCGCGTAACTCTCGAACGTCATGGCGATGCCGCGCCGGTAGGGCGGCACGGTGGTAACATCCCTGCCGTCGAGCAGGATCCGCCCCGCATCGGCGGTCTCCAGACCGGCGACGAGGCGCAAAAGCGTCGTTTTCCCGGCGCCGCTGGGGCCGACGACGATGAAAAATTCTCCGTCCTCGATATCAAGGTCCAGCTCATTCAGTACCGGAAAATCCCAGCCCTTGCACAAGCCTTCCACGGTTAGACGCGCCATGGTGTCACCCCTTCACCACGCCAAGGGAAAGTCCGCGCACCATGTAGCGCCGCAACAAAATGAACAGTGTCACCGGCGGGACCATGGCAACGAGCGAGAACGCCATCTGCAGGTTCCACAGCGACTGACTGCCATGGGTGAAGGTGGGGATGACGATGGTAAAGGTCTTCACCGCCGAGCCCACGAACAGATTGGCGAAGAGATACTCGTTCCAGGCGAAAATCCAGCACAATATGGCGACCGAAATCATCCCCGGCAGGACCAGCGGCAGGGTAATTTTGAAAAATGCCTTCAGCGGCGTGTAGCCATCCAGATAGGCCGCTTCTTCCAGCTCCCGCGGCGCATCGCGGAAGAACACCATCATCAGCCAGGTCGCCAGCGGCATGTTGAACACCAGATAAAGGATGATCAGCGACATGTAGCTGTCGGTCCCCCAGGGCATCGAATCGAACAAAAAGAACATCGGCACCAATATGGCGACGGGGGGGAACATGCGGTTGGACAGGATCCAGAACGCCAGGTTCTCGCCGCCGGCCTGATTGGGAAAACGGGCAAAGGCGTATCCGGCCAGCGTGCCCAGGAACAGGGATAAAAACGTATTGCCGGTGGCGATGATGAAACTGTCGACCAGGGCGGAAAAGTTCGACGGATCGGCGAAAATGGCGACAAAGTTTTCGGGATGGAATTCCCTGGGCCAGAAAGTCGGCACCGTCAGGTTGGTTTCGGCGGCGCTTTTGAAGGCGGTGACGATCTGCCAGTAAAACGGGGCCAGGGTCAAAAGCACCCAAAGCCCAAGGAATGCCAACAGCAATCCCCGCACCAGCCGGTAATTCACCTCACTCATGCTCGATCTCCCATCATGCTATGGCCTGGGCCTTGAGAACCTTTTTCAGGTACTTCAGGAACAAGGTGATGATGATGGCCGAAAAGGCGAAGATGACGATGGAGTAGGCCGCCGCCTCGCCGATGTTGAACTCGCGGATGCCGCGCTGAAACGCGATATAGGCGGGAAGCTCGGAGCTTTGCGCCGGCCCTCCAGACGTCATGACATAGACCAGATCGACGAATTTGAAGGCGTCCATGAACCGCACGATGAAAGCGATGGCGATGACCTCCTTGAGCATCGGCAAGGTGATGCGGGTGAGGGTCTTCCAGCCGCTGGCGCCATCGACACGCGCCGCCTCGTAGATCGAGGACGGCAGGGACACCCGGCCCGAGTAGATGATCAAAAGCGGCAGCGCCGTCCAGTTCCAGACATCGGCGATGATGATGGTCCACAGCGACACCCCGGCGTTGAACCATTCGATGGGGGTGTCGATGATCCCAAGGTTCATCAGCGCGTGATTGACGGCGCCGTTGGACGGGGTCAGCAGAAATTTCCATAGGACACCGACGATGGAGGGCGGCAGCATCATCGGCAGCACCACCAGGATCAGGACCACGGTGCGGATGAAATTGGATTTCACCACCTCATATAGAATAAGGGCGATGATGGTGCCCAGAAGGACCTCCACCCCGGTGCCGAAGGTAAGGTAGAGCGCCAGGTTCTGGACGCTGTCGGTAAAGCGTTCGGACTGGAACACGGTGGCGAAATTCTGCCAGCCGACATAGCTCCAGTCCTCCCGGAACAGCCGGATCATATTGGTGTTCTGAAAGGAGTGGTAGAACATCCATATCGTCGGGTAGATGACGATGGCCAGCAAGGTCAGCACCGGCAGGCCAACCAGGGTAAGCGGCACCCAGCGGGCCACGATCAGGGTGGATTTTTTCTTGCCGGTGAACCAGTCAGGGGTCGTCTGGGAGACTGGCATGACGATAACCGCCGATGGGTCTTGCGCCAGTGAACTCATCTCTCCTCCCCCCGAATGATGCCCCCCCCACAGGCATCGCGACCGACAGATTGGTCAGGCCGGGGGGATTGGTCAAGACAATTCGAATGCCATTTCGCATTTCAACGGCAGTGAAATGCAAGGGAGGGAAATCAAAATTCCGAAGGCCTGGAATATTGCTGCAATTCCCTCTTCGGTTTGTGGTAGCTGGGTAGCGACGCACGAAAATGCGATCTGTTTTCGCGGGGGCCGGGTATGACGCTGGGGCAATTTCAGAAACTTCGACGGCTGGTTCTCGCCGTCCTGCTGGGGCTGGTTTTTGTCGGTCTGCTCTATATCAGACCCAGCTGGGGGGATGAGAACGTGCACGAGGCCGTCGAGGCCGTCGGGGTCGGGCTGATCGCGATTGGCATTGTCGGCCGCATGTGGTGCACCCTTTATATCGGTGGGCGCAAATCGGTCCGCATTGTCACCCAGGGGCCGTATTCGGCGACGCGCAACCCGCTTTATGTTTTCTCCTCGATCGCAGCCGCGGGCCTTGGGGCGCAGACCGGGAGCATAACGGTGGCCTTGCTGTTCGTGGCGGGCTGCGCCGTGGCGTTCCATATCGTAATTCTCAGGGAGGAGGAATTTCTCGAGCGGGAATTCGGCGCCCCCTACCGGGTTTACAAATCAAACACCCCGCGATTTGTCCCGAATTTTTCGAAGTTCTCCGACCTGGACGAGCTTGTGGTGGTGCCCAGGAAAATCTATTCGACCTTTTTTGACGGGCTGATCTTCTTTGTGGGGATGCCGGTTTTGGAATATGTCGAGTATTTGCAGGACGAAGGCGTTCTGGTGCCGCTTTTATTGCTGCCGTGAACGGGTGTTTTTCCTCAAGATGCGCTAATCCTGCTCAATGCCGTTGACCGTGCACAGGGCTTTCATGCGGTGGACCGCAAGGTCCGGGTCACGCAGCAGCCCGGCTTTGTCCGCCAGTCTGAAGATGTCGGCATAGTGGCCGATGGCGCGTGAGGATTGCTGCCCGCCGACCATGGTGAAGTGGGGCTGGAAGCCGTTCAGCCAGGCAAGGAAAACCACCCCGGATTTATAATATTGCGTCGGGGCCTCGAAGATTTTTCGCGACAGTGGCACGGTCGGCGCCAGGAGCCGGTGGTAGGTGGCGGTGTCGCCCTGGGCCAGCGCGGTCAGGGCGGCGGAGGCCGCCGGCGCGATGGGGTCGAAAATGCCCAGAAGGGCGTCCGAATACCGCTTGCCGTCACCTTCGATCAGGCCGGGGTAATTGAAATCGTCGCCGGTATACATTTTCACCCCGGATGGGAGTTTGGCCCGCAGCTCGATTTCCTTTTTCTCGTCCAGGAGCGAGATTTTGATGCCGTCCACCCTGGTCCGGTTGTCTTCGATGATCCGCGTCACGGTCGCCGCCGTGGTTTCAAAGTCCTCGGCGCCCCAATAGCCCCCAAGGGCGGGATCGAACATATCGCCCAGCCAGTGGAGGATGACCGGCTCGGCGCATTGGGACAGGATGCGGCCATAGACATGGGCGTAGTCGTCGGCGGATTTTGCTGTTGCCGCCAGAGCCCGGCTCGCCATCATGATGACCCTCCCGCCATGGTCCTCGATAAATTCGACCTGATGCTCATAAGCCCCGACGATCTGTTCAAGGGTCTGCGAGGCGGAGGCGGGCAGGTGGTCGGTGCCGGCGCCCGAGGCAAGGCCTGCGCCCGCGACGGTGCGCGCCTCGGCGATACCGCGGCGGATCAGCTCCCTGGCCTGGTCCCAGCCCAGGCCCATGCCGCGCTGGGAGGTGTCCATGGCCTCGGCGACCTGAAAGCCATGCGCCCACAGATGGTGGCGAAACTTCAATGTCGTGTCCCAGTCGATGGCTGCCTCGTCCCTGGGCGCGTTCGAGCCGAAGGGGTCGGCAACGACATGGGCGGCGGCATAAGCGATGCGGTTGAAGCTTGGTTTTTTTGGTGCAATGATGGGTGTGCCGGTCAGATGGCAGTCCTCCACGCGGTCTGGAGCGACGGGTAGTTTCAACATGGCGAGTTCCTGTTTTGGGTAGCTTTTGAAATGGAACGTTCCAAGTTTTCTGTCAATATCAATGTCAGGAGGCCAAGCGTTTCAATAGTTTTAGTATAGCATTGGATTTCAACATTCCGTCAATGCAGACTAAAATTTTGTATTTTCAGAGAGATAGCATCAGCTATAAAAAAGTAGAGCTGTTTTGGAAATGTACCCATCGGGTTGACGGAACCTTGTTGGAAAACTAGAACGTTCCAAAGTAACAGGGCGCGGGGCTTTTGCTGTGGGACGTAACAAAATCACCATCGTCGATATCGACAGAAAGGCCGGGGTATCGAAATCGACTGTATCCCTCGTCCTTCAGCACAGCCCGTTGACCAAACCGGGCACCGCCGAAAAGGTGCGCAAGGTCATCGATGAGGTCGGTTACGTCTACAATCGCGGCGCGGCGAACTTGCGCAAATCCCGCAACAATGTTGTCGGCATGGTCATCAACGATCTCACCAATCCCTTCTTCGCCGAACTGGTGGTGGGGATCGAGCGGGTTTTTCACGCCGCCGGCATCGTGCCGATGATCGCCAACACCGCCGAGGACCCCGCGCGCCAGGGGGAGGTTTTCACAACCATGCTGGAGCAGAGCGTCGCCAGGCTCATCGTCTGCCCGGCGCGCGGCCCCGATGCGGCGGCATGACCATTCGCTGGGGGCCGATCGGCGCCGGCAACGCGCAAAGCGGCGGCGCGGCCTTGGGGATATTGAGCACCGGCGCGGCACGTGGCGATGCCCGTGCCGAAGAAAACGGGGGCGACCGGGGCAATGGGTAAGGTCATCTCGGCGCAAGACGCCGCCAGCCTCATCGGCGACGGGGCGATCGTCACCGTCTCCTCGTCCAGTGGCCTGGGCTGCCCCGATGCGGTGCTGGCCGCCATCGGCGCCCGTTTCGATGATACCGGCCACCCCCGGAGCCTTACCACATTGCATCCCATAGCCGCAGGCGACATGTGGGGCATCAAGGGCATCGATCATATCGCCAAACCGGGCCTTTTGAAGACCACCCTGTGCGGCTCCTACCCCTCGGGGCCGTCCTCGGCGGAGCCGCCCAGAATCCGCCGGATGATCGCCGACAATACCGTTGCCGCCTACAACGTTCCGTCGGGCATTTTGTTCGACATGCACCGGGAGGCGGCGGCAAAGCGCCCCGGCGTTCTGACCAAGGTGGGGCTGGATACCTTTGTCGACCCCGATCGCCAGGGCTGCGCCATGAACGATGCCGCCAGCGAGGCCATTGTCCGCCATATGGATTTCGACGGCGAAGACTGGCTCTACTTCAAGGCCATCGTGCCCCAGGTCGCCATCATTCGGGCGACGACGGCGGACGAGCGCGGCAATCTGACCTATGAGCACGAAGGCGCCTATCTGGGCGCCCTAGATCTGGCCATGGCGGCCCATAACAATGGCGGAATTGTCATTGCCCAGGTGCGACGCCTTGCGGCCTCCGGCACGCTGAAGCCATTGGATGTCCATGTGCCGGGCATTCTGGTGGATCATATCGTGGTGGCCGAAGACCAGTTGCAGACCACCCAGACGGTGTACGATCCGGCCATATCGGGGGAGATCATCCGCTCGCTGTCGTCGTTCTCGACCCCGGAGTGGAACATCCTCAAGGTGATCGCCCGGCGTGTCGCCATGGAGCTGAGGGGCGGCTGGGCGGTCAATATCGGCTTTGGCGTCTCCGCCAATGTGCCGCGCATTCTGATCGAGGAGGGCTGCCACGGGGCTGTGACCTGGGTCATCGAGCAAGGCGCGGTGGGCGGCGTGCCGCTGCTCGATTTCAAGTTCGGCTGTTCGGCCAATGCCGAGGCCATCGTGCCCTCGCCCCATCAGTTCACCTATTTTCAGGCCGGCGGGTTCGATGCCTCGCTTCTGTCCTTCCTGCAGATCGACCGCAGCGGCTCGGTGAACGTGTCCCAGCTGGCATCGCGCCCCCATGTTACCGCCGGCGCCGGCGGCTTTGTCGATATCACTTCGGCGGCCCGGAAAATCGTCTTCTCCGGTCTTTTCAAGGCCGGCGCCGATGTGGTGGTCCGGAACGGCAAGCTGGTGATCGTCAGGGAGGGCCGCATCAACAAGCTGGTGGACGAGGTCGAGCATGTTTCGTTTTCCGGCCGCCGTTCCGTCGCCCAGGGCCAGGACATCACTTACGTCACCGAACGCTGCGTGATGAAGCTGGGGCGGCACGGTCTGGTGGTGACCGAAATCGCGCCGGGCATCGATCTGGACCGCGACATTCTGGCCCATGCCGGCTTCCCGCTCGCCGTTGCCGATGATGTGAGCCAAAGCCCCGCGGCCCTTTACCAAGAGGCCCCGTTCGGGCTTGATCTGCCGGAGGGTGCGACATGACCCGTAAGCTTCCCGACGAACCCATGCCATGGCGTTACGCTGCCCAGGCGGCGGGCCGGTGCCGTTACCATCAAACATGAAAAAGCTTCAGGCAGCCTGGTCTTTTTCTCTCTCCGCACGTCCAGATCGCCGTTCGGAGCCCCGGTAGTCTGGGTTGTTTCCGGTACGCCTGTCAGCGGCGTTCAGCCGTAGATCCACCAGAAAGTGCTCGACCACGGATTTCAGCATTTCCGATTGCTGGGAAAGCTCATCGGCCGCCGAGGTGACCTGGCCGGAGGCTGTTCCGGTCTCCTGGGAGGCCTGGGTCACGCCGGTGATACTCGAAGTGACCTCCTGGGTTCCTGCCGCCGCCTCCTGAACATTGCGGGTAATTTCATATGTCGCCTCTCCCTGTTGTTCCATCGCCACGGCAATCGCCGCCGAGGTTTGCTCGATCTGTCTGATGACCGTGCTGATTTCGTCGATCGAAGATACCGCATCACCGGTCGCCGCCTGAATCTCCTTCATATGCTCGGATATGGATTCGGTGGCCTTGGCCGTTTCACTGGCGAGCGTCTTGACTTCACCGGCCACCACGGCAAACCCCTTGCCGGACTCACCGGCGCGGGCCGCTTCGATCGTCGCGTTCAACGCCAGCAAATTGGTCTGCTCGGCGATGTCGGAAATCAGGGAAACCACGCCGCCGATCTTGTCGGCGGTCCGCGCCAGGGCGTTCATCTGGCCAGCGGTGGTCGCGACATTCTCGACCGCCTTCTTCGAGGCGTTTGAGGCGTCCGTCACCTGATGACTGATCTCGGCGATGGAGTTGGACATTTCTTCGGTTGCCGAGGCGACCGTCTGCACATTGTTCGAGGCTTGCTCGGACGCCGCCGCAACGGCGCCGGCCTGATTGCTGGTTTCTTCGGCGATGCTCGACATGGACTGGGCCGTATTGATCAACTCGGACGCGGCGGTTGAAACCGATTGAATAATCTCGCCGACGCTTGCGTCAAAATTGTCGGCCAGCGTCACCATCAGGGCGTTTATCTTTTCCTCGGTGCGCATTTTCTGTTTTATCTGTTCCGCCTCAAGCTCGTTGGTGCGGACTGCATTTTCCTTGAAAACCTGAACCGCGTCCGACATCTCGCCAATTTCGTCCTTGCGGTCGCACGCTGGAATCTCCGTCTTCAGTTCACCCTTGGCAAGCTTGCCCATGGCCAAGGTCAAATGTTTGATCGGAGTGGAAATGGAACGGGCAATGACAAAGGTCACATAGGAGCTGAACGCAAGGAGCCCCAGAAACATCGCCGCCAGCCTCCAGAACTCCCAATTTGCGGTATCGGCAATAACCCTGGCCTGAGCAACGATGTCGCCGGCAACCCCATCCTCGATCTTCTTCATGGCATCGATACGGCGCGTGCTGACTGCAAACCAGTCCGCGCCGCTAACGCCGGTGATGTCACCTCCAAAGGGAGCGGCATAAGCCAGCTTGCGCATGGCGTCGACATCATCGTGAACCGGACCGGAAAGCGCGCCCTGGAACGCTTCGATTTGCTCCTTGCTGGCGTAGCGTTGGAAGATGCTGAAAAAAGTATCCTGCTTTGCTCCAAAATGGATAAATTTGCGGTAGATCACCGGCTTAAACGTTCCGGACCCAAAGCCGGCGGCACCCATGGCGCGCTCCAGGCCGGCGCGCTCCTTACCTTGCAGAAGCGCTGTGTATGCCGCCAGCGGGCGAATGACGTTTTCATCATCCGCGATATCTGACACACTTTCGACCATGGACAACAGTTCGGCAATCAAAGGCGTATAGTAACCCGCCATTTGGCCGACGCTGATTGACAGGCCCTTGACTGCCCGGCGCATCGCGGAAAGCTCGTCAAGCGCGGATTTCGCCTTGGAAAAGGGGGCTTTGAACCCTTGGAAATCAAGCTGCTTTCTCGCTGCGGACAATGTGGTTTCAAATTCACCCAGAGCTTTGTCGGTGCCGGCGCGGCGCCGATCAATCGTGTCGGCGAATTTCTTACCCCCGGAGCTGATATACCCAGCCGATGTACCACGCTCTTTTTGAAGTTCGTGGACAAGATTGGAAATTTTCGGTGTGATTTCAATCACATTCGCAATCGTGCCCGCGATGGTTGCTTTAGATCTCTCATAGGTAAGTTTATCTATTCCAATTCCTAGAAATGCTAACAGCGGAAACATGATAATAATCATAACTCGAGCGGAGATCGATGTATTTTTAAGTATTTTTGTCACGATAAACTCCATAGATTCAAGCTTGAAAAAGCTATTAAAAAGAGGAGTTTAGAATCTCACATCCTGGTAAATCTATGGTTAATCTGATGGATGAACATACATATATGACGTGTAAGCACCCAACTGTTTATGAGTTTCTGCGGGTTACAGTGATAGTTTGTTCAACCATCTATTGCATCAATCGGAACGATTGCAACTCTACTTTCATTCAACTTAAAGGCGAAACCTGCCCATATTCTTACTAAAATCGGTAAAATTACGGTGGGAAATTACGGTGACAGTTTGCTAAATGCACTTAGCTGTTCACCCGATTCCTGCCCTTTGGACCGCGTTTCCAGGGGCTGGGGCGTCTGGCGTTTTTACCAGCCCGGCGCGAACCGGGTTGAGCGAAACATAGCGCACGCATCGGCCATATGTGCCTCATCCATCACCACCGGGCCGAAACGGCCCTTCCACAAATGGCCCGTTGCGCGCATGCGGGCATCGACATATCCGGTATGACGCCGGCGGACACGACAACGATATGGACATGAAAGAACGTCTGACCACGCCGGTTCCTGCGTCGGGCGACATGGTGGGGCAGTCCGGGAATAACGCGACGGGGCAAACGGGCCATGGAGGCGGCAAGACGCAATTTGTGTCCTTGGCAAACTGTCACCATAATGTCGAACGGATGAAAATTTGGCTGTCGTTGATGCCGGTTTCCTGCCGACCTTGCGCAGTGAACCCCTCCTTCACTATTGCCGTCCAGGCATTGCGGGTGGGCGATCATATCGCCCGAAAGGAGTTTGCCCCATGACCGACTACATCATCATCGGCGGCGGCTCGGCGGGCTGCGTTCTGGCGGGCCGGCTGACCGAGGACCCCGGTGTCAGCGTGACCCTGCTGGAAGCGGGGGGACGGGACTGGCATCCGCTGATCCACATGCCGGCGGGCTTTGCCAAGATGACCGGGGGCATCAACAGCTGGGGCTGGTCGACCGTTCCGCAAGTCCACATGAAGGACCGGGTGTTCTGGTACACCCAGGCCAGGGTCCTGGGCGGCGGCTCCTCGATCAATGCGCAGGTCTACACCCGCGGCCACCGGCTCGATTATGACGAGTGGTCGGAAAATTGCGGCGCCGCGGGCTGGAGCTATCGCGAGGTTTTGCCCTATTTCAAGCGCGCCGAGGACAATGAGCGCTTCGCCAATGACTACCATGGCTATGGCGGCCCGCTGGGGGTTTCCAACCCGGTCTCGCCGCTGCCGATCTGCGAGGGGTTTTTACGCGCCGCCCAGGAGTTCGGCCTGCCCTATAACCCCGATTTCAACGGAAGACTGCAAGGCGGCGTGGGCTACTATCAATTGTCCCAGCGCTACGCCCGGCGCTCGTCTGCCTCGGGCGCCTACATAAAACCTTACGAGAAAAAACGCCCCAACCTGACGGTAAGAACCTCAGTTCTGGTGACCCGCATCGTTGTGGAAAATGGCCGGGCGATTGGCGTTGAAATTGTTGAAGGCGGGGGCAAGGCCTTGTTGCGCAGCGAACGCGAGGTGATCCTTGCCTGCGGCGCCATCGGATCACCTAAATTGCTTCTTCAATCTGGTATCGGTCCCGCCGACCACCTGAAATCGGTCGGGGTCGATGTGGTGCATGAGCTGCCCGGGGTGGGCGGCAATCTGCAGGACCATGTCGATCTTTTCGCCATCTGCGAGTGCACCGGCGACCACACATACGACAATTACGCCAAGCTGCACCGCACCCTTTGGGCCGGTTTGCAGTATATCTTTTTGCGCAAAGGGCCGGTGGCCTCAAGCCTGTTTGAAACCGGGGGGTTTGCTTACGCCGACGAACACGCCCGCTCGCCCGACATCCAGTTCCACCTGGGCCTGGGTTCGGGCATCGAGGCCGGGGTGGCCAAGCTCAACAACCCCGGCGTAACGTTGAACTCGGCTTTCCTGCGCCCCCGGTCGCGCGGCACTGTCCGGCTGGCCAGCGCCGACCCCGCCGCCATGCCGCTCATCGATCCGAACTACTGGGGCGACCCATACGACCGTAAGATGTCCATTGCGGGCCTGCGCATGGCCCGTGAAATCATGAGCCAAAACGGCCTTGAAGCCTTCGTGGAGCGCGAGGTTCTGCCCGGCCCCGGCGTCGCCAGCGATGACGAGCTGATCGACTACGCCTGCGCCCACGCCAAGACCGACCATCACCCGGTTGGCACCTGCAAAATGGGGGTGGACGACGAGGCTGTGGTTGACCCTGAACTCAAGGTTCACGGCATCAAGAATTTGCGGGTCTGCGATGCCTCGGTCATGCCGCAAATCCCGTCAAGCAACACCAATGCGCCGACCACCATGATCGGCGAAAAAGGCGCCGACCTCATTTTAGGCCTCGAACCGCTGGAGCCGGTGGTTTTCGATGGCAACGACATGCATCCTTCCGATGCCCGATCCCGCTTTGCATAAAAGCGGAGCAATTCAAGGCTTCCCCCACCACCGGCAGCGCTCCTGAAAATTCAGCCAGCTCCGGGCAACATTTGTGATCTCCGCAGTCTTCCTGCTATTTTTATCTGCCAAGCTCGATAGTCTTACCAGGCAAGCGCATGACATGGGATTGCCCCGATGGCTGACTGCAAATGTTTTGGCGCTTGTACCTGCGGCCACGCAACGGGACAAAGAATGCGCATGACGGCCCGTATAGTGGTGGTGCTGAGCCTGCTTATGCTCCAGGCCTGCGCGGCGGAACTTGCCCGCAACCCCGTACCACAGGCGCTCGCGGGTGAGGCTCAGGTCGCGAACATGCCGCAGGTTCGGTATTGGGGCGATGCATTGGCGCCGAACCATGAGACGCTCATTTCGGAAATCGTCGAGCAGATCAAAGCCAGCCGGCCCGAGTTGCGCAAGCGCGGGAAAATGACGACGTTTCAATATCTGGCGATTTCAGGCGGTGGCGGCGACGGCGCCTTCGGGGCTGGTCTTCTCGTCGGCTGGAGCGCCGCCGGCACGCGGGCCGGAGTTCGAGATCGTCACCGGCGTTAGCACTGGCGCGCTGGCCGCACCGTTCGCCTTCCTTGGTTCGGGGTACGACCCGCACCTCCGCGAAATCTACACCGCCTACAAAACCGAGCAGCTCGTCAGCAGCCAGCTTCTCACCGGTTTGTTCGGCGGCTCCTCGATAGCGCCGGCTCTACGTCATCCGCAACGGTAAGCTTTCGCCGGAATACGAGGCCGTCAAGGCCCGCATGCTGCCCATCGCATCGCGGTCGATTTCGACAATAATCAAGAACCAGGGCATCAGCGATCTATACAAAATCCATAGCGAAACCAGTCGTAACAAAATCGATTTCAACCTTGCCGCCATTGCGCCGGAATTTGCCGGGAAAAGCCGGGAGCCCTTTGATCGAGAGTATATGTCGGCACTGTTTAATTCCGCGCACAATCTCGCCCAGGCCGGCTACGCATGGCTGAAGGCGCCACCGGGACTGGGGTCGGTGCGCAATTGATACACGTCATGGTTCGCCCACCGCCAAGCCTGATCGCAAGGCCTGAAAATCGGCGAAGGCCACCACTTTGAGCGCCCCCTCCCGCCCCTTCACCTTGATGTCCTCGACAATACCTCGTGGATATTCGATGCCGGCGGTGTGCAGAACCTGGGCGGAGACGACACAGACCGCGCCAAGTTCCTTGGTCGCGGATTCCAACCGGCTGGCGATATTAACCGTGTCGCCCAGCGCGGTGATGCCCTGAGCCCGGCCGGCGGTCACCGCCGTTCCCATGGTGCCGATGCGCCCCAGGATCGCCGGCCCGGCATGAATGCCGACACCGATGCGTAAAGGTTCGTCCAGAGCCTCGGCGAATTCCTCGTTGAGTTCGGCCAAAGCCGTGCCCATGTCGGCAGCAGCCCTCAGCGCTGCCTCGCACCCCGGTTTCACTCCGGTCGATATGCCGAAAATCGCCATGACGCCATCGCCGATGAACTTGTCGACATAGCCGTCATGGGCCTCGATGGCGGCGGCCATCAGTCCGCAATAGCGGTTGAGCAGGTGAACGATGTCGAAGGGAAGGCGGTTTTCCGACAGGCTCGTGAAACCGCGGATATCGGCGAAAAGGATCGCGACGGGTTGCTCCACGCCCCAATGATAGGCGTCGCGGGCGCGCTCCGGCATCGTGCCTATATCGCGCGCCGGCACCAGCGGCTGCACCACGATATCCTCCTGAGGGCGGATCTGGCAGGCAAGACGGGTATGGTCATCGGCGCGGATGCGGGCCAGCACAGTGGTTTCGGCGGCATCCGCCGGCGTCAGCGTTTCAATCCCCTTCACCACCCGCACCCGACAGGTGGAGCAGCGCGCCCGACCGCCGCACACCGAGGCGTGGGGAATGCCGTTCATGCGACTGATTTCCAGCAGTGTCGCGCCGGGGTTGGCCATCACCCTGATATTGCCGGGATATTCGACCGTGATGCGCCGGCGCAGGCGGCTGACGAGTTTTGGCCCCAGCAACGCCGCCGCCAACCCGCCAACGACGACAAAGAACAAAAACCGTCCGCCCTGGATCGTGTTGCTGCCCCAGGAAAACTGCTCCGGCGTCACCGGCGGCACATCGTAGAACAGCGCCACCTCCCGGCCCGCGGTGATCCAGCCCAGCAGCGCCAGAACCGGAATGATCACCGCCAGAACAAACAATGGCAGGAACGCGCGAGCGTACCAGGCCCGGAGCCTGAGCCAGAAATGGATGCCCATGACCGAATGCACCCAGACAACCAGCAAAAGCAGCGATTGCTCCCACGCAAGGCCGGGCCACAGAATGTTGAGTTCGTTCACATATGTGTCGTTGACCCCGTGGACCTCATAAAGCCCGCGCGTGGCCACGATATGGGCGCCAAGCTGATAGGGGATGATGATGCCCAGAGCGATCTGCATCGCCTCCCACGGAGGCATTTTGAGCGTGCGCCGCCGCACCAGCCGCCAGACGGCGAACAGAATATGGACGAGAAGCGCGCCATAAAGCACCAGGGTCACCGGCCAGAAGCGCCAGAACGCCCGCCGCCACGCTTGCGCATCGGTCATCGCCTCGACCGAGATCAGCCCCACCGCATGGTTGAGGAAATGGGTCAGCACAAAGGCGAACAAAATGAGCCCCGATGCCAGCCGAATCCGGTGCGAGGCCTCCCCGGACGTGGCCCAGCTTCGAGCCGCCGCACCCATTTCCCTGATATTCATCGCATCCGCACTCCATGGCACCAGGCCCGGGACGACAGGAGCCTAGCACCGCCGGTGCCGCGAATGAACGACAAGAACAAGTTACCGGAACGCTTTGCCCGGCAGTTTGGCTTTCTCCGCGCCGCGCCCTACATTCAGGATTGTGCACGCTGCGCCCGGCAAAGGAGAGCCCCATGGCGATAGCTACGTTTGGCGCGGGATGTTTCTGGGGTGTTGAAACCACGTTCCGGGCGCTTGATGGCGTTGCCGATGTTGTTGTCGGCTATGCCGGCGGCACCACCGACAACCCCGCCTACCAGGACATCTGCACCGGCACCACCGGCCATGCCGAGGTCGTCGAGGTGACTTTTGACCCCGCCCAGGTCTCCTACCAGGCCCTGCTCGAGAGGTTCTGGACCGCCCACGATCCGACCCAGGTGAACCGGCAGGGCCCGGACGTCGGCACCCAATATCGCTCGGTGATATTCTTTCACAACGAGGATCAACGCAGCCAGGCCGCGGCCAGCAAGGCCGCAGCTGACGCCGGCGGTGGATTTGACCGCCCGATCGCCACCGAAATCACCCCCGCCCCGACGTTTTGGCGCGCGGAGGAGTATCACCAGCGCTATTTCGAAAAGCAGGGAATTTCCGGTTGCCCCGTGCCGGGCTGAGGCAGGTTATCCCAGCATCGACACATAGATGATGACAGCCAAAAGAATGTGCGCGATCATTGACCGGAAATATTCTGGAAAAAAACTGGCATGATTCTGGAAGAGTTGGCACGAACCTGGAAATATTGCCGTAGAATTCCCTGATTGAGACATTGCTGCCCGTGGCCTTCAAACTCGCACATATCTCCGATCTGCACCTCGAACCACCGGGCGCGCCGTCATTTGGCCAATTGATGAGCAAGCGCCTGATCGGCTATGGCAACTGGCGCCACCTCCGCCGGGCGCACCATCGCCAGTCGACCCTGGAAAAACTCGTGCGCGACCTCAAGGGCCAGTCCCCCGACCACACGGCGCTGACCGGCGATCTGATCAATTTCGCCCTGCCCGGCGAATATGACAATGCCGCCCGGTGGTTGAGGCAGTTCGGTCGCCCGGGCGATGTTTCGGTGGTTCCGGGAAACCACGACGCTTATGTGCGCCTGCCTTACGAGCACGCCTTGGGCAAATGGGCGCCTTACATGACCGGCGATAAAATGACCCGGGACTGGTTCGGCGGCGCCGACGGCACCTTCCCTTATGTGCGCATCCGCGGCGAGATCGCCATTGTCGGCATTTCGTCGGCCATCCCCTCGCCGTGGTTCATGGCATACGGCCATTTGGGCCGCAGTCAGCTCGAAAGGCTGGCGGTGGTGTTGCGGCGTCTGGGCAAGGAGGGCCTCTTCCGCGTGGTGCTCATTCACCACCCGCCGATTTCGGCCTCGGCGGCGCGTTGGAAGCACTTGCTCGACGAGAAGAAACTTCGCGCCGCATTGGAACGCAACGGGGCCGAACTGGTGCTGCACGGCCATCTTCACCGGCGTTCGATCCGCTATCTGCACGGACCGCAAGGGTATACGCCGATTGTCGGCGTGCCCTCGGCGTCCCTGGCGCCGAGCCACCACCGGCCCAGCGCGGCCTATAATATCTGCCATATCGACCGCGTGAACGGCGAATGGACGCTTGAAATCGCCACCCGCACGATCAAACCCTCCGGCAAGGGTTTTGCCGATGTGGCCTTCAACGAAAGTTCCGCCCCGGTCGAGCTGCGCCGCAAACCGGCGCGGCCGCCCAAAGCCCGCGTAAAAAAGCCCCCTCCGGCGCCCGCCCAACAGGACCCGCAGTTGCGTTAGAGCGTTTCCGAATGAGAAGGAATCGAATTTGCCATTTTGGCTTTGAATAAACCGCGAACTGTGATTCGATTCCCTTTTGGGAGGGCTGATCATGGCGATTTCGCAAGATTTGCGTATTCGGCTGGTGCGGAAAGTGGCGACCGGCATGTCGCGCCGGCAGGCAGCGGCGCATTTTGAGGTGAGCCCG
>UOEM01000002.1_pt1 | contig 16620 bp, 14 predicted proteins | sample 1988661 | NCBI WGS metagenome assembly UOEM01 (sample SAMEA4712195, study PRJEB27164) | hydrothermal vent metagenome | biome: marine basaltic hydrothermal vent biome; feature: marine hydrothermal vent; material: mineral | place: Pacific Ocean | collected 2011-06-14/2011-07-23 | depth 1719 m | reverse complement strand
GTCGATGCTTTGGGGATATTTCCCGACGGGGACTACAAAACGGCATTGGCGGAGGCGGTTGAATTTGCCATTCGCCGGCGCAACTGAGGCCGGATCCGAACCAATTCAGAACAGGTGGCCGGTTTTTACCCACCATCGGGGGTAGCGCGCGCCAAGGTTTTTGGCGGCGCGGGCAGCCTGGTCGAGCGCCTCGAAAAGCCCAAAGACCGTGGCGCCGCTGCCGGACATTCGCGCCAGCCGGCAGCCGGGCATAGCTGTAAGAGCCTCACGAGCTTCACCGATCGCGGGGGCAAAAACCCTGGCCGGGGCTTCAAGATCATTGCCCGATTGCCCGATTGCCGCCAGCCAATCCGCTGTTGGAAGATCGTGCCGCTGGGCTTGGTCCGATGTCCGGTGCCTGCCAGGGGGTACGCCCAGGGATTTGAAGACCGACGGAGTTGAGACCGGCTGGCGCGGATTGACCGCCACGACAATCAAACCGTCCAGGCCTTGAACCGGATTGATCCGCTCGCCGATACCGCCGATGCGCGCGCCCCGCGAGGCCAGGCACATGGGAATATCGGCTCCCAAAGCCAAGGCAACCTTCCCAAGGGCCGGCTCTGCGATATCGACCCCCCGGGCCCGGGCCAGAAGACGCAAAACCGCGGCGGCATCCGCCGAACCGCCACCGATGCCGGAGGCCACGGGCAGATGCTTTTCAAGGGTAAAGGCATGGGCGCCACCGCCAAAGACCCGCTCAAAGGCCTCGGCGGCCCGCAGTACCAGGTTTTGCGCGCTGCCACCCGCCTCCCCCTCCGGCAAAAGGGCAGGCGCTTCGGGGCCATCGATGCGCAAGGTGTTGGTGTCCGCCGGCGCGGCATGCACCGCCTCGCCAAAATCGGCGAAGGCGACCAGGGTATCGATCAGATGATAGCCATCGGGGCGGCGGCCAACAATTTTCAGCCACAGATTGAATTTTGCCGGAGCGGGCCGGTGCCGTGGACTAAAAAAGCACTCCAGCGCCCATGACCGCCTCAGGTTTTACCAGGCTTGCCCGAAGCGGCCGGCTCGGTGACCAATCCGGTTTCGGTAACCGGTCCGGCATCGGGCAAACCATCTTTCAACTTGGCCTTGATCTTGGGGATTTCTTCGGCTTCAGGCTCCATCTCCAGCGCATGGCTCCATTGAAAACGGGCTTCGGTCCGCCGCCCCACCCGCCAATAGGCATCGCCGAGATGATCGTTGATGACCGGATCGGCGGCCTGCAACTCAACAGCGCGCTCAAGCTCCACGACCGCCTCTTCAAAGCGGCCCAGCTTGTAATAGGCCCAGCCCAGGCTATCGACAATATAGCCGTCATGGGGACGTTGATCGACGGCCTTGCGGATCATCACCAGGCCCTTTTCAAGGTTCACCCCCATATCGATCCAGGTATACCCCAGATAGTTGAGAACCAGGGGCTGGTCCTTGGACAGCTCAAGCGCCTTGAGAAAATCAGGCTCGGCCTTTTCCCATTTTTTCTGCCGCTCATAGGTCATGCCGCGCGAATAATAAAGTCGCCAGGACTCGGCCGGGTCGTCCTCGCCGGCGGCAATGGCGCGGGAATAATAGTCCGAAGCTTCGGCGTAACGCTTGCGAAAACGCAAAATATCACCAAGGGACGAAAGAGCCGAGGCATCGCCGGGGTCGGCCTTGATGAGCGCATCCATGCGCGTCTTGGCTTCATCGGTGCGGTCGAGGGTATCAAGAGCCAGGGCGGCGCGAATCTCGGCCTGGCGCTTGAGCGGCGCCTGTGGGTTGATCTTCGAATAGACCTCAACGGCGGCCTCCAGCCGCCTCTGACGCTCCAGGATATCGGCCATCAGATATTGAGCCACCGGAAAATCGGGCCGCATATACAGAGCGAAATTGAGGTAAATCAGGGCAAGATCACCGCCGCCGTCCTGGGTGAGGCTGGCGCCGAGGGTATAGAGCGTTTCGGCCATGCCATCCTTGGCGGTGCGGATCAGGCGTTCAGGCTTTTCTCCGAGCAGCGCCCGTTTGCGGCCCTCGACAATCACCGGGTGATTGGGCAGCGCGGCGATAAAATCGTCATAGGCGGCGATGGCTTTTTCCGGCTTGCCGAGGCGTTCGAAAAAACGGCCATAGGCATCGACGGTCCGTAAAGTTCGCCCGCCTTTGACGATCGCCTCCTCGTAGGCCTTGGCCGCGTCAGCCACATTGCCCGAAAGATCTTTCATCAAGGCAAGGTGGTAGACCTTGAGGCTGTCGAAGGCAGGATTGGCGCCGGCTGTATCAAGGGTCTGGAAGGCGGCCCTGAAATCACCGGCAGCGACGTAGGTCCAGGCCTTCAGCACCCCGGTCGCAAGGCGCGCGATGGGACCGTTGTCGGCGTTGGTGAACGGCAGCCGGGCCGCGACGTAATCGCCGCGGTTAAACGCGTCCAGACTGAGCATGATATTGGCGCCGATATTTTTCGGCGCCACCTTGACAATGCGGTCGGCCAGCGCGCGGGCGTCGTCGATCCACCCGGCCGAGATCGAATAGGCGAAGGTCTGCTCGAGCAGCATGCGGTTGTCCGGATCGCCTTTTAGGGCGCGGGCAAAGAACTTTGCGGCGTTGATGCGATCGCGGTCGTTTACCGCCTGCCGGCCGGCAAGATAGTTCCCCAGGCGAGAGTCCGTCTGCTCCGGGGCCTTCATCGCCGCCGCCCATTCATCGACATCGCTGCCGGTGTTCGCCACGGCAAAAGAGGCACCGATCAGATAACCCGCAACACCCAGGGACAGGCTCAGTGTCAAAAGGCTCGACGCCGCCATTTTGAAGTTTGTCTGTGTCATCTCTTACCCATCGGTTCGCTCACTCGAACATGGCCTCAAGTTCAAAAATTCGCAAGGCGAAACCATGGCGACGGACTGGCAATCGGCGGAAAACCTTGGCAACCCGTTAAAGGGATGCATCACATGTTACGATAGTTCGGTCCGCCGCCGCCCTCCGGCGCGATCCAGGTGATGTTCTGCGCCGGGTCCTTGATATCACAGGTCTTGCAGTGCACGCAGTTCTGGGCGTTGATCTGAAAACGAGGGGCGCGTCCCTCCTCCTCGATCACCTCGTAGACCCCGGCCGGACAGTACCGCGTGGCGGGTTCGGCGTAGTCGGGCAGGTTTTTTTCGATCGGCACCAAAGGGTCGGCGAGGATCAGATGCACCGGCTGGTCTTCCTCATGGCTGGTTGAGGACAAAAATACCGATGACGGTTTGTCAAAGGAAATCCTGCCATCGGGCCGGGGATAGGCGATCGGTTTGGCGTCCTTGGCGTGTTTCAGGCTGGCGTAGTCGGGCTTGCCATGGCTCAGGGTGAACGGCAGGCCAAGACCGAGCTGGTTCATCCACATGTCGATGCCGCCAGCCGCGATGCCGATTGCGGTGCCAAGCCTGGACCATAGCGGCTTGACGTTGCGAACCCGGTAAAGTTCACGCGCCATGTCGCTGCCGGCATAGGTGGCCTGATAACGCTCCAACTCGTCATGGGCCCGGCCGTCGGCAAGGGCCAGGACCGCCGCCTGGGCGGCCATCATGCCCGACACAATCGCGTTGTGAGAGCCCTTGATGCGCGGCACGTTCATGAAACCCGCGGCGCAGCCAACAAGCGCGCCGCCGGGAAACACCAGGCCGGGGACCGACTGAAAACCACCTTCGGTCAGAACCCTGGCGCCATAGCTAAGGCGGGTGCCTCCTTCGAAAACCTCAGCGATAGCCGGATGGGTTTTAAAGCGCTGAAATTCGTCGAACGGCGACAAATAGGGGTTGGAATAGTTGAGATGGACGACAAAGCCGACGGAAACCAGATTGTCGTCGAAGTGATAGAGGAAGGAGCCCCCGCCGGTCCGTCCGTCCAGCGGCCAGCCCATGGTGTGCTGAACCAGGCCGGACCGGTGTTTTTTGGCATCGACCTGCCACAGCTCCTTAAGGCCCAGCCCGAATTTCTGCGGCTCACGGTCCTTGTCGAGCCTGAAGCGGGCGATAAGCTGCTTGGACAGCTGCCCACGGGCGCCCTCGGCGAAAATGGTGTATTTGCCGCGCAATTCCATGCCGGCGGCATAGCTGTCCTTGCGGCTGCCGTCGCGGGCCACCCCCATATCGCCGGTGGCGACCCCGCGCACCTCGCCGCCGGGGCCATAAAGGACTTCGGCGGCGGCAAATCCGGGATAGATTTCAACCCCCAGCGCCTCGGCCTCTTCGGCCAGCCAGCGGCTGAGGGCGCCAAGACTGCCGATATAGCAGCCGTGATTGGACAACAGCCCCGGTTGCAAAATATTGGGGATCGGCATCGAGCCGGCGGGCCCCAGAATATAGAACCGGTCCTTGGTCACTTGCGTTTTAAGGGGCGCGCCTTTTTCGCGCCAGTCGGGGACAAGCCGGTTCAGCCCCACCGGATCGATGACGGCGCCTGAAAGAATATGGGCGCCAACCTCGGAGCCCTTTTCCAGCACCACCACGCCAAGATCGGTTCCCGCCGCAGCGCTGAGCTGCTTGAGGTGGATTGCCGTCGCCAGGCCGGCCGGACCGGCACCAACGATGACGACATCAAAATCCATGCTTTCGCGTTCGGTGTTTTCGGTCATCTTTTCCTCCCCACGCGACACCCCGCCCCATAGCGGATAATGCTATGGTGGCCGCAAGGCAATTGCCGTTTTTCATGCGGGGCATTTTGCAGGAGAGATTGTGGACGGCGAAATGAACAATGACGCAGCCCGGACGCTGCTGCAATGGCACCTGGACGCCGGCGCCGACGAAGCGGTCGGCGAGATGCCGATCGACCATTTCACCACGCCCACCCCGGCACCGGCACCCCCCCGGCGCCAGCCGCCGCCGCAACCTGCGCCGGCCCCGGCCCCGAGCGCCGCACCAACCTCAACCCGCCGCTCGCATCAAACCCGACCCCCCCCACCGACCGAACCGGTCTTGGCCGCCCGCGACCGGGCCGCAAGCGCAAAAACCCTGGCCGAACTGGAGGAATTGGTACGAGACTTCGACGGCTGTCCGCTCAAGACCACGGCAAAAAACACCTGTTTCGCCGATGGCGCGCCGGACAGCGGGGTCATGTTCATTGGCGAGGCACCGGGCCGGGACGAGGATTTGTCGGGCACCCCGTTTGTCGGCCGGGCGGGCCAGCTTCTGGACAAGATGCTGGCCGCCATCGGCCGGAGCCGCACATCCGCCTACATCACCAATATCGTCTATTGGCGCCCACCGGGAAACCGGACACCAACCCCGGCGGAAGCTGCGATTTGCCGACCTTTCACCGAGCGGCAGATCGTCCTCGCCAAACCGGATATTTTGGTGTTTCTGGGCGGTGCCGCGGCCAAACAGATGCTCGACACATCGACGGGCATCATGAGGCTTCGCGGCAAGTGGACGAGCTACACCCCACCGGGCGGCACCCCGATCAGGGCCATTGCCACCTTTCATCCGGCCTATCTTTTACGGCAACCGGGGCAGAAAAAACTGGCATGGCGGGATTTTCAGGCGATCCGCCGGGCGCTGGATGAGGATTCTTAGAGAGCCGTTTGCTTGAGGCGACGCCGACCCGTCCAGCCCCAGCTTGCCGTCATGCCCGATCAAGTCGGGCATTAACGCCAAGAGGACGTGCGGGCTGGTGGGTATGCGTTCTGTGCGAAAAAACCCCTACAACGTCATGCGCAGATTGACAAAACGCACAAAGCGATTGGCCATATCTTCGGTTATGACATCGAATTCGGACATGGCGTGGGCGCCGTGGGAGCTGGGCAGCTTGAGACGGCGGCACCTTAGGTCGGAAAAATCGGCGAACGCGGCACGCGACATGCCTATCGACCGGCACATGATGATGAACGGCGCATTCTCGGCCTTGAACATCAGATCGCCAACCAGAGTGTCGGGCAGATCGACAAGCCGGGCCAATATCGTCACCAGTTCGAGAAACTTGTCTTCAGCGGTAAAATCGCGCACCACGTCGTCGATATTGCGTTTGCCTTCCGTCACGTCCTTGGCAAAAACCAAGGAGGCAACCCGGGCGCGGCTCGATTCCAGCTTGGCCCCCGCAAAAACCTTTTCGGCCTGGGCCACGGCGTTTCCCACGGCCTGCTTGTCGACCGCCGAAGCAAAAGCCCGCTTCACCCGCTGGGCAACATCGCCGGAGAGCTTGGGCAGGACGCGGGCGAGGATTTCTTCGGGCACATCAAGCCGCTCGGCAAGGTTGCCCCCAAGCACATCGTCGTTCCTGGCACTGTGGGCCAGGGTTTCAAAGCCGCCCCTTGAAATCTGCGCGCCGTCATTGGCGCTGACATGGCGTTTGACCGCATTATCGCCACGATCGATCAGAACATCGGTCACGGTCTCCGATAGCCTCTTTCGCTGGGAGATGGAAACCAGATGATCGTTGGACATCTCAGATGCGATTTCGATCAGATCGGTTTCGTCAAGGACCGGCGACAGCCGCAATATCGGGTCGGCAACCGAAACATCCTCCACCCGCGCCAGGTGGACCGCAACGTCTTTCGGTGTTGCCACCGAACCGGCCAGTTGATTGGAGACCTCGACCTGCCCATCGGCATCAAGGTCTTCGATGGTCTTGAGAAAGATATCGCTGAAAAGAGCCGATTCCCGTGTGGATTTGACCGTCTCGCCAGCAAGAAACAGATCCGCGACCGCCCCAAGCAACTCGCGGCGGCCCTTGCTGTCGCGAATTCGGGCGATATCTTGCATCTGTTCGACAGAAATTGACATATCAACGACCTCACTTCGTCGCCGGCACGTTAGGGCAAACAAGAAAACAAATAGTAATCAGGCGGCACCATTGGGCAATGCAAGGGCCAAAAGCCGCTTTGGCGCACTTTCTGTTCAGCCAGAATCGGCACCGGCCCGCTCCCCGCCCATCCACCGGCCGAAGATATGATCTCATAGGTGGCAGATGGGGAAACGGACCGGTGCCGCGCAGCAAAAAATGCTCTGGCGCCACCGGCAAGCTGTGATACTGACTGCCCCCAACAGGTATTTTTCAAGGAACCGGACCCATGACAGCCAGCATCAAAGACCGCTCTTTCATCCCCCTTGGCATCGCGGTTCTGACGGTGTCGGACACCCGCAAGCTCGACGACGACAAGTCCGGTTCGGTGCTTGCGTCACGCATTGTCGATGCCGGCCACACTTTGGCGGCGCGCGACATCGTGAAAGACGAAGTGGCGCTGATCCGCGCCCGGGTTTCGGGCTGGGCGGCGGATCCCGCAATCGACGTGGTTCTGACCACCGGCGGCACGGGCCTGACCGGCCGCGACATAACGCCCGAGGCCCTGACCCCACTCTTCGACAAGGTGATCGACGGGTTCTCGGCCGTCTTTCACCGCATCAGCTTTGACAAAATCGGCCTTTCCACCGTCCAGTCGCGGGCCATTGGCGGCATTGTCGGCGGCACTTACGTCTTCGCCCTTCCCGGCTCGCCGGGCGCCTGCAAGGACGGCTGGGACGGCATTTTGAAACACCAGTTCGACTACCGGACCGGACCGTGCAATTTCGTCGAGATCATGCCGCGCCTCGATGAGCATCTCAAACGTAAATAAGAGCTGAGAAGCGGCTTTTTTTGTTGATGAAGTCTGTGCCATCCCACTCCCCCACCCGGCCACCCTTGGCGATCGTATCCTGGGGGTGGCCGGGTGGGGGAGTGGGATGGCACAGACTTCATCAACAAAAAAAAAGCTGACCACCGGCATAAAATACCCGCAAATCCTCGCCCGTGTCGATATCGGCCAACGTGGCCACAAACGCCACCCGCCGTCCGGCGAGATTGGCCAGCGTATCGGCAAGCGCATGGGGACCGGACCAGCGGATATCGGCGAAGGGATCCAGCGGCTTGGGCAACCGTTTGAGGCCGACAAGATAATATCCACCATCGGTCGCGGGGCCGAACACCGCGTCATGGCTGCCAAGAAGCGCAAAACCCTCGGCGACGTGGCTCGCGGACAATGCCGGGATATCGCTGCCCACGACGATCGCCGGACCGGGGGGCAGGGCGCGCAACACCCGGCCCATGCGCTGACCAAGATCGCCGGGGCCTTGGGCAAATTGCTCCACATCCCTGGGCCAAAACGGCTGACCCACGGCGGTGTCGGGCGCCACCGCCACCCAGGTGCGCCAGCGCCGGTCACGGGCCAGACGGCGCAAAACCGCACTCAGTTCGCGGCGGTAAAATCCCGTTGCAGCCACCGCGCCAATGTCGGCGGCAAGCCGGGTCTTGACCCGCCCCATGACCGGCATTTTGGCCATGACCACCAGGTGCCGTTGGTAGGTTTTGTCCAAACCGCGACTCTAACGATAAAACTCGGCGATGCGCCGGGGCGCGACACCAAGAAAATAGAGCGCCAGACAGGTAATATTGCGGGCCACGCGCCGCCCATAACCTTCGCGCCGGTAACGTTCGGCGCTGGTGACCGCCCGGGTGGCAAACCTGGTGATGGCCCCGCGCCCCAACCGGCGCACCAGCTCGACATCCTCCATCAGCGGCAGGGGTTTGTATCCCCCAAGCCGGCGATAGGCATCAGCGCCGATGAGCAGGCCCTGATCGCCATAGGGCAATCCAATGACCCCGGTGCGAAACCTGACACCGAACTCCAGCAGCCGGGCGGCGAAGCGGTCGTCATCCAGGGCAAAACGGAACACCGCCGCTTTAGGCTCACTCGGCGCGGTCCGGCGGCAAAACGCGGCGACTTCGGCGATATAGCCTGGCTCAAGCACCGTATCGGCGTGTAAAAACAACAGCCACCGACCCCTGGCTTCATCGGCCCCGGCGGCCAGTTGACCGCCCCGTCCAGGAGCGGTCGCGACCAGTCTTGCCCCGGCGGCATCGGCAATGCTGGCGGTTCCGTCGGTGGAGCCGCCATCGGCGATGACGACCTCCTTCACCAGCCCCTCGACGGCAGCGGGAACCAGCGCCGCCAAGGTGCGGCCAAGCGCCGGAGCGGCATTGAGGGTGGGGATGACGACGGTAATCATTGCATTGCACCATAGCCCCGCCTCCTTGCGACCGCCAGCCTTGGCCGATCAAACCCTTGTGTTAATGTTCTTGTATTGTTCCTGTTTTGCGCCTAGATTTGTCCTGGAGGTGAGCCATGGCGATTCTAAGCGACGCAACGCGCAACCGGCAAATAGGCCGGGCCGCCGAGAGGCCGGCCGCCACCGAGGGCCTGGTGGCGCGGACACGGCGGCGTGGCCGGGGGGTGAAGTCGAACCGTTCGGGCCGTTATGAGCGGCTGGACCGTTTCGATATCGACGATGGCTGGGGGAGCATCGATGCCCTGGACCGCTTCAAGCGGCAGGTGACCGATGAGGCGCCCAAGTCCATCATCACAAAAAATACCTCGCCGGACCTGGCATTCGACCGTTCGATCAACCCTTATCGCGGCTGCGAGCATGGCTGTGTCTACTGCTATGCGCGACCAACCCACGCCTATCTTGGTCATTCGCCCGGCCTGGATTTTGAAACCAGGCTTTATGCCAAGCCCGAGGCGGCGGCGCTTTTGGAAGACGAATTGAGCGCCAGGGGGTATGTGCCGCGCGCCATCGCGCTGGGCACCAATACCGATCCCTACCAGCCGCTGGAGCGCGAGCGCCGCATCACCCGGTCGGTCCTGGACGTGCTGGCGCGGGCCAGGCATCCGGTGGGCATCGTCACCAAATCGGGGCTGGTGACCCGCGATCTGGATCTTTTGTCCGACATGGCGGCCCAGGGTCTGGTCAAGGTGGCGCTGTCGATCACCACCTTGGACCCCAAGCTGTCGCGGGCCATGGAGCCACGGGCCAGCGCGCCCCATGTTCGGCTGCAAGCCCTGAAACAGCTCAGCGAGGCCGGCGTGCCCACCGTGGTCATGACCGCGCCGGTGATCCCCGGGCTCAACGACGAGGAGATCGAAACCATCCTCGCCCGGGCGGCGGCCGCCGGCGCGCGGGAGGCCGGGTATATCCTGCTGCGCCTGCCGCTGGAGGTGGCCGGGCTCTTTCGCGAGTGGCTCCATGAACATGTGCCCGACCGGGCGGCAAAAGTGCTCAAGCTCATACGCTCAACGCGCAATGGCAAGGAAAACGACGCCCGGTTCGGCCGGCGGATGCGCGGCACCGGTCCCATAGCCTGGACCATCGGGCGACGGTTTGAACTTGCCGCCCGGCGCGAGCGGCTGAACACCGATGTGATCAGGCTGCGGACCGACCTTTTTATGCCGCCGGTAAAAAAAGGCGGCCAGTTGCGGTTATTGTAGGTTTGGTTGAGGGAAGCGCAGGCAGGACCGGGTTGAGCATGGGGGGAGGTAAGGCAAAGTCCAGGCGGCGGCCGGATTTTCACCGCGAGACCGAACTTATCGCGGCGGGCGCCAGATGGGTGACCGGCATCGATGAAGCGGGGCGCGGGCCGCTGGCGGGGCCGGTCGTGGCCGCGGCGGTGATCCTCGATGGCGCCGCCATACCGGCAGGCATTGATGACAGCAAAGCCTTGTCGCAAGGCCGGCGGGAGGCGCTGTTTGATCAGATCACCAGCACCGCCAATGTCGGCATCGGCATCGCGCATGTGGAACGTATCGACCGGGACAATATCCTTCAGGCCACGCTATGGGCCATGGGCGAAGCCGTCGCCGCGCTGGACCCGCCGCCATGCGTGGCGCTGGTCGATGGCAACGCCGCGCCATCGCTGGGCTGCGATACCGTCACCCTTGTCGGCGGCGACCGCCTGTCGGTGTCCATCGCCGCCGCCTCGATCATCGCCAAGGTCACCCGCGACCGGATGATGACCGAGCTGGCCCAAAACTTTCCCCGCTATGGCTGGGAGCGCAACAAGGGCTACGGGACCGCCGCGCACCTCGCCGCCCTTGCCCGGCACGGCCCGACCCCCCATCACCGCCGCACCTTTGCCCCGGTGCGCGAAGCATTAACGCCGCGCTAACCTTAACTGCCCGCAAAAACAATAATTTACGCCCCATTTACCCTGGCCGCCGAGCATGACTCCCGTCACGTATGGGAGTGCAAAATGGCCAGTTGCGCCAAGTCAAGCCGTCCGATCGAGAATACGATTCTGCTGGGAGATTGCGTCGAACAACTGGACCGTATCGCATCGGGAAGCGTCGATCTGGTTTTTGCCGACCCTCCTTACAATCTGCAACTCAGCGGCGAGCTGCTGCGCCCGAACAACTCGCCTGTCGACGGGGTCGATAACGACTGGGACCGGTTCGGAAGCTTTGCCGCCTATGACGAGCTGACCCGCGCCTGGCTGGGCGAATGCCGCCGGGTGCTCAAGCCCGATGGCGCCCTGTGGGTCATCGGCAGCTACCATAATATTTTCCGCGTCGGCGCCGCCTTGCAGGATCTGGGCTATTGGGTGCTGAACGATATCGTGTGGCGCAAAACCAACCCGATGCCGAATTTTCGCGGCCGCCGCTTCACCAACGCCCACGAGACCCTCATCTGGGCCAGCCGCAGCGAAAAGTCGCGCTACACCTTCAACTACGACGCCATGAAGGCGCTCAACGACGATCTGCAGATGCGGTCGGACTGGCTGTTCCCCATCTGCACCGGCGGTGAACGCATCAAGGACGTGAGCGGCGCCAAGGCCCATCCGACCCAGAAGCCCGAGGCCCTGCTGCACCGGCTCATCCTGGCCTCGACCCACCCCGGCGACCTGGTGCTCGACCCGTTTTTCGGCACCGGCACCACCGGCGCGGTGGCAAAACGCCTGGGCCGCCGCTGGATCGGCATCGAGCGCGAAGCCCGGTACGCCGACATCGCCAGGGCGCGCATCGAGGGGGTGACGGCGGCCAGCGGGCAAGACCTCGAGGTCACCAAGTCCAAGCGGGCCGAACCAAGGGTGCCCTTCGGACTGGTGGTCGAACGCGGGCTTCTGGAACCCGGAGACATGCTTTATGACGCCCGTTCCCGGCACACGGCGCGGGTGCGCGCCGACGGCACCCTGACGGTCGACAAGACCGCGGGCTCCATCCACAAGATCGGCGCGCAAGTTCAGGGCGCAACCGCGTGCAACGGCTGGACCTTCTGGCATTTCAAATCGGGCCGGGGCCTGGCGCCGATCGACCAGTTGCGCCAAAAACTGAGAAAAGAGATCTACGCAAGTTAACGCGTTACCCAATCAAACGGCCTCAGCCTGTCCAGGCAGGTCTACAATTCCAGCCGTGCCGCCGCGACGATCTTGCGCATGACGCTTGGCAGGGCCTCGCCTTCAAGGTCCGCCAGGGCCACCCAGCGGCAGCGTTCCGGCGCGGCGTTTTCCCGCAACTCGACCTCGCCGGACAGCATTGCCTTCCATAGGGTCAACTCAAGCGAAAAATGGGTGAATACGTGCCGAATGCCGGTTGAAACTGGCTGCCAGTCGGCCACGAGCGGCGCCGCGAGGCGGGCATCGGCCGCCCCCCACGGCGCGCCCTTCCATTCGGTCGAGGGGATCTCGGTCATCGCCCCCAAAAGCCCCTTGTCGGGCCGGCGGCGGAGCAGCACCTGGCCACCTTGCGTCTGGACCCAGAACGCCACACCGTAGCGCACGGGCTTCACGCGCTTTTTGGCCCGGATGGGAAGTTCACCGGCAATCCCGGCGGCGCGGGCCCGGCACGGCGGCGCCCAGGGGCAAAGATGACAGAGCGGGGTTTTGGGCCGGCACACCGTGGCGCCCAGATCCATCACCGCCTGGGCATAATCCCCTGGCCGGGTCCGGGGCGTCAGGGTTGCGGCCAGCCGCCTGAGTTCAGGTTTTGCGCCCGGCAAGGGGGTCTTGACCGCCATGAGCCGCGCCATGACCCGTTCGACATTGCCGTCCACCACCACCGCACGCCGGCCAAAGGCAATGGCGGCGATGGCGGCGGCGGTGTAGGGCCCGATGCCCGGCAGGGTCAAAAGCTTCTCTTCGGAAGTTGGGAAACGACCACCATATTTTCCCGCCACATGAGCCGCGCAACGGATGAGGTTGCGGGCGCGGGCGTAATAGCCAAGCCCGGCCCAGGCGGCGAGCACCCGGTCTTCGGCTGCCGCCGCAAGAGCGCTTATATCGGGCCACTTTGCGACAAAACTCTCAAAATAGGGCCGGGCGGCAGCCACGGTGGTCTGCTGCAACATGATCTCGCTCAACCAGATGCGGTAGGGATCGGTGGCCTCGCCGGGGGCGGACCGCCAGGGCAATGTCCTTGCGTGGGCATCGTACCAGGCCAGAAGATCGCAGGCACGCGGGCGCAAAACTGGGGTATGTGTTTGTGTATGGGACATGAAGCGGTTGTGAATGGAACGGTTCAGCTCGGCGCTCTATAATCGCAAGGCAGGATCTTCCCCACTCGGCGGTTTTGGCGCTAGAACTTGAGCAGATGAACGACGGCCAGACAATGGAAAAATATCGACAGATGGCGGGCAAACGCCGCAAGGGCATCTGGACCATCGGACATATTGCCGCCCAGGTGACCGGCGGGGTTTTCGAGCGCCATGGCCTGGGACGTGGTGAAATTGCCCATGCCTGGCCGCACATTGTCGGGACCCAGCTTGCCCATGTGTGCCGTCCAGAGCGCCTCGCGCCGCCGCAAAAAGGGGCCAGAGGCGGCGGAAAACGGGTTGGCGGCACGCTTCATATCGTCACCTCCGGCGCTCACGCCATCGACGTGCACTATGCAGCGACGCGCATCATCGCCGGCGTCAACGCCCTTTATGGCCACCAGATCATCTCGCGGATCAATGTGAAAACCGCTACGGCGGAGGACACAAGCAATGCCGCCAGGCACGGTGCGGCGGCGTTTCGGCCATCGGTCGCGGAACCTGAAGACCCGATGCGCTTTGGCGATATTCGCAACACGGGTCTGCGGCATGCCCTGGCCAGGCTGGAGGCCGGCATCCTCGCCGAGGCAACCCTTGAACGCACCGAAATGTGAGCTCTATATTCCGGCAGACCACCAAAAGCCGTAAAGCCACCCCTACCGGGACCACACCGGACCGGACCTCTTAGGCGTGATTTTCAAAACGAAAGGACCGACAGTGACATTCACCCCCACCCCATCGAGCCTCGGAAAACCCACGATGACCCGGCGCAAAGCCTCCAAGCTGCTGATCGGCGCGGCCTCGGTCGTAGCGCTGCCGCCGGCATTGGCCACTTCCGCCTGGGCCCAGGCCAGCGCCGAACGCATTGCCGAGCTGGCAAAGCCCGGCCCCAATGGCGACCGGGTGCTCGGCCAACACGATGCGCCGGTGACGATCATCGAATATGCCTCCATGACCTGCCCGTTTTGCGCTTCGTTTCACGCCAACGTTTTACCGGCGATCAAGAAAAACTATGTCGATACCGGCAAGGCGAAACTCATCTACCGCGATTTCCCGCTCGATGACCTGGCCCTGGTCGTCGCACTGTTGGCGCACTGCGTCAAAGGCGACGCTTATTTCGAATTCCTCAATGTGCTGTACAAACAGCAACGCGCCTGGGCGGCGGCGCCCAAAGCGCAATTGATGAAACTGGCAAAACAAGTGGGTATCACCGAAGACGGCTTTGACAAATGCATCGCGAATCAGGAGGTACTGGACGGTATCCGCTGGGAAAGGGATCGTGCGTCAAATGATTTCGAGATCAGATCAACGCCGACCCTTTTCGTCAACGGCAAGAGGATGCGGCCCGGCGCCAGCGCCGAGGAATTCGGCGTGGCGATCGATGAAGCGATTGCCGCGGCGATGTAGCGCAAAACCGCCGGCGGGGGAGGCTGGCCGATGAAATTCGACCGGCTCCGTATTTCCGGCTTTAAAAGCTTCGTCGATCCGACGGAGCTTTTGATCCCGCCTGGAATAACCGGGGTGGTGGGCCCCAATGGCTGCGGCAAGTCCAACCTGCTCGAAGCGCTGCGGTGGGTCATGGGCGAGACCTCGTACAAAACCATGCGCGGCTCGGCCATGGAGGATGTGATCTTCGCCGGTTCCGCCGACCGGCCGGCGCGCAACAGCGCCGAAGTCACCGTAACCCTGGACAATTCGGCCCGGCAGGCGCCGGCGCAATTTAACGCCGACGACGTGCTGGAGGTCTCGCGCCGCATCGAGCGCGACGCCGGCTCGGCCTATCGCATCAATGGCCGGGACGCCCGCGCCCGCGATGTGCAGATGCTGTTTGCCGACGCCTCCACCGGCGCCCACTCCATCGCCCTGGTCCGCCAGGGCCAGATCGGAGAAATCATTTCGGCCAAGCCCCAGGCCCGGCGGCGGATCCTGGAGGAGGCCGCCGGCATCAGCGGCCTGCACCATCGCCGCCACGAGGCCGAGTTGCGCCTGCGCGCCGCAGAACAGAACCTTGAGCGCCTCGACGATGTCATCGGCGAGGTCGAAGGCCAGCTCGCCGCCCTCAAGCGCCAGGCCCGCCAGGCCATCCGCTATCGCCAGATCGCCGAAAATATCCGTAAAGCCGAGGCCCTGCTGCTTCACCTCAAATGGTGCCAGGCAACCGAACAGCTCGGCGCCGGAGAGGCCGAAGCCAAATCGGCGGCAACCGGGGTCGAGGAGCTGACCAGATCGGCGGCGATCGCCGCCCATGCCGAATTGCAATCCGCCGAGACCCTGCCGGCCCTTCGTGATGCCGAGGCAAAGGCCGCCGCCGGTTTGCAGCGCCTTAAAGACGAAGACCGGTCCCTGGCCGCCGAGGCGGACCGGGCCCAGGAGCGGCGAAACGACCTTGAGGCCCAAGCTTCACGCATAACCCACGACCTCCAACGCGAGGCGCAGCTTCTTGACGACAACAAAGCCGAGGTCAAGGCGCTGGCCGCAGAAGAAATCGCCCTGCGGACCGCCATCGACAACGAGGCCGGCGCCGGGGATAAAGCGAGGCAGGCCGCAAGCGCCGCCCGAACCCGCCTTGAGGCCAGCGAAAACGAGTTGGCGGAACGCACCGCCGCCGTGGCCGAGCTTCGCGCCGCCGCCGCCAGCCTTGACGCAAAAGTGGCCGAACTGGCGGGCCGGGTCGAACGCATCGGGCGCGAATTGCAATCGGTCACCCGCCAGATTGAGGCGATCGATACCAGTGACGCGACCGACCTTGTCTCCCATGAGCAAATGCTTGCGGAGGCAACCCAGGCGATCAGCCGCGCCGAGGCCACGGCAGCCAGCGCGGAAACAGCCCTGGCCGCGGCCCGCGCCACCGAGGCAGCGAGCCGGGAGAACGCGACCACAGCTGCCGGACACGCCGACAAGCTGGCGGCGGAGGCCGCGGCGCTGGTTCGCCTGGCCGAGGAGGACAGCGCCGGCGACCGGAGGCTTCTCGACCTGATCACCGTCACCCCCGGGTATGAACAGGCTCTGGTCGCGGCCCTTGGCGACGACCTTGAGGCCTCGACAACCGGAGACGGGGTCATCACCTGGCGCGGGCTTGCCCCCCTGCCCGGCGACAGCGCCTGCCCTGAAGGTGCCGACACCCTGGCCAAATTCGTCCAGGCCCCGGCGGCCCTGGACCGGCGCCTCGCCCTTGTCGGCGTGATCGATGGCGACACCGACGGCGATGCGCTTCAGCCGGGCCTTATCCCCGGCCAGCGGCTGGTAAGCCTTTCGGGAGATTTGTGGCGCTGGGATGGATATATCGCCCGTGCCGGCGCTCCCACCGCCGCAAGCCGGCGAT
>UOEM01000118.1_pt1 | contig 16635 bp, 10 predicted proteins | sample 1988661 | NCBI WGS metagenome assembly UOEM01 (sample SAMEA4712195, study PRJEB27164) | hydrothermal vent metagenome | biome: marine basaltic hydrothermal vent biome; feature: marine hydrothermal vent; material: mineral | place: Pacific Ocean | collected 2011-06-14/2011-07-23 | depth 1719 m | reverse complement strand
GTGCGCGGTCGAGCAGCTTTGACGGATCGGTGATGTCGCGACCAAGCTCAAGGTCGCCGGTGAGCGCTTCCATGAGAGTCCCCAAGGTCGTCTCAACCTGAATATCCTTTCCGCGCGCGCCCACCGGTGCAGATCTGGTAAGTGCCGCAAGCAGAACTGCCGCCCCCTTGCGCCGGAGTTCAGCAGTGAGGGCAAGCCCCTCCCAGTTGCGCTGCAAACGCAGAGAAAGATGCTCGCGGTTGATCTTGCGTACCTGCAGGCTGCCAATACCCTGGTCTTCGTTCCGGCCATCCCTCGCGATGCCGCGGATGAGGCGTTCGACGATGTCGGGACGAACCGTTGGGTGGTTCGCATCCCTGAGCTCCTGAGACGTGATCTTGAGGTTGAGCGTTGATGCCTCGCTGATGCCAAGATCAGGCGCATATTCTCTTAGCTTGCCGATCAGATCGGCCTCAAGCCCCGACGCATCGAGAAAGCGCTTTTCTGAGGAATCCTCAACAGCAAGATGCACGAATACCGTGATCACCGTGTCATTGGACGCGATCCCCAGCGCCTCAAGATCACCAAGTGCTTTTCGCAAACCCCCGGGCGAAAGACCGGATTGACCGCAAAGCTCATCCGTCGAGATACCCTTATCGGGGGGCGCATTCATCAGGCTTTGCACCAGAGCAAGAAGGTTTCGCCGATATCCATCGGTGATTTTGCCCGCGTCAATCAGCTTCCTGGCCTCGTCAAGCGTTCGGATTTTTAACGATGACGGGAAAACCTGGACGCGGTTTTCTTCCCGTTTGAGAAGGATCGCTTCCTCAAGCCAGGAAACCGCGGTTCTCACACGGGTGTCATCCGTTGTGGAATCGCGTTCGAATTCGTTGTCCTGTTCTTCTCTGACAATTTCACCCGGGGTGGCGATCACTTCACCATTTCGTTTTGTGCGCCGGTCCAGCCGTCGCAGGGATTTCAGGATGGCGGCGATCTCGCGTTTGGTGAGGCGTGAGCGCGCCGAAAGATTGAACTGACGCTCAATATCCTCCTGGCTGAAGAGCAGGACACAGCGCGCTGTATTGCGGTCACGGCCCGCGCGCCCTGCTTCCTGGACATAGTTCTCAAGTGATCCGGGGATGTCGCTATGAATGACCAGACGGATATCCGGCTTGTCGATCCCCATGCCAAAGGCGTTGGTGGCGGCAATCACGCGCAACGTCCCGTTGCTGAACTGCGCTTGCACCTCGCGCTTTTCCTCGGGCTTCAGCCCGGCGTGGAAGTGGGCCGCAGCGTAACCCTTCTCCGAAAGGAAACTCGCCACCCGTTGCGTGGCACTGCGCGTCGCGCAATAGACGATTGCGCCAGAGCGGCCCTCGCCGGGCAGGGCCTCATCAAGCACGGAAACAATGTCACCAAGTTTTTTCGCCCTGTCTGTCGGGACCACCTCGAACGAAAGATTGTCCCTGACGGCACCTCCATCAACCAATTGCAGCGTAACCCCAAGCTTGACGCGGAAATGCTCGGTAATATCGCGGATTACATCGGGTTTTGCCGTCGCCGTCAGGCAGAGCAAAGGCGCGGATTGATCGTCGCCGGAATACTCCTTGATAAAGCGTGCGACGTAACGATAGTCGGGGCGAAAATCATGCCCCCATTTGGAAACGCAATGCGCCTCATCGAGAACCCAGTATCCGACTTCGCGCTGTTTCAGAACCGACCGCACCGATGGGCTCCTCAGTTGCTCCGGGGAAATAAGCAGCATTGACGCATCACCCAACCGCACCCGATCAAGGGCATCGTGGCGTTCTGGCAGGGAAAGCATGCCGTTGACTGTTACGCAGGATGAGATCCCCCGCCGTTTGAGCCCCTCAACCTGATCTGACATCAGTGCCACCAGAGGTGAGATGACAACGGTGAGGGCTCCGGTTCTGTGAAACTGCGCCAGAGCCGGCAACTGATAGCAGACAGATTTCCCCGTTCCCGTCGGAAGGATCCCCAGGACAGGTGATTTGCCCATTGCGCTGACAACGATCGCCTCCTGGAGTGGGCGACCATCCTTGCCTGCTGGTTTTGGCCTGAAGGACTCAAAACCGAACCATTTCTTGAGAAGTGCATTTGGATCACCCTGAGAGCGACACCAGGTGCAGGCCGGATCGGTGCAGGGCCTGTCCCGTAACTTTCGAACAAGCCCGCTCGCCCGGGGAAACTGATGGCGCACCCATGGCGGCATGACGGAATCCCCTCCCGCCACAGATATCCAGGAAAGCGCGTAGCCAAGTGACCAGCCGTCGTGTTCAGCCTCTGAGATTACCATCTCGATCTGATGCGTGCAGGCCGCCCCGTGCAGAAGCGACCGGATCGCGGACTGAGCTTCACACGCTTCTGGTCGAGGCGCTTTTCTCACCAAAGAAAAAACCGCGTCAAAGCCCGACCCAGATGAATTCGCCACCGTAAGCCAATGGAAGGCTTTGAGGATATCGGCATGACTTCGTCCGAGTTCCGTGAGCGCATCGATCTGGTTCTGCAGGACAGTGAATACAAGCCCGGCATCGAGTTCGGGATCATTGACATGACCGGCCTGCAGGCGTCCATCACGGTAGTGCTTGACCAGGTGGTGATAAGGGTTTCGCGGAAATGCGAGAGGGTTGAGCCACAGGGTGTCGATGGTCGGTTTCGCCACAATGCGCAGGTCGGCCGCATTTGCTTCCAGATGCTTCATATCAAAATGGATGATGTTGTGGCCAAGCAGAAACCTGGCACTGTCGGCGAATTCGTCCAGCGAACGCAGAGCCTTGCCAAGGTTTCCACGGCGAAAAACAAAAGCCTCAGAAATCCCCGGACGCACCGCAGCAAAGCTTTGAATCCGGTTGGTCTTGGGATCAACTTCAAGATCAACCGAGACGCACCGAGCCCAAAAAGACTCGGCCTCAATCGCTCCCGGTTTTAGTCGTTCATCCAATAATACGTCCTACTCGTACACACCTCTGGCACACCCCTGGCTCATTTAGACGCATGAGGACAAAATTTCAAAAACCGGAGCATGTGTTCTTTATGTGTTCTGGCATCTTACGTGATGATGATGTGCTTTTCCTGCGACACTCTTTGCGTGGATGTGAACAAATTACTGCTCGCGATCTGGGGATCAACCTGGATATTGACCAGGTTTCAGGTGGATGAGATTATTCTGATTGGAAACATGTTTGTCGTAAGGTAAAGGCAGAAACCGGTTGTGGCGGAGCAATTGGCAGATCGTGGCGGCACAGCTCGATGCTGGATTGATCACCCCGCCGGCGGCACGTCAATCCCAGCCATCCAGGGCTTGATATCCACCACGGGGGTGCGATCGAAGGCATCGGTTGCATCTATTCCGATGACCCCGGTCTGGTGGTTGATCGACGTAATGATCACCGCTGCCATGGCTATGGGGTTTGGCCGCGCCGGTGAACGCAGTGCGAACACGCCGCGCAGTTCCGGTGTGTGTCGGGGGGATTGAACGATCAGGTCGCGCCGCCCCCGATCCATCCAGTAAAGCACCCAGACAGGCCGCCCGATGTCCAGTCCCTGAAGCCCCATCGCATAACCGGGTGCCAGTTCGATGCGGGCATTCCCGCCACCGTCGTCTCGCGCCTGGGTAATATTGCGCGGGCTGTTTCCCCGCGACCAGTCCGACCGGATATGGCCGATAAAGGTCACACCAGCCTCGGTCCGCTGTGCAGGATCAAAGTCAAGCTGGATTTCCCCGTCTCGAATATCTCCGCCCTCTGCCATCGCTCTGCCCCTCCTGTCTCCGATCATTTCGGGCATCAGACCCAACCCCGGCCTTTTGTGCAAGCCTGCCTGAGACCAGATGCTGCTGGAAGCGGTTGACGATTTTCTGACGTTGCTTGATCGGTACCGGTCAGTTGACGGCATTTATTCCTGTTTCATCAAAAGCAAGTGGTTCTACTGCTTCAGTGTGACGCCTCCCTGTTTCACGATTTTATTTCCCTGTTTTTCCCGAATCTTTCCCTGATGCCCGAAGTATTTTCTCTGATACTTTTCTTAGGGAAAACACACGTAAGCTATTGTAAATACGCCTGTATTCCGCCCAACTGTTGAGTGCATTTGCCAAAATCACAGTTTCTCCCTGTATATTCCCTGATATCAGGGAATTCGGAGCGGAGAGCGGTTCGCAGCAGACCGGCAGCACAGCCAGTCTGCCTTAGCGAATCGGCGACACATGAGTCCTCATGAAAAATTACGTGTTTCCAGAGGGTTAGCGGCGTTTTACGTTTAAACCAACCGCCGCGCCATCCTCCGAGAAGAAATGGATGTTGCCCGCATCGAACCAAAGCCAAAGCGCATTTCGACCCAAAGCGCGGCATCCAGGTTCGATAGCGGCTCATCGAACAAAAACCCCTTGGGTTCGCGCGCAATCGCCTGCCGATGGCGACGCGCCGGCGCTGGCCGACCGACAGCACCTTGAGCTTTGCGGTCCAGATAGTCTTCCAGCTTCAGGATCCCCGCCACCGCCGCCACCTCACCCGGCCCGATTGGGCCAGAGGGCTGATAATCGAAAGCTCGTCACTGGCCGAACGGGCAACGGCAAGGGTCAGATCCCGGTGCCGGGCCGAGACAACTTCGCAAATGCCGTCCACAAGCTGTCCCAGATAATGGGTCCGAGATCTGCCCGGTCTGCCAGGGCAGCACGTAGCCGATGCATTCGGCGTTTCCGGTTGCCAGCCGCCGGGCGTTCGAATTGGGCCGGCTGAAAATTTCCCTCCGATCTACTGTCGCCGGGTCATGCGCTCACAACTTGGATATGATTGCGCTCGACAAGCAAATCGACGCGAACTCCGGTATTGAAAGTTGCCTCGCCCTGGGTGTGGGGATGGTCGATCAGGACCATGTCGGTATCAACATCCACCGCGTAGCGAATGATCGAACCCAGAAACTCCATGTGGCGAACATCGCCGGACAATCTGGATTGAGTGTCGGTGGCCGGTGTTCCGGTGGAAACGATACTGACATTTTGCGGCCTGAAGACAATTGAGCCCGCCCCGCGCTCCTTGACGTCCAGACCCAGCTCGATCCCGCTATTGGAGCGGAAGCTCAACTCCCCGCCCCTTTCCTCGATCACCCCGTCGATAACATTGGCGGTGCCCAGAAACTTGGCGACGAACAGGTTGCGCGGCGTATCGTAAAGCTCCATCGGCGTTCCGACCTGCTGAATAACTCCGGCATCCAGCACCGCCAGCCGGTCCGATGTCGTGTTGGCCTCTTCCTGGTCGTGGGTGACGAATATTGTCGTCAGATTGAGGTTTTGCTGCAGCTCGCGAATATCGCGGCGCATCTGAATGCGCAGATTTGCGTCCAGGTTCGACAACGGCTCATCAAGAAGAAGGACTTTTGGCTCGACCACGATGGTGCGGGCCAGCGCGATGCGTTGCTGCTGTCCACCCGACAGCTGCGAGGGCCGGCGGTCCGCAAGATCCCGCAGGCCGACCATATCGAGAGCCTGGTCGACACGGGTGGTGATCTGCGCCTTGGGAAGTCTGCGCTCCTCAAGGCCAAAGGCGACGTTTTTCCGCACCGTCATATGGGGCCACAGCGCATAGCTTTGAAAAACCATGCCGACGTCGCGTTTCCATGGCGGAAGATCGGCGATGCTCTCGCCGCCGATCAGAATGCGCCCGCTTGGGCTGGGACCAAACCCGGCGATCGCCCGCAGCAGCGTCGATTTGCCTGATCCCGAAGGCCCCAGAAAGGCGAAAAACTCGCCGCCTTCGATGGAAAGATCGACCCCTTTGAGCACATGTGTGTCGCCGAAGGACAGGTTCAGATCTTCGATTACGACCGGCACGGCTTTGCGCTTGTCGGGCGTCATGTCTTGGCTCCTTCGGCAACGATCGATTCAGATCCGCGCGCCCGGTTGGAGCGCTCGATGATAACATGGGACATGTAGGTGCCGATCCCGACGAAGATCACCGCGATGACCCCCAGCGCGGCACCGGGCCCGCGCCCGGAGGCCGACTGCATGAATTCGTAGATGCCGTAGGCCAGCGGGGCATCGGACTCCTTGGCAACCAGCATGATGGTGGCCGAAAGCTCCACCGAAGCTGTGGCGAAACTGGTGACGAAGCCCGCCAGAATGCCGCCCGACATCAAGGGCACGACAATACGCCAGACCGTGCGTCTCTTGGTGGCGCCCAGATTCTCGGCCGCCTCCTCCAGCATGACGGATATCTGCTGAATAGCGGCGATACAGGCCCGAAGCGCGTAAGGCAGGCGCCGGATGGTCAGGGCGATGACAATGATCACCCACCACGAGGCCAGAGGCTCGTCGATGAGCGGAACGTTCACCTCCTGGAAGGTGCGCAAGTAGCCGATGCCCAGCACCACGCCGGGAACCGCCAGCGCCGCGGTGGCGCCATAGTCGAGCCATTTGCGGCCCACCAGATCGGTGCGCCAGACCACATAGGCGATGGCGGTGCCCAAAATGACGTCGAACAAGGCCGCCAGCCCGGCGTAGATCAGCGTGTTGGTGATGTATTGGGAGGCGGTGGAAAACACGGTGAAATAGTGGGCGGCCGTATAGCCGTCGGGCAGCACCGCGAACGACCAGATGGTGCCGAACGACAACAGCAACAGGCCCAGATGGGGCGACAGCACCAGAGCCAGAATAAAGATGACCACCGAATAGCAGCCCACTTTTTCCCATTTGCGCAAATCGCGCTTCATCAGGCCCCCACCGCCCTTTTGCACGGTGGAGTAGTCCTTGCCGCGCAAGGCCAGCAGCGACACCCAGAGCGAAAACAGCGAAAACGCCACCAGAATCACCGAAATTACATACCCCATGGGGTCGGAAATACCGATCGAGGTGATGCGAAGAAATGCCTGCGGGGCCAGCATATTGTTGACATTAAGCAAGAGCGGCGTGCCCAGATCGTCGAACACCTTGATGAACACCAGCGCCGCGCCGGCGACATAGCCCGGCATCGCCAGGGGAAAGACGATGCGCCGGAACAGGCGCATGCCGTTGGCGCCAAGGTTCTGCGCCGATTCCTCCATCGACCGGTCGATATTGTTCAAAGCCGCCGACAGATTGATGAGGATGAACGGAAAATAGTGGACGCTCTCAACAAAAATGACGCCGTTCAGCCCCTCCATGAACGGAATGGTGAAGCCAAAATATTCGTCCAGAAGCAAATTCACCGACCCGTTGGGGCCGAACAGCAACTGCATGGCCACCGCACCGACAAACGGCGGCATGATCAGCGGAATGATGCCCAGGGTCTGAATGAGGGCGGTGCCGCCAAAATTGAACCGGGTGGTGAAATAGGCCAGCGGCATGGCCAGGATCGAGGCCACCACCACCGACATGGACGCAACATAGAACGAATTGGCAAAGGATTCCCGAAACAGCGAATTGCGAAAGAAATCAACAAAATTGATGATTGTCGCTTCCCCGGTGTTGGGGTCCTGAAAGGCAACGAAAATTACCGTGCCGACAGGGACGATCAGAAACATCAACAAGAACAGGGCAATGAGGAGACCAACCGCCGCTGGTCCTCTTTGACCCGATGGTATGCGCAAAGACATGGGCGGCCCCCGGAGCCGAAAATTCAATATTCGAAATATGGATTTAAAGCCGCCCCCGACTATCAGGGGCGGCTTCGCTTATGCAGAGAGAACTACAGCATGGATTTGGCTTTCTCCGCCAGTTCCTTGGCCTTGGCGTAGTTGGCCTTGACCATATCGTCCCATTTGCGTTCGACCTCGGCCTGCCGGCCTGTCACTTTGTCGGTCGCTTTTTTGCGCTTCTTTTTAAAGATGGCAGCGAAGTCTTCTTCCCCGGCCTTGGCTTCGTCGATGGGCATTTTGTCGATCATGGCGCGCGCCTGTTTGATCAGGTCCGCCGCCGCCGGGTTGGATTTGCCCGCCATGGCGGCCTGGGCGTCATAGATGGCCTTGGTCGCGGCGCGCAAGTCGGCCAGACGGTAGGTGATCATGACGTCGAACAGCGAGTTCACCAGATTGTAGCGGTTTTTCGACAGCTCCAGGTTGAATTTGACCGCCGCTCCGATCGACTTGTCCTTGAACGGGTTGGGGAAATCCGCCGGCGCCTTGGCATAGGTCGCAGGGTTCACCGGCAGGCGCCGGATTTTTGGATCCAGGAGCAATTCCTGTCCCTCGGTGGACAACAGATATTCGATAAATGCTGCCGCCGCCGTTGGATTGGGCGCATTCTTGACGATGGCGATATTGGCCGGAACCAGAGTGGTGACCTTCGGATAGCTGAAATCGACCGGAAACCCGGAGGCTTGCGAGGACAATCCGAAGAAATCGATGACGATACCGGCACCGAACTGGCCGGAGTTGACGCCGTCAGGCACACCAAAACTGCGCTCGGTCACGGTTCTGAAGTTTCCGGCAATCGCCTTCCACTCGGCCCAGCCGGCCTCCCAGCCCATGCCTTGCACAACCGTCTCGACGGTCAGATGGGTGGTGCCGGAGCGCGAGGGCGCGCTCATGCCGACATGGCCGAACCAGACCGGATCTTTCAGATCGGACCATTCGCTGGGCACCGGCAGCTTCTTGGCCTTCAGGTAGCGGGTGTTCCACATGATGCCGTAACCCGACGCCGCAAAGCCCTTGTAGTAGCCGTCCGGGTCGTTGATCGGAAACGAGCCGACCTTGTCGGGAATGCCCTTGACCTTGACGTCATACTTGGCCAGCAGATCGTCGCCCTTGAGAACCTCAAAAGCATCGGGCGCCGAGGCCCAGAACATGTCGGCGGTATTGTTTTTGGCAATTTCCTGAATGTATTTGATCCCGGCGGAGGTCTTCTTTTTCAGCATCTCGATCTTGACGGCGGGATACTTCTTTTCAAATGCCGCCTTGAAAGTGTTGGTGGTGTCGGTCGGATAGGACGTGACGATGGTCAACGTTCCCTCCTGGGCCATGGCCGCGCCCGATACCATGGCCAGCGCCACGGCACCCACGCCAAGGGCAAATATTCGTTTCATGATTGTCCTCCCGATAAATTTTCTTAAGCGCCGTTCGCAGCGCTCCAAAGCCATGGCAAGCGCCGTGCCAAGGCGTTCGATCCAAGGCAAGGCTTTGCAGCTGTTGGACAATCGCGATTTTCCCCTAGAGGTTTTGAAGGAAAAATGCGTCATTATTGACCCATTCCCGGCTCCGGCGGGGTCAATATTAACTCCTATGGGCAATGGTCGGCACGGTCGAGATTATATTTTTGCATCCGCAGATAGAGGGTCTTTCGGGGCAGGCCTAAACTCTTCGCGGTTTCGCCGATCCGTCCGTTGTTTTCGCTCAAGGCGGCGGCGATGGCGGCGCGCTCGAATGCGGCCATTTCCCCGGCCAGCGTCCCGTCTCCCGATGCCGGTGGGGCCGGCAATTTTTCCTCCGTCATGCCAAGCACGAACCGTTCGGCGGCATTGCGCAGCTCGCGCACATTGCCCGGCCAAGACGCCGCCATCAGCCTGGCAGCCATGGCCGGGGTTATGTCGGGCACCGGGCGATGGTAACGCGCCGAGGCCATGTCGGCGAAGTGCCTGAACAAAAGCGGGATATCGGACACCCGGCCGGACAGGGGCGCCAGGGTGAAACTGGCGACATGCAGCCGGTAGTAGAGATCCTCGCGAAATTTTCCGGCATCGGCGGCTTTGCGCAGGTCGACCTTGGCCGCGGCGATAACCCGCAGATCGACCGCGATCGGCCGGTTGCCGCCCAGGCGCTCGATGTTCCGCTCCTGCAAAACACGCAGCAATCTGGTTTGCAGGTGTGCCGGCATGCTTTCGATTTCATCGAGAAAAAGGGTACCGCCGTCGGCATATTCGATTCTGCCGATCCGGCGCCTGACCGCGCCGGTAAACGCTCCCGCCTCATGGCCGAACAACTCGCTTTCGATGACGCTCTCGGGCAGCGCCCCGCAGTTCAGCGCCACAAACCGCTTGCGCCCCCGGGCACCAAACTCGTGCAGGCACCGGGCGACAACCTCTTTGCCGGTACCGGTTTCACCGACAATCAGAACATCGACATCTGTGTTGGCAAGATCGCTAACCCTTTGCCGCAAGGCCTCCATCACCGGGGTTTTGCCGATCAGGCGGCGCTCCAGATCGCCGCTGACATCGAGCGCCTGCTTCAGGCGGCGGTTTTCCATAACCAGCCCGCGCATTTCCTGGGCACGGCGCACGGTTTCCACAATGCGCTCGGGGTCGTCGGCTTTTTCAACAAAATCATAAGCGCCGTTGCGGATGGCGGCGATCGCCATGCGAATATCGCCATGGGCGCTGATCACCACCACGGGAATATCGGTGTCGATTTCCATGATCCGGTCCAGAAACTCCAGACCGTCAACGCCCGGCATTCTGACATCGGTGACGACGACACCGGGCCATGAGCGGGAAATCCCCGCCAGCGCCGAGCGGGCATCGGCGAAAGCGGTGACCTTGATGCCCTCCAGCTCCAGGGTCTGAACCGCCGCATCCCTGATCTCCACTTCGTCATCGACGAAGAAGACATGGGCGGTATGGGCCGGCGAACTCAACGCGCCGCGCCCTGGGCAGCCGGTTTCAGGCGAATGCGGAAAACCGCACCGCCCCCACATGATTTATCGACCGTCATCGCGCCCCCGAAATCCTTAACGATATTGAACGAAATGGACAGGCCCAGCCCCAGCCCCTCTCCAACATCCTTGGTGGTAAAAAATGGATCGAAAACCTGCTCCTGCAGGTCAGGTGAAATGCCCGAACCGGAATCCGCGATGCTCAGCTCCACCATTCCCCTGTTCCTGACCGACGTAATCAGAATGGTTCTCACCGGCTCGGCACGAACCGCGTCCAGGGCATTGCTCAAGACATTGAGCACGACTTGCTCCAGGCGCACCTGGCCGGCCAGCACCTTGCGGGCGCGGGCATCGATTTTAGTCTTTATTTTGGCGTCGCACTTGTGCGCCACACCTTCCAGAAGCACCAGAACATTGCCGACCACCTTTTCAAGATCAACCTCGTTCAATCCCTTGCCCGGTTTGCGGGCCATCGATCGAAGCCGCGAGATGATCTGGCGAACCCGTTCAGTCAACTGGGAAATCTTGAGCAGATTGAGTTTTGCCTCATCCGCCCGCCCCTGCTCAAGGAACTTCTCGCCATTGCGGGCGTAGTGACGGATGGCGGCAAGCGGCTGATTGATCTCGTGGGCGATACCGGCGGAAAGCTGCCCCAGCGCCGCCAGCTTTCCCGCCTGCACCAGTTCGGCCTGGGTGGCGCCCAGCCGGTCGCGAAAGGTTCGCAAAGAGCCGGCCATATCGCCGATTTCGTCCGTGCCCTCGACCGGCACGTCGGCATCCAGATCGCCATCGGCGATGGCCCGCATGCTGGCGTCCAGCCGGGTGATCCTGCCGACCATGCTGCGCCCGACATAAAGCCAGACGATCAGCCCGGTGAATATCAGGCTGGCACCGACCGTCACCAGCATCAGCATCTTGCCCTGGCGGATGGACTGTCGGGATTTTCCGGTGGCGGCGGTGGCGACAGCGCTTGCCTGGCGAACCCGTTCGCCAATCAGGCGGCTGAGCTCGCCAACCTGCTGGCGGTTGCGTTGGAGCAGTTCTTTTCCCTTGTCCAGAGTTTCCAATTCTTCTTTTCTGAGGTCATAGAGGCTCTTTTCACCCTTGGAAAACGCCAGAATGTCCTCAAGGCTTTGCTTTAAGGAAAGACTTCCGGGCACGCCGGCAATGATTTTGATATCTTCCTCGACCCGGCCCTGCACCTCGCGCAGATAAAATTCGGTCGCCTGAAGCGAGCTTTCATCTGGAAGGTTGACGGCCCTGCCGATCAGTCCGGCCAGAAGATTGCCATCGGCATTGATCCGATAGAGCGCCTGCTGGTTGATCGATGCCTGGCGAACCGCGCCGTCGCCGCCCGAAATCAGAATCGAACCGATGGAGGAGGCGGCCTGCTCAAGCCGCACCTCGATATTGAAACGGGTGTCGTCGAGCATCGGTTCGATCTCGTCCAGAAAATCGGCCGAGGCCCAGCGCAAACGTTCCGCCAACTCCTCTTTTTGCGCCCGGTACCACAGCCGGCGGCGCACATTTTCGTCCAGCTCGCGCAAGTTCGACGTCAGCGCGGCGACGCGGGTTTCCAGATCGGCCCGCGCCACCGGCGTGCCCTGGCCCTCCTCGACCGAGCCCAGAAGCGTATCCAACCGCTTGAGGTTTTCGAACAAAACCTGCCAGATCCGGTCGCGTTCGAATTCGTCGCCGGCAACCGCCAGCGCCGGAGCCATGCCGGTTATGGCAGCCCCCTTTTCCGCCAGCTCGGTCACCAGGCGCATCGCCGGAATATTGGTGCGCACCACCCGGTCCAGCCCATCGCCCAACCTGGCGTAGGAAATCCAGCCAATAACGCTGGCCGCCACGGTCATCGCCGCCACCGCGCCGAAGGCAAGAAAAAGCCGCCCGCGAATGCCCAGACGCAATCCCAGGTTCATCGGCCCGGCCCGGCGGCCAGGCGGTCGGATATATCGGTCGCCAGAGCCAGGGCCTCACCCTGGCTCTGGGCAAAAAAGCGGCGCCACTCAGCCTGAAGCTCAAGCTGGCGCGCCGATACGCCCAGTCCAGGGCTGCGGCGGGTGAACACCGAGGTGAACGCTCCGTCGGCGGCCAACAGGCCGGTCACCGGCACCTGGCTGGCAAGACGGCGCGCCCTGACAGCAACGGCCTGAAGCTCGGGGTTGTCCGCTTCCTTCAAGGCCGCCTCGGCCCGGTGGATCGCCGCCCATGTCCGGCGCAGGCCCTGAATGCGGTAAGTCACCAGCGCATCGAACAAGGCGTTGACCAGATGATAGCGCCGCCGGGAAAGCTGGCTGTCAAAACGAATGCCCTTTTCAACCAGGGTTTTGTCGAAGGGATTGGGATAGCCGGCTGGAGCATCGGCGTAGATCGAGGGTCGCACCGGAAGCCGGCTGATTTCGGGTTCCAGCAACAGCCGTTGCCCGGCCTCGGACAACAAAAATTCGACAAACCCCCGCGCGGCATCGAGATTGGCGGCGCGGGTGACGATGGCGATATTGGCGGGAAGAAACGATGTGCCCTGCGGGTAGACAAAATCAACCGGCGCGCCCAGCGCCCTGGCCGACAGGGCAAAAAAGTCGACCACCGGCCCGATACCGAAGCGGCCGGCGCGAACCCCGTCCATGACCCCGAAACTTCTGGCGGTGATGGTCGCCAGATTGCCGCCGATCTCGGACAAAGCCGCCCAGCCCCTTTCCCAGCCACTGGTCTGCAAAATGGTCTCGACGATCAGATGCGTGGTGCCCGAACGCGATGGCGCGGTGATGCCGATATGGCCGGCATAGCGCGGGTCCATCAGATCGCTCCAGCCGGTCGGCTCGGGCAATCCCCGCCTGATGAGATAGGGCCGGTTCCACATCAGCCCATAGCCGGAAATGGCGAACCCCTTGTAATAGCCATCCGGGTCGTTGAGAGGATAGCCGCCGATGCTTGAGCCTTCTGACGAAGACCGAAACGCCGGCAGCAACGAGCCCGATTGCTTCAGAACCTCGAACGCATCGGGCGCCGAGGCCCAGAACAAATCCGCCGCCTCGCTGGGCCGTTCCGCGATAAAGGCAATCGCGGCGGAAGTTTTCTTGCTGCGGATAAAGATTTTCACCTTCGGGTGAAGCGCCTCGAATTCCTGCCTGAAGCGCGTGAACAGCGGCGCGGGAAAAGACGTTACAATCACCAGCGGACCGCTGAGTTGAACCGCGGCCGCATTCGAAGCAAACGGGCCTGTTACCACCAGAACGCAAGCGACGATCAACCCGAATAGACGAACAGGATTTCCAACCAGTCCAAGCACTTCGACAACCACACAGATTTGATCTCAAAATCGATATCTTCAATCACAACAGCGCATAGTGTTGCATGCGTCCATCACCACGGCGCAAGCCAGATGATAATTCCCAGGTGAAATTTCATCAATCCTGTTGGTTTTGGGAAAAATTGAATGTCTCCTGGACGCTGCTGCGGATCGACGTCGTTGATAGTATCTGTTTTGTTGATCCGTTTCCTTAAAACCGGATCGTTTGCTTACGCATCTGGTTACGGGGCCGACTGCGAAAAAGGTGGCCGGACGGGGGAAAGGGCCGGTGCCGTAGACCTGGAAAAATGCTCAAACCGCGCAAACGGGACGGCAAGACCGGAGAAATCGGCGGCACCGGTAAACAATTTTCACGCACCACCTCTGTCGTGCGGGCGCTCCCGGTCGTGGGGGGCCAAATAGTCGATCTGGGGCCCAAGGGGCACGATACCGGTCGGGTTGATGGTTTTGTGGCTGACGTAATAGTGCGATTTGATATGGTCCATGCGCACGGTTCCGGCGACACCGGGATGCTGGTAGAGGTCGCGCACGTAAGCGGAGAGATTTGGGTAATCGGCAATGCGCTTCCAATTGCACTTGAAGTGTCCGACATAGACCGGATCGAAGCGAACGAGTGTGGTGAATAGCCGCCAGTCGGCCTCGGTCACCTGACCGCCGGTCAGGTAGCGTTGGGCTGACAGCCGGTCTTCCAGACCATCAAGGGTTTCGAACAAGGGTCCGATGGCTTCTTCGTAGGCGCCCTGGGTCGTGGCGAACCCGGCCCGGTAGACGCCATTGTTCACGGTTTCATAAATGTCCGCGTTGAGGGCGTCGATCTCAGCTTGCAGCGCCGGCGGGTAGTAGTCGCCCGCCGCCGCCCCGATGCCGTCGAAGGCGGAAGTGAGCATGCGGATGATTTCGGAGGATTCATTGTTGACGATCGTCGCCCGTTTCTTGTCCCACAGAACCGGCACCGTAACGCGGCCGCTATAGTCGTTTTGCGCCGCGGTATAGATCTGATGCACGTAACGCGCTCCATTAACGGTGTCCGGAATGACGCCGTCGGCGTCGTCGAAGGTCCAGCCGTCGGCACCCATGAACCAGTTGACCACCGACAGAGAGATCATCTCCTCCAGCCCCTTCAGCGCCCGGAAAATCAGCGTGCGGTGCGCCCATGGGCAGGCATAGGAGACATAAAGATGATAGCGGCCCGCCTGGGCCGCAAAGCCGCCCTCCCCGCTTGGCCCCGGCGCCCCGTCAGGGGTGATCCAGTTGCGAAACTGCGACGCTTTTCGCTCAAAGCGCCCCTTGGCGGATTTGGTGTCGTACCAGTGGTCGTGCCAAATTCCATCGACGAGAAGTCCCATTGGTCTTGCCTCCTAAAAGCGCCCGGCGCGATAGTCTTCGAATGCTTCGATGATCTGCTGTCTGGTGGTCATGACGAACGGCCCGCCGCGCGCCACCGGCTCGTCAAGCTCCCGGCCCGCCACCAACAAGAACCGAGAAGACATTTCGCCGCCCAGAACCTGAACCCGATCGCCAGGCCCTAAAACCCCCAAGGTTCCTTCGGTCAATTCCGCTGCCTCCCCGCCGACAACGACGCCGCCGCCGATCACATGGATAAAGCCGTTGTGGCCTTGGGGGATGTTTTGCGAGAACACCGCCCCCGCCTCCAGATCAACGTCGAAATAGCGCGGATCGGTGGCGGGAATTTCAACCGGGCCGACGGTGCCAAAATCAGTTCGCCCGGCAATGACCTTGACACCGACCCCGGGCGCGCGGCTTTCGACCGGAATGTCGGCGGCGGCAAACTCCTGATAGGTCGGCGGGCTCATCTTGTCCGCCGCCGGCAGATTGACCCACAGCTGAAAACCCGACAGAAGTCCGCTTTCCTGCTCCGGCATTTCGGAATGGATGACCCCGCGACCGGCGTTCATCCACTGCACACCACCGGGCTCGATCACACCTTCATGGCCGGCATTGTCCTTGTGGCGCATCCGGCCGGCCAGCATGTAGGTGACGGTTTGAAACCCCCGGTGCGGATGGGAGGGAAAGCCGCCGATATAGTCGCTCGCTTCATCGGATTGAAACAGATCCAGCAGCAGGAAGGGATCGAGCATATTCAGGTCCCGCGAGCCGATGAAGCGCGTCAGTTTTACACCATTCCCATCGGAAGTTCCGACGCCGGAAAGGGTTTGCGCCACTTCCCGGCTCACCGCCAAGCCGCCCGTTTTCAGTGTCGCCGCCATTATGTTTCTCCTCAAATGCCTTTCCGCTCAACCGGCGGCCGGTTTTGCCCCGGCCCGATTGTCGATGGCGTAGGCGCCGGGGCCAAACGCCACCAGGAACAAGAACCCACCCGCAATGGCAAAGTTTTTACTGAACTGGATGAACTGGGCCTGGTTGCCAAGATCGAAGTGAAAGACCAGCGCGGTAACCACACTGAACCCGGCCAGCGCCAGGGCCGCGGCCCGCGTCTGCCAGCCAACGATGACGGCGAGCCCGGCCAGAACCTCGACGCCGATGACCGCCGGCAGCAGGGCACCGGGCACGCCCACCGCCTCCATATACCCTTGGGTGCCGGCATAGGCGGTGATCTTGCCCAGGCCCGATACGACAAAAATCGCCGCGATCAGCAGACGCCCCAGGGGCGCCGCGAGTTTCTGAAGTTCCGCCATTTGATTTCCTCTCATGTGCTCGCGGGCTCCCAAGTGTCGAATGCGATCCCGGTCTTGGGGGGTTCGAACTCGACCCCGCTGGATTTATGTGTTGCGACGGGGAAGAAAAA
>UOEM01000035.1_pt1 | contig 16777 bp, 20 predicted proteins | sample 1988661 | NCBI WGS metagenome assembly UOEM01 (sample SAMEA4712195, study PRJEB27164) | hydrothermal vent metagenome | biome: marine basaltic hydrothermal vent biome; feature: marine hydrothermal vent; material: mineral | place: Pacific Ocean | collected 2011-06-14/2011-07-23 | depth 1719 m | reverse complement strand
CCGGATCGACGGTCACCTCGTCTTTCATGTAAAGCAGCGAATCAAGGATGCCGGGCAGGGTGATCATCTTCATGTAGGGGCACAGATTGCACGGGCGCACAAACTCGACATTGGGGTTTTCGACCTGAACGTTGTCGCTCATCGAGCATTCGGTGACCATCACCACTTTTTTGGGCTGGTGGGTCTTCACCCAGTCGACCATGCCGGCGGTGGAGCCCGAATAATCAGCCTCGGCGACCACCTCGGGGGTGCATTCGGGGTGGGCGAGGACCACGACACCGGGCTCGGCGGCCCGGTACTGACGGATCTCGGCGGCGGTAAAGCGCTCATGGACGATGCACGATCCCTTCCAGGTGATCAGCTCCACATCGGTCTGGCGCGCCACATTGGCGGCAAGGTACTCGTCGGGGATGAAGATGACTTTTTTTACCCCCAGCGCATTGACGATTTTGGCGGCGTTGGACGAGGTGCAGCAGACATCGGTCTCCGCTTTAACCTCGGCGGAGGTGTTGACATACGTCACAACCGGCACGCCGGGGTGGGCGGCCTTGAGGCGCCGCACATCGGCGCCGGTGATCGATTCGGCCAAGGAGCAGCCGGCCTTGATGTTGGGGATCAGCACGGTTTTGGCCGGGTTGAGCAGCTTGGAGGTCTCGGCCATGAAGTGCACCCCGCACTGGACGATGATCTGGGCATCGACCGAGGTTGCCGCCCGCGCCAGCGCCAGACTGTCGCCGACAAAATCGGCGACCGTGTGGAAGATTTCCGGCGTCTGGTAGTTATGGGCCAGGATGACGGCGTTGCGCTCCTTTTTGAGGCGGTTGATCTGACGGATGTAGGGGGCGAAAAACGGCCACTCGACCGACGGGACCACCGCGGCGACCTTGTCGTAGAGCGGCGCCATCTCGGCGGCGACCTCGTCGGTATAGTCCAGGTTTGGCCGTTCGAGCACGCCGAAGGTCTTTGCCGCCTGTGAAAGCGGTGCCGCCGGTACGGGCGGGAGCTGTGAGGTATGCTCAGCGGAAAACGAAGGTTCCTCACGCTTCAGGGTGGCGTTGTGGACCATGATCATTCTCCTTGGCCTATATATGCTCAATTTGAGCATATAAGAGTTCTAAAAAGAACCGGGGCTCGTGTGCCCGGCTTTCTTATGCTTGATTTGAGCATAAGTAGGTTTTCACCAAATATGGGCTACCCATTCGAGTTTGGCAAGGGCAGGGGCTAATTTTAGCGGGAGCAATAAATCTAGACTTTCAACCCCGGTGCCGGGCGTTCATGCAGCACGGCGCGGCGGAAGCGGTAGAGTTTGGCCGGCCGGCCGCCGGTGCGGGCCTGAACACCGCCGGTGGGCTGCACCAGGCCGCGATTTTCCACCAGGCGGCGGAAATTCTGCTTGTGCAGATGTAGGCCGAGTAGCGATTCAACCGTGCGCTGCAATTCAAAAAGCGTGAAGGTTTCGGGCAGAAGCTCGAAGATCACCGGCCGGTATTTAAGCTTGGCCCTTAAGCGCCCGATGGCGGTGGCCAGAATCCGGCGGTGGTCCTGGGCCATGGCGCGGCCCAGCGGCGGGGCGTCATCGGCGACCGCCGGCACCGTCACCCTTTCGGGCCGGTCGCGGGCCGCCTCGGCGACAAGACCGGCCTCATATAAAAGCTCATAACGCTCCAGAACCCGCTCTTCGTCCCAGTCTCGCCCCTCGCGCCCGAACCACACCCGCGCCCGGTCGGCGCGGCTGAGCGGGCGGGCGGGGGAGGGGGCTGCCTCATCGCCGCTTGTCTCCGGCGCTTGGGCCACCCAGGCATCCAGCGCCGGGGCGACACGGGCATCAAGGATGGGCGGGCGGCCCGCGCGCCAGTCTTCCCACGGGAAATAGGTGTACCAATCGCGCCAGCGGGCCGGCCCCGGCGCCTCGTCAGGGGTGTGCTGCCCCGCCTGGGTCAGCGCCAGATAGCCAACCGAAACCGCGAACGGTCCCCGGTCGCCGGGCTGGGGCTGCCGGCCGCGATCGCCAAAGGTGTAAAGCTGTTCGACATAGCCTAAGGTGAGTCCGGTCTGCTCGGCTACCCAGTTGCGCAGGCCCATCTCCATGGTGCGGTGGCCCACCGGATCAAACGGGCCCGAGGGCAGCATGTCGGGGGTATCCGGGCCATCGACAACCAGAATGAGCGGAGTGGTTTCACGCACCGCGACGATGGCGGCGTTAAGCCCGATCTCGATGGTGGCGCGGGGTCCCATCAGCCGGCGTCCAGTTTTGCCGGCACGGCAAAGGGCCGCCCGGTGGCGAGCCTTTCGGCTTCCGGCAGCGCTTCGATCGCGGCGGCCATGCGTCCCTGGCGGCCCAGTACGGTGTCGGCGAGGCCGACAAGGCGCGGATTGGGTTTGGCAAAGGGGGCAGCGGTTCGCAGGGTGCGTGCCACGGACGCTTCGGGCACCGTCTCGTTAAGGGCGCAAAGGGCGATATAGGCGGCGGCGGTGGAGCGGCTGATGCCGGCCCAGCAATGGATAACCATGGCTTGCGGGGGCCTTGCGGCCCAGTTGATGACAAATTCGATGATCTGCTCGATGTGGCTTGTTTGAGCCAGCACCAGCCCTTCGCCGGGCGCGACAATATCGTTGACCGTAACCCGCAAGTGGCGGCCCGCTTCGATCCCCGGCCACGGATCGATCATGTCCGAAGGCCCCATCACCGACAAAAGATGGCCCGCGCCGCTGTTGCGCAGGGTCGCTTCGATGGCGGGCAGCGGGCAGACGTGAATGTGCATGGGAGCGGTGTTCCTCAGAGCCGGGCCAGGAGTTCGCCAAAGCGGGCCAGATAGCGGACCTGAATGTCGGTGGGGCTTTGCGGGGTCAGGTCCGGCGCCCCGCCGGCCAGGTCTTTCGGTGGGCCGAATATCTTTGCCGCTTCGTCCTGGCTGAAACCGGCAAGCTGGGTGGCTTCGAGGAAAGCGGCAATCCGGTCGGCGGACTTGATGGCCCTGGAAATGGTTTTGGGCGCCGCCGGGGGCAGGCCGAAACGCACGTGGATGGCGGCCAGAAGAGCATTTTCGAAGGTCTTGTAGTCAAGCCCGATCGCCGCCTTGAACGGGCTGATCAGATCGCCGATGACATATTCCGCCGCATCGTGCAGCAGGGCCGCCAGTTGCCACTTGGCCGGCCAGCCGGGGTGTGTCCGCCGGGTGATTTCCTCGACCAGCAACGCGTGCTGGGCCACCGAAAAGGCGTGGGCGCCGGTGGTCTGGCCGTTCCAGCGCGCCATGCGGGCCAGGCCATGGGCAATGTCCTCGATTTCGACATCGAGGGGGGAGGGGTCGAGCAGGTCGAGCCGGCGGCCCGATAACATGCGCTGCCAGGCGCGCGGGGGTTTGGTGGTGGCCATGATCTGTCAGCCTTGTTTCCGGGCCAGGGCGGCGCATTCCTCGTGGCGGAAGCAGCCGGTCTGGTGGTCATTGACCATGCCGACCGCCTGCATGAAGGCATAAACGATGGTCGGCCCGCAAAACTTGAACCCGCGCCCCTTGAGGTCCTTGGAAAATACCGTGGAGATATCGGTTGCCGCGGGTGCGTCTTTCCAGTCGGCGTAAGTGTTCCGGATCGGTGCGCCATCGACAAAGTCCCACACATAGCTGGAAAACCCCGGTCCGGTCTCCTGCATATCCAGCCAGACTTTGGCGCCACCGATGGTGGCATTGATTTTGGCCCGGTTGCGGACAATGCCGGTGTCGGCCATCAGCCGTTCCACGTCCGTGTCGGTGAACCTTGCGATCCGCTCGGGGGCGAAATCGGCAAAAGCTGAGCGGAAGGTATCGCGCTTGCGCAAGATGGTGATCCACGAGAGCCCGGCCTGAAAGCCATCGAGGATCAGTTTTTCGAACAAGGCCCGGTCGTCATATTCCGGCACCCCCCATTCCTCGTCGTGATAGGCGACATAAAGCGGGTCGGTGCCGTGCCAGCCACAGCGGGGCCGTCCGTCCGCGTAGGTATGTTCGGTCATTGCACTGCCGCCTTTTGAGTTAAGGAAATATCGTTGGCCCAGGACGGGATTTGCGGCCACAGGCGGGCTGCCCCGGACCGAAGCGGTGTCTTGCCGGCAGCCGCATCGGCGATGCGGTCCAGCCGCAGCAGCGCCAGGAGCTTGCCGCCGGCGGCGGTCCCGGTCCGGCCGACATTGCGGTCCCCCGCCGTCACTTCGGCGTCAACGGGCGGAACATCGCCCTCGACGCGGCAGGGCAGGAAACGCTTGCGGGCCGGCCCGCGGTGATGCATCCGGCTGACCACCTCCTGGCCGACATAACAGCCCTTGGCGAGATTGACACCGTGCAGGCGGTCGAAATTGGCCTCGTGGGGGAAAACGTCGCCGGAGGCAAAATCACGCCAGCACTCCGCGATGCCCAGAGCGATGCGGGCCTGGTCATGGGCCCCGGTGTCGTCCGCCCCGGTTGCATCGGCCGCGCCGACAATGCGGCGGCTGCCAAGGGCTTTGAGGCGCGGGTCGGCGGGGCGGGCGTCGGGCTCGATATCGACAAGGATGGCGAACCGGTCGCTGACATCTTCGATTTCGACATTCGAGCGCAATTTGTAGAACCCAAGCCGCTTGATCAAAGCTTCTGTGGCCTGGGCGGGAAGGTCGAGCAGATAGGTGTCTTCGGTGCGGTGGATGATAAAATCGAAGAGGATTTTACCCTGGGGCGTCAAGAGCGCGCCGAATGCCATGGCACCGGGGGGCATGTTTTCTATATCCGCCGTTACCAGTCCATGCAGGAAGCCGGCCGCATCGGTCCCCGATACAGCCACCACCCCCCGTTCCCTTGCCCATGTTTCCGCCATTTCCACCTCGCAACCTTGCACCTCGCTCTAGAAATACGTATGGCGAGGCGGTCCCGCAAGTCAGCATGGGCAGGGGAGAGGCTCAAATGGCGGAAACTTACGATCTGGTGCTCAAGGGCGGCACGGTGGTCAACCATGATGGTGTGGGCGGGCGCGACATCGGGGTGCGCGATGGCCGCATCGCTGAAATCGGCTCGATTGGCGCGACCACCGCCGGGCGGATCATCGATGCCGCCGGTCTGCATATCCTGCCCGGGGTCATCGACAGCCAGGTGCATTTCCGCGAGCCTGGCGGCGAGCACAAGGAGGATCTGGCATCGGGCTCCAGGGCCGCGGTGCTCGGCGGGGTGACGGCGGTGTTCGAGATGCCCAATACCGACCCGCTCACCACCAGCGCCCAAGCCCTGGCGGATAAGCTTGACCGGGCCAGGGGCCGCATGTGGTGCGACCATGGATTTTACGTTGGCGGCACCCGCGAGAACATCAATGACATTCCCGAACTTGAGCGGCTTCCCGGATCGGTGGGCATCAAGGTGTTCATGGGCTCGTCCACCGGCGATCTGCTCATCGAGGACGAAAAGGGTCTTGCGGCGGTTTTGTCCAAGATCAGCCGCCGGGCCGCTTTTCACGCCGAGGACGAAGACCGGCTGACGGCCCGGGAAGGCGAACGGGTCGCCGGAGATCCGGCCAGCCACCCGGTATGGCGCGATGCGCAAACAGCGTTGATCTCCACCCAGAGACTGGTGCGCCTTGCGACCGAAGCGGGCAAGCGCATCCATGTGCTGCATATCTCGACTGCCGAGGAAATAGCGTTTCTTGCCGGCCACAAGCGCGTGGCCACCTGCGAGGCGACCCCCCAGCACCTGACCCTTTGCGCGCCCGGTGCCTATGCCGACCACGGCACCCATGCCCAGATGAACCCGCCGATACTTGCGCGCCCGGTGCCTAGGACGCCCGCGGCCCCATGGCCCAGATGAACCCGCCGATACGTGACGGTGCCCACAGAACCGCCATCTGGTGGGGGGTGGAGCGCGGCGTTGTCGATGTTTTGGGCTCGGACCATGCCCCCCATACATTGGAGGAAAAAGCCCGGACCTATCCCGCGTCACCGTCCGGCATGCCCGGCGTGCAGACCCTGGTGCCGCTGATGCTGACCCACGTCAATGCCGGCCGTTTGTCCCTGGAGCGCTTTGTCGACCTTACCGCCCATGGGCCGCAACGCATTTTCGGTATTGCCGCCAAGGGCCGCATCGCGGTCGGTTACGACGCCGATTTCACTGTCGTCGATCTCAAGGCCCGGCGGACGATCGATCCTGAATGGCTGGCCTCCCGCGCCGGCTGGAGCCCCTTTGCCGGGCGCCAGGTGACCGGCTGGCCGGTGGGCACTATCATTCGGGGCGGGGTCGTGATGTGGGAAGGCGAGCTTGCCGGTCCGCCATCGGGGGCGCCGGTGCTCTTTGACGAGGCACTGCCGAAATAACATGATAACGGGGCTCTAGGAATGGACTGGGGGATCCTGGGAATCGGGATTGCCATCGGCATCGCCGTTGCGGCGCCGATCGGCCCGATCAATCTGCTCTGCATTCAACGCTCGCTGCACATGGGCTTTCTCGCCGGGCTCGCCACCGGGCTGGGGGCCGTGCTGGGTGACGGCATATTTGCTGCGGTGTCTGCGTTTGGAATTTCCTGGATCGCCGAGCTTGTTTCGGGCTACCGGGGCTGGCTTCAGGGCATTGGCGGCGTGGCGCTGGTGGCCATGGGCTGGAAAACCATGACCACAGGGCCGGCAACAGCCGCGCCGGTCCTCACCCAAAAATGGCTTCATCATGGTGGTCTGATCGGCACGACGTTCCTGCTGACGATCACCAACCCTGCGACGCTGTTCGGCTTTGTGATTATCTTTTCGGGGATCGGCGGGCTGGTCTCGCTGCCGGGCTCATTCGCCCAGTCCGGCCAGCTCGTCTTCGCCGTCATGGCGGGCAGTTTTATGTGGTGGGTCTTGCTGGCAAGGGTGGCGAGCCTCTTTCAGACGCGGATTTCGGCCCGGGGGCTCACTCTCATCAATCGGGTTGCCGGTCTGGCGATAATCGCCTTCGGCCTGGTGGTGCTGACCGATCTGCTGGCGGATTATTTTATTGCAAATTTCGATCGATGGTGAACTCGCCGAGCTGAATGCGGTGTTCCAGCCCCTTGGTCATCCTGGCGACCGGTTCCTCGCCATAAAGCTCGATGAGGTCGGAGAAGGCGGCGAACAGCGAGGCCGAGGCGATGACTTCAGGCTCGATGCCCGCCGCTTGCGCATCCTGCCAGGCGTCGAGCACATATTCCAACGCGACGCGTTTTCTTTCGTCAAGGTCGCTTGGGTCCAGGGACGGGGGATCGAACAACATCGGGATCATTGCCGGGCAATTCCAATTTCAAATGATACCGACTTATCTAGCACATCAACGGGTTGCCATAGCCTTAGAGTGAAACAAAGGTTAACGCGCCACTTTTGCCTTCGAGGTGGCTGTTTCCTTGGTGGAAGCGGCGGCATTGCCGCCGATTTCACTGGCCAGGCCCTTGGTGATGACCACGCCTTCGGAAAAAAAACGGCTTGCCGCCGTCTTGGCCGAGGGTGTGCAGGTTCCATAGGTGCGCTGGTAGCCGCGATAAGAGGCATTGAACGCTGCAACCATGCGCCCGCGCAACTGCGCCGGGGGCTCCTCGGTTTTTAGAATACCGGTCATCTGATCGCGCCACAACTGGCCTTCATTGGCGCCGCAGATCTCGCGAAGATGATGCACGGCGCCGAGAATTTCCGCCAGGCGCAGCAGGCGGGCATCATAGGATTTTGCCACCGTCTGGCCCCCGGTCCCGGGCTGAATGTCGGTCTGGGCGAAAAGCGGCGTTGCGGCAAAGCCGATCATAGCGGTGATCAGCACTCTGCGCATGGTGGCAAAGCCCGGTGCGGCGAGAACATTTGCGGTGACCATGGCCAAGACGTGCCATGCGCCCCGGCGTCGGGCAAGCGGTTTTTAGTTCTGCAGGATCGGCCCGCCGGGTTCAAAAGCCCGATAGGCAAAAGCAAAGGTCACATGATTGACGATGTCCTCGAACCCGGTTGCGGTTTTGCGGCGGGCGATGACATTGCCGACATCGCGCCCCTTGGAGATTTCACGGGTTTCAAGCGCGGAGTTTTGACCGTCTTCATAGGTGATCACGACATCGCCCATCTCGACTTTGCGGACTTTGCGCAAATGCGCCAGCGAAATCGCCTGCGGCTTGCCGTTAACTTCCACCATCACCACCCTGGCCATGGGTTCGATATCGGTCGGCAGATCACCGCGGAAAATGAACGGGCGCGGCGACAGATCGTAACCGACATAAGGGTTGGTCCCATAGCTGCGGATGTTCGGGTTGTTCGGGATCAGAACCTGGCCCTTGGGATGGGCGGCCACGAAGCGTTCGAAGGATTCCAGGCGCGCCGGCACGCCTTTGAGAACCGTGCCCAGAGCGGCGCCGACAATGGCCTCGCCCGAATATTGCTGCCACCAGCTCTGGGTCTGCCGGTCATACATGACCAGATCGGAAAAGCGCAGCATGCCGGTGGTGCCAAAATCATACAATGTGCCGTCAAGCTCCCGCTCGAACACCAAAGCGGTGTTGCACAGCGGACAATAGGTGACCGTCACCGGCAGACCGCCCACCGTGTCGTTGACGATCTCATGCCACATCAGGACCCGGATCGGATAGGCGCGGGCATCGCCATTGATCACCACGGTAACGACGGGTTCCTGGGCGCCAAGCCCAAGATCGGCACTGTCGTTTTCGGCCAGAGACAAAAAACTGGGGTTCTCGATCGATGGGATACCGTCCTTGGGCGGTCCGCCGCCGAGGATTTCCTCGAATTTGACCGAAGTTTTGGAAAAATCGGTCTCCGCCCACCCCTGATTGCGCCAGATATCGGGCTCGGCAAGCGCCCCAAGCGTCAGTGCCAGCACCATGGTCGCGCCCAGAAAAAGGGAGCTTACGAAATAACGGGCCGGGGCCAGCGGCGCCATTCCGGGAATCCGGCGACTGGGGCCGGAAACCTGATGAATAAGATCAGCGAGTGTTGGGTTTATCATGGTGCGATTTTGCCGGCCAAAGCGATGAAACACCAGTCAAAGCCCCGTGATGGCTCCGCCGCCCTCCTCGATGGGGGAGGCCAGAAGAGGGTCCACAAGCTCTGCAACCCCCGGTGTCAGCGTCAGGCGCGCAAGGGTCGGAGCATCGACCCATGCCGCCTCGTCGGCATCGTCGGCGGCGCAAAGGGCACCGCCCAGGACCCGGGCCTGAAATGTCGCAAGGACGAAATGGTTGGCGACGATATTGTGGTTGTCTCGGTTGATGAGGTCGAAAAATCTCAGGAATTTCTCGATGTGGATATCAAGTCCGGTTTCCTCCCAAACCTCCCGCCGCGCCGCGTCTTCAAGGGTTTCGCCCCATTCGACGGCGCCGCCGGGCAGGCTCCAGAGCCCGCGATAGGGCGCCTTGCCGCGCCGCACGACGACCGTCCGGGCGCTGCCCTTTTCGTTGTCGAGGATGGCGATACCGACACCGATGCGCGGCCAAGATGTCATGGCGGGCTCATAGGCGGCAGATGCCCCTTAACCGCCACGATTTTTCGCCCTCTTGCTGGGATGACGGTGCGCCGCGCGGATCGAAGGGCCGGTGCCGTGGGTCCAAAAAACGCCCTAGCGCCCGTAGAACTGGCACTGCCCGGCGATATAGCCGTTGATTTCCTGGATCGGCTTGAAGGTCTGGGCTTCGCAGCGCGCTTCGGACTTGCAGGTCTGGGCGCACAGGTTTTCGGTGGTGGAGTAGTTCTTGTAGGGTTTGAGACCGGCGGGGGCCTTGGGGGTCGTACCCCTTATGGCGACCCGGCTTGAAGACGTCCGTGAAGACGATGCCGTGGAAGAAGAGGTGGTCGACGATGCCGAGGGGGCCGTTGCCACCGCTCCACTGCCGCCAGTGGAGGCAACCCCCTGGCAACCGGCCAAAACGAGACCGGCTCCAATGACCAGCAAAGGTCCATACAAGTTACGAAATTTACGCATAACGCCCCCTCTAAGGTGTTTCAACAGGTTATTCAGTTTCCGCAATCTAGCGGCAGCTTAACACGGCCTTCCAGGAATTTCCGCCACTATCAACAAGCTTTGACAATTTGTTCATGCTTTAGTGATTCGCCGCGCCATGAGAATCCTGTTTTCCTCGCTGTAGCCGCATTTTAGGTAGAATTCCCGGACGTCGCGGTTCTCCGCCCGGATGACAAGATTGAGCTTCCACACCCCGCGCGCCCTCAGCCAGGCTTCCGCCCCGGCCAGCATCTTGGCGCCGAAGCCCGATTTGCGGTGGTCCGGATCGATGGCGAGGTAGTAGACCGTGCCCCGGTGGCCGTCGTGGCCGACCATGACCGAACCGACGAGGATTATCCCCGCGCGGCCCACCAGCACGGTGGAACTGGGCCCGGCCATGGCAAAGCGGATGTCGATCTCAGGGTCATTGCGCGGCTGCGTCAGTCCGGTCTTTTGCCACAGCGAGATGACCGCTTCCATGTCGCTGTCCTCAAAGGTCCCAAGGGTTAGCGATTTGGTCACGGGCCGTCCTCCAGAACTTTGCCGGGGTTCAGAATCCCGTTCGGATCAAGGGTTTGCTTGAGGGACTTCATCAGCGCCAGGCCCACCGGATCGGCGGTTTGCGCCAGAAGCCGGCGTTTCAGCCTGCCAATGCCGTGTTCGGCGCTGATCGAGCCGCCAAAGGCGGTGACAACGCCATGGACGGCGGCGTTGACCTCGCTCCACCGGGCCATGAACGCATCCCTGTCCGCCCCCGCCGGCTGGGAGATGTTGAAATGAAGGTTGCCGTCACCAAGATGGCCGAACGCCACTGGCCGGCCGCCGGGAACCACGGCGAGGGCTGCGGCGCTGGCCTGGTCGATAAAGGCCGGAATATCGGCCACGGGCACCGAGATATCGTGCTTGATCGATCCCCCCTCGGCTTTCTGCACCTCCGAGAGAGCCAGGCGCAAATGCCAGAACATCGCCGCCTGGGCCGTGGAGGCGGCGATGGCCGCATCGATCACCTCGCCGGCGTCGTGGCCCGCCGCCAGGGTGTTTTCGAGCCCAGCGGTCAGCCCGCCGCTATCGCCCGGACCCGATAGTTCGGCGAGCACATACCACGGCGCCGGCGTATCCAGAGGGTCGCGGGCGTTATGTCCATGTTTGAGCACGAAATCCATGCCGACACGCGGGATAATTTCAAACCCGGTCACCCCACTGCCGCAGGCGGCCTGGAACCGGGCCAGAAGGGCCACCGCGGCAGCGGGGTCCGGCACGCCGATGAACGCTGTTGCCGTGGCGCGGGGGCGGGCCACGAGCTTGAGCGTGGCGGCGGTAATGATCCCCAGCGTGCCCTCGGCGCCGACGAACAGATGTTTGAGGTCGTAGCCGGTATTGTCTTTTCGTAAATCCCCCAAGCCGTTCCAGACCCGCCCGTCGGCCAGAACCACTTCGAGTCCCAGGACCAGATCGCGGGCGTTGCCATAGGCCAGAACCGCCGTGCCGCCGGCATTGGTGGCGAGGGTGCCGCCGATCTGGCAGGTGCCCTCGGACGCCAGCGACAGCGGAAATAGCCGGCCTGCATCCTTGGCTGTGTCCTGCGCCCGGATAAGGGTAACGCCGGCCTCGACCGTCATGGAATTGCTTGTTGCGCAAACCGAACGGATCCGGTCAAGGCGCTCAAGCGACACCACGATTTCAGTGCCGGTCGCCGAAGGGACCTGGCCGCCGACCAGCCCGGTCCCGCCCCCTTGCGGCACGATGGCGATGCGGGCGGCATTGGCGGTTTTGAGGATTTCCGCTACCTCCCGGGTCGAGCCGGGGCGCAAGATCATTGCCGCGGCGCCGGTGAAAAGTCCCCGTGGTTCGGTGAGGTAGCGGGCCATGTCGTTCGGATCGGTCAAGGCATGTTTGCGTCCGACAATGGCGGTAAGGCGTTCCAGCAGTGGGGCGTCCGGAGTGTTGAGGCTCATGTTGCGTCCATGGGGGCGGAGGCGCGGGACAGCCGGTCGTTGATCGCCTCGCCAAGGCCGGCATCGGGGATCGGCATGACCGCCGCCCGTGCGATGCCGGCGTCATCCAGGGCGCGCAGGGCGGCGAAGAGACCCGCCGCCGCCTCGCCCAGGTCCCCGGCGGGCGACAGGTTGACAAATGGCTTGTGCCCCGGTGGCGGCGGGCCAAAGGCGATCAGCGCTTCTCCGGGCCCGGCGGTGGCGGCATTGAGGCGCAAGGCTACGGCCGGCGCATAGTGGCGGCGCAATTGTCCGGGGCTGGAGATTTTGCCCGGCTCCGCGTCGGCCACGGTCTCCCCGGTCGTTGCCGCCAATTCCGCCCGCGTCACGCTGCCGGGCCGCAGGCACCGCAGTGGTTCGCCGGGAGCCACGGAAACGATGGTGGATTCCAGCCCGCAATCCGTCGGCCCGGCGTCAAGGATCATGGCGATTTGGTTGCCAAAGGCCCCGGCGACATGGTCAGCCCGGGTCGGGCTTACCGTGCCGGAGACATTGGCGCTGGGCGCCGCTACCGGCATGTCCGCCTCCGACAGGAGGCGTTGGGCGGTCTTGTGCCCCGGCACCCGCAAGGCCACCGTGTCGAGCCCGGCGGTGACCAGGTCCGAAAGCCCCGCATCGGTCCGCATCGGCACCACCAGGGTCAGCGGTCCGGGCCAAAAGGCCTGTGCCAGCGCCCCGGCGCGAATGTCGAACCGGCCAAGGCGTTTTGCCGCCGCCAGACTGCCGATGTGAACGATCAGCGGATTAAAACGCGGCCGGCCTTTGGCCTGGAAAATTTTCAGCACCGCCTTGTCGGAGCGCGCATCGGCGCCAAGTCCGTAAACGGTCTCGGTCGGAAACGCCACCAGAGCCAATTCCCGCAAAAGCCGGGCCGCTTGGGTGATCGCTTCGGGGTTTGGCATTGACCTCATGGTTACGCTCTTTAAGCTCGCCGGACACCCACATCTGGTCCGGGCACCGATCAGAGCGCTACATAGTCCAATCCGCGATGCCGCGGTAGGGCCGAAAGGGAACCGATGAGCTTCAACGCACCGCTCCTGGACATCATGTTTGCCATGAAACACGCCTCCGGCTTTGAGCTCTTGCGCGAAATTCCCCGGTTCGCCGATTTCGATGACGATACCGCCATTGCCGTTCTCACCGAAGCGGGGCGCTTGATGACCGAAAAAATTGCCCCTCTCAATACCGTAGGCGACCAGAACCCCGCAAGGCTTGAAAATGACCACGTGGTTCTGCCGCCGGGCTGGAAAGACGCCTATGAGGCTTACGTCCAGGGCGGCTGGCTTGGTCTGCCTTTTACCCATGAGATCGGCGGCATGGGGCTGCCCATGGTGGTCAATGCCGCGGTGGCCGACATGATGAACGGCGCCAATCTGGCCTTCGGCGTTGGCCCGCTTTTGACCCAAGGGGCGGTCGAGGCCCTTAGCGTTCACGCTTCGGAGGAACTCAAGGTGGCCTATCTGCCAAAGATGGTCACCGGCGAGTGGGCCGCGACCATGAACCTGACCGAACCCCAGGCCGGTACCGATCTTGGGCTGCTCAAAACCCGCGCCGAGCCGGCGGATGACGACAGCTACCGCATTACCGGCACCAAGATCTTCATCACCTACGGCGATCACGACCTGACCGAAAACATCATCCATCTGGTGTTGGCGCGTTTGCCCGATGCGCCGGTCGGCACGCGCGGGATTTCGCTCTTTTTGGTACCCAAATTCCTGCTCAAGCCTGACGGTACGCCCGGAAGGCGCAACGATGTGCGCTGCATCGGCCTTGAGAGAAAGCTGGGGATCCATGCCAGCCCGACCTGCGTCATGGCCTTTGGCGAGAACGATGGCGCCACCGGTTTCCTCGTCGGCGAACCCCATGGCGGGCTGACCGCCATGTTCACGATGATGAACAATGCCCGGCTTCTGGTTGGCATCCAGGGGGTCGGCATTGCCGAACGTGCCGGTCAGCAGGCGTTGGCTTATGCGAAGGAGCGGCGTCAGGGCCGGCGGCCCGGGGGCAAGCAGACCGCGGCCATAGTCGAGCACCCGGACGTGCGGCGAAATCTTGCCGCCATAAGGGCTTTGACCGCGGCCGCGCGTGCCATCTGCTATGCCACCGCCGTTGCTCTGGATCTGGCCCACCTGGGCGGCGATGAAGATACCCGCGCCCGTTTTGGTGCTCGCGCCGATCTGCTAACCCCGATCGCCAAGGCGTTTTCCACCGATGCCGGGGTCGAGGCGGCCTCGATCGGCATTCAGGTCCATGGCGGCATGGGCTATATCGAGGAAACCGGCGCCGCCCAGACCTTACGCGATGCCCGCATCGGTCCGATCTACGAGGGCACCAATGGGGTTCAGGCCATCGATCTGGTAACCCGCAAGCTCGGTGGCGATGGCGGCGAGGCGGCCCGGACCCTGATTGCCGAATTGCGCGGGACCGCCACTGAAGTCATGGCCTTGAATGCACCGGGCTTTGGTCGCATGGGGGCATGTCTGGGCGAGGCGGTGGATGAGCTTGAGGCGGCGACCGATTGGCTGGTCGGTGCCCTTGGGTCCGATCGCGACAAAGCCCTGGCGGGCGCCACCCCCTATCTTCGATTGTTCGGCCTGACGGCAGGAGCGGGGTTTTTGGCCCAAGGGGCGCTGGCGCAGTTAAAACAAGATGATGCCGAGCCCGGTAACCGCCTTGTCCTGGTGCGCTTCATGGCCGAAAATCTCCTGCCCGAGACCGGATCGCTGGCCCGCGCCATTACCGGTGGTGCCGACGGTCTTCTTGGCTATGATTTTAGCTGACCCATGCCAACGCTTAAAAACAAAACCCTGTTCATCACCGGCGCCAGTCGCGGCATCGGTCTTGCCATCGCGCTTCGGGCCGCCCGCGACGGCGCCAATATCGCCATCGCCGCCAAGACCGACCGGCCCCACCCCAAGCTTGAAGGCACCATACATACCGCCGCCGAAGCGATAGAAAAGGCGGGCGGAAAGGCTCTGCCGCTGGTGGTCGATATCCGCGATGACGAGGCGGTGGAATTGGCGGTGACGACGGCGGCGAACCATTTCGGCGGCATCGATATCTGCGTCAACAACGCCAGCGCCATCGCCCTCACCGATACGCCATCGACGCCGATGAAACGCTTTGACCTGATGCATGGGGTCAATGCCCGGGGCACGTTTTTGACCTCCAAGACCTGCCTGCCCCATCTGATGCGGGCCGAAAACCCGCACATTCTGATGATCTCGCCGCCGCTCGACATGAGCCCGCACTGGTTCGGGCCCCATGTGGCCTATTCGATGGCCAAATACGGCATGAGCCTTTGCGTGCTCGGCATGGCGGCGGAATTCCGCGAGCGCGGCATTGCCGTCAACGCCCTGTGGCCGCGCACCACGATCGCCACGGCGGCGATCCGCAATCTGCTCGGCGGCGAGGCCATCGAACGGGCCTCGCGCCAGCCGGAGATCATGGCGGACGCCGCCCATATCATCCTCACAAGGCCGTCGCCGGAGTTCACCGGGCGGTTTTGCATCGACGACACATTGCTCGCCGAACACGGCACAACCGATTTCGACCACTATCGGGTCGATGCAAGCGTCGATCTTCAGCCCGATTTTTTTGTGCCCCAGGATAGCCACCCCCCGGCAAGCCTCAGGGCAGTGAAATGACCACCCGTCTTTACAGCCACCCCGCCTGCCTGAGCCACCAAGCCGCCGCCGGGCATCCCGAGCGCCCCGACCGGCTGCGCGCCTTGACCCGCGCCTTTGCCAACCCGGCCTTCGATGCCGTGGAGCGGCGGCAAGCCCCCAGGGCCAGCGAAGACGACATCGCCCGCGCCCACTCAAAGGCCCATATCGACCATGTCAGAACGACCGCGCCGCGGTCCGGTTTGGCCAGGCTCGATGCCGACACCTATATGTCGCCGGGCTCCTGGGAAGCGGCATTTCGCGGCGCCGGGGCGGTGGTCGAGGCGACGCGGGGCGTTCTGGCGGGGGAGGCCACAAACGCCTTTTGCGCCGTCCGCCCGCCGGGCCACCATGCGGAACGTGAAAAGGCCATGGGATTTTGCCTGTTGAACAACGTCGCCATCGCGGCGCGATATGCCCGGCAAGTCCATGGCCTGGACCGGGTCGCCATCGTTGATTTCGATGTCCATCACGGCAACGGCACCCAGGAAATTTTCCATGAAGATCCCGCCGTGCTCTATGCCTCCACCCACCAGATGCCGCTTTTCCCCGGCACCGGCTCGGCGTCGGAGACAGGCGTGGGCAATATTTTCAACGCGCCGCTAAATGCCGGCGATGGCGGGGCGGAGTTTCAAGACGCCATAACCTCCGTGGTGCTGCCGGCCCTTGATGCCTTTGCCCCGCAGCTTGTGATCATTTCAGCCGGTTTTGATGCCCATGAGCGCGACCCGCTGGGGCAGTTGCGGCTCAGCCACGACGATTTTGCCTGGGTCACCCGCGCGCTGATGTCGGTTGCCGATACCCACGCCGGGGGCCGGGTGGTCTCGGTGCTCGAAGGGGGCTATGATCTGACCAGCCTGGCGCGGTCGGCGTCGGCGCATCTTGCGACGCTGATGACCGCCTGAAGGTGAACTTTTAAACGGCAGAATATGGGTGCCATGTCCAACCAGGAAAAAAACGCCGATGTGGCGAAACTGAATTTCGAGACCGCGCTGGCCGAACTGGAAAAAATCGTCGCCAATCTGGAAAGCGGCGACACGGCGCTGGAGGATTCCATCGCCAAATACGAGCGCGGCGAAGCGCTGAAAAGCCGTTGCGAGGCTTTGCTGAAGGAAGCCGAGGGGCGGATCGAAAAAATCACCCGTGGCCCCGATGGCCGCGTTACGGGCACCGAGCCGCTGGATGTGAACTGAGC
>UOEM01000101.1_pt1 | contig 16787 bp, 19 predicted proteins | sample 1988661 | NCBI WGS metagenome assembly UOEM01 (sample SAMEA4712195, study PRJEB27164) | hydrothermal vent metagenome | biome: marine basaltic hydrothermal vent biome; feature: marine hydrothermal vent; material: mineral | place: Pacific Ocean | collected 2011-06-14/2011-07-23 | depth 1719 m | reverse complement strand
TGGCCAAACGCGTTTCCGGGGTGATTATCGTCATCTACGCGCTGATCACCATGGTACCGCTGGCATGGATTTTCGCGACCGGATTCAAGACCCCGTCGGATTCGATTTCCTATCCGCCCAAGGTGCTGTTCGAACCCAGCCTTGAGGGTTACGTCAATCTTTTCACCACCCGCACGCGCCAGACGCCGGAATATATGGCGACATTGCCGCCGCCGACAACCTGGTATGACGAACTGGTGCGCAGCCGCAACATGGTCATCGCCGGGCCGTCCAAATTCGGCGAGCGCTTCACCAACTCGATCATTATCGGTTTTGGCTCGACCTTCCTGTCGGTATTCCTGGGCACGCTCGCCGCTTACGGCTTTTCGCGCTTCAAGGTGCCGCTGAAGGACGATCTGCTGTTTTTTATATTGTCCACCCGAATGATGCCGCCCATCGCGGTGGCCATTCCGATCTTCCTGATGTACCGAAATTTGGGCCTGTCCGACACCCATCTGGGCATGATCCTGCTCTATACGGCGGTCAATATCTCGCTCGCCGTGTGGCTCCTGAAAGGCTTCATGGACGAGATCCCACGCGAATATGAAGAAGCGGCGATGATCGACGGCTACACAAGGCTTCAGGCGTTTCGCAAGGTGGTGCTGCCCCAGGCGATGACCGGTATTGCCTCCACCGCGATCTTCTGCCTCATCTTTGCCTGGAACGAATACGCCTTTGCCCTGCTGCTCACCTCGGGCACCGCCCAGACCGCGCCGCCGTTTATCCCCACCATCATCGGCGAGGGCGGGCTCGATTGGCCGGCGGTGGCGGCGGGGGCGACGATCTTCCTCATTCCGGTGCTGGTCTTCACCATTTTACTGCGCAAGCACTTGCTTCGCGGCATCACCTTTGGCGCGGTGCGCAAATGAGCATGAACAGCTCCGGTCCAAAACCCGCCCCTGGCCGCACCAGCACCCGCTCGTGGTTCTTTCGCCGCGGGCCGATGGAAAACCTTGCTACCGTGATCATCTGCGTTGGCGTCTTCATGCTCATGCAGCCCTTTTCGATCTGGGCCTATGGCTGGTCCTTCGCCACGATTTTGACCGGCACGGTGATGTTCATCATCGTCAGCCATTTTCCGGAATAAGGCGATGGCTGAAGTCTCGGTACAGAACCTTCACAAAGCCTTCGGCGAATTTGTCGCCGTCAGGGACTCCAGTTTCACCGTCGCCAATGGCGAGTTTTTTGTCATGCTGGGCCCATCGGGCTGCGGCAAGACAACGACTTTACGCATGATCGCCGGTCTGGAGCTGCCCACATCGGGTCAGATCATGCTGGCTGACAAGGATGTCACCTTCCTGCGGGCCGCCAAGCGCGACATCGCCTTTGTCTTTCAACTTTTTGCCCTCTATCCGCATATGAACGTGCGTCAGAACATCGCCTATCCGCTGAAATCCGAAGGCGTGCCCCGCCAGCAGATCCGCGACCGGGTGGAAGAAACCGCCCGGCTCTTGCGCATCGACGACATTCTGGACAGCCCCGTTTCCGGGCTATCGGGCGGCGACCGCCAGCGCGTCGCCCTGGGGCGCGCCATTGTCCGCCGCCCACTGGTCTTTTTAATGGATGAGCCGCTGGGCGCCCTGGACGCCGAATTTCGCGCCCTGATGTGCGAGGAGTTGCGTGGCCTTCACAATCGCCTGGGCGCCACCACCGTCTATGTCACCCACGATCAGCTCGAAGCCATGTCGATGGCCGACAAGATCGCGGTGATGAACAATGGGCTGATCGAGCAGTTCGGCACCCCGCAGGAAATCTATGACCGCCCGTCGAGCACCTTTGTCGCCGAGTTTATCGGCTCGCCGCCGATGAACCTTTTGTCCTTCCATGCCGGGCTTCGAAAGGGCCGCAAAACCGTAAAGCTTTCCAACGCCTCCATCGAGGTGCCCGAACTTCGTGAAACCGTAACGCCGCGTGAATTGCTGCTGGGAATCCGCCCCGAGCATGTGCGTTTTGACGACAAGGCCCGACTGCGGGGCCGGGTTGTAGGGGTGGAGTATCTGGGCTCGACCCAGATCGTGACCCTTCGCACCGCCCACGGCCCGCTGAAAGCCCGCCTGCCGGCCAATATTGCGGCCAAAACCGGAGACAATGTCGGCCTGACGCTGATGGGCGCGCGTTTGTCCCTGTTTGATCGCGCCACCGGACGCACGTTGCGGACCGCCCTTTACGACGAGGTGGCCCATGGCTGAGGTGCGGCTGGAAAACGTCAGCAAGGCTTTTGGTCACACGGTTGCCGTCAGCGATCTGTCGCTGACCATCGGCGATGGCGAACTGGTGGTTCTGTTGGGGCCAACAGGCGCCGGCAAGACCACCACCTTGCGCCTTGTCGCCGGCATTGAGAGCGTTGATAGCGGTTCGATCCACATCGGCGGCCACGACATGACCGCAGCGCCGCCGGCGGTCCGCGATGTCGCCTTTGTCTTCCAGCAATATTCGCTCTACCCCCACTTAAGCGTCTACGACAATCTGGCCTTCCCCTTGCGCTCGCCGGCATTGAAATGGAACGAGAACGCAATTCGCACCCGCATCGATGAGATCGCCGGCCTGCTCAAAATCAGGGACAAGTTGCAAAACCGCGCCACCCAGCTTTCGGGCGGCGAGATGCAACGCGTCGCCATTGGCCGCGCCCTGGTGCGCCGGCCGTCGATTTTCCTCATGGACGAGCCGCTCTCCTCCCTGGACGCCAAGCTCCGCGCCAGCCTTCGCCTGGAGATCAAGCGCATTCAGGAGGATCTCGGCGCCACGATCCTTTATGTCACCCACGATCAGATCGAAGCCATGACCATGGCCAACCGCATCGGCGTCGTCGATGCCGGCCGGCTGGTCCAGCTTGGCACCCCGCGGGAGATCTACGAAGCGCCGAACACGATCTATGTCGCCACCCGCCTGGGCACACCGGCCATCAACCTGCTTGCCATCAACGCCAGCACCGAGCGCCTGCTCGCCCAAGGCAATGCGCCCGGCGGCACCAAGACCTTGGGCGTGCGCACTGAGCACATCGAAATCACCAAGGTCATAGGCCGGCGCAAGTCTCACGGGGTCGTTACGCGCATCGAGCATCTGGGCGACCAGAACCACCTGCATGTGACCCTTGGGGAGGCGACCCAAATCACCACCCTGGTCCCCCCCGACACCGACCTGAATGTCGGCGATCGCGTCGCGGTGCGGATCAAGGACCCGATCTGGTTCGATACCGCCGGCAACCGCATTGCCTCAAGGGGGGTCGGCCATGAGCATTGACGCCAATACCACCCATGCCCTCATAGAGGCGGTCGCCAAGACCATCGCCGCCCACGAAGACGAGCTGACGGCGCTCGACAGCGCCATCGGCGACGGCGACCACGGCGCCAATATGAACCGGGGGCTGGCCGCGGTTCTGGCCGATGCCGAAACCCTCGCGGCCAAGCCCCTGGACGAAGCCGTGAAGGCCGCGGGCATGATCTTGGTGATGAAGATCGGCGGGGCGTCGGGGCCGCTTTACGGCACGCTGTTCATGGCCCTGGGCAAGGCCCTTGGAGATACGCCCAGCCTCACCACGGCCACCGAGGCCCTGGCCACGGCCATAGAGGCGGTCAAGGCGCGCGGCAAATCCGATGTCGGCGCCAAGACCATGCTCGACGTGCTGGCGCCGATCCATGCGGCGCTCGATGCCGGGCAAACCGATCCCGCCACACTTAAAGATGTTGCCGATGGCGCCGCGCGGGCCACCATACCGATGCTGGCGACGCGGGGCCGCGCCTCGTTCCTGGGGGAGCGCTCCATTGGCCACATGGACCCCGGCGCCCGCTCCACCGCGTTGATATTCGCCGCTGTCGCCGATGTTCTGGGAGAGCCCATATGAGCGCTTGTGTCGGTATCGTCATCGTTTCCCATTCCTCTAGGGTTGCCGCCGGCACCGCCGACATGGTGCGCCAGATGGTTGGCAGGGAAGTCCGCGTCGCCCATTGCGGCGGCGACCCCGATGGCGGGCTGGGCACCAGTGTCGAGGTGATCATGGCCGCCATCGATGCCGCCTGGGGCCCCAAGGGCGTCGCCATTCTGGTCGATCTGGGCGGCGCCGAAACCAACAGCGAAATGGCCATCGAGATGCTGGACCCCGCCCGGCAGGGCCTTGCCGTCATCTGCAACGCTCCGATCGTCGAGGGGGCGGTCATCGCCGCCGCCGAAGCCTCGGGCGGATCGAGCCTGGACGAGGTTCGCCGCACCGCCGAAGAATTGTCGCCCGGTTGAAGCCGGATCGAGGAGAAGATTGAATATGGCGCAAACCACAGCCAAGGCCTCGGTGCTCCTGACCCACGATGTGGGCCTGCATGCCCGCCCATCGGTGACGCTGACCAAACTCGCCAAGACTTTCGCGGCCACGATTACGCTCACCACGCGCGAAAACGGGGCCGCGGTGAATGCCAAAAGCATCGTCAAGGTGATGGCCATGAAGGCGCCGGCCAACACCACGCTGGTTTTCGAAGCCGTCGGGGAAGACGCCGAGGCCGCCGTCACCGCCCTGGTCGATCTGGTCCATGGTGATTTTGAAGTTGAAGCCGTCAATGCCGGGCATGATTGAACAAAGCGGCCGCCCTGCCTCACCCGGCCTTACCGAGGGGCCGGTTTTCAAGCTGCGAAGTCTAAAATCCGCGACGCGCCGGGCACGGAGCCCCAAAGCGGAAACCGCACTTTTTACCGCCGCCGTCAGGACCGCATCCGATGACCTGAAAAAGATTGCCGGCACCGCCGACGTGCACGCCGCCGCGATCCTGGAGTTCCAGATCGCCATGCTGGAGGACGAAGCGCTGAGCGAGCCGGTGCTTGCCGCCATTGCCGAAGGCGCCACCGCCGAGGCGGCCTGGAGCCAGACCATAGGGGCTGAAATCGCCGGCTACGAGGCCGCGGCGGACGACTATTTCCGCGCCCGCGCCGCTGATCTGACCGACATCGCCGACCGGGTTCTGGCGGCCCTTGGCGGCGAGGAGGAGCGTACCCCCCCAGCCGGTGCCATCCTCATCGGCCCCGACATCACGCCATCGCGGTTCCTTGCCACCAACTGGGACAGTGGCGGCGGCATCGCCACCGAAGCGGGCAGCCCGTCAAGCCATGTCGCCATGCTCGCTCGCGCCCGCGGCGTGGCCATGGTCGTCGGGCTGGGACCGATCGACACCGCCGGCCACGCCCGGGCCGCCATCGATGGCGGGGCGGGAACCGTGATCCTGAGCCCCGATGCCAAAACGGTGACCCGCCTTACGGCCCAAAAGGCCGAAGCCGCCAAAACGGCCAGCGCGGAAGCCGGAGCCCGGCAAAACCCCGCCAGGACGGCATGCGGCACGGCGATTGAAGTTACGATCAATATCTCGGGCCCGGACGATCTTGACGGCCTTGATCCGGCCTTCACCGATGGCGTCGGTCTGGTGCGGACCGAATTCCTCTTCAAAGACGCGCGCGCGATGGAAGACGAGGCGCGCCAGCTTGCCGCCTACCGAAAAATTGTCGGGTGGGCAAAGGGCGCCCCGGTCACCATCCGCACCGTCGATGCCGGCGGCGACAAGCCGATCCCCGGCTACACGGGGTCGGGCGAGACCGACCCGTTTTTGGGCCTGCGGGGCCTGCGCCTCAGCCTGACCCGGCCGGACCTCTTCCGCCTTCAGCTTCGCGCCCTGGCGCGGGCGGGCGCCGGCGGCCCGGTGCGGATCATGTTGCCCATGGTTACGAGCCCCCATGAAATCCTCGCCGCCCGCGTCCATCTGGACGCTGTTCTGGCCGAGCTTGCCGCCGCCAGAATCGACCATGGCACGCCTGAATTCGGCATGATGGTCGAAGTGCCCGCCGCCGCCTTCACGCTGGAGGATTTTGCTGTCGATTTTGCCTCCATCGGTTCGAACGATCTGGTTCAGTACATGACCGCCTCGGCCCGGGGCAGCGCCGATGTGGCCGGGCTGGGCGACCCCGGTCACCGGGCGGTCCAAATCGCCATCCGTGCAGCGGTCCGGGGGGCGGAGAAAGGTGGGTTTCCAATTTCGATCTGCGGCGATGCCGCCGGCGATCCGGACTATCTGCCCATGCTGCTGGGGGCAGGCTTGCGGTCGATTTCGGTTGCCGTTTCCGCCCTTGGCCGCGCCAAGCTGGCCATTGGCGGCCTTGATATCGGGGCCGCGGCGCCATGACCCAAACCAATGACCACACCCCCGCCCCCGACGAAGATGATCCCACGGGGGCCTACAAAACCCTTCTTCGCCAGGTGATCGCCAACCGCCCGTCAGGGGTCCGCAACCGCCTTGCCCAGGCCCTGGGCAAAAACAAAAGTTTTATCTCCCAGATCACCAATCCGGCATACGACACCCCCATCCCCGCCGCCCATCTGGAGGCCATATTCGAGATCGTCCATTTTTCGACCGACGAGCGCACCCGCTTTGATAACCTTTACGCCCGCGCCCATCCGCGCCATGGCCGGGCCGCGACGGCGGGGACGCAAATGCGCCGCCACACCGTGCTTCTGCCTGATCTGGGCACCCGGGCGCGCAACCGTGAGATCGACGACCTCGTCGATGATTTCATGGGCCAGCTGGCAAAAATACTCACCCGGTCCACACCTCGCAAAAAGGCAGGAAAACCATGAAAAAACTCATCAATGCGCCCGATGCGGTCATCACCGAGAGCCTTGACGGTTTCGTGGCCGCCCATGGCGATATTCTGACCCTGGGGGCCGAGCACAAATACGTGGCGCGCAAGGTGCTCAAACCGGGCAAGGTTGCCATCATCTCCGGCGGCGGCTCGGGGCATGAGCCGCTTCATGGCGGTTTTGTCGGCCATGGCATGCTCGATGCCGGCTGCCCCGGCCAGGTCTTCACCTCGCCGACGCCGGACCAGATGCTCGCCGCCGTTAAGGCGGTCGATACCGGCGCCGGCGCGCTCTTTATCGTCAAGAACTATGAGGGCGATGTGATGAATTTCGATATGGCCACCGAGATGGCCTCAGGCGATATCGCCACCGTGCTCACCAATGACGATGTGGCGGTGGTCGATTCCACCTGGACCACCGGGCGCCGGGGGGTTGCCGGCACCATGGTGGTGGAAAAGATCGTCGGGGCGGCGGCCGAAACCGGCATGGACCTTGCGGGTCTTAAGGACCTTGGGGTATCGGTCAACGCCGCCACCCGCTCGATGGGTGTCGCCCTGACCAGTTGCACCGTGCCCGCCGCCGGCAAGCCGACCTTTGAGCTTGGCGATGGGGAAATCGAGATGGGGGTCGGCATCCACGGCGAGCCAGGCCGCCGGCGCGTGCCCCATGGCTCCGCCGACGACATTGTCGGGGAGCTGATGGGTGCCGTCTTGGAGGATTTTGGCGATGCCCCCCGCGGCCCGGCCCTGCTTTTGGTGAACGGGTTTGGAGCCACCCCGCTGATGGAGCTCTATCTTGTCTACAACATCGCCGCCCGGCTGATGGCCAAGGCCGGCTTTGAGGTCAGCCGTTCCCTGGTCGGCAATTACGTGACCTCGCTGGACATGGCCGGCGCCTCGCTGACGCTCACCCGGCTTGACGATGAAATGACCAGGTACTGGGATGCCCCCGTCCTGACCCCGGCGTTGCGCTGGGGCATGTAGCACCGGGCTTTTCCCCGCTCTGGTCTGGTTATCTCTTCTCGTATAGAATTTACGCAACTTGTACACTAGACATGGGGCGAATGTGCGCCAAGGGTTGAACAAGCAGGCTCGGCAGCAGAATTTATTACGTGATATCTGGAGCTTAACCAATACTATCCCGGTTTTCATCTCTGTCGCCGGCAGGAAAGAAGACCCCCCGAGAGGGCCGTAAATGAACAATAAGAATACCCTGGAGCTCATCGCCGCCACAAAGTGTTATGGCGATGTCGTCGCGGTCGATGCCATCGATTACGAATTCAAGGCCAACTCCTACACCTGTTTGCTGGGGCCATCGGGCTGCGGGAAATCATCGACTTTGCGCATGATCGCCGGCCATGAGCATGTGACCTCGGGCAATATCATTTTGGACGGCACCAACATCACCGCCCTGGCGCCGGCAGCACGCGGCACCGCGATGATGTTCCAGAACTACGCCCTTTTCCCTCACCTTTCGGTAGCCGACAATGTGGCGTTCAGCCAGAAGATGGCCGGCATCGGCAGGCCGGCGCGGTTGGCTCGCGCCAGGGAGTTGCTCGATCTGGTGCACATGTCAGAGTTCGCCGACCGCTATCCGAACCAGCTGTCCGGCGGCCAGCAGCAGCGCGTTGCCCTGGCGCGGGCCCTGATCACCAGACCCTCGGTCCTGCTGCTCGACGAGCCGCTCTCGGCGCTGGACCCGTTTTTGCGCACCAAGATGCGCCTGGAGCTCAAACGTCTGCAACGCGAGCTTGGCATTTCCTTTGTGCATGTCACCCATTCCCAGGACGAGGCCCTGGCGCTGTCCGACGTCATCATCGTGATGAACGAGGGGCGCATCGAGCAGGCCGGCGCCCCCGCCGAAGTCTTCAACGCCCCGCGCACCGAATTTGTCGCCCGTTTTATCGGTGCCCACAATGTCGTCGCTGGAGTCTCGGGGGCTGTGGCGGTACGGGCCGATAAAATTGCCATCTCGCGGGCGCGGCGGAAAAGCGGGAGCCAGATGGACGCCGATGTGATGGACATCGAATATCTCGGCACGTCCGTCAATGTCTCGTTGAACGCCGGTGAGGTCGGCGACCTGATCGCGACCCTGCCGGACGGCCAATTCTTCAAACAACCAATTGAAATCGGGCAAAAGGTCTTCCTGTCCTGGAAGCCCGAAGATGCCCATCAACTTGTGACATAGCCGCAATCGACAACGACAACCCACAAAAACCAACCGCAACAAAAGCGAAAAAGGGAGTAACGACCATGACGACAGGAACAAAGAAGGGGGCCATCAGCCGCCGCTCGGTGCTCAAGGGTACCGCCGCCACCGCCGGCCTTGCCATCGGGTCGGGCGCCGTGACCGGTTTTCCGACCCTCTGGGCCCAGAACATCAAGGACGTCACCTTGCGCCAGTTCGGTACCGGGGTTTCAAACCTCAATGACGTCGCCAACAAGGTGAAGGAAGATCTCGGTTTCACCCTCGAGATGACAGCGCTCGATTCGGACAGCGTCACCCAGCGCGCCGCCACCCAGCCCAAATCCTTCGACATCGCCGATATCGAATACTGGATCTGCAAGAAGGTCTGGCCGGCGGGCAATCTGCAGGCCATGGATGTGTCGAAGATCAAGAACTACGACAAGATCGTCGGCATCTTCAAAAACGGCAAGCTGACGCCGGAATCGGTAATCGCCCAGGGCACCGCGCCCCATTCGGTCAGTTTTGTCGACGGCCCCGAGGGCAAGACCTTCGTCGATAACGAATCCGGCTGGATGACGCTGATCCCGACCATCTACAACGCCGACACCCTTGGCATCCGCCCCGACCTGATCAACCGGCCCATCGACAGCTGGGCCGAGCTGCTCAACCCCGAATTCAAGGGCAAGGCCTCGATCCTTGATATCTCCTCGATCGGCATCATGGATGCGGCCATGGTCTGCGAGGCCCTGGGCGAGATCACCTATGGCGACAAGGGCAATATGACCAAGGCCGAGATCGACAAAACCATGGCGATCTTCACCGAGGCCAAGAAGGCCGGCCAGTTCCGCGCGTTCTGGAAAACCTTCGATGAAAGCATCAACCTCATGGCGTCCGGTGAAGTCGTCATCCAGTCCATGTGGTCGCCGGCGATCACCGCGGTCAGGGCCAAGGGCATTCCGTGCATCTACCAGCCGCTCAAGGAGGGTTACCGCTCATGGGGCGGCGGTATCGGGCTGTCCAAGCGGCTGTCCGGTCTGGAGCTTGATGCTGCTTACGAGTACATCAACTGGTATCTCGACGGCTGGGTCGGTGGCTATCTGATGCGCCAGGGCTATTATTCGGCCGTGCCCGAGACGTCGAGGAATTACATGACCGAAAACGAATGGGGTTACTGGTTCGAGGGCAAGCCGTCCACCGCGCCGATAACCAATCCCCAGGGCCAGCCGATGGAAAAAGCCGGCGTGGTGCGCGATGGCGGTTCGTTCTACGAGCGCATGGGCCAGGTTGCCGCCTGGAACTCGGTGATGGATGAGAACCAGCACATGGTCCGCAAGTGGAACGAGTTCATCGCCGCCTGATCGGATATCTGTCACCCTGCCCGGAGCGCCTCGCTCCGGGCAGGCTTTTTTTGGCCCTCTTCAATGAATTCCGATGGCATCAAATTCCGCTTTGAAATCCGCTGAGCGCACCAGTTGGCTGCTGGCCAGTCCGCTGGTTCTGATATTGGCGTTTTTTCTGGTTCTGCCCATTGCGACCATCGTCATGGTCAGTTTCTGGAACACCAATGCGTTTACGTTTTTTCCCGATTTCATTTTCGACAATTACGCCTATCTGCTGACCTCCAAAGTCACCCTGGCCACCTATCAGAAGACCTTCAAATTCGTCATTCTCACCTGGGCGTTCACCGTCACCATCGGTTTTGCGGCAGCATATTTTCTCGCCTTTCATGTCCGGTCCCTCAACATGCAGATCGCGCTGTTTCTGGCCTGCACCATCCCGTTCTGGACTTCCAACATCATTCGCATGATCTCGTGGATCCCGTTTCTGGGGCGCAATGGCCTGGCAAACTCGACGCTGATCGAGCTCGGTGTTATCGACAGCCCGCTTGAATGGCTTCTGTTCTCGGATTTTGCCGTGGTGCTGGCCTTTGTCCATCTTTACGTGCTGTTCATGGTCGTGCCGATTTTCAACACCATGATGCGGATCGATAAATCGCTGATCGAAGCGGCTCGGGACGCCGGCGCCAGCGGCTTTCAGATCCTGACCAATGTGATTATTCCCCTCGCCAAGCCAGGCATCATGATCGGCTCCATTTTTGTCGTCACCCTGGTGATGGGCGACTTCATCACCGTTCGGTTCATGTCGGGTGGGCAGAGCGCCTCGGTGGGCCGGGTAATCTCCAACGAGATCGCGCTTTTGCAATATCCCGCCGCGGCGGCCAGCGCCGTGGTCCTTCTGATCACCGTGCTGATCATGATCGCCATCATGATGCGGTTCGTCGATATCCGGAAGGAGCTTTGACATGGAACCGCGCCCGCGCTCCTTTTATGCCCTTGCGGTTTTCTTCGCGTTGTTCCTGCTGTTTCTTTACGGCCCCACCTTCACCATCGGCATTCTGTCGTTCCAGGGCCCTCGCGGCGGGCTCACCTTTCCGATGAACGGGGTTTCGCTGCACTGGTTCTATAACCTTTTCGAGGAGCAGCCGGTGGGCGATATCTGGGGGTCGTTCCGCCGTTCTCTCGCTCTGGGCCTCATGGTCATGGTGGTCACGGTGGTGCTCTCGGTGATGGGGGGGCTGGCGTTCCGCCGCCGGTTTGCCGGCGCCACGGTCCTGTTCTATCTGGTCATCGCCAGCCTGATCATTCCATCCATTCTGGTCTCGCTCGGTGTCGGGCTGATCTTCAATATCGTCGACTGGGAGGTGCACTGGTCGACATCCGCGTTCGGCGCCCAACTGACCTGGACCCTGCCGTTTGGCCTTCTCATCATGTTCGCGGTCTTCAACCGCTTCGACAAATCCTACGAGGAAGCCGCCCGCGATCTGGGCGCCAGCCCCTGGCAGACCGTGGCCCATGTGGTCCTGCCGATCATCGGCCCCAGCCTCATCGGGGTGGCGCTGTTCGGCTTTACCTTGTCTTACGACGAATTTGCCCGCACCCTGCTGACCGCCGGATCCTACAACACGTTGCCGCTGGAGATTTTCGGCATGACGACCAACGTCACCTCGCCGGTCCTTTACGCGCTCGGCACCATGACCACGGTGTTTTCGTTTCTGATCGTCGGAACGTTTCTCGGCCTTGGCTATTTCATGCGCCGCCATCGCCGCCGATTGGGGTCCGACGCGGGCAAGGGCATGGTGTGATGCATATTCTCATCATCAATCCCAACACCACCGCCGCCATGACGGCCACCATCGCGGCTGCGGCCCGCACCGTTGCCGGCAGCGGAACCCGGATCACCGCCATGAACCCCGACGAGGGACCGGCGTCAATTCAAGGTCCCGAGGATGGCACGGCGGCCCTGCCCGGCCTCTTCAAGCTTTTCAACACCGAGGTTTTGCAGAATGGCAGCTATGACGCAGTTGTCATCGCCTGCTTCGACGATACCGGCCTGGCGGAGCTCAAGGCATGCTCTCCGGTGCCGGTCATCGGCATCGGCGAGGCGGGTTTTCATGCCGCGATGCTGGTGAGCCAGCGGTTTTCCATCGTCACCACCTTGGCGGTCTCTATACCGGTCATCGAACAAAACCTGAGCGACTATGGTTTTACCGGCCGCTGCGCGGTGGTGAGGGCCTCAGGGGTCCCGGTGCTCGATCTTGGCAGCGGCGCCCAGGACATCGCCAGGGAAATCGAACTTGCCCTGGAGGAGGATAAGCCCGGCGCCATTGTGCTTGGCTGTGCCGGCATGGCCGATCTGGCGGCCGCCATGACGGAGCAATTCGGTCTGCCGGTTATCGATGGGGTCGCGGCCGCCGTGGTTCTGGCCGAAGCGCTTGGCCGGGCCGGTATCGGCAACAGCCCCGCACCGGCGGAGGCAAGTCCATGAGCGACCTCAAAATCGCCCCGGCGACGGCGGAGGAGTTTGCCGTGGCCGTCGAGTGGGCTGCATCGGAAGGCTGGAACCCCGGCCTTGACGATATGGAGGTATTTCACGGCGCCGACGCCCAAGGTTTTTTGATCGGCACCCGGAACGAGGAGCCGGTTTCATCCATTTCGGTGGTGCGCTATGGCCTAGATTATGGCTTTTTGGGCTTTTACATTGTTCGCCCCGACAGCCGCGGGACCGGTACCGGGCTTGCCACCTGGAACGCCGGGTTGGCCCATCTTCAGCCCCGCGCCATCGGGCTGGACGGTGTCGTCGCCCAGCAGGACAACTACCACAAAAGCGGCTTCGTTTTGACGGGGCGAAACATTCGCCACACCGGCGTGCCGGACATCGGCTCGGAAGGGTCGGGGCCTGCCGGAATTCGCCCGGTGGCGGCGTCGGACCTGCCGGCGCTGCTGGCCTATGATGATAAATTTTTCGCCGGCCCGCGCCAGACCTTCACCAGCGCCTGGGTTCTGCCCCAAGACGGGGTCCGGCGCCGTGCTTTTATTGCGGTGTCGAGCGGTGAAATCACTGGTTACGGGGTCATCCGCGCCTGCCGGAAGGGCTACAAGATCGGGCCGCTTTTCGCCGATGACGAGGCAACCGCAATTGATTTGTTTTTAGCCCTTTGCGGCGTAACGGACGCCGGCGCCGAGGTTTCCCTGGACACGCCTGAAGACAATCCCGCCGCCATTGGCCTTGCCGTCCGGTTTGGCCTGGAGCCGGTATTTGAAACCGCGAGGATGTATCGCGGGACGGCGCCCGGGCTGCCGGTCTCCTCGACCTTCGGTATCACGACATTTGAGCTGGGATGAAGCTTGGGGATGGAAACGGCAATTCCAGTTGTAAAAAACGTGGCCGGTTCGGGGAAATCCGGCCACGCTCTTTGCACACTTCACCCCACAACGGCTCCGCAGTGTCCCGTTATCGCCAATCCAATAGGATCAGCTCACTGAATGGCGTCGGTGGTGAATAGATAATTTTCACCAGGGGCGTTGGCATGGCAGGCGATACAGCCCTTGTCCGCGCCCTTGGCCACACGCCCGGCAAGCTGCATGCCCTTGGGGTTTTTGTCCAAGGACCCGTCGGGCAGATACTTGGCCCAGAACCAATCCTTGTTGTCGGTATCGTAGCCGGCTTCACGCTTGAACATGATGGTGACGGCGCCCAGTTGTTTGGCCCGGTCGGCCTGCACGGTCTCGATTTCAACTCCGGCGGGGCCATAGTTGCGTTTTACGATCAGAGCACCGGTGTACCCATCGACGGTGGCCTTGGTGTAAAAAGTTTCCAGAACCGCGCCATGGGGCTCGACACCTTCGTAAGGTAGAGTCTGAATGGCGTTGGGGCCGTTCATGTGGACGGCTTCCATCGCCTTCCACAGCTTGGCGGCATAGTCGGTATCTTCCGCATTGCCGAAAGGGGCCATCTGCGCGACGGCGGCGGTTGCGCCCAGCCCGGCTATCGCCAGTGCCGCAACCCAGGTGATGGTGCGTTTTGAAGCTTTCATTTTTCTTGTCCTCTTGTCATGTCTACCATGGCGGGAGATGAAACCAGACTGCCGGCATATTTTCCATGAGATTTTAGTAAATTTCACGTGAAACAGGAGATCACGCAATATTGAACAGGCGGAAGCTGTATTGCTTTCCAGTTAAAATCCAATCTAAATCAGATTTAAAGCACCAATAGAAAAATTATGAATTATATATTTACAGGCTTTCTTTAGAGGCGCAACACAGTTTCGTGATGGAAAGATTTTTTCTCATATTTTTCTTTTTCAAAATTTTGACTCTCTTGACAATGCTAAAAACACCACTTCCTCTTGTAGAAGAATATTTAATAATGCATCACCTGTCATAAGGGATCTATATACGTGTGTGACCCATTGACCGAATCAACTCGAATTGGCAGTGTGTCCCGATGCCAATTCGAGAACATCCCCCACAAGGGAGCATTGTAGCTGTTGATTATACAAAAGGCTTCAAAGAGCCGGAAATGGTCAAGGTCAGATTGGCCATTGTCCTCTCACCCAAGATATCCGCTCAGTCTAACTATCCCCCAGAAGCCAATGCCGTATAATAAACTCATTGCAATGCCTTTTGAACTTCCCAAAAGTTGGGGTCAACATGACCGATGGATCAAGGGTGATATGGTAAACGCTGTGGGCTTCCATAGGGTTGATTTGCTGCGTCTAGGAAAAGACCGTCAAGGCAAGCGAACCTACCAAATGAGTACGCTGCCAGACGATCTTTTTAAGGCCGTAAGACGGTGCGCCCTTCACGGCATGGGTCTCTCGACATTGACAAAACACCTATAGAGACTCATATTAGAGGCGTTAGCGGCTCTGCTCATGCCATCCGCGTCTAAGACCCTACCAAGGGCCACCGGCCAGCCGAGCGAAAGCAAGTTCATGGCCGGTGTCGTAGAAGGCTCCGCATTGCGGAGCCTTTTGCTTTTCGTGTGAACCTGACGAAATTTAACAATTTGTTAACCAAATACGGGCTTGCTCAACAAATTGATTCAATTACGCTTTTTTCAATCAAGGAGCGAAGAAAGCAAATGGACGCGACATATAATCTTAACGGTGGCTTTAAGCCAACAGCCAAGAGAAATGCTGATATCTCTGGCCCGGATTTTTTCCCTACACCAGCGTGGGCCACTTATGCCCTCATAGACAACGAACGTTTCGAGGGTGATATTTGGGAATGTGCTTGTGGCGATGGGGCCATGTCGGAGGTGTTGGCCCAGTCCGGGAACCGCGTCGATAGCAGCGATCTTTATGAACGGGGCTTCGGTGAAAGCGGTCGAGACTTTCTGACTGATCGCCGCCGTGCCGCGAACATAGTCACCAATCCCCCATACAATTGCGCTCAGGGGTTCGTGGAGGCCGCAGCCCGTAAAGCGGAAAAAAAATTTGCGCTATTGCTTCGGCTGGCGTTTCTAGAAGGCGCAAATCGCGCCAACACAATATTTTCAAACGTTCCACCTAGCCGCGTTTGGGTCTTCAGCGAGCGCATCACGTTCTACCCAAAGAATGCGGAACGAGCAGGAAGCGGTACGACTGCCTACGCCTGGTTCGTTTGGGATAAATCTCATGTGGGCAAAACCGAACTGTCTTGGTTTAAGCCCGGATACAAGAAAATGTATGCCTAGAGCGATTTTCGCACTGATTGAATCATTTGGGATTCCCAAAGGGTTGCGAATGTGATTCAGACTTGGTGCTGGGATGAGGAGGCCAGCACCGATGACCGCACCGCTTTCCAACGATCTACGTCTTCGTGTTGTCATGGCCGTCGAGAGTGGCCTGTCGCGGCGTGCTGCGGCGGCCAAGTTTGATGTCTCCGTTGCTTCGGCGGTACGCTGGTATCAGCGTTTCAAGCGCACCGGCAGCATTGAGCCCGACGCTATTGGTGGTGACCATCACAGCCATCGTGCGGAGGCCCATGCCGCCAAGGTGCTTGGATGGATTGATGAGCAGCGCGACCTGACCCTGGTCGAGATTGCCGCCCGGCTGGCCGATGAGGGGCATGTCTTTGCCACCGCCACGATCTGGCGTCTGCTGGACCGCCACAATTACACGGTTAAAAAAAGACTGCCCATGCCAGTGAGCAGGAGCGCGACGATGTAAAAGCGGCGCGTGAGGCTTGGTTTGAAGATCAGGACGAGCTTGAGATCGAGCGGCTGTTCTTTGTTGACGAATGCGGCACCAACACCAAAATGGCCCGCACAAGGGGACGCTCCAGACGCGGCGAGCGGTGCCGGGCCGCCATTCCCCATGGGCACTGGAAAACCACGACATTGGTGGCTGCACTGACCACTTCGGGCATTGCTGCACCGATGGTTCTGGATGGGGCAATGGATGGCGAAATGTTCGTCGCCTATTGTCAAGCGACATCCGGAATTGACCCTCTAGCGACACGAGGAACTGACCCACCTGCGGGTCATTTGTTTTTCTCAGGTTTTGATTTTAGCGTGGTGGCCCTGTTGGTGATGAGGCCGCTGCGGCGTTTTTCTCTCAGGCGATAACTTTCGCCGCGGATGGTTACGACATGAGCGTGGTGGAGCAGGCGGTCAAGGATCGCGGTTGCCA
>UOEM01000115.1_pt1 | contig 16793 bp, 15 predicted proteins | sample 1988661 | NCBI WGS metagenome assembly UOEM01 (sample SAMEA4712195, study PRJEB27164) | hydrothermal vent metagenome | biome: marine basaltic hydrothermal vent biome; feature: marine hydrothermal vent; material: mineral | place: Pacific Ocean | collected 2011-06-14/2011-07-23 | depth 1719 m | reverse complement strand
CGCGGCCTAATCTTGTTTCAACACCAACATCGTACGCCATTTCAACAGCTTAACCCACACCCGCCAGCCAATTCACGCAGCCTCATGAATAATTAGGGATAGAGGTTCCCTAAATGCACAAATTATGGACGATCCCCTTAAACCGGCTTAAGCAGGGCGTGGCGTTTTTTGCCGATTGACAGTTTTATCGTGCCGTCGGCGCCCACATCCGCTTGCCCAAGGGTGGCGCGTTCGTCGGTGATGCTCACATCGTTGACCCTCAGCGCCCCCGCTTTGACATGGCGGCGGGCTTCGCCGTTTGACGCTGTCAGGCCGGCCAGTGTGGCCGCCGCCAGCACGCCGATCCCGGCTTGAAGCTCACCGGCCCCGATTTCGACCGTCGGCAGGGCGTCCCCCTGGCCACCCTCATCGAAGGTGCGCCGTGCCGTCTCCGCGGCGTCTTCGGCGGCTTTGCGGCCATGGACCATGGCGGTCGCCTCGGTCGCCAGCACGATTTTCGCCGCGTTGACTTCCGCCCCCTCAAGCGCCGCGAGCCGGGCGATTTCATCCAGGTCCAGCGTGGTGAACAGCTTCAAAAACCGCCCCACATCGGCGTCCTCGGTGTTGCGCCAGAACTGCCAGTATTTGTAAGGTGAGCACAGATCGGCGTTGAGCCACACCGCGCCCGCCGCCGTTTTGCCCATCTTGGCGCCCGAGGCGGTGGTGATCAGCGGGGTGGTCAGGGCGTAAAGCTCGGCACTGTCCATGCGCCGGCCAAGGTCGATGCCGCTGACGATATTGCCCCACTGGTCCGAGCCGCCCATTTGCAGGCGGCAGTCATGGCGGCGGTAAAGTTCAACGAAATCATAGGCTTGGAGCACCATGTAGTTAAACTCCAGGAAGCTCAGCGGCTGGTCGCGGGTCAGCCGGAGCTTGACCGAATCGAAGGTCAGCATGCGGTTGACCGAAAAGTGCCGGCCGACATCGCGCAGGAAATCGACATAGTTCAGATCGAGCAGCCAGTCGGCATTGTCGTCCATGATGGCGTCCCTGGGGCCGTCGCCGAAGGTGAGGAATTTGGCGAAGGTCGCCTTGATCGAGGCCTTGTTGGCATCGATCTCTTCGCCCGAGCGCAAGCGCCGCGTATCGTCCTTGCCCGAGGGGTCGCCGACCCTTGTCGTGCCCCCGCCCATGAGCGCGATGGGGCGGTGGCCGTGGACCTGGAACCAGTGCAGCATCATGATCGACACCAGATTGCCGACATGAAGGCTGGGGGCGGTGCAGTCGTAACCGACGTAAGCTGTGACCACCTCGGAGGTAAGGCGGGCATCGAGCGCGCCCAGGTCCGAACACTGGTGGACAAAGCCGCGCGCTTGCATTTCGCGCAAAAAATCCGATCTGACCGTGATCATGCTTGGCGCTCCGCCGGTTAGCGTTGATACTCCCCGAGGACATAGAAGGTGATGCCGACTTGAACAACGAAAAATGTTAAGCTGAGCCATGGCAAAGGTCAGATACGCAATCGGATTGATGAGCGGCACTTCGCTCGACGGTATCGATGCGGCGTTGATCGAAACCGATGGCCGGCGCGTCGTTAGACCCGGCCTGGTGCGCCATCTGGCCTACAGCGCCGGCTTTCGCGCCGAGTTGCGCGACGGCCTGGATTTTGCCCGCGCCCACCCCTCGCCGGCCCGCATCGCCACCGATCTGGCCGAAACGGCGCGGCGGCTTTCGGTGCTTCACGCCGAAGTTGTTTTCGATCTTCTGGCCGACGTCAAATGCCCCGCTGACAAGATTGCCGTTGTTGGTTTTCACGGTCAAACCGTGCTCCACCGGCCCGATGAGGGGGTGACGGTTCAGATCGGCGAGGGCGTCTGGCTGGCCGGGGAGTTGGGCATTCCGGTGGTCGATCAGTTCCGCGCCGCCGATGTCGCCGCCGGCGGCCAGGGCGCGCCGCTGGCGCCCGCCTATCACCGTGCGCTTGCCGCAGCTTTGCCGCGCGATATGGCGGGACCGGTGGCGGTGGTCAATATCGGCGGGGTGTCCAATGTCACCTTCGTTGACGGCGAGGCTGACCCGATCGCGTTCGATACCGGGCCGGGCAATGCGCTTCTCGACGATTGGGTGAGGGACAAAACCGGTAAGTTTTACGACCAGGACGGGGCGCTGGCCCGCTTGGGAAAAGTCGACGACACGGCGCTGGCGGCGCTGATAACTTCGGGTTATTTGGCCAAATCGCCGCCTAAATCATTGGATAGAAACGATTTTTCACCATATCCTGTGGCCAAGTTGAGCCCGCAGGACGGCGCCGCCACCCTGACCGCCTTTACCGCCGAGGTCATTGCCATGGCTTCCCGTCATTTTCCCAAAACCCCCGATTTGTGGATCGTTTGCGGCGGCGGCCGGCACAACCCGGTGCTGATGGAGGAACTCGCCCGCCGCAGTCCGCAAAAGGTGATAAGCGCCGAAGATGTCGGCTGGCGCGGCGATGACATTGAAGCGGAAGCATTTGCTTATCTGGCCGTCAGGAGCCTCGACGATTTGCCGCTCACCTGGCCGAGCACAACAGGTGTGCCGCGCCCCATGCCGGGCGGGATCCTGCATCAGCCGTAATTCCGGTCCCCGCTACCGCCGTCATCACTTTGGCTCCCCGCCCCACCGTCATTGCCCGACTTGATCGGGCAATCCAGTAACCGTCACCGCCGGTGATAATTTCGAGCGGGTCGTTTACTGGATCATCCGGTCAAGCCGGATGATGACACAAGGGGCCGGACAATGACAAAGGGGAGGGAGCAAACTTTCCGTTCCCCACAGCGCCACGTCCCGAAACTCAGTCGCCACTGTCTTTGACCACCGGTGCCAGGCGCTGGTCCAGATAGGCGTCGATATTGACCATCAGCTCATCGACATGGTTTTCGAAAAAATGGTTGGCGCCCGGCACCACCTGGTGGTCGATGACGATGCCCTTTTGGGTCTTGAGCCGGTCGACCAGCTTGTCCACCTCCTCGGGCCGCACCACCGCATCGTCCGAGCCGTTGATCATCAGGCCCGATGACGGGCAGGGGGCCAGAAAGCTGAAATCGTAAAGGCTGGCGGGCGGGGCCACCGAGATAAAGCCCTCGACTTCGGGCCGGCGCATCAGCAGCTGCATGCCGATCCAGGCCCCGAACGATACGCCCGCCACCCAGCAGGCCCGGCTTTCAGTGTTGATGCGCTGGGCCCAGTCCAGCGCTGTCGCCGCGTCGGCCAGCTCGCCCTGTCCGGTGTCAAAGGCGCCCTGGCTGCGGCCAACCCCGCGAAAGTTCAGGCGAAGGACCGAAAATCCGCGCGCCACGAAGGTGTAGTAGAGCTGGTAGACGATCGGGTTGTTCATGGTGCCGCCGAATTGCGGGTGCGGATGCAGGATCAGCGCCACCGGCGCATTGAGCCCGTCGTCGTGGTGGTAGCGGCCTTCCAGCCGGCCGGCGGCGCCGTTAAAAATGACTTCGGGCATAAGGACTTGGACTCCGTGTCAGTGGCTGGCCGGGTCGATGCGGGTAACAAGGACATTCCGGCCGATCTTAATTCTTGACTAGTTTTGTCAGGAATTATATCTAGAATGTAAACCGTGGAATGGTTCAAAATTGTTCTGGCGCCGGCAACCGGCGGCAGGCGGTTCATATCATAACTCACCGGTGCGGATGCAAGTCATTGAGCCGGCGGGTGGAAAATAAATCTCCAGGGTGTGGGGTTCGGGCCGGAAGCGTGAATTCGGGACAAGGCAAATGAAACTTGCAAGCAAGGGACGATACGCCGCCATGGCGATGGTCGATCTCGCCGCCCAGAGCGCGGCCGGCACCGCCATCCGTTCCATAAGCCTGGGCGAGATCGCGGCGCGTCAGGGCCTGTCGCTGGCCTATCTTGAGCAACTGTTCAACAAGCTGCGCCGCGCCGGCCTGGTCGAGGCGACGCGGGGGCCCGGCGGCGGTTACCGGCTGGCGGCGCCGGCGGACACCATCCGCCTTTCCGATGTCATGTTCGCGGTTGATGAGCCGGTACACACAAATGCCTGCCCCGATGTGACCGGCCAGGGGTGCCAGGGCCGGGGGCAATGCGACTGTCACGACGTCTGGAATGCGCTGGGCGCCCATATTCTGTCTTTTCTCGGCGCCGTGACCCTGGCCGATATCGTCGCTGGCCGGTCCCACGAATTTGTCGCCCCCGGCCTGGGCTGCAAGGCAATCCGCGCCGATGAGGAGGATCGCAATACCGGTCGCGGCGCAAATGCGGGGGCCGGGCCGGCGCGATTTGCGGTCCGGGGCTGAGTGGAGTTGAGTTATGCGAAGCTATCTTGATCACAACGCCACCTCGCCGCTGCGGCCCGAGGCGCGGGCGGCGCTGGAGGCGGCGCTTTGCGCCGGCAATCCCTCTTCGGTTCACCGCGAAGGCCAGCGCGCGCGCGCGCATGTCGAGGTCGCCCGCCTGGAGCTGGCCAGGGGGCTTGGGGCGGCGCCGGAGGAAATCAGCTTTGGCAGCGGTGCCACCGAAGCCGCCAACCATGCGGTTTTTGCCGCCCGCCGCCTGGGGCGCTCCCGCGTTATCCGTAGCGCCACCGAGCATGCCGCCGTCAACGCCGCGGCCAGAACCCATGCCGAACACAATGAAATCTGCCCCGTCGATGGCCAGGGCATCATCGATCTGAGCCGCCTTGAGGCGCTATTGTCCGAAGGGGGCGAGGATACCCTGGTCGCGGTCATGGCCGCCAACAACGAGACCGGCGTGGTGCAGCCCCTGGCCGAAGTCGTGGCCCTGGCCCGGGCCGCCGGAGCCCTGGTGCTGGTCGATGCGGTTCAGATGGCCGGGCGGTTGCCCTTCTCCGTGCCGGCGCTGGATATCGACATGGTTTCGCTTTCGGCCCACAAGCTGGGCGGGCCCAAGGGCGTGGGGGCGCTATTTGTCCGCTCCGCTCTTCAGGCGGGTGCGATGATTGCCGGCGGCGGGCAGGAGCACGGCCGCCGGGGTGGCACCGAAAATGTTGCCGGGATCGCCGGTTTTGGGGCCGCTTTGAGCGCGGCGATATCGTCGCGCGACGCCGAGGCCGCACGGCTCGGGGCTTTACGCGACGATCTGGAGGCCAGGCTGAGGGCGCTGGCGCCTGATGCGGTTGTCTTTGGCGAAAAGGCGCCCCGCCTGCCCAACACCACTGCGTTTTCCATTCCCGGCCGGGCAGCCGAAACGCTTGTGATCGCCCTTGATCTGGAAGGGGTGGCGGCCAGTTCGGGCTCGGCGTGTTCGTCGGGCAAGACCGGCGCCGGCCATGTGCTTGCCGCCATGGGCGTGGAGACCAGCCTTGCCATGGGCGCCATCCGGGTCTCCCTGGGCTGGACGACGACAACACGCGATATCGACAGGTTTGCAGAGGCTCTGGGCAAGGCCTTGGCGCACTCCGCTGGACCCCTTGCGGCGGCGCGCGGCGCGGCCGTGGCAAGAGTTTAAGGAAAGGGACCCCATGGCGGCGGTCAAGGAAACGGTAGATCAGGTCCAAGGCATCGATCTGGACAAATACAAATACGGCTTTGTCACCGATATTCGCAGCGAGAAGGCTCCAAGGGGCCTGAACCCAGATATCGTGCGCTATATCTCGGCCAAAAAGGGCGAGCCCGATTGGATGCTGGAATGGCGTCTGGATGCTTACGAGCGCTGGCTGACCATGGAGGAGCCCGATTGGGCCAAGGTCGATTACCCTAAAATCGATTTTGACGACCTTTATTATTATTCCGAGCCCAAATCGGACTCCGACGGCCCCAAGAGCCTTGACGAAGTCGATCCCGAACTGCTCAGAACCTACGAAAAACTCGGTATTCCGGTAAAGGAGCAGGCGGTCCTGGCCGGGGTTCAGGGCGCGCGGGTGGCGGTCGATCTGGTGTTTGATTCGGTTTCGGTGATCACCACATTCAAGGCCGAGCTGGCCAAGGCCGGGGTGATTTTCTGCCCCATATCCGAAGCGGTGCGGGACCATCCTGAACTGGTGCGCAAATATCTGGGCACCGTGGTGCCCAAGTCGGACAATTTTTATGCCGCCCTCAACTCGGCGGTGTTCTCCGACGGCTCTTTCGTCTACATCCCCCCCGGTGTGCGCTGCCCGATGGAGCTTTCGACCTATTTCCGCATCAACGAGCCCAATACCGGCCAGTTCGAGCGCACCTTGATCATCGCCGACAAGGGATCGTATGTGAGCTATCTGGAGGGCTGCACCGCGCCGATGCGCGATGAAAACCAGCTGCACGCCGCCGTAGTCGAGCTCATCACCCACGAGGATGCCGAGATCAAATATTCGACGGTGCAGAACTGGTATCCCGGCGATTCCGACGGCAAGGGCGGCATTTTCAACTTTGTCACCAAGCGCGGCGACTGCCGGGGGGACAATTCGAAAATCTCCTGGACGCAAGTGGAGACCGGCTCGGCGATCACCTGGAAATATCCCTCCTGCATTCTAAGGGGCGACAATTCCCGCGGTGAGTTCTACTCCATTGCCATCTCCAATGGCCGCCAGCAGATCGACAGCGGCACCAAGATGATCCACCTGGGAAAAAACACCTCAAGCCGCATCATTTCCAAGGGCATTTCGGCGGGGCGGTCGTCCAACACTTATCGCGGCCTGGTTTCGGCCCACCGCAAGGCAACCGGCGCGCGCAATTTCACCCAGTGCGATTCGCTCCTCATCGGCGATCAGTGCTCGGCCCACACCGTGCCCTATATCGAGACCAAGACCCCAAGCGCCCAGTTCGAACATGAAGCCACGACCTCGAAAATCTCCGACGATCAGCTTTTCTACTGCACCTCGCGCGGGATCGGCGAAGAAGAAGCGGTGGCGTTGATCGTCAACGGTTTCTGCAAGGAGGTGTTGCAGAAACTGCCAATGGAATTTGCCGTCGAGGCGCAAAAACTGGTGGGGATCAGTCTTGAGGGGAGTGTGGGTTAGTTCGATGAAGCCATTGAATATTTTGGATAAAACGCAAGGTCAGGATTTGAGGAAAGCGCAATGTTGAGTATCAAGGACCTTCGCGCCGAAATCGGCGGCAAGGAAATCCTCAAGGGCTTGAGCCTTGAAATCGGCCAAGGCGAGGTTCATGCCGTCATGGGCCCCAACGGGTCGGGCAAATCGACCCTGTCTTACGTTTTGGCCGGGCGCAGCGACTATCAGGTCACCGGCGGATCGGTGATGTTTCTGGGCCAGGACCTGACCGAAATGAGCCCCGATGCGCGCGCCGCCGCGGGTGTCTTTCTGGCCTTTCAGTACCCGATCGAAATCCCCGGCGTGGCGACCATGACGTTTTTGAAGGAAGCCATCAACGCCCAGCGCCGGGCGCGGGGTGAGGACGAGCTGCCGACGCCGCACTTCATGCGCCTGGTGCGGGAGAAGGCCAAGGCGTTGAAAGTCACCGATGAAATGCTGAAACGCCCACTCAATGTCGGCTTTTCGGGGGGGGAGAAAAAGCGTAACGAAATTCTGCAGATGGCGTTGCTGGAGCCACGCCTGGCGGTGCTCGACGAGACCGATTCGGGGCTCGATATCGATGCCCTCAAAGTGGTGGCCGAGGGGGTGAATGCCTTGCGCGGGCCGGACCGGTCCTTCCTGGTCATCACCCATTACCAGCGCCTGCTCGACCACATCGTGCCCGATTTCGTCCATGTGATGGCGGGAGGGAAAATCGTCCGCTCCGGCGGCAAGGAACTGGCCCATGAACTCGAACGCGAGGGCTACGCCGAATTCGAGGCCGGGGAGGGGCAGAGCGCGGCATGATTTGGAATATCAGGAATTAGTAGTAAGTCGATGAATATTCATCAAAATATCGGACCAAATGCCACTGAAGCTGCCTTTTCGGACGCCTATGCGGCAGTGCGGGCATCACTGCCCGGTGTCGGCGATGGGTCCCTTGCCGGCATTCGCGATGCGGCCATGGCCCGCTTTAAGGCCCTCGGTCTGCCCCATCGCCGCATAGAGGCCTGGCACTACACCGACCTTCGCCGCCTTCTGGGCGAGGCGTGCGCATCGATCCGCGAATCCGATGCGGCGGACTTGTATGCGGCGGACAGGGGCGGCGTTGCCACCCAAGCCGCTTTTGCCGGGCTGAAGCCGGCGCGGCTGGTGTTCGCCGCCGGCCGGTTTCAGCCCGGGCTTTCCGACCTTGAGGGCCTTGGCGACGGCGTGGACATCGGGCCGCTTTCCGCCGGCCCGTTGCCGGACTGGGCCCTGGCGGAAATCGCCGCCCGCCGGCCCGCCGGCGATAACGCTGTCTTCGATCTTGCCACCGCGCTGATGACCGATGGGGCGTTGATACGCGTCACCAAAGGTCACAATCCGGCGCGGCCGATCGAGATCGTGTCGCTCTCATCGGGCGGCGGCTCGGTCTTGCGCCATGTTGTTGTGCTCGAGGACGATGCCGTATTGCGCCTAATCGAACATGCCGGCGGCGAGGGGGCCATGTCCCTGACCGCGATGACCGTTGTGCTGGGCGACCGGGCCCGGCTTGACCATGTCAAAATTCAGGACGAGGGCCGGGCCACCACCCATCTGGCCCCGATGACGGGGCAGGTCGGCGCGGGGGCCTGCATCAATGCCTTCACTCTCACCCTTGGGGCGGCGCTGGCCCGCGAGGAGCGCGATATCCGCTTTGCCGGCGAAGATACGCGTGGCAGCATTTCCGGCGCTTTTCTTCTCTCCGGCAGGACCCATGCCGACACCACCCTTTGCATCGACCACGCCAATACCGGCGGCCAGAGCCGCGAGATTTTCAAGGGCATCGTCGATGGTGCGGCCAAATCGGTGGTTCAGACCTCGGTGGTTGTCGCGGCGGGCGCCCAGAAGACCGACGCCCGGCAGGGCGTGCACGTGCTGCTGCTGTCCGAAGACGCCGAACACAACACCAAGCCGGAATTGGAAATCTACGCCGACGATGTGCAATGCGCCCACGGCGCCACCGTCGGCGAGCTCGATGAGACCGCGCTCTTCTACCTTATGTCGCGGGGGATCACCCGCAGCGTCGCCCAAGCCATGCTGATCGAAGCCTTTGTCTTCGGCGCCATGGAAGAAATCGCCGATGACGAATTTCGAGGGGTGATTTGCGTTCTGGCCGCCGCCCGCCTCGATGAAAGGAAGGCCCATGGCTGACGCCCCCGCCCCCGCCCCCGCCATGACCCGCGCCGCGGCTCTGGATGTGGACAAAATCCGCGCCGATTTCCCCATCCTGGCCCGTGAGGTTCATGGCAAGCCTCTGGTCTACCTGGACAATGCCGCCTCGGCCCAGAAACCGCGCGCGGTGATCGATTGCCTGACACGCGTATACGAAAGCGAATACGCCAACGTCCATCGCGGCCTGCATTTCCTTTCCAACCTCGCCACCTCCAACTACGAGGCGGCGCGGGAGAAGGTGAGGGCGTTCCTCAATGCGCCCCAGGCCGATCAGATCATCTTCACCAAGGGCGCCACCGAGGCGCTCAACCTCGTCGCTTCGTCCTTCGCCGCCCCGCGCATCGGGGAGGGCGACGAGATCGTGCTTTCGGTGATGGAGCATCATTCCAACATCGTGCCGTGGCATTTTTTGCGGGAACGCCAGGGGGCGGTGCTCAAATGGGCCCCGATCAGCGATGACGGCGCGCTGGACATGGCCGGCTTTGAAGCCCTTTTAGGCCCCAGGACCAAATTGGTCGCCATCACCCACATGTCGAACGTGACCGGCACGGTGACGCCGATGAAAAAGATCATCGCCCTGGCCCACGCCCACGGCATTCCCGTCGTTGTCGACGGCAGCCAGAGCGCCGTTCATCTGGCGGTGGACATGGTCGATCTGGACGCCGACTTTTACGTTTTCACCGGCCACAAGCTCTACGGGCCCACCGGCATCGGCGTGCTCTATGGCAAAATGGACCTATTGTCCGAGATGCGGCCCTATCAGGGCGGTGGCGAGATGATCAAAGAGGTTTTTCAGGACCGCATCAGCTATGGCGCGCCGCCGCACCGTTTTGAGGCCGGAACCCCGCCGATTGCCCAGGCCATTGGTCTTGGGGCGGCGATTGACTATGTGGAAGAGGTGGGGCGGGGCGCCATCATGGCCCATGAGGCGGATCTGGGGCTTTACGCCCAGGAACGGCTGGGCGAAATCAATTCACTGCGCATTCTGGGGACGGCGCCGGGCAAGGGCGCCATCATCTCCTTTGAAATGAAGGGTGCCCATGCCCACGATATCTCGACCATCATCGACCATTCCGGCGTGGCGGTGCGGGCCGGCACCCATTGCGCCGAGCCGCTGATGGCGCGGCTGGGGGTCACCTCGACTTGCCGGGCCTCGTTCGCCATGTACAACACCAGGGCCGAAATCGACACTCTTGCGGAAGCGCTTGTCCGGGCCGCCGCATTTTTCGACTAGCTGACCAGTTTGACCAGTAGGAAGAGATCATGAACGAAGACAGGGATGTCCTGGATGTCGCCACCAGCCCGGAAGACTCAAGGGAGTATGCGGAGGGTCCCGCCTTGCCTTCACATATCGTGGCTCCCGGTCCCGATGAGGACAGCGCCCGGATTGAGGCCGGCGAAATTGTCGATGGCCAGACCTCGGGCCTCAGCAAGGAGGAAGTCGACCGCCTGGCCACCGATATCATCGCGGCGATCAAAACCATCTACGATCCCGAAATCCCGGTCGACATTTACGAGCTTGGCCTTATCTACAAGATCGATATCGGCGATGACCGTCATATCGATGTCGATATGACCCTCACCGCGCCGGGCTGTCCGGTGGCCGGCGAAATGCCGATTTGGGTCGAGGGCGCCGTGAGCATAGTCCCCGGTGTCAGCGGGGTGAATGTGCGCATGGTGTTCGATCCGCCCTGGGATGTCAGCCGCATGTCCGATGAGGCCCGTGTGGCGCTGAATATGTGGTAGGAGCTTGAAAGTATTATGGCTTTGCGACCCAGACCCAAAGTGATGACCCTGACCGATGCCGCCGCGGCCCGCATCGGAGAAATCGTCGGCAATGCCGCCAAACCCGCCGGCAGACTTCGCATCGGGGTGAAAAATGGCGGCTGCGCCGGCATGTCCTACACCATGGACCTGACGGATAAGGCCGCCCCCCATGACGAGGTGGTCGAGGACAAGGGCGTGGCTGTGTTGGTTGATGCCAGGGCGGTGCTGTTTTTGCTCGGCACCGAGATGGATTTCGAGGTCACGACGCTCAAATCCGGTTTTGTCTTCCGCAACCCCAACGAAACCGGCGCCTGCGGCTGCGGCGAATCGGTATCGATAACGCCGGTCGAACTTGAGACTTAAGGTCGTTCACGTAGCGATGATATCGGCCAAACATCTCCTTGCCCGTCATTGCCCGACTTGATCGGGAAACCCAGTAACCCTCAGAATTTACATGATTTTCCGACGTGCCAAAATCGCAAGCACCGGGGGTGCTGGATCATCCGGCCAAGCCGGATGATGACGGCCCATGGAGAGCCCCAGGACGTTTCGAAATTCCCGTTGTTGGAATTCTCCGTTGAGGCAACACCCCAACTCAAAACGGAAAACGGCGCCTTCACCGAAGTGAAGACGCCGCCTCCGGCGCTCGTAAACGGTTACAGATCAAGCGGCATTGGTCGAAAGGTCGATATCGGGATCTGCTTCGCATTTGACGTTGTCGCGGCCGGCATGTTTGGCGGCATAAAGGCAGGCGTCGGCGCGCTGGAACAATTCGTCGGTGGTTTCGCCGGGCCGGTAACGGGCCACGCCCAGTGACAGGGTGATGGCGCCGAGATTCTCATTGGTCGATTTTTTGATCAACTCCTTGGTGCGCACCTTCTCGCGGATCTGGTCGGCGACGGTGACGGCGGCCCGAAGGTTGGTCTGCGGCAGCAAAATGGTAAATTCCTCGCCGCCAAAACGCGCCGCCATGTCGCGGCCCTTGATGTTCGCCGATAACAGCTTTGCCACCAGCTTGAGCACCTGATCGCCGGTCTGATGACCGTGACTGTCGTTGAACTTCTTGAAATGATCGATGTCGGCGACCACCAGGCAAAGCTCTTCCTGGGTTTCGGCGGCCTGGGCTGCTTCGGAGGCGAAGCGTTCGTCGAAGTGCTTGCGGTTGGGGATGCCGGTGAGCGCATCGGTGCGCGATTCGTTGCGGACTTCGTCCAGGTGGCCCTTGAGCGAGGTAATCTGGGACTTGGATGCCTCCAGCTTGGCCTCAAGTTCGCGGCTGTTCTTTTCCATCTCGCGGCTGGCGAGAACCAGAGTCTCCGCGATGGTCCTCAGATCGTCGGCGCTTTTGATCTTGCCAATCTGGGAGCCAACGCCTTCCAGGGAGTTGCCGTAGGCGCTGTTGGTTCCCGCAGCGGCCCCGATGACGGCAATGGCCTGTTCAATTTCGACCGAGATCTTGGAACTTAACGAGACGACGTTGTCGGCGTCCTGGCTGGGCGAGAAAAACTGGTTCTGGATTTCGCCCGCAGCGGTTTCGGTGATTTCATCGCTATCGGAAATCCGCCGGTCGATATCTTCGTTCAGGGCGCCGTTTTCGCCGGAGACATATTGATACCAAATCTCGAAATTGCGCGGTGTCGGCGCCATTCCGTGTTTCTGGGCATGTGCGATTGCCCGCTTAGCCAGGTCAAGCGACCGATCAAAATCAACAATGTTACTCACCGGAGTATCCCTCAACTTACATCCAACTGGAACTCAACTGGATGGCTTTTAAGAAAGCCCATGCGCCCGATCACCTGACAAAGCATAGTTGCTTGCTCTTACCGACCGGTAAACAAAATTCACTGGCAGGCACAAAAAACGGGCCATAAAGCCCGTTTTGTTTGATTTATTTTACCTCGGCCCGTGCCGGTCGGAGCAGAAAGTCAGGCACGTATTCGGTATCGGCATAGATGGTTTTGTCCGGTTTGTCCGGCGCTCTGCCGTTGCGCGACGGGGCTTGCGCCTTGGTGCCGGACCGCTCGCGCTGGTTTTTGCGGGTTGTGTCGGGCTTGGCCGACTTGGCTCTGGCGCGCTCGGGCTTGGGCTTGGCTCTTTCAGGTTCCGGAGCGTCCGAAACCGTAGCCGGATCGAGCTTGTTGTTGTCGTCGGTGTTTTTGGGCGGCTCTTGGGGAGCCGCTGGTGGGTTGGTTTTTGCGCTGCCCCCGGACCGTCTGCGGCTCCTTGCCCTGGTGGGCGGGGGCCCGGCCTCATCGGGGTCCGACGTCGCCGCTGCCGCATCGTTCTCAAGGTAATCGATTTTATTGCCGATCAGCGTTTCGACGGCGCGAAGGCTTTTGCTGTCCCCCGGGGTCACCAGGGTGAAGGCGGCGCCCTCTTTACCGGCCCGGCCGGTGCGGCCGATGCGGTGGACATAGTCCTCGGCATGATGGGGGACGTCATAATTGAACACATGGCTGACATCGGGAATGTCCAGGCCGCGCGCGGCGACATCGCTGGCGACCAGCAGTTTCAAGGTTCCGGCCCGGAACCGGTCCAGGGTTTCGGTGCGGACATGCTGGTCCAGATCGCCATGGATGCAGGCCGCATCCAGCCCGTGCTTCACCAAAGAGCGGTGAAGTACCGAGACATCGCGTTTGCGGTTGCAGAAGATAATGGCGTTCTTGACCCCCTGTTCGGCGATCAGATCGCGTAAAGTGGCCCGCTTGGCCTTGGGTTCCTGGCCGGTGCGCACCAGATGCTGGGTGATCGTGGTCGCCGTCTTGCTCTGAGAGGTCGCCTGCACCTGAATGGGGTTGTGCAGGAAGGTATCGGTGATGCGCTTGATCTCCGGCGGCATGGTGGCGGAGAAAAACAATGTCTGCCGGGTGAAGGGCGTCAGCTTGAAAATGCGTTCGATGTCGGGAATGAAGCCCATGTCGAGCATGCGGTCGGCTTCGTCCACGACCAGGATCTCAACACCGTTCAACATCAGCTTGCCGCGCTCGAAATGGTCCAGCAGGCGGCCCGGCGTGGCGATGAGGATATCGGCGCCGCGGTCCAGCTTGCGGTCCTGGTCGGCAAACGAAACCCCGCCGATCAGAAGTGCCACGTTCAGCTTGTGGTTCTGGCCGTAGGTCACAAGGGCCTCGGCCACCTGGGCCGCCAGCTCGCGCGTCGGCTCCAGAACCAGGGAACGCGGCATGCGCGCCCGGGCCCGGCCGCGTTCGAGCCGCGTCAGTATCGGCAGCACGAAAGCGGCGGTTTTGCCGGTGCCGGTCTGGGCAATTCCCAGCACGTCTCGGGTTTGCAGAGCCGGCGGAATGGCCTGCTCCTGAATTTCGGTGGGTTTGGAGTAGCCGGCGGCTTCAACGGCGGCCAGCACCTTCGGACTCAAGCCGAGGTCAGTAAACTGCATGCGTGGTTCGTACGATCGCTTTTCGGGCGGCAACGCTGCCGCGGACGGACCCATGGGGTCGGTGGGGCGCCCTTCTGGCGCACTATGACTTGCCCGGACCATAGGCAAGGTCGGTGGAAAGTCAAGAAAATCACCGATATTACATTACGATTTGCCAAAGCGTTGATTTCAACTTGTTTAAATCTGCACCGGCCGCAACTGGAAAACGCTTTAAATATCCAGGTCGTTGGCGAACTCGGCCTTGTCCTGGATAAAGGCAAATCGGGCTTCGGGCTTGTTGCCCATGAGTTGATCGACGGTGGCGGCGGTAGCCGTCCGCAGGTCATCGGTCAGAACCACTTGCAACAAAGTGCGTTTGTCCGGCGCCATGGTGGTTTGCTTGAGCTGGGCCGGCATCATTTCGCCAAGGCCCTTGAAGCGGCCAATATCGATCTTGCCCCGGCCGTTGAATTCGGATTTGAGCAATGCCTCCCGGTGGGCGTCGTCGCGGGCGTATGCGGTCTTGCCGCCCTGGCTGATGCGATAGAGCGGCGGCACGGCGAGGAAGAGATGGCCATCATCGATCAGCCCGCGCATTTGCAGATAAAAAAAGGTGATGAGCAGGGAGGCGATATGGGCGCCGTCGACATCGGCGTCGGTCATGATGATGACCTTCTCATAGCGCAAGTCAGCGGTGCGGTAGCGATCGGCCGTGCCGCAGCCCAGGGCCTGGATGAGATCGGCCAGTTGCTGGTTCTGGGCCAGTTTCTGGCTGGTGGCGTTGGCGACGTTGAGGATTTTGCCGCGCAAGGGCAGGATTGCCTGAGTGGCGCGGTTGCGGGCCTGCTTGGCCGAGCCGCCGGCCGAATCGCCCTCGACGATGAAGATCTCGGTGCCCGCCGCATTGCCGTTGGAACAATCGGCCAGCTTGCCGGGCAGGCGCAGCTTGCGGGTTGCCGCTTTACGGCTGACATCGCGCTCGGCCCGGCGGCGCAGCCGGTCCTCGGCCCGGTCGATCACCCATGTCAGAAGTTTAGTCGCCTGATTGGGGCTTTGCGCCAGCCAGTGGTCGAAGGCGTCGCGTACCGCCGTCTCGACGATGCGGGCTGCCTCCTGGGTGGCCAGTTTCTCCTTGGTCTGGCCCTGGAATTCGGGTTCGCGGACGAAAACCGACAACATCGCCCCGGCCGAACCCAGCACATCATCGGCGGTAATTCCGGCGGCTTTTTTTATGCCGGACAAATCGCCATAGGCTTTGAGCGCCCGGACAAGCGCGGCGCGGAAGCCGGCCTCGTGGGTGCCGCCTTCCGCTGTTGGAACGGTATTGCAATATGAGTTGAGAAATCCATCCTCGCCGCCAACCCAGCTCACCGCCCATTCAACCGCGCCATGGCTGCCCGGTGTTTTGACCGAACCCTTGAAGGGCTCATTGGTGACCGTGGCGGCCCCGTGCAACCGCTCGGCGAGATAGTCGGCAAGCCCTCCGGGGAAATGCAAGGTGGCGGTGGCGGGAATGTCGTCCTTTTCGTTCAGCAGTTCAGGTGCGCAGGACCAGCGGATTTCAACCCCGCCGAACAGATAGGCCTTGGAGCGCGCCATGCGGTATAGCCGTGCCGGCCTGAAGCGGGCGGAGGGCCCGAAAATCTCGGCATCGGGCAAGAAACGCACCCGTGTGCCGCGCCGGTTCTTGACCGGACCGAGCAAGGCGAGGGGGCCTTGAGGCAGGCCGCGGCGATAGGTTTGGGCATAGAGTTTTTGCCCCCGCGCCACCTCGACCTCCAGTGTATCGGCCAGGGCGTTGACCACCGAAACCCCGACGCCATGGAGCCCGCCGGAGGTCTCGTAGACCTTGGAGTCGAATTTCCCCCCCGCATGGAGCGTCGTCAGAATGACTTCCAGAGCCGATTTTTGCGGCATTTTGGGATGGGGGTCGACAGGAATGCCGCGGCCGTTGTCGCTGACCGTCAGCCAGCCCCCGGCGTCCAGCGATACCTCGATCCAACTGGCATGGCCGGCCAGGGCCTCGTCCATCGAATTGTCGATAACCTCGGCGAAGAGGTGATGCATGGCCTTTTCGTCCGAGCCGCCGATATACATGCCCGGCCGGCGGCGCACCGGCTCCAGCCCCTCAAGGACTTCGATGTCGGCGGCGGTATAACCTTCGCCGCGCGCTGCCGCGGCTCGGGTTGTTTTTGCGGCAACCGGATTTGCAACATGTTTGGCGCTGGGCCCCGCGCCACGTGCCGGCACCGCCTTGGGGCTTTCAAGGGGGCGGTCGGGGGGGTGGCCAGGGCGGGGGTTGGGGGGCGAGTTGAAAAGGTCCGCCGTGTCGCTCATGGGCCATCACTCCGCCGGCGCCGCCGTAAAGGCGCGCGTCGGCCATTTCACAGGAATTCGAATCACCCCCATCATGCCACTGGCCGGTGAAGCTGGCGAGGGGTGCCGGGAACCGGCGGGCGATCAATATCTATCGGGGCAAATTATGGCGATACCTTAGGC
>UOEM01000091.1_pt1 | contig 16800 bp, 15 predicted proteins | sample 1988661 | NCBI WGS metagenome assembly UOEM01 (sample SAMEA4712195, study PRJEB27164) | hydrothermal vent metagenome | biome: marine basaltic hydrothermal vent biome; feature: marine hydrothermal vent; material: mineral | place: Pacific Ocean | collected 2011-06-14/2011-07-23 | depth 1719 m | reverse complement strand
CCCGCCAGCAGCCGGGCGGCGAAAAACCCGTCGCTGCCGCCCTTTATGTCCGGTCCGGTAGTTTCATCATTGCGGGCGGCAACGAGTTGGTGCGGCAATATGCGCAAAAGTCCCTCCGGGGTGAGGGCGGCTTCAAATCCGGGCACCTCCTCAGGAGTGATGGCGGCGATCCGCAAAGCCGGGTGGCGGCTCAGCGCATTTACGATCTGGTCCTCGCCCTCGGCTTTTTGAAGCGAGCAGGTGCAGTAGATCAGGCACCCGCCGGGGGCCAGCATGTCGAGGCTGGCGTCGATGAGGCGGGATTGGATTTGCGCCAGTTTTGCGACCTGGCCGGGCTGGCGCCGGGTCAGGATATCGGGATGGCGGCGGAAAATGCCGGTCGCCGAGCACGGCGCGTCGAGCAGCACCGCGTCGGCGGGGGCGGGCGGTTTCCACGCCGTGGCATCGGCGACGACGATTTCGGTCTCCAGCCCCAGGCGGGCCAGGTTGCCACCGAGCCGTTCCGCCCTGGCGCCATCGCGGTCCACGGCGATCACTTGCGCGCCGCTGGCGGCGAGTTGCGCGGTTTTGCCGCCCGGCGCGGCGCAAAGATCGATTATGGTCCGGCCCGGAGCTGCCCCGATCAGCCGTGCCGGCATCGAGGCGGCGGCATCCTGCACCCACCATTCCCCGGCCTCAAAGCCGGCCAGCGCCTCGATGCGGCCCGGCTTGGCGATGCGCACCGTGCCGTTGCCCATGACCGCCCCGCCGAGCTTTTCCGCCCAGATTTCGGAGTCCGATTTGACCGTGATATCCAGCGGCGGGTCGTCGAAGAGAAAGGCGGCGCTGGCGAGGGCGGCGGCCTCGCCATAGGCATCGGTCCAGCTTTGAAGCAGCCAGGCGGGCAGGTTTTTGCGCACCGCCTCTTCACCGGTCAGCGGCGAGGGTTCGGCGCGGGCCAGGTTGCGCAAAACCCCGTTGACCAGACCCTTGTAGTGGCGGCCATGGCGGTCGGCACTGGCCATTGCTGTCGCCACATTGACCACCGCATGAGGCGCGATGCCGAGGAAAATGATCTGGGCAATGCCGGTGATGAGAATTTCACCGACCATGCCGATTTTGGGGCCCAGGGGCCGGTCGAGCAACCCCGCCAGCACCGCCTCGATTTCGGGCAGCCGCCTAAGGCTGGTGGCGATAATCAGCCGTGCCAGCGCCCGGTCGCGGGGCTCGATTCCGCTCAACTTGCCATCGGCAATGGCGTTGGCAAAGGCGTCATCCAGCGCCGCGCCACCGCGCAGGACGACGGCGAGTATATCCACCGCCGCTTTACGCGCCGCAAAACCGGCGGTTGCCTGGGGTTTTTCCCGCCGCCCGTCGGAGGTGCGACGACGTTGTGCCCGGTTGCCCGAGGGGCGCGCGCTCACCCCCAGGGCCCGCGTCTGCGGGGTGGTTCTGTGCCCCATGGGCCGCTTTGCGCGCCAGGAGGACGGTTTCGATCGGCGCGTGGCCGGCGTCCGCCGCCCCGCGCCCGGTTTTCATCCAAAGGGGCGGCTCCCCGGCCATGGGACCGCATTTCCCCATCGAGATCCCTGAGGGCCGCGATGCGGTTGGCGGTGGCGGGATGGGTCGAAAAGAGATTGTCCATATTGCGGCCCGACAGGGGGTTGATGATGAAAAGATGCGCTGTCGCCGGGCTGGCTTCCGCCGCCTCGTTGGGAATGGTTTTGGCGCCCCGGTCGAGTTTGGCCAGGGCGGAGGCGAGCGCCAGGGGCTGGCCGCTGATCTGCGCCCCCAGCCGGTCGGCCGAATATTCGCGGGTGCGGCTGATCGCCATCTGCACCAGCCCCGCCGCCATGGGCGCCACGATCATCATGGCGATCATGCCGATCAACCCCAACGGGTTGTCGCGCCGGGGGCCGAAGAAGAAGGCAAAATTCGCCAGCATGCCGATGGCCCCGGCGATGGTGGCGGTCACCGTCATGATCAGCGTGTCGCGGTTTTTGACATGGGCCAGCTCGTGGGCCATCACCCCGGCGATTTCATCGCGGGTCATCAGGTCGAGCAGCCCGGTGGTCGCGGCCACCGCGGCGTGGGCCGGATCGCGGCCGGTGGCAAAGGCATTGGGCTGGGGGGTCTTCATCACATAGACCGCCGGCATGGGCAGATCGGCCCGGCGGGCCAACTCCTCGACGATGCCGTAGTATTTCGGCGCCGTGTTGCGATCGACCTTTACGGCGCCATGCATGGAAAGGACAACCTTGTCCGAATTCCAATAGCTGAAGGCGTTCATTGCCAGCGCTATGCCAAAGGCGATCACCATGCCGGCTTCTCCGCCCAGGGCATAGCCGATGGCGAGGAACAGTCCGGTAAGCGCGGCCAGAAGAATACCTGTCTTCATTAGGCTCATGGGTTGGTCGGTCTCCCTGGTTTGGGGCGTCAATCGGGGCTGCGCGCGCAGCCGGCAGATATGCTAAGCATGGGGACAGCGACCACATTGCGCAAGACGTATACGCCGCCATGCGCGCGTTGCGGCACCGCGCCAGCAAGGACCGCTCGATGAACCGCGACGAAACTTCCAAACCACGGGGCGGGCCCGGCGTGGGGGGCAAAAGCAAAGACGCATCCCGCGATGGAGAACTTGCGCCGGCGGCCCGCCGCGCCCTGGCCGAGGCCAAAGCCCGGCGCGATGCAGCCGCATTGCGCCCCGCCTCCCCCGCCGAGGTCGGTGGCCCCGACGGCCCCGAACCCACGCGTTACGGGGATTGGGAAAAAGGTGGCATCGCCAGTGATTTTTGATTCGCTTGCTGTCATGTCAAGATCTTAATTGAACCGCGTATTTCATCAATTGGGGTGAAGGTAGAAGTATCGCGCCAAAAGCCGATCTCTGCATCCCCGCTTGTTTAGTCAAGGTATATTCTTTTATTTTCAAAATGTTATGCCGATATGCAGTTTGTAGGGCACAGTCTGAATTCACACTGATAAGTTGCAACGAACAGAAAAATTAAACCTATAATTGACAATTATGACTTACCGATGCAGTCAGGGGTTGCGACCGAAGGGGTCGCGGACCACCTGTTGGGCCTTGGTGGTGGGGGGCTTCCTCCTAGCGTCCACTGCTAGTGTGCACGACACTTTCGAAGGCCCGGTCCATGCGGCAGTGGACCGGGTCATCGATGGTGGCGCCATTGCGGCTGAACGCCAACCGGCCAGACGCGCCGCCACCCCAGACACGGCACCGCCTATGCCCGGCCTGCTCCACCAAACATGCCATAGTCGATGGGCGCATCCTTGTTGATCGTCCCATGGACCGGCGCCATGGGGTATTTCAGCCCGGTGGCGCAATTAAACAGAACGGCGGTCTCGTCTTTTGAAACCAGCCCCTGGGCCAGGGCGCGTTTATAGGCCACCGCTGTCGCGGCGCCTTCGGGGCACAGCAACAACCCCTCGTCTGCGGCGATTATGTCCCGCATGGCTATAATCTCGTTATCCGGCACCGCCATGCAGAAGCCGTCCGAGGCCCGCACTGCGCGTAAGATCAGAAAATCGCCCACCGCGACCGGCACCCTGATGCCGGCGGCAACCGTTTGGGCGCTCTCCCACAGGGGGGCGTGTTCCTCGCCGTCCTTCCAGGCCTTGACGATGGGCGCGCAGCCCGTCGACTGGACCGCCACCATGCGGGGACGCTTGCCGCTTATCCAGCCCAGCTCTTCAAGCTCGGCAAAGGCCTTCCACATGCCGATCAGCCCGGTGCCGCCGCCGGTGGGGTAGAAAATGATGTCGGGCAGCGACCAGCCGAACTGCTCGGCCAGCTCCAGGCCCATGGTTTTCTTGCCCTCGATCCGGTAGGGCTCCTTGAGGGTCGAGGTGTCGAACCAGCCGACCTTGTCCTTGCCGCCGGCGACAATATTGCCGCAATCGTTGATCAGGCCGTTGACCACATATGTTGCCGCCCCTTGCTGTTGAATTTCGCGCACATTGATCTGCGGCGTATCGTCGGGGCAGAACACCGTGGCCCGCAGCCCGGCGCGGGCCGCATAGGCGGCCAGCGCCGCGCCGGCATTGCCGTTGGTGGGGATGGCCAGATGTTCGATGCCGAACGCCTTGGCCATCGACACCGCCAGGCACAGGCCACGGGCCTTGAACGAGCCGGTCGGCAGGCAGCCCTCATCCTTGACGATCACCTTGCCGGGCGCAGCGCCAAGGGCCGGCGCGGTGTTGTAAAGCGGGATCAGCGGTGTCATCACCTCGCCCAGCGAGATGCGGTTCTCCGGCTCGGCCACCGGCAACATGGCGGCATAGCGCCACAGGCCGGGGTCGCTTGCATTTTCGATGTCGGACCGGTTGAGCCGCCGCCCCATGGCCTCCAGATCGTAGCGCACCAGCAAGGGCCGGCCGGCTTCCGAGAGGCCGTGTATGCGTCCAGCCTCATAGCGCTTGCCGGTCAACGAGCACTCAAGATGGGAGACAAAGGTATCCGTCAACGTGTCTTTTTCCCTTGCAAAATCAACCGGCGCGCGGCGCCCTGGTTACGGCTGGTTCAATGTTTCAAGCACGCTTTTTAAGGACCTGATCAATGCGGTCCGCTCCGACGGTTTCAGATCGCGCACCGCCGCCTCGTTGCGGGTGTGGGCGATTTTGGCCAGGACCGGTACCAGGGTCCGGCCCTTTTCGGTTAGCTCGACCCTTGCGGCGCGCAAATCGGTCGGATCGCCGGCGCGAACCACAAGGCCCTTTTCCACCAGCCGGTCGATGAGGCGCGTCACCGCGCCGCGGTCGATGCCCATCGCCTCGGCCATTTCGCTGGGGCGGGGGTGATCGAGTTCAAGCGCCAGCCGTAGTACCGGCCATTGCTGGGCGGTGACGCCATGGGGCGCCAATTCGTGCTCGAACCCCGCCCGGATGACACTGGCAACCCGATTGACAAGAAATCCAAGACTCTCGCTCATTTGATAGTAATCCTGTACACGTCCGTGCCGGCCCGGCGTTGTTGTCTACTCAGTCGTCCGGTCGGTTTTGTCTGTTGGCGATGAGGTCGTCTACAACCGCCGGTTCGGCCAGGGTTGAGATGTCGCCGAGATTGGAGAAATCATCCTCGGCGATCTTACGTAGGATGCGTCGCATGATTTTTCCAGAGCGGGTCTTGGGCAGTCCCGGTGCAAACTGAATAAGGTCGGGGGTGGCGATCGGGCCGATCTCCTTGCGCACCCACAACACCAGCTCCTTTTTGAGCTCGTCCGATGGCGTATCGCCGGTCATCAGCGTCACATAGGCGTAGATGCCCTGGCCCTTGATCTTGTGTGGATAGCCGACGACGGCGGCCTCCGAAACCCGGTCATGGGCCACCAGCGCCGATTCGACCTCCGCGGTGCCCATGCGGTGGCCCGAGACATTGATGACGTCATCGACCCTACCGGTGATCCAGTAATAGCCGTCCTCGTCGCGCCGGCAGCCGTCGCCGGTGAAATAGCGCCCCGGATAGGTGGCAAAATAGGTGTCGAAGAACCGCTGGTGGTCGCCATAGACCGAGCGCATCTGCCCCGGCCATGAGTCCTCGATGACCAGATTTCCCGAGGCGGCGCCTTCCAGCGTCTTGCCATCGGCATCGACCAGGGCTGGCTTGATACCGAAAAACGGCCGGGTCGCCGCGCCGGGCTTCAGCGCCGTGGCGCCGGGCAGGGGGGTGATGCAAATGCCCCCCGTTTCGGTCTGCCACCAGGTATCGACAATGGGGCAGCGTCCGTCGCCGACAACATTGTAGTACCACTCCCAGGCCTCGGGGTTGATCGGCTCGCCGACTGAACCCAGCAAGGTCAGCGACGAGCGTTTGGTGCGGGTGACGAACTCGTCGCCGGCCCCCATCAGGGCGCGGATGGCGGTGGGCGCGGTATAGAAGATATTGACCTGATGCTTGTCGACCACATCCCAGAAGCGCGAGGCGGAGGGGTAGTTGGGCACGCCTTCGAACATCAGCGTCGTGGCGCCATTGGCGAGCGGCCCGTAGACGATATACGAATGGCCGGTGACCCAGCCGACATCGGCGGTGCACCAGTAGATATCGCCGTCATGGTAGTCGAAGACGTATTTGTGGGTCATGGCGGCGTAGAGCAGATAGCCGCCGGTGGTGTGCAGCACCCCCTTGGGCTTGCCGGTCGAACCCGAGGTGTAAAGGATAAAAAGCGGGTCCTCGGCGTTCATCGGCTCGGGGAGACAATCGTCCGAAACGGCGTCCATCTCCTCGTGCAGCCAGACATCGCGGCCCGGCAGCCAGTCGATATCGCCGCCGGTGTGCTTTACCACCACCACATGATCGACCATCGCCCCGTCTTTCGCTGCGATTTCGATCGCCTTGTCGGTATTGGCTTTCAGTGGAATGGTCTTGCCGCCGCGCAGCCCCTCATCGGCGGTGATGACGAAATTGGACCGGCAGTCCTCGATGCGGCCGGCGAGCGCATCGGGGGAAAAACCGCCGAAAACGATGGAATGGACGGCGCCGACCCTGGTGCAGGCCAGCATGGCATAGGCCGCCTCGGGGATCATCGGCATGTAAAGAGTTACCCGGTCGCCTTTCTTGACCCCGAGCTTTTTCAGCACATTGGCGAATTTGCACACCTGGGCGTGCAACTGGCGATAGGTGATATGGGCGTCGTCGGCCGGATCGTCGCCCTCCCAGATGATGGCGGTCTGATCGCCTCTTGCCTCCAGGTGCCGGTCGATGCAGTTGGCCGAGACGTTGAGCACCCCGTCCTCGAACCACTTGATCGACAGATTGTCGTGATCGAAGGAGGTGTTTTTCACCCTGGTGTAAGGCGTGATCCAATCGAGATTTTTGCCCTCAGCACCCCAGAACGCCTCGGGGTCGTCGATGCTGGCTTTGTACATGGCGCGGTATTTGGCATCGTTGGCCCAGGCGCGGGCGGCCCAGACGGGCGTTACGGGATAGGTTTGGGCATCGGACATTTAAGAGCTCCCCAGAACGGTTCAGGCGTTGAATGCGTCAGTCAGGCTAATTCGCGGTGATTATGCTGTCGGCCCGCGCGCCAAACAAGGTGTCCGGCATGCGACTAATGTCGGAGTTTGCTCATTTGCAAATTATTCTTTGTCGGATCGCGTGATCGCGGGCCAGTCGCGCACATGAACATCGCTCTGGGGGAAGGGGATTTCGATGCCGTGTTCGCGGAAGGCCTTGTCGATGGCGAAATGCAGATCGCTGGTTACCGACAGCCGCTTGCCGACATCGCCGACATAGGCGCGGATTTCGAAGGTCAGCGAGCTGTCGCCAAAAGCGGTGAAATAGACACTTGGATCGGGCGCCAGGCCGCTGCCGGTCAGGATTTGGGGATGGTTGCGTAAGATGTCGGTCAACAGCTCGCGCACCAGGCCGGTATCGCTGCCATAGGCGACGCCGATGGGCAGGAAGATCCGTCCAACGGAGTTGCGCAACGTGTAGTTGGTCACCGAACTGGTGATAAAATCGGCGTTGGGCACGATGACTTCGGTGCGGTCGAATTTCTGGATTTCGGTGGCGCGCACCCGAATCTTCTTGACAATGCCCTCGGTGGTGCCGACCGAAATCCAGTCGCCGGTGCGGATCGGCTGCTCGAACAGTAAAATCAAACCGGAGACAAAATTGCTGACGACATTCTGCAGCCCGAAGCCGATGCCGACCGACAGCGCGCCGGCGACCAGGGCGAGCTTGTCGAAGCTGAACCCGGCCCAGGAGAGCCCGGCAAGCACCGCCAGGATGATCCCGGCATAGCCGATCAGCGTCACCAGCGCCTCGCGGCCCCCCGGCTCGATATTGAGCTCCACCGTCCACCGGCGTTCGGCAATGTCGCGCACCCGCCGGCTGGCCATCAGCAAAAGCGAGAACAGCAACAACCCGCCGATGATCCGTCCAGGGACCAGGGTTACGCCCCAAAGCTCAAAGCCGTCGATGGCGTATTTCAACAGCACATCGCGCCCGGCCTCGGACATGCCCCATGACGCGGTGACGCCAAGCGCGAAGCCGGCAAAAACCAGAATTTCGAAGAAGAGCCGCAGCCACGCCAGACCCGGCACCGGTTCGTGGGGTGAAAAACCGAAGGTCTGCTTGACCCTCACGCTCCAGGCGGTATCGCCCGAATTAAGGGTGGAAATGATCGCATCGCCGCCGCGCGCCACCAGGGAGTAAAGGATGATGGCGGCAAGGGTGCCGGCAAACCCGAACAGGACAAAGCCGGCAAAGGTACGATAGCCGGCAAGTTCGGCAACAAGGGCGACGGTAAAACCGATAAGAAAAAGGGCGCGGATGGCCTTCCAGGCGCGTTCGAACAGGGGCAAAAAGCGAATATGACGGGTGGCCGGGATTGCGGTGGCAAAAAGGCCGACGAACACGATGAGGCGGACAAATTCCACTTCCGCGATGGGCAGGGCGTCTTCAAAGGCAAGGCCAAGGTGGTGGCCGGCCAGGACGGCAAACAAAAAACCGCCGATGCGCCATCCGGTTCGCACCCGGTCGGGTTCCGCCGGCGGCCGCGGCAGCGAGGCGGACAGCAGCATCAAGCAGAATATCGCCAGGAGCCGCCAGCCGATAACGATAACCATGGGCGGGCTGGCGGCGTAGGCGAAGGTAAGGCCGGCCAAAAGGCCGGCGGCGCCAATGACCGCCGGGGCAAAACCGGAACCTTTGAACCGCTCGGTCCGCAGCCGCAGCCCCAGCCCGATACCCAGCACCGTCATGGAGATGATCAGGACCCAGTCGAGGGCCGCGGGCGGACGGTCAAAAACAAAAATTCCGGCGATCGGGCGCCAGACCGCGTTCCAGTTGGCCGTGGCGGCAAAGGCGCCGCCAAGCACATCGATGACATTGCGGCCGCGGGTGCCGAATTTTTCAGCCTGTCTTTGATTTTTCAGGGTTTCGAGTTTGCCGGCGGCGGCATCGGCCCGCAGCGCCAGGTCCTGACAGGTCGCCAACTGGGTTTCGAGCTCGGTGATGGTTGCGTTGGCATCGCTGCCGCCGTTCGTTCGGGCCGGGGTGTCGCCGATCAGGGTTTTGATGCGATCGATTTCGGACTTGATGGCCAAGATGCATTGAGCCGATCGCCGGCGGAGTTCGGCGCCCTGCCTTGTGGCGACCTCGATTTCACTGTCGGAAAGCGAGGTTTTTTCAGCCGCGTTTTCTAGGCCGGTCAGGGTAGTGGCGAAATTCGTCAGGTCCTCGGCGCTGGGCACCTGGGCCTGGGCGGGGCTGAACAGCAGAAGCGCTGAAACGACCGCAAGGGCCGGGATGAAAAAAAATCTAGTCAAGGTCGAGATCGTAACGCACCCAGCCGGTTCGCTCCGCCACTTTGTTGTATAGGATCTGCGCGGGGGCATTGTCGCGGGCGGTATGCCAGTAGATCCGGTCCCAACCCGCATCGCGGCCCATTTGCGCCAGATGTTCGATCAGCCCCCGTGCCGCCCCGCCGCCGCGTGCGGCCGCGTCGACAAACAAGTCCTCCAGATAACAAACCGGCGTCGCCGACCAGGTATTGTTGTGGATGACATAGTTGAGAAGTCCGGTAACGCGGCCATCGGTGGTTTCGGCTAAAAGGGCGCCCATTTCAGGGGTGTTTTGATCGACAATACGCCCCCAGGTGACCTCGTTCACCTCGTCATCGAGGTCGATTTCATAGAAGGTCTGATACCCCTCCCACAGGGCCAGCCAGGCGGCTTTGTCGCCCGCGCCGGCGGCGCGAATTGTGTATTGGTCGCTCATGGATTGCCGCAGTCTCCGCCATTGGCCCGATCGATATCGAGCATAGCAAGAAATTTGCGGGCGTCGTTGTGAAAATGGCCATCGTCGGCAAGGCACCTGGCGGTGTTCTTCAGATAAAACAGACTTGAGCCTTTTGTCCCCACGCCCTGACGCACCAGGGTCTTTTGCTGTTCGGGGTCGATATCGGCGCGCAGGCGGGGGTGGTCGGGGTTGGCGACATAAGTCCAGGCCCGTTGCCGCCGAACCCCAATGCCATCCCCGATTTCCAGCCAGACATTGCGCCGGTGATAAGCGATTTCGCGACGGTCAAGCCCGTGAAGGACGCCTTCAAGCCGCTCCGGATTGACGGTAAACGCCCGCCCCCAGCTGGTCCCGCCCCGATGCAGCACCGCGCAAAGCCCCGGTGCGTCGCCGGTGCCCCAGCTGATGGTCGAAACCAGGGTGAAGCGGCGGTGCCACCCCAATACGCGGGCCGAAACCGCACCGGAATGGTCAAAGCCCGGGTCCCACATCAGGGACCCGTAGCCGAATATGAAAGCTTCAGATGTGGACAAGGGTTAACGAGTCAGTAATTTTGGTTAACGGCTTGGTAACATATTCGCCACAGTCTGCATATGGGCGGGAGCCGAGGTCACGAAAACCGGCTGCGGAAACCGGTGTGGAATTTGGCGTGAATTTCTGGGGAAGCGGACGCATCGATGGCTTCAGGCAGATTGGCTGGGATTTTCATCACCGTTTGCGCCATTGCCGTGGCGGCGGCGCTCTGGGCGCTGCTGGTCCTGAAGCTGGGACTGTCCCACCCCGAGGCCGGCCTGATTGCCGGTCTGGTCCTGCTGTCCCTGGCCCAGTTCCACATCTTTCTCGAACGCCAGCGCGAAAAACTCCGGTTTCACGAAGAAATGGAAGATGTGCTCGGCGCCACCCAGGAGTTGCGCTCCGATCTTGGCGGTCTCAAATCCGATGTCGACGGCATGCGGTCGCGGCTGGGGGAGAAAAATTTCCTCCATGCCGAAAAGCTCGCCTCCCAGGTCGCGATGATGGAAACCCTGATCCAGCAACTGGCCGAAGAGGCCGCCCGGCGCGATGCGCTGGAGGAAATGCGCCTGGAACGCGCCGCCCGCGAAATCGAAGCGGAAACCCTGGCCCAGGCCCGCGCCGAGGCGGACAAACTGGCGGCCAAGCCGGGCAAAGGCGCAAAAAAGACATCCGGAGGGAAATCCAAGACCTCTAAATCCGGCGCGGCCGCAGAGCATGAACTGACCAAAACCGTGCGCCGGTCGCTGGAAAGCAATCGGGTCGATCTTTATCTGCAGCCGATCGTCACCCTGCCTCAGCGCAAAGTGCGTTTTTACGAGGCTCTGTCGCGGCTGCGCGACGAGGACGGCTCGACCATGATGCCGCAAACCTGGCTCGGGGTGGCGGAGACTTCCGGGCTGATGCCGATGCTGGACAATCTGCTGCTGTTCCGTTCGGTTGGCGTGGTCAGGAAGCTGGTGGAGCGCAAGCGCGATGTTGGCGTATTTTGCAACATCTCGGCCCGTTCGCTGCTCGATGAGGGCTTTTTCTCCCAGTTCGTCGAATTCATGGAGCTAAACTCCGAATTGGCGGACTGCATCATTTTCGAATTCGCCCAAGGGACCTACGACGAGCTGGGGCCGCTGGAAATCGAAAGCCTCAATGCGCTCGCCAGCCACGGCTTCCGGTTTTCCATGGACCACGTGACCTCTCTGGATATCGATTTCAAAGCCATGCACGGCGCGGGCTTTCGTTACATCAAGGTCGGCGCGGCGATGATCCTTTCCGAAACCGTCGCCGGCAACCCCCATATCCATCCCCATGATCTTGGCGCCCTGGCCGCCCGCCACGGTATCGAACTGGTCGTCGAGAAAATCGAGAGCGAGCATCAGGCGGTCAACCTGCTCGATTGCGATGTCAAATTCGGTCAGGGCTACCTCTTCGCCCGTCCGCGTCTGGTGCGCGAAACCACCACTGATGGCCTCTTCTCCGCCGCGGCTTGATCGGTGCGCCCAAAAGCTCTAGATCGCGGTCATGACAAATCACCGAATTCCTCTTCTGCCCGGCTCACGCGCGCTGGCGGGTACTTATGCGGCCTGGCTCTGCGATGTCTGGGGCGTGGTTCACAATGGCGTTGCCGCCTTTGCCGGGGCGGTTGATGCCCTCAGCCGCTACCGGGACGGCGGCGGCCATGTCGTTCTGGTTACCAACGCACCACGCCCGGCGCCAGCCATCAAGGCCCAGCTGGAAGCCCTGGGCATCCCTGACGGAGCCTATGACGCGGTGGTCACATCCGGCGATGTGACCCGCGAGATGCTGACGCGCATCGGCGATACCCCGATCGCCCATATCGGCCCCACGCGCGACCAGCCGCTGATTGACGGCATGACGCTTAATTTTACCGATCCCGACAAGGCGGAGATCATTCTGTGTACCGGGCTGTCGGACGATACGGTGGAGACGCCGGACGACTATGCCGATATATTGGCCCCATGCGCCCGGCGCGGTGCGACGATGTTCTGCGCCAACCCCGACGTTGTCGTCCAACGCGGATCGGCGCTGGTCTATTGCGCCGGCGCGCTTGCGGCTGAGTATGAGAAATTCGGCGGCAAGGTGGTCTATTCCGGCAAGCCCCATGCGCCGATCTACGATCTGTGTTTTACCCGCCTGGCGGAGATTGCCGGCCGCGAGGTGGTCAGATCAGAGGTGTTGGCGGTGGGCGATGGTATGAAGACCGACATATTGGGCGCCCGCCGGGCCGGAGTTGCCTCGCTCTATGTTGCCGACGGTATCCATCGACAGGATGTTCTGGGAGCCGGCGATGCGCCCGATCCGGCCCGCCTGGATGCCATGTTCAAACACGAAAACCAGCCACCTGTGGCAGCCGTTTTCGGGCTGTCCTGGTAGGTGTCTTTTTAGTGATAATCGGCGCCAGCTGGTTCTTGCTTGATAATCGGCGCCAGCCCGCTCCCCCACCCGGCCACCCCCAGGATACAATCGCGAGGGGTGGCCGGGTGGGGGAGCGGGCTGGCGCCGATTATCACTTAATCAAAAAGCGCGTCGATCGAGGACTGATCTTCGGTGAGCAGCTTGTCGATGTCGCCCTGATCAATGCCCTCGCCGTCCAGCGCCGGACCGTTCAGGATCTGATCGCGCTTGCGGTTGTCGCGGGTCGTTTCCCGTTCGCTTTTTTCGACCGCAACCAGTTCGGAGCCAAAGGCTGCGGAAATGCGGCTGACCCGTTCGTCGATATCCTGCAGGGCCTCGACGACCTTGCTGACGCGCTGGCCGGTGATGTCCTGGAACGAGCAGGCCTCGAAGATGCGCATCACCTCGCCCTCGACGGCGGTCTTGTAGGTGTCGATATCGGTGACCTCCAGTTCGAGGAGGTTTTCGGCCGCTTCCATGATCGTATGGGTGGCGTCCTCGGTGGCCGAGATGATGGCCTGCAACTCCCGGCCCGCTTCGGGGATGTGCTCTTCGGTGATGTCTTGCGGCTGCAGTCGGCCGATTTCATCGCGCGCCTTGGTGATCGAACTGGCGATCTGGCCGAATTCTCGCAAGATGGAAGTGTCGAGTGCCCCGAAAATCGTCTGCATGGAGCCGACAAGATGCTCCGCGGTTGTCATCAGGTCAACGAGGGAAACGTCGTCGTCCTTGTTGCGCAAATGCGCCATGACTTCGTCAATTGACCCACTTTGGCCAGCTAGCGCCAGATTTTTGGCTGTTGTCTGTGACATGGTCGGACCCTTTGGTCAGGCGCCGAAAACAGCGTCGATTTTGTTCTTCAGGGTCTGGGCGTTGAACGGTTTGACGATATAGTTGTTCACGCCCGCCTTTTTGGCGGCAATGACGTTTTCCGTCTTTGATTCCGCCGTCACCATGATGAAGGGTGTGGTCTTCAGGTTGTCGTCGCAGCGAACTTCCTTCAAAAGCTCGTAGCCGGTCATCGGATCCATGTTCCAGTCGGAAATCACCAGCCCATAGCTGCGGCCGCGCAATTTCTGTAGCGCCTCGGCCCCGTCAGCCGCGTCATCGATATCGTTGAAGCCAAGCTGCTTCAAAAGGTTCCGAATAATCCGGATCATCGTTTTATAGTCATCGACGACCAGGACGGGCATCGTAAGATCTAGTGCCATTTCGCGCTCCGTCGAAAAATATTCTTCTGCTCACCCAAAAACCGCCAGACCGATATTCTGAGACCGGCGGACCACGCGCACCGGTCGCGAGGTCGGAGCATGGTTACGGCCTGCGGCCTAAATTAGAGTTAATGCGAACCACCTTGCCGGGTATTGCCGGCGCGGATATGGTCCCCCCTTCGATCGCCGGGGAGAGATTATGGACGTTGTGCGCGGCAACGAGGTTGTACCTGTTAGCCTGCGAGGCGGGGCCCTGGCCCTGGGCAATTTCGATGGCGTCCATCTGGGCCACCGTGAAGTGCTGCGATTGACCATGGCGGAGGCAAAAAGGATTGGGGGGCCTGCGGGCGTGGTGTTTTTCGACCCCCACCCAAGGCGCTTTTTTCAGCCCGGCACGCCCTATTTCCGTCTCACGCCGCAACCCATGAAGCTCAAACTCCTGGAGGAGCTGGGCCTGGATGTCGCCTTTGTGCTGCCCTTCGACGAGGCCCTGGCCGCGACCACGGCAGAGACGTTTATGACCGATATTCTGAAAGCGCGTTTTGGCGCGAGTTGCGTTATCGCGGGGTGGAATTTCCGCTTTGGCAACGGCCGCAAAGGCAGCGCCGGCCTGCTTGAAGCCCGTGGCCCTGGTATTGGCTTTGAAGTGCGGATTGTGCAACCCTCGGTTGATAGCCATGGCGAGCCCGTATCGGCCACGCGCATCCGCGACCTGCTCGGTGCCGGGCGGCCCGGGGATGCTGCGGCGCTGCTGGGCTATCGCTGGCAGGTAACCGGTCCGGTGCTGGCGGGCGAAAAGCGTGGCCGGACCTTGGGGTTCCCAACCGCCAATATGGCGCTGGAGGCGGGGGTCGATGTCGCCAATGGCAGTTATGCCGTCCGGGCATTTTTCAACGGCAGCGCCTATGATGGCGCAGCTTACCTGGGAACGCGTCCGGTTTTTGGCGGCGAGCAGGAAATTCTTGAAACCCACCTGTTTGATTTTGACGGTGATTTGTACGGCAAGGATTTGACGGTGGAACTGGTTGAATATTTGCGCGGCGACATGGATTTTCCCAGTGTTGAGGCGCTCACCCAGGCTATCGCCGAGGATTGCCGCAAGGCCCGCGCGGCGTTGGCCCAGTTGCCCGGCGCCGCGAGTTGACCCCCCCACTCCAGCGCATCTTGGAGGGGCAGTTGCACCTCTTCACCACTACCCTCCCTTTCGCATCGCCATGACAATACCAGCAAGGCAGATCACCACGATGCCCGTAAGGGCCCAGCCATCGGGGAAGTCGCCAAAAATGAAATACCCCAGCGCCGTCGCCGCGACGATCTCGCTATAGCCGAACGGCGCGATGACGCTTGCCGGTCCGTGTAAAAAGGCCGAAAACAGCATCCACGTGACCAGCGTCGAAGAAAAGCCGACCGCCGCCAGCAGCGCCCATTGCTCAAGGTTTGGCACCACCCAGAAAAACGGCACCACCGGGGTGGAGATAACCAGACCGAACACTGTCGCCACCACCATGCCGGCGAAAACCGGGGTCCTGCCGGCCAGCTTGCGGTTGATGACCATGGAGATGGCCACCGCAAGGGCGGCCAGGGCGGCAAAAATCGCCCCAAGATTGACCTCGCCATAGCCGGGACGGATGACCATCAGCGCGCCGATGAACGAGATCACCGACAGCCCGACAAACACCGCCGAAATCCGCTCGCCAAGGAACAATACCGCCAGCCCGGCCGCCAGCAGCGGATAAAGGAACAACAGGCCCAGCGCGTCGGCGAGCGGCATATATTGAATGGCGCTGAAATAAAATATCGCCATCGCCAGCATTGAGCCGGCGCGCAAGAGCTCCAGCAGCCCGAGATAACGCCGGATCTCGCCCGGTCCCATGTGGGCGAAAATAAACGGGATCAGCGGCAGCAGGCCGAAGACATAGCGGCCCCAGACGATCTGGGCGACGGTCAAATCGGCGCCCAGATATTTGGCGATCGCATCGGTCCCCGCCGCCAGGGCCACGCCGAAGACCAAAAGCGCTATGCCCAGAAGCGGGGTTTCTCCCGTCTGGGCCTTGTTGATGACTGTCATGGGGGCTCGCGTATGGGGGGCTTATCTGGTGTCGGGGTATCGCGACGACCGGTCTACCGGTGTTGCGGCTCCCGCGCCAGTGCGGAATGTCGGCGAGCAGGTGGGCAAATTGCCGGAAATAAGGGGAAATCGAAGGAAAAAAATGCCGCCCGGCTCTGGGGGAAAGCCGGGCGGCTGGGGCCATCCGCGTGTCCTCATTGGAGGAATGAGGGGCAATCAGCCGCGGACGACCGATGTGGTGGAGGCTCGATTGGCTGCGTTGCGACCGGAGGCGGCAGGGGGGGACGCCTTTAGATCGGATGAGGCGCAGCGGGCCGTCACACCAACTCCGTAAACAGAAGAAAATTCACCATCACCGGCGGTTCGGGCGCGGACTGGACGTTGGAGGCTATGAGCAGCGCCGCAAAAACGCCGCTGAGCAGAATTCCGCCGATACCGGCGAGAAAGAATTTGTTCATGACCACCACCCATGTTTCAGCGCTTCTTTTTTTTCGTCGTGCCGATGTTTGTGAATATAGGCAGCCGGGCTCGAACGTTTGCTGAACCCGGCCTTCAGCGTTCGTTCATATTCGAAACAGCAGATATGAAATGCCGTTCCAGGCGAAGCGGACTGGATTGAGGGGCGTTTTTGTTGCTAGAAGGCGGGGGTTGAAAAGCCTTAGAGCCTTTTTTTTGCAAAAAAGTGGACCCCACCCAAGATGTCCGACGTGAACAAGACGCCCGCCCAAACCGAGGCGCGCGACTATCGCGATACGCTGTTCCTGCCTAAGACCGAGTTCCCCATGCGCGCCGGGCTGCCGCGGCGCGAGCCGGAAATTCTGGCGGCGTGGGAGAAGGCGGACATCTACAGCCGCTTGCGGGAT